>Ga0208589_1000507_pt1 | contig 18317 bp, 19 predicted proteins | sample NGESurshal092012_2_FD_184486 | JGI IMG/M metagenome (GOLD analysis project Ga0208589, IMG submission 184486) | Arctic peat soil microbial communities from Barrow, Alaska - NGEE Surface sample F53-2 shallow-092012 (SPAdes) | ecosystem: Environmental > Terrestrial > Soil > Wetlands > Peat ... | reverse complement strand
TACTTTGCGGTTCCTTCGTAGTGCTCGCGCCAGATCAGTCGATAGATCCGGGACTTGCGCGGTATGGTGCGCAGCCCCGGAATGAAGGGCACGAACAGCAACATGACGGACAACGCCATCATGACGCCCCACACGAGGACGTCGGCGTTGGAACTGGTGTTGAAGGGCGCGACCTGATACCAGAAGGTGTACAACCACAACCACGCTTGGCCGGGGTAGTTGCCCGTCTCGTTCATCATGCCCCACTGGTTGCCCGTGAGGTGCTGCGCCTGGGCGAGGTTGGCGAGGTAACTGCCGTCGGCCAAGAACAAGAGGGGCAGCGTGAAGTCGGTGGTGTAGAACCCTGCCTGCGTGACGAGCGCTTGGTCCAAAGCACCGGTACGGGCCATCAGGGTGAGGTCGTTGATAAAGAGAGGCACGGGTCCGACGTTGTTGGCGGTGACCATGACCTGGCCGTTCGCGTACTTCATATGGGTTGAGGCGTTCGTGTAGTTCGTGAGCCACAGCGACCGAAGGCTGGCAGAGGCGTTCGACCATTGCTGTAGGTCCGTGGTCAAGGTGGGCTGGTCGGGTAGCGCCTTCAGCGGATTCAGCACGAAGTCACGGGCAGTGTTGATGGGGATGCGCGCGCCGACCCATTTGGCGAGCTCGAGTGGCCCGAGCTTTTGACCAACGGCGGCCGTGTTGTACGGCGCGCCGTACTGCGCCGACGTCGACGTCTGATTCAGCTCCGAGAGGGCCGTCATGGCGAAGTCCACCGGCGTGGCGTTCGACCAGGTCTTGATCGTGATGGCCTTCTCGTCTGGTGAGCCGAAGACGACGGCGAGGGCGATCGTGAGCAGACCAACGACGACGAGGGCGATCGTGCCCTCCTTCACGATGTCGTACGGACTGTGGCCACCCTTCCAGGGAGCGACGTCGACGTCGGGGCGATAGCGCTTCGTTTTCACGCGTTCACCTCGACGTGCTCTTCGAAGGGTGGCACGACTCCCTTCACGCGAACGAGGAGCACGTGCAGCGCCGTCAAGACCACGGCCGCCAAGGGCAGCAGCACGATGTGCCACATCAACATCTGGCCCATGTTGAGCACGTTGAAGTACGCGCCCGCGCCGGTGGCGTTGATGCCGTCCTTCGCTTGCGTGGAGATCCACTGCGAGTCGAAGTTGGTCTGGCTGACGTAGCCAGTGAACGCGGCGCCGATGGACGTCAAGAACGTGACGACGCCGGTCATCCAGGTCAACGCGCGCCCTCCGCGCCAGGCGGCCATGAAGTACTTACCCCAGAGGTGCACGACCATGGCGAAGAAGAAGATCTCCACACTCCATAAGTGCAGTGAGTTCGCGAAGTGGCCCACCGACGACGTGTGCCACCACTGAGGTCCGCGGATTGCGAGCAAGGACCCCGACGCGATGACAACGATGAGCGCGGCCAGCGTGGTGACGCCGAAGACGTAGATCCACGACGAGACGTAGGTCGGTTGCGTGTCGGGAAGCAGCTTCTCCGGAGGCAGGAGGTGCACGAAACGTCGGCGAAGACGAGTCGTCCACTGACGCTCAATCTCGGTGTAGCTCACTGGTTCTCCTTACGTCGGCGTCGTCCCGGGAAGGGGGCGACGAGCGCGACAACGAACGTGACGACCATCAACACGATGACGACGAAGTTGGCGACACTTATCTGGATGAAGTGCCAGTGCAGATAGTGGCCCAGCGTGTCCAGTGGCACGAGTGCGGCGATGCGCGTGAACAACATGAATATCCCCTCAATGGCCTTCGAAAGAGCATCACACGTTCGAGGCGGCACTGTCTAGGGCCTAAGGTCCCAAAATTGCAGGTGGTCCGAAACGCTTCCGGGTGTCTTAGGCCGCGTAGGGAGCCCGAACACCTTCAGGCTTTAACGCGGACGGAACTCGTCAATGTCGCTCGCGATCTTGTCCGTGGTCGGGGCGTTGATCCCGGCCAACGCGGCGAACTCTCGCCAGTTGTCCGTTGCGGCTGCGACGTCGCGCAGCACGGCCTCGATACCGGGAACCTCGTGGAGATCGCCGAGCGTGCGCAGGTCATCGAGCGAGGTCTCGCTGAAGCGGCCGTTGACACTCATCTGATGGGTCTGTGTCCATTTACCACCCCAGTTCGAGTGCGTGATGTCGTACGCGGGCGCGAGTCGCCACGCACCGTGCTCTGGCAGGAGGAAGGAGAAGTTCTTCGTGTGGTCGTCGCGATTGACGGCCATCACGTTGAAGACAACTCGACGGAACATCTGTTGGCGCGCGTCAGGACCAAGTCCGAGTTCTCGCGCGGTGAGAAAGTAGCTGGAGTACGAGTGCGTGCGGGCCATGTTGTAGTCGAGGTGCGCGAGCGCGCACAGCGTCTCGACGTGAATTCGCTCGTCGCGTGGACCGCGGTCGAATCGGCGCGTCATGAAGTGCGCGCGTGGACCCTCGAGGAGCAGGCGCGATTCGCTCATGTCGATGCCGCCCTCCGTCGCCATCAGGTAATAGGCGAACTCCACCCGGCAGTACTCCTCGCTGGTCACGAAGGGCGATCGTGGATGATTGACGGGGTCGCCCACGCCGTCGAGTTTGAGGAGCCACTGCTGGTAGCCGTCGGGCGCGTGGAGTTGGCCCGACCGCATCTGTCCCGTCGTGGGGTTGTACGCGAGGACCGCTTTGGCCCGGGCGCCACCCGCCGACGTGCCAACGGAGATGAGCGACGTGAGCGACGCGTGCACGTCGTACTCGTCAAGGCTTCCCGTGATCTGCGCTCGAGCGGCCGTGACGAGGTCGGCCAGTTGCACCATGCTCACCTCGGACGCCGAGGGTCCCGTCGGTGGCGCGAAGGAGAGCGCGCCCATCGCGCGGTTGCTCGCGTACGCGAGTCGATCGAGGGGGGTGACGCGCTCGGGCGCGATGCCCTGTTCGGCCATCCACGCGTTCACGAGCGCGCTCCCGAATCGGTCGGGCAGTGCGTCCGCCAAGAGCGCGGGTAGTCCGTGGAACGTCGTGCGCGAGAGCTCCGGGAACTCGAAGACTCCGGCTCGACGCGGCAGGTGAAGGGGCGCCAGGTCGGCGCCATTCGCGATCCACTCGTCGTCGTACTGAAAGGCGTAGAAACCCGTCGTCGGGTCGAGCACGACCGCACCGACGAAGCGACTCCACGCGGATACTTCGATGACTTCCGCCGGCGTGTAGCTCACGCGGGACGTGTGCCGGACGCGGAGTGTCGGACTCGCTTGGGACCAGCCTTCGCTACACGTTGGTGTTCGCGCAATACGGCCAGGGGACTCACCGCGGGTTCAGGGGGCGCGAAGGACGCGAGCCAGTCGGTTCTGTCGAACACTCGAGCGATTCGAATGAGGGTAGCGAGAGAGGAGCCACGTCCCCTCTCCAAGTACTTCACCGCCGACAGCGAGATATTGGCGCGCTCCGCCAACTCCGCCTGCGTCAGTCGCTGCCGTACTCGAAGGCTTCTTACTTCGTCGCCAATCCGGCGTTCCCAATCCGCCGTCGTTTGTAGTGGTTGATTTTGCATTGTTTAGACCTCGAACTCATTATAACAGTTGAAATATGAACTAGCAACTACTTTCGCACTTAGAGTTCGTCCGAAACAGTCTCTATTTCACCCACATCAGCGTGACGCCTTCCCCGACGAGTCCTGCTCGACGTGATCAGGGGTGCAGGCCTTCTTCGTGAGAGACGTGCGTCGCTGGTTCGAGTTGAAACGTGGCGTGTTCGATCGAGAAGTGTTCGGTGAGGCACGTTTGGAGTGCGTCGAGAATCCGCGGTGCGTGCCCACTGTCGAAACAGCCGTCTTCGACGACGACGTGAGCGCTCAGCGTGAGCAGATCCGACGCCACCGTCCAGACGTGGAGGTCGTGGATGTCGAGCACGTGTTCGACGTTGGCCAAGTGCGCTCGAACGTCGCTCAGGTTCAAGTTGTCCGGCGTTCCTTGGAGGAGGATCTTTCCCGCGTCGCGCAAGAGTCCCCACGCGGAACGCACCATGAGCGCGACCACGAAGAGCGAGGCGACGGCGTCGGCTTGCTCCCAACTCGAGAGGATGATGACCACGCCAGCGACGGCCGTGCCGATGAAGGCGTAGAGGTCCGTCACGACGTGGAGGTAGGCACCACGGATGTTGAGATTGCGTCGATTGGCCTTCGCGAGGACGTAGGCCGCGACCACGTTGACGAGTGCACCCACGATCGCCACGACGAGCACCAGTCCTCCGGCGACGTGGTGCGGCGTAATGAGTCGTTGGATGGCTTCGACGGTGATGAGGAGGGCCACGGCGACGAGGGTCACGCCGTTGACGGCGGCGCTCAGGATCTCCGCGCGTTTGAGACCGAAACTCCAGCGTCCCTCGGCCGGACGTTTCGCGAGACGGAGAGCCCACGCGCTCATGGCCAGCGCGGACACGTCACTCACCATGTGTCCGGCGTCGGCGAAGAGCACGATTGACGTGCCGAGGATTGCCGCTACGACTTCGAACACGAGAAAAAGCGAGATGAGCGTCAACGCGCCGAGTACGTAGCGAACGTCGCCGTCAGGCGCCAGCGCGTGACTGTGGGATGGTCCTTCAGTCACCGGTGGCGCCGTTCTTCGGTAGCGACGGGCGGTTTCTCATTGCATCATTGTCGCACGGGGTCCGCGAACGGCGCAGTGGCGCAGCGGAACTCAGGTTCGCGTTGAGTCGAAGAAACTACGAAACCGGTGTCGCGGCGATCGTCGCAGATTTCTTGGTGCCCGGTTCACGGTCGCGGGCGCTCTGGCGCACGTTGAACTGCGTAAGGCCAATGGTGAGCGAGACGGCTCCGGCGACGTGGAGTTCCACGAGCCAGGTGGGGAGGTGCGTGAGGTACTGCGTCGCGCCGATCGCGGCTTGGATGAGTGAAATGAACACGAGGCGGCGCACGCCGAGTTTGAGCGGCGTTGGCGCCGCGCTCTTCCAGATGGCGAGCAAGAGGCCAACGACGAGACCGATGAAGAGCACCGCGGCCAGCGAGTGCACCCACGCGGCCGAGGAGAGCGCGAAGGGCAGTCGTCGCGCGACGAGTTGGCCCTGGGAGTTTCCGGCGTGAGGTCCCGAACCGCTCGTCGCCGTTCCCGTCGCGACGAGGACGATGAACGGGATCCACAGCGCGCGCGCGAGCATACGAAAGTAAGGATCGCGCACGTCACTGCGAGCGCCCTCACCGTAGAGATACTTTGAGTGGTGATAGAGCAGCGCTCCTACGAACACCATCGCGAGACTGAGCAGTAAGTGCAGCGCCACCAGGTACGGGTTGAGCTTGGTGTAGACGACGAGCGCTCCGAGGATCGCGTCGGCGACGACGCCCAGCACCAAGACGCCGGACAAGACCACGAGGTCGCGACGGCGCTTTTCTCGCCACAACGCGGCGAGGAACGTGAAGCCGATGATCACGACCAGCGAGATGGTCACCAACCGATTGCCGAACTCAATCTGGGAGTGGATGCTGGACGAACTGACTATCTCGTGCTTAAAGCAGGTGGGCCAGTCCGGACACCCGAGCCCCGATCCCGTGAGACGAACGGCCGCGCCGGTGAGGATGATGACGATCATCGAGAGGAACGACGCGAGGGCGAACCAACGAAATACTGGACCCGTCACGCGGCGAGGAAGCGAGATGGGCACCGACATAGCCTAGGTAATTCGCCGCCTCCTAGAGTATTCCTGTGACCGTTTCTGAAACCTCCTCATTTTCGACGACCGACGTCCTTAAGGGATACCTCGCTCTTACGAAGCCGCGCATCATCGAGCTGCTGCTGGTAACGACCGTGCCCACGATGATCGTGGCGGCGAATGGCTTCCCGAGCCTGTGGCTCATCGTCGTGACCCTCGTCGGTGGGACGCTGGCGGCGGGCGGCGCGAACGCGTTCAACATGGTCTACGACCGCGACATCGACGCGATCATGGAGCGCACGAAGCGGCGCCCCCTCGTGACGGGCGTGATGTCGGCGCGCTCAGCCGCGCTCTTCGCGGGTGCCCTCGAAATACTTGCCTTCGTGATCCTCGCGGTGTGGGTGAATCAACTCTCGGCCTGGCTCGCGATGTCGGCGACGGCCTTTTACGTCTGCGTCTACACCATGATCTTGAAGCGCCGCTCGAAGCAGAACATCGTCATAGGTGGCGCCGCTGGCGCGGTACCCGCGTTGATCGGTTGGTCGGCCGTCACCAACTCCCTCGGTTGGACGCCGGTGTTGTTGTTCCTCGTCATCTTCATCTGGACGCCACCGCACTTCTGGGCGCTCGCCGTTCGCTACCGCGACGACTACGAGGCGGCGAACGTGCCCATGATGCCCGTCGTGACGTCACTACGGCGCACGACGCTCGAGATCCTCGTCTACACCGTCTTGATGTGGGCACTGACGTTGATGATCGGCCCGAGCGCGCACTTGGGCTGGGTCTACGCGGTGTCCGCCACGGTGTTGGGCGCGATGTTCACGTTCTACGCGATTCGTCTCTACCGTCACGCGCTCGTCGGAAAGGCCAACGTCGCCGAAGCGATGCGGCTCTTTCACTTCTCGATCACGTACCTCTCGGCTCTCTTCATCTTGATGGCAGTTGACGTTCTTGTCCGAAACCGCTGAGGTCCCGAAGGGACGTCGGTCCCGCAAGCTGCTCATCATCGTCGGTGTCGTCGCGGCGGCCGCCCTCATCACGGTGGTGTCGATTCTCACCGGTGGTCAGCAGACGAATTCGTCGGTGAATCAATTGGTGGGCAAACACGTGAAGAGCTTCACACTCGCCGGACTGAACGGCGGGAAAGTCTCGGCGCCGTGGGTAACGGGGCACCCCACTGTTCTCGTCTTCTTCGCGAGTTACTGCGGGCCCTGCAAGACCGAGATGCCCGAGATCGCGAAGTACATTCGCACCACCAATCTCACGCCCGTCGACGTCGTCGCCGTCGACGCCACCGACGTGCGCTCTGCGGCACAGGTCATGGTGAAGAAGGACGACGTCACCTTTCCGGTCGCCTTCGACCCCACCGCGGCCGTGACGTCAGGCATCTTCGGCTTCGGCACCGTTCCCGAAAGCGTGTTCGTGAACGCGAACGGGATCGTCACCGACGTGTACTTTGGCGCGATTCCGAAGAAGCAACTCGCTAGCGGCATCAAGCTCCTACAAGCGACTTAATCGAAGCGAAACGTGCGTGCCGCGAGCAGCGGCGCGGCGACGGCCCAGATTGCGAGGGACACCCAGTCCGCCACGGTCGGCGCGCTGCCGTGACCCAACACTCGATGCAGCGCCTCGGCCATCGCTCCGGACGGCAGGGCGATGACGACGCGACGCACGACGAGAGGCATGGACGTGAGGGGCACCACGATGCCCGAGAGTAGGAGGAGAACCAGGTAGAGACCATTGCTCGCCGCGAGATTCACTTCCGCGCGAAGCCGTCCAGCGAGCGCGAGGCCAATGCCCGCGCTGCCCGCCGATCCGAGCGCGAGCGCGAGCACCACCTCGAGCGCGCCGACGAACCCGCCGTGAGGTCGCCACTTCAAGAGCAAGGCGACGCCCGAGAGTACGACGACTTGGATTATCTCGGTGACGAGAACGGCCGAAATCTTCGCCCCGATAAGTCGACGTTGCCCTAGTGGCGTCACGTGCAGACGGCGAAGGACGCCAGAGGAACGCTCGAAGCCCGTCGCGATCGAGAGCGCCACGAGCGACGTGGAGAGCACGCACAGCGCCAAGATGCCCGGCGCGATGAAGTCGACGCGATGACCGCCGGGTGACGCGGTGACGTGTGTCAGCGAGAAGAAGAGCAACAGCATCACGGGAATCCCGATAGTCAGCAACAGCGTCTCGCCGCGACGAACGGTCATCGTGACCTCGGCGCGGGTCTGGGCACACCACGCCCTCACGAGGCGGCGTCACTTCGCTCTTCGCTGATGAGCGACAAGTAACGTTCCTCGAGCGAAGCTCGGGTCCGAAGAGACACCATGGAGAGTCCGATGCTCGCGAGGTAGTTCGATACCATGGCAATTCGCTCGGGCGTGGACGCCACGCCGCAACGAAGTTGGAGGGGATTGTCGAGGGTCACGTCGCATCGCAACAGTGCCCCAAGGGCCGCGGGATCGACGGGGCCCGAGGATTGGACGATCATCTCGGGCGTGCCCGCGAGCTCGTCGAGCGTGCCTTGGGTAAGGACGCGTCCCTGGTGCATGATCACGAGACGCGACGCGAGTCGTTCGGCCTCGCTGAGCTCGTGGGTGGTGAGGAAGAGTGCGCAGCCACGGTCACGTTCGGCGGTGATGAGGTCACGGATGACCCGGCGACCTTCGGGGTCGACGGAAGTCGTGGGTTCGTCCAGCACGAGGGCTCGAGGACGACCGAGCAGGGCCAACGCGAGCAACGTTCGTTGCTGTTCGCCGCCGCTGAGTCGCCGCCAAGGGGTCTGTTGGCATCGTTCGAGATCGAGGAGCGCGAGCAGTTCGCCGACGTCGCGCGGCGCGTCGTAGTACGACGCGGTGAGACGCATGACGTCGCGAGGCGACATCGGCGCCCACACGCCGCCTCGTTGTAGGAGCGCCCCCGTGCGAATGACGACCTCGCGGTGATCACGCATGGGGTTGAGGCCGTGAAGACGGACGGTGCCGGCGTCGGGGGATCGAAAGCCCAGCAGCGTCTCGACGAGCGTCGTCTTACCCGCGCCGTTCGGACCGAGCAGGGCAACGACTTCGCCGTAGTTGACGTTGAGCGTGACGTCATTCACGGCGCGCACGTCCCCGAAGTTGACTTCGAGATTGATGACGTCGACGGCGTAGCTCATGCATAACGAAACTAGACGTTTCCAACTACCACTCGACGACGTCTAGGTAGGCTTGACCAATGATTAACCTTGTCCAGTTGCGCCGTGAGCCGGACGTCGTCAAGGCCGCCCTGCTTCGTCGCGGGGTGCCCACCGAGACGATGGACGAGATCGTGGCGCTGGACGTCGAGCATCGCGCCCTCCTCCAAGAGGACGAGCGACTTCGCGCCGAGATCAAGGAACTGTCGCGCCAAGTGGGTGAAGCACGCCGAAACAAGGACGTCGGCACTGCCGAGGCGCTCAGCCAGACGAGCCGCGAACTCGGTGAGAAGGAGCGCGTGGCGAATGATGCCCTGGAGCGCGTTTCAGTGGATTTGAACAGCAAGTTGTTGATGATTCCCAACGTGCCCGATCCAAGGGTGCCCGACGGGTTGGACGAGAGCGACAACGTCGAACTGCGCCGATGGTGGGTTGACATGGACAAGGGCGCCCCCTTCCCCACGTTCGCTGACCACCAACGAGTACCCCACTGGGAGATCGGGACTGAACTCGGCATCTTGGACATGGAGTCCGGCGCCAAGATGGCCGGTTCGATGTTCCCCCTCTATCGCGGCGCCGGTTCACGGCTGTTGCGCGCGCTCGGGGCGTTCTCGCTCGATCGCCAAAGGGACGAGTACGAAGAGCTGCGTCCACCGAGTTTCGCCCTGACCGAGACCATGAGGGCGACGGGACACTTGCCGAAGTCGGCGGACGACATGTACGCCATCGAGCGCGACGGGCTTTGGGCGATACCGACGGGTGAGGTGCCACTCACGTCACTTCGCCGTGGCGAGATTCTCGACGAGGCGACCCTGCCCATTCGACTGACGGCCCAGACGTCGTGTTTTCGACGTGAGGCCGGGTCCGCCGGTAAAGACACGCGGGGACTCTTACGAGTGCACGAGTTCGACAAGGTTGAGCTCTTCGCGTACTGCACGCCCGAACAGGCCGACGACGCGCACGCCGACATCCTTCGCCGGGCCGAAGAGATTCTTCAAGCGCTCGGCCTTCCGTATCGACTGCTCAATCTCTGCACCGGCGACCTGGGCACGGCCTCGGCGTACACGATCGACCTCGAGGTGTTCAGTCCCGGCGTGGATCGGTGGCTCGAAGTGTCGTCGGTCAGTTGGTTCCGTGACTACCAAGCTCGCCGGGCCAGTGTTCGCTACCGGACCAGCGAGGGCAAGATTGAATTGGTGCACACCGTGAACGGCTCGGCCCTCGGGTGGTCGCGGGTGTGGGCGGCCGTCGTTGAGACGTATCGCCAAGCCGACGGAACGGTGAAACTGCCCGACGTCCTCGCCCCGTACATGGGCGCGGACACGACGATTCGACCTAGGACTTCGTGACCTCGAACCGGTAACCCACGCCGCGCACGGTGGTGATGTGCGCCGGGTTCTTGGGCTCGTCTTCGATGAGTGTGCGCAGTCGCTTGATGTGCACGTCGAGGGTTTTCGTGTCGCCGACGTAATCACTTCCCCACACGCGGTCGATGAGTACTTCGCGGGTCAGGACTCGACCGGGGTTCTCGAGCAACAGGCGAAGGAGGGCGAACTCCTTCTTGCGAAGTTTGATCTCTGCGCCGTTGACGAAACAGCGTCGCGCGTCGATGTCCATGCGCAGATTTCCAATGGAGATCTCCTCGTCCACCTCGACGTGATCGTTGCGCTCTCGTCGACGAAGCACCGCGCGGATTCGCGCGACGAGCTCACGAAGGCGGTAGGGCTTGGTGACGTAGTCGTCCGCGCCGATCTCGAGCATCAACACCATGTCGACCTCCTCACCCTTCGCGCTCACGATGATGATCGGCACGCTGCTCGTCACTCGCATCGATCGACAGACGTCGAGTCCGGACATCTTGGGCAACATGAGGTCGAGGAGCACGACGTCGAACGTGTTGTTCGCGAAGAGTGCGAGTGCCTGTTGCCCGTCGCGCGCGATCGTGACTTCGAATCCCTCGCGGCCGAGTCCAATCGTGAGCGCGTCGATGAACGATTCCTCGTCTTCGACGACGAGGACGCTGACGCGATGTTCGCTTGGTTGCTTCTTCGTCATTGCTGGTTCAGTGGGAGTTCCAAGGTGAAGGTCGAACCCTCACCCTCGCGTGAGTCCACGAGCACGGTGCCTCCGTGATTCTGCGCCACGTGGCGAACGATACTGAGTCCGAGGCCTGTGCCGCCCGTCTCGCGCGCGCGACCCGGGTCGACACGGTAGAAACGCTCGAAGATCCGCTCCAGGTCCTTCGCGGGGATGCCGACGCCATGGTCACGAATCTCGACGTGCACGCAGGGGCCGACGCTCTCGCCGTCCTCGTTGAGCGAGGCGTCGACGCGCTTGACGCTGATATCCACGGTGCCGTCACGTGGTGAGTACACCACGGCATTTTCGAGCAGGGCGTGCAGCGCCGAGGTGAGTTGGCGCCGATCGCCGAAGACCACCTGGTTCGTCTCGGGTTCGTCGAAGTTGATCTTGACCTCGTGCTGTTCGGCGGCGGTGCGAATGCGCTCGATACTGTCCGCGACGATGAGCGACACCGCGATGGGCTCGCGACTGGGCGAACCCTGACCTTCGATGCGCGAGAGGTCGAGCAGGTCCTCGATGATCCGGTTGACGCGAAAGGCCTCTGAGTTGATGCGCTCGGCGAGTCGCTGCGCCACCGCGGGGTCGCGCTCCACCTGGAGGGTTTCGGCCAAGAGTCCGAGCGCCCCCATGGGGGTCTTCAACTCGTGGCTGACGTTCGCGATGAAGTCACGGCGAATGTCTTCGAGACGGCGACGTTCCGAAACGTCCTCGATGACCGCGAGGACGCCGAGCGAGCGGCGTCCGTCGTCGATGACGGTGGCGCGGATCGTGAGGGTACGGCGGGGTGGACCGTAGATGTCGATCGATCGTTCGGCCATGCCACTCGCCCAGCCCTCGGCGAGGACGTCGGTGACGGCCTGAGCGGCGATGGCGTCACCGTATCGACTCGCCATCAGGTTCTCGGCCTGCGTATTGCGAAAGATGACGCCGCCCGCCTCGTCGCAGAGCACGAGTCCGAGTGGCAACGTGTCGAGTGACCGGCGAAGGCGCACGGACTCCGCGCTCGACTCGCTTACGGCGTTGTGGGCGGCGCCGGTGACCTCTTCGAGGTAACTCAGCGCGGACTCGACCTTGCCGTCGTCGTTATGAGGTTCGACCGCGAGTCGCGACGCGAGCGCGGTGAGGCGCTGGGCGATCGCGCGATGGCCGCGCCGGCGAAAGAGAAGGATGCCCAGCACGATGCCGACGATCAAGACACCGGCGGCGGCGCCGTAGAGCGCGGCGGGGGGCCAGAGCGAAATCACGTTTTTTGTCAAAGCAACGAACACACCAACAGTCTCGCAGACGGGCTCAGGTAGGAGGCGATGGCGACCGTTGGGGACCCCTCAACGAAAGTGTGACCTTCATGTTCTTCGCCAATGTGACGCTGAGCCCTTCAACGACTGCGCTTCCGGGCAGTGCCGCGCTGCAGTCGATCGCCAACGGAATCGCCTCCTGGGCGCTCATAGGTGCGCTCGTGGCGTTACTGCTAGGAGCCGCGATGTGGGCGGTGGGTAGCCATACGCAAAATATGCACCAGTCCTCGCAGGGTCGCCGCGCGGTGCTGACGTCACTGGCGGCGGCGATCCTCATCGGTGCCGCGCCGGCCCTCATCAACTTCTTCTTCAACACGGGACTCCACGTCCACTGATGACGATTTTCCACTGTATTTTCTCGCCGACGTCGTGCGTCGCGAACGTCGCCAAGTCCACGACCAACGACTTCTTCGGTGCCCTGACGACGTGGATCGTCGCGTCCGTTCGCTGGTTCTTGAGTGCCGTTGGCCACGTGTTGATGACGGCGAGCGAACCCTCGACGGTAATCAACGGCGCGAAGGCGGAGTTCACGACGCTCCTCGTTCTGGCACCCGTGCTCATGATGATCGGCCTCCTCGTGTCGACGTTGCAGGCGTTGCGTCACGGTGAGGCGTCAACGCTCTGGCGGGTCTATCTCGGCGTCGCGCCGGCGTGCGTAGCGGGCGTGGCCCTGGCGCAACCCCTCGCGTCACTGACGCTGCAAGCGGTGAACCAGATGTCCTCGACGGCCGCCGGGTCCGTCGCCCAACACGAGGCGACGCTCGCGGGAGCGCTCACCGGACTGATGCCGACAGCGCCCGGTTTCGCGATCTTCCTGCTCGCGGTCCTCGTCGTGATCGGCGCGATTCTCCTGTGGTGCGAACTGATCGTGCGCACGGTGGTACTCACGCTGTTGCTCGTCCTCGTCCCGATCGTCGTTCCCCTTTCGACGTTTCCCTCGGCGCGGCGACTCAGCTGGCGCCTTGTCGAGACGTTTCTCGCCGTCGCGGCGAGCAAATTCATCATCGTCGTCGCCCTCGTACTCGGACTCAATGAACTCCAGGGCACCTCCGCGACGGAGGTCATCACGGGAGCCGTGACGCTGCTGCTCGCCACGTGCACGCCGTTCCTACTTCTTCGAGTGATCCCCTTCCTGGAGCAGTCCGCTCTTCATCAACTCGAAGGCCTTCGTTCGCGTGCGACGCGCGCGGTGACGAACGCGTCGAGGTCCCCGGTAGCGCAGGCCGCGCGCGCGTTGGCGCCCGAGGTCCCCGTACCGGGTCCGCCGGAACGTTCGGAAGACCTTGGCCTCGGCACGTGGCCCGGCACGCCCGAGACTCCCGTACCCACGTTCGACGGCGACCCGCCGCCGCCGCCCATCGGCACGCCGCGCCTACGGGGCGGACACGTTGCCTATCGACGCGACGAGATTGGTCCCGTCGTCGGGTGGCATTTTGATGAGTGAGACGCTTGGTCTCGGCGAGTCGGACGCGAACGCTCGCTGGATCGGCGTTCGACGCCATCAAGCAGTCCTCACCATTCTCGGGGTCGGACTCGCGGGCGACTGGGTGATGAGTCCGCATGCGCCAATCGCGGAGATCGTCGCCGGTCTCGCGTTCTTGATCGGGGCGGTGCCCTGTTACGACGGACTCACGGTCGGTGAGGGGTGCGTAGTAGCACTTCGGTTCGTCTTCCGATCACACTGGCACGAGTTCACCGTTCGCGAGTTCGGTGACGACGTGGTGCTCTGGGCCGTCGGTGAAGTGACTTTTCGGGGATACGAGTTGAAGCATCGAGGACGACTCGATCTCTCGGGGCGCGACGTGATCATCGCGCAGGCCCTCGCGGCTCTTGCTGACGCCAGCAGCGCCGGGCGAACGGGACAGCACTTCTCGCAGCACGTCGTGACGCACGGCACGGGCACTCGTAGTTTGTTGGCCTTGCCCCCTGAGGTCCTCGCCCCCGACGGCTGGACCGCGAACAACGAACTCGCGCTCGACGTGGTGGGCGTCGGAAGTGAGGAGAGGTCACTTCGCGTCCTCGAACGATTCACGTACCTCCGTACGAAGGATCAGCTCGCGCGCGTCTATCGGGTTCGCGACTTTTCGTCGGTCCCACCCACCCGTGGCCTCCTCGAACAACTCCTTCGATCATCGACATCCCTCGATCTGGCCCTGCACGTGGACGTCGTGGCGGGCGCCAAGGCTCATCGCCTGGCCGCGCGCGCCGTGCACCGCGTCGGAACTGACGACGCGACGTCGAGGTCGGCTGGTTTTCGACGGACGGCTCGTTCCTCGCGGAACTTCGAGCGACTCTCGCAGCGTGAAGTGCTCGTGGCCAGTGGCCGCTCACTGTTGCGCCTTGCCGTGTTCGTCGTGGTGCGTGGCGAGACCTACGACGACGTACAGCAGCGAAGTTCGCTCGTCTGGCGTTCCGCCCACGACGCGGGACTGCGGTTGGAGCGCGGTTGGGGTCTGCAGTCGAGTTGGTACTACGCGCAACTGCCCGGTGGCCCGGGTTGGTGAGAGCGTGGACGCACTGGGCGACGTCGAGCGACCTCGTGAGCCTTCGCCTGCCCGCGCACGACGCGGGAACGGGTCTGTGCGGCCAGAGTCTCGGCGAAGCGCAGCACGGTTCGTCGTTCGTCCTCGACGTCTTCGACGCCTACGGCGCGGGACTGGTGTCGAACCCGAACGTCATCGTCGCTGGCTCCATTGGGGCGGGCAAGAGCACGATCGTGAAGATGCAGCTCGAGCGGGGACTTCGCCGTGGTCGTCGAGCGGTCGTCATCGATCCGAAGGGCGAGTACGGCGAACTCGCGGCGATGCACGGGACGACGCCCGTGGCCCTCGGTCGCGACGGATGGTGCAGTCCCTTCTCCAATGACGACCGCGAGGGACGCAACCTGCTGCGCGCGCTCGTCGCGAGCGCCCAGGGATCACCGCTCACCAGCGATCAACACTTCGCGCTCGACGAGGTCTGGCAACGCCTGCCACGTCCGCGACCCACTCGCGTCCTCTGGTCGCTCTATGAACTGCTGGCCCCGTACCTGGAGTCGACGACGCCGAGCGCGTCGCGCTCGCTCGCGCTGATTCTTTACCGGTTCATCTACGGCGACCTGGCGGGACTCTTCGACGGCGAGCGTGACCCTTTGGCCCTTTCGGGTGACCTCGTCGTGTTGGACCTCTCGGCGCAGTGGTCGTCCAACGCGCTCTCGTTGGCGGCGCTGAGTGCGGTCGCCGCCGCGCAACAGGTCTTCGCACCGGGCGGCGAGGTCGGGTACCTCGTCATCGACGAGGCGTGGGCGCTCCTCAGTGACGTCGACGCGCTTCGCTGGTTGCAAGGATCGTGGAAACTCGCCCGGGCGAGAGGTCTCTCGCACGTGCTGGTGCTGCACCGATGGAGTGACGTGGCGGCCGCGGGCGACGCCGGGAGCGCCCAACGTGAACGCGCGCAAGGCTTGCTTCGAGAGTGTGAGACCGCGTGGCTCTTTCGTCAGCCTCCGGACGAAGCACGAGAGATGAGTGTCGCGCTCGGGCTGGTCCAGCGAGAGGAGCGCTACCTGACGGCGCTGCCGAAAGGCGTGGCGCTCGTTCGCTACGGAGAGCATCGGTCCATCGTGCACGTGCGACCCGACGATCATGACCTCCTCTTCGTCGACACCGACGCCGCGATGCGCGACGCTTCGTGAACGATCGTCCGATACTCGGTCGTCGCTACTGGCAGGGGTTCTCCGGAGGACCGTACGTGACGATGGCCCCACACGGTTCGCTGTTGATCGTCGGACCCACCCAGGCGGGAAAGACGTCGTCGCTCGTGGTCCCCGCGATACTGCGCTGGCGTGACGCGCTCGTCGTGACCAGCGTGAAGAACGACGTCGTGAGTACGACGCGGCGGTGGCGCGGGTCGTTGGGCGACGTACAGATTCTCGAGCCCGGCCGTGACGAGGGCCTGACCTGGGATCCGTTGGAGGGGGTGACGACGCTTCGCGTTGCCACACGTGTCGCGCGTGATCTCACGTTCGGTTCGAACGACCGTGGTGACACCGAATTCTGGAACGCGCTCGCGACCAAGCTCGTGGCGGGTCTGATGGTGTTGGCGAAAGAGCGCTCACTGTCGATCTTCGACGTCTCGAACGTCGTTGAACGTCAAGACGTGACGCCGTGGTTAGACGATGGTGGCACGTCACCAGCCAGCGAAGCCGTTCGCAATTTTCTTGGTCACGACCGCAAAACGCTGGACGCCGTGTTCACGACGGCCGAGACAATGTTGATGCCGTGGCACTATCGCCAACCTTTGGCCCACGTCCGACCCATCGTCGCCGGCGCGAACACGCTCTATCTCTGCAGCCCCCGAGGTGAACAGCGTCACTACGAGCCGCTCTTTCGAGGAGCACTTCGCATGGTGCTCGAGGAGCAGCAACGCCTCGTCGACGAAGGCACGTCACGTCGCTTGTTGATGGTGCTCGATGAAGCGGCCACCGTGGCGTCACTCGAGGAGCTCGATCAACTGGCCGCGACCGTGAGTGGACTCAACGTCACCCTCGTGACCGTGATCCAGGACTTCTCGCAACTGGTGGCCCGCTGGGGTCCGCGCGCATCGACCATCGTCAACAATCACACCACGCGCGTTGTCCTTGGCGGCCTCGCGGACGCGAGCGTGGGGAAGTACCTCCCCGAGCTCGTCGAGACCAATCCCGACTCTAAGCAGGTGCCTTTGCGCCTTCGCCCACGCGGCACGGCCGTCGTCGTGGCCGGAGGTCGCAGGGTCTTCACCGTTCGACTTCGCCCGTGGTGGAAGGATCGACGGCTTCGTGGACGGGGTGACCCTGAGCAAAAACTACGATTTGCTGATGGCCTATCAATCGCTGCTGATCCAAGAGCAGATCTTCGCGATTGACATCGGCGCGACGAACATCAAGTTCAGCCACGTGGACGAAGGGGGTGAACTCGTGCGCGGGGTTCGCCGACGCCCGACGCCCTACCCCTGTTCACCAGCGCGATTGGTGGAGTTCTTGGAAGAGCGCATCGCCAAGAGTGGCTGTCGACGCGTCGGCGTAGGCTTTCCGGGCGAGTTCCGCGACGGGCACGTCATCCAACCCGGCAACCTCTCGCGTCCCGGGGGCGTGGCGACGGACAAGGATCCCCAGCTCGACGAGATGTGGCGGGGCTTCGCCTTGGAAGCCGTGCTCCGTGAAGCGAGTGGACGCGACGTGCTCGTCGTCAACGACGCGACGATGGCGGCCCTTGGGTGCATCGAAGGCAGTGGGACCGAACTGGTGTTGACCCTCGGCACGGGACTCGGGCTTGCGCTATCGATTGAAGGAAAGCTCAAGAAAGTTCGCGACGTCGGCGCGGAGATCTTCCGCGACGACAAGACGTACGACCAGACCATTGGCGAGCGGGCGCGCTCACTCGACGACGAACGATGGAATCCGACATTGATTGAGATCGTGGACCGATTCGCGAAGGAGTTCCATGCCGACGTCGTGCACCTCGCCGGCGGCAACGCGAGGCGCGTCGTGCCCCTCGAGTTCGAGCACTTGGCGTACCGGGTCGTGATTCACGGCAACGAAGCGCCCATGCGTGGCGCGGCGCGGCTCTTCGCCGCCGCGTAAGACGACTTCGACGTTATCGAGATTCAACTACTCGCCAGGGCGACCGCGCTCGCGGCGAGCACACCCGCCGCCACGCGGCACGCTCGATCGTCGACGGCGAAGTCCGGACTGTGGTGCATGCCACTGGAGCCGTCGGCGAGTGCGCCGCCGACGAAGAGGTAACAGCCCGGTACGCGCTCGAGGAACTCTGACACGTCGTCACTCGGCGTCACTGGCGGAAACGTGATCACCTGTTCGGCGCCGACGACTTGTCGGGCGCTCGTGACGACGTTCGACACCACGGAGGCGTCGTTCTTCACGGCCGGCGTCGATTCGTTCAGTTCTAAGACAGACTGGACCGTGTAGATGGTGTCGACGTCATGGAGCAGATCACGAAGTCGTGCGATCGCTTGCACTTTCTGATCGGGCGTGAACGTGCGCAGCGTTCCGCGCAAGAGCGCGTGGCGGGGCACGACGTTGTTCGCTGTGCCGGCGTTGAGTACTCCGGCCGAACAGGCGCAGTCAGTCCCCTCGTAGGTGAGACCGGCGACGACGCCG
>Ga0208589_1000506_pt1 | contig 18335 bp, 16 predicted proteins | sample NGESurshal092012_2_FD_184486 | JGI IMG/M metagenome (GOLD analysis project Ga0208589, IMG submission 184486) | Arctic peat soil microbial communities from Barrow, Alaska - NGEE Surface sample F53-2 shallow-092012 (SPAdes) | ecosystem: Environmental > Terrestrial > Soil > Wetlands > Peat ... | reverse complement strand
GCGATGGTGGCAAGAAAGCCCGGTCACCAGGGAGAGCACGTATAAGTCGTAGAGCCATTGCGCAGGGAAGGCCGGAGTGTTTCCGCTGAACCTGTATGCTCATGTGCGCTTTCTTTAGATGCACATTGCACATGAGACCGCGGGTGCAGCGCGCACCCGGTCTTCCCTGCGCCCTCCCTTGAGGGAGCAAACGAATTTGAAAAACTCGCGCAAAATGATGCGGCGAGATCGCGGACTCACATCTCGTCGTCATCGCCCGGCGCCCCGCCCGCCACCCGATTCCGGCATTTCCCATGGGGTCCAAAACGCTCTATGGTGCCGCACGATCGCGCCGGCCGCGCGGTCGATCATCTCAGGATATCAAAGGCTTGGCGGAAGCCTTGCGCCTCTGGAGGGCGGCTTGACGCGGTATATTTCGACCCGGGGGGAAGCCCCGGTACTGGGCTTCTGCGACGTGATGCTGACCGGGCTCGCCCGTGACGGCGGCCTCTACGTGCCCGAAGCCTGGCCGCAGCTTCCGCCGGAAGCCATCGCGGGCTTTTTCGGGCGGCCCTATCGGGAAGTCGCGGTCGAAATCATCAAGCCGTTTGTCGGCGGCGAAATTTCCGACGCCGATCTCGGGCGCATGGCCAATGACGCCTACGCCACCTTCCGCCATCCCGCGGTGGTGCCGCTCGACCAGGTCGGTCCCAATCAATTCCTGCTGGAGCTGTTCCACGGCCCGACGCTGGCGTTCAAGGACGTCGCGATGCAGTTGATCTCGCGGCTGATGGATCATGTGCTGGCGAAGCGGGCGCAGCGCACCACCATCGTGGTCGCAACCTCGGGCGATACCGGGGGTGCCGCGGTCGATGCATTCGCGGGCCTCGACAATGTCGACCTGATCGTGCTGTTCCCGCATGGCCGTATCTCCGACGTGCAGCGGCGGATGATGACGACATCAGGCGCGTCGAACGTTCATGCGCTGGCCATCGAAGGCACGTTCGACGATTGCCAGGCGATCGTGAAGGCGCTGTTCAACCATCACGCCTTTCGCGACGCGGTTGCGCTGTCCGGCGTCAACTCGATCAACTGGGCGCGGATCGTGGCGCAAGTGGTGTATTACTTTACGTCAGCGGTGGCGCTCGGGGCGCCGGCGCGCACCGTCGATTTCACCGTGCCGACCGGGAATTTCGGCGACATTTTTGCGGGCTATGTCGCCAAGCGCATGGGCCTGCCGGTGCGCTGGCTGCGGATCGCCGCCAACATCAACGACATCCTGCCGCGCACGCTCAAGACCGGGATCTACGAGGTGCGTGAAGTCCACGCCTCGGCGTCGCCGTCGATGGATATCCAGGTGTCGTCGAATTTCGAGCGGCTGTTGTTCGAGGCCAGCGGCCGCGACGCGGCGAGCGTTCGCCGCCTGATGGCGTCGTTAAAACAGTCCGGGCGTTTCGTGCTGCCGGACGGCACGCTGGCGCAAATCCGCAAAGAATTCGACGCCGGCCGCGCCGACGAGACCGAAACCTCGGCCGCGATCCGCGCCGCCTGGCGCGAGGCCGGCGATCTGGTCGATCCGCATACCGCGGTGGCGCTTGCGGTCGCCGACCGCGATACGCCGGATTCGACCATTCCGAACATCGTGCTGTCGACCGCGCATGCCGCGAAATTCCCCGATGCGGTGCAGGCTGCCTGCGGCGTGCGGCCGGAACTGCCGGCCTGGCTCGAAGGCCTGATGACCAAACAAGAACACATCAAGGTTATGAAGAACGACCAGAGTGAGGTCGAGCGGTTCGTGCGCTCTGTCAGCCGCGCCGCGAAGCAAGGAGTTACCGGATGAGCGTCGACGTTACCAAGCTGCCGTCGGGCCTTACGGTGATTACCGACACCATGCCGCATCTGGAAACCGCGGCGCTCGGCGTCTGGGCCGGCGTCGGCGGGCGCGACGAAAAGCCGAACGAGCACGGCATCTCGCATCTGCTTGAACATATGGCGTTCAAGGGCACCACGCGGCGCTCCTCGCGCGAGATCGTCGAGGAAATCGAGGCGGTCGGCGGCGATCTCAACGCCGGCACCTCGACCGAGACCACGGCCTATTATGCCAGGGTGATGAAGGCGGACGTGCCGCTCGCGCTCGATGTTCTTTCCGACATTCTCGCCAATCCTTCTTTCGTGCCGGACGAACTGGAGCGTGAAAAGAACGTCATCGTGCAGGAGATCGGCGCCGCGCAGGATACCCCCGACGACGTGGTGTTCGAGCATCTCAACGAGCTCTGTTATCCGGACCAGCCGATGGGCCGCTCGCTGCTCGGCACCGCCAAGACCCTGGAAGCCTTCAGCCGCGATACGCTGCGCGGCTATCTGTCGACGCATTATCGCGGCCCTGACATGGTGGTGGCCGCCGCCGGTGCGGTCGATCACAAGCGGGTGGTCGAGGAAGTCAGCCGGCGCTTTACCGGCTTCGAGGCGACCGCGGCGCCGAAGCCGCAGCCTGCGATGTTCGGCAAGGGCGGCTCGCGGGTGGTGCATCGCGACCTCGAGCAGGCGCATCTGACGCTGGCGCTGGAAGGCCTGCCGCAATCGGACCTGTCGCTGTTCTCGCTGCAGGTGTTCACCAACACGCTCGGCGGCGGGATGTCGTCGCGGCTGTTCCAGGAAGTGCGCGAAAAGCGCGGCCTGTGCTACTCGATCTACACCTTCCATGCGCCCTATAGCGACACCGGCTTTTTCGGGCTCTACACCGGCACCGATCCCGGCGACGCGCCCGAGATGATGGAAGTGATCGTTGACGTCATCAACGATGCGGTCGAGACCCTGACCGAAGCCGAAGTCGCACGCGCCAAGGCGCAGATGAAGGCCGGGCTGTTGATGGCGCTGGAAAGCTGCAGCGCGCGCGCCGAGCAGTTGGCGCGGCACATTTTGGCCTATGGCCGCCCGCTGACGGTGGAAGAACTGGTGGCCCGGATCGACGCGGTCAGCGTCGAGTCCAGCCGCAACGCCGCGCGGGGCCTGTTGTCGCGCAGCCGGCCCGCGGTGGTGGCGCTGGGCAGCGGCAGGGGTCTGGACACGGCGGTGGGTTTTGCGGAAGGATTGACCAAGGCGAAGGCGAAAGCTCGTCTTCACTAAACCAGAGCGTTTTCGAGCGAAGTGGATCCCGGTTCGCGTGAAGAAAACGCGTCAAAACAAAGACTAGGGCATTTGGGGAGTATCGCCCATGGCGTTGTTTCGATTGCCAACCAGCGGATCGCCGGCGCTCGCGCCGCGCGGCAACGGGCTGGTGCTGCGCGCGCCGCAAATGTCCGATTTCCTGCAATGGACGCATTTGCGCGAAACCAGCCGCAACTATCTGACGCCGTGGGAGCCGATCTGGCCGTCCGACGATCTGACCCGCTCCGGTTTCCGGCGCCGGCTGCGCCGCTATGCCGAGGACATCGCCGCCGACCGGTCCTATCCGTTCCTGGTGTTTCGCGAGTCCGATGGCGCGATGATCGGCGGCGTGACGCTCGCCAATGTCCGTCGCGGCATCGTGCAGGCCGGCACCATCGGCTACTGGGTCGGGCAACCCCATGCCCATCGCGGCCACATGACGGCGGCGCTGCGGGTGCTGCTGCCGTCACTGTTCGGCGAACTCAACCTGCACCGCATCGAGGCCGCCTGCATTCCCTCCAATGCGCCCTCGATCCGGGTGCTGGAAAAATGCGGTTTCAGTCGCGAGGGACTGGCGCGGCGCTATCTCTGCATCAACGGCGTCTGGCAGGACCATTTGCTGTTCGGCCTGCTGCACGAGGATTTTCGCGGCTGAGTGCAAGAGCGATGAGTGCCTTTGAACGTGCCTTTGAACGTGCCTTGGGTTCGCCGCCATTGCGCTGCTATAACCCGGCCAAGAATGACGGCCCCGGACCTGACATCATGACGGTATTTCAAACGCGCAAGATTAAATCGGCGGCAACGGTCGCGCTGTTGTTGGCGGTCGGTTGCGTTGCATTTGCCGCACCGGCATCCGCGCAGTCGCTGTCTGACCGCTTCAAGAGCCTGTTCGGCGGCGGCGCCGCCAAGAGCGACGTGCCGGTGGTGGATCCGGCGGGGCCGGCGCCCGAGCTGAACTGTCCGCCGGTCACCATTCGCGCCGGAGCCTCCACCTATCTGGTCGGGGTGCCCGGCAAGCCGGCGATCGGCGATGCCGTGCGTTTTCAGGCCTCGATCACCCGAACGTCGCGGGATTGCTCGCTCAACGATGGCCAGATCACCGCCCGGATCGGCATCCAGGGCCGGGTGATCGCCGGTCCCTCCGGCGCGCCGGAGACCATCGAGGTGCCGATGCGCATCGCGGTGGTGCAGGGCGGTGTCAGCGAAAAGACCATCGCGACCAAGGCCTACCGGACCACGGTAACGATGACCGAGGAGGGCTCGACGCCATTCACGATCATTGCCGACGATATCGTGTATCCCGCGCCGCCGGCCGCGGTCGGCGATGCCTACATCTTCTATATCGGTTTCGATCCGCAGGCGCTGGGGCCCGAAGCGAAGCCGAAAGCGCCGCGAAAGAAAAAGTAGCGGCGTCGGACTTGATTACAGCGGCAAATCACCGGCCTGTGTGACGCATTAAAAAAGCCGGCGCGATCATCTCGCGCCGGCTCCAGATTTTTGGAAATGATCTTTTTAGTTCAGCTTGGCGCGGACTTCCGCGATGCCCTTGGACAGCAGGTCTTCGGCGACCTGACCCCTGACCGATTGCGACAGGATGGTGGAAGCCGCCGCCACCGCGGCATTGGCCGCCGCCGAGCGGACGTCGGCGATCGCCTGCGCTTCCGCCAGCGCGATCTTGCCCTCCGCGGTCTTGGTGCGGCGGGCGACGAAATCTTCCATCTTGGTCTTGGCTTCGGCCGCGATGCGCTCGGCCTCGGCCTTTGCCGCCGTGACGATGTCCTGCGCCTCGCGCTCGGCGCTGTCGTGGCGCGCCTTGTACTCGGCGAGCAGCTTGGCCGCCTCGTCTTTCAGGCGGCGCGCATCGTCGAGCTCGCTCTTGATGCGGTCCCGGCGATGATCCAGCGCGGTCAGCACCGTGCGGTGGACGCCGATATAGGCGAACACGCCCATCAGGATGACGAAGCCAACGGCTACCCAGAATTCCGGTTCGGCGAACATGTCAGGTCATCCCTTCAGCGAAGCGTCGACGGCGCTGTTGAGCGCCTGCGCTTCGGGCTGCACGCCGGTCAACCGCTGCACGATGGCGGATGCCGCATCGGCTGCGATGCCGCGGACATTGCTCATCGCCGTTTCGCGGGTCGAAGCGATGGTCTTTTCGGCCTCGGCCAGCTTGACCGAGAGCTTGTCTTCCAGGGCCTTGCGCTCGGCGTCGGAGGCCGCGTTGAGCTTTTCGCGGGTCTCGGCGCCGATCGCCTGCGCCCGGGAACGGGCGGAGGCCAATTCGCCCTCATAGGATTTCAGCGCGGCGTCGGACTGATCCTTCAGCTTTTGCGCATCGGCCAGATCGCCATCGATCGCGTTCTGCCGTGCGTCGATCGTGCCGCCGACCCGGGGCAGCGCGATACGCGAAACGATCAGATACAGCGCGACGAAGGCGATCAGCAGCGAGACCAGTTGCGAGGGAAAGGTGTCCTTCTCGAACGGTGGAAACTCACGCTTTGCAGCAGGAGCTTCGGTATGCGCCGTCACGCCATGACTTTCAGCCACGGGCTTCTCCTGTTCGGCTTGAACAGCGCATCCCGCATCCGGGGTGCGCGCAAGACAATATCAGCCTCGATACCAGCGTCGCTATCAGAGCGCGAACAGCAGCAAGAGCGCGATCAGCAGCGAGAAGATGCCGAGCGCTTCGGTCACGGCGAAACCGAAAATCAGGTTGCCGAACTGGCCCTGGGCTGCCGAAGGATTGCGCACCGCAGCGGCAAGATAGTTGCCGAAGATGATGCCCACGCCGGCGCCCGCGCCACCCATGCCAATGCAGGCAATACCAGCGCCAATGTACTTCGCGGCAATCGGATCCATGAATCGAACTCCTTTTCGAGGTTTGGTGTTACGGGCCGGTCAGTGGCCCGGATGGATAGCGTCGTTGATGTAGATGACGGTAAGGATGGTGAAGACGTAGGCCTGCAGGAACGCGACCAGGATTTCAAGCGCGGACAGCGCGATCACCATGCCGAGCGGCAGCACGGCGCCGAAGTAGCCGAGAAAGCCGAGGCCCGCCAGCAGCGGAATGAAGCTCGCGAACACCGCCACTGCGATATGGCCCGCGAGCATGTTGGCGAACAGACGCACCGAGTGCGAGATCGGGCGCAGGAAGAACGAGAAAACCTCGATGAACACCACCAACGGCAGGATGTAGATCGGAATGCCCGAGGGCACGAACAGTTTGAAGAACTTCAGTCCGTTTTTGTAGAAGCCGTAGATCAGCACCGTCACGAAGACCATGACCGCGAGCGCTGCGGTGACGATCAGATGGCTGGCGACCGTGAAGTTGTAGGGAATGGCCCCGAGCATGTTCGACACGGTGACGAACATGAAGATCGAGAACACCAGCGGGAAGAATTTCATGCCTTCCTTGCCGGCGTTGGCGCGGATGGTCGTGGCGATGAATTCGTAGCTGATTTCAGCCACCGACTGCAGACGGCCGGGCACGAGCTTGCGGCCCGGGCCAATCATCAGCAGCGCGACCAGCGCCACCGAGCCGAACATGTAGGCCGAGGAATTGGTAAAGGAGATCTCCTGATTGCCGATATGGCCAATCGTGAAGATCTTGTGGAGGTGGAATTGTTCGATCGGATCGATCATCCGCGCCGTATCTCTCGTTCCACCGGCCACGCCGGCGCCCTGCAATCACTTCGTCCGGCTTTCCGTCTTTCAACGGCCGCTTCTGTCCGCCGCGGCATTCGCCGATCGGATCACGTTGACGACCCCGGCGGTAAAACCGAGCAGGACCATCACGATCAGTCCCCAGGGCGATGTCGACAGCAAATGGTCGATACCCCACCCGATCAACGCTCCAACGACAACGCCGGCGATCAACTCCGAAGAAAGCCGGAAACCGAGCGCCATCGCCGATGCTCTGGCTGCGCCGTTTCCGCTTCCAGCCTCGAGTTGGTCAGTCCCGATTTTGCGGCTGCCCCGAATTTCGGACAACCGCTGATCCAGACTTCCGAGCCTTGCGGAAAGCGCAGCTTCGTCAGAGGACGATTTGTCGTTATTTCCGCTTCCGCCGCCGTCCGTGCCTTCAGCCATGCTGTGGAGACCCGAAACGATGCCGCGTGGATGGAAATGACGCCCCGTCACCCTCTAAAGCCGCGCGGACCATACTTAGCACGCCAAACCAAGTCAAGATTGCGTCGTAACCAGTTAGTGCATTGTTTTTATTGTATTTATTTCCCTATTCCCGGGTTGCCTGTGGAGCAATCACCGCACTGCAGCAGCCTCGCGCGAGATTACCGGCGGAGGCCAGCGATTCCCGCGTCGCGGCCGGATTTCATGCGGCCGGTGCGGAGGCCAGGTCATCATTCTTGCAACCGTTGTTGCACCGCTCCGACGGGTCTGTTGGGATGGCCCCAAATCGGCAATTCAAGGGGAAGTCAGCATGCCGCGTCAGGTCGATTATTATTTCTCGCTGCAATCGCCGTGGGCCTATATCGGGCACAAGGCGTTTCGCGATCTCGTGGCCGCGCACGATCTCGAGGTCAATCACAAGCCGGTGGTGCTGGTCGATCTGTTTTCGGAAACCGGCGGCCTGCCGTTGATGAAGCGCCATCCGGTGCGGCAGCGTTACCGGATGGTCGAGCTGCAACGCTGGCGCGACAAGCGCGGCCTGAAGTTTCATCTGCAGCCGGCGAACTGGCCGTTCAACGCAAGGCTGGTCGATGGCCTGGTGATCGCGGCGGTGGAAGCGGGCCACGATCCGGATCGATTTCTGCGCAAGGCGTTTGCCAGCGTGTGGGAAGACCAGCTCAATCTCGCCGATGCCGCGGTGCTGACCAAGCTCGCCGACGATTGCGGACTTCCCGGCAAGCAACTGGTCGAGCGCTCCGGCACTGACGAAATCGGCGCGGTCTATGAGCAGAACCGCCAGGACGCGTTGGCGGCTGACGTATTCGGTTCGCCGGTCTATGTGCTCGACGGCGAGGTATTCTGGGGACAGGACCGGATCGAATTGCTCGCGGACGCGTTGAAATCGGGCCGCAAGCCGTATCGGTCGCAGGTCTAGCATCGGCGGAGGAGGAGCACTCGATGAGCATTGCAGCGCTCCCGCGAATCTACGGCATGCTGGCGGCCGCCGCGCTGGTCTTTTGTGCAGGCGCGGTTGCTGCGCAGCCGATGCCGGATGCCGAGAACGGCCGCTACGCGCTGTCGCCGATCGCCGACGGCGTGCTGCGGCTCGATACAAGGACCGGCGCGGTATCGACCTGCACCAATAGCGGCACCGGCTGGGCCTGCTATACGGTGCCGGACGAACGCGCTGCGCTGGATACGGAAATCGGCCGGCTCGAGGCCGACAATGAAAAGCTGAAGGCGCAGCTCGCCGCGCGCGATCAGGCGCCTCCCAAGATCGACGAGCCGCTGCCGAAGGCGGATTCGCTGAAGCCGCCGCCGCCGCCGAAAGTCGCCGAGGGCGAGCGCAAGATCGAGATTCCGAAGATCGAGATTCCATTGCCAAGCGACCGCGACATGGATCGCATGATGTCGGCACTCGAACAGGCCTGGCGGCGTCTGGTCGACATGGCCAACCGCATTCAGAAAGACGTCAGCGGCAGGATTTGATGACTTCAGCCAAATCATCGCTCAGCACGCCGTCGCCGGTCTCCGCCAGCAGCATCGTGTCATCGTTGCTCGCGGTACAGACGCGCGGCGCGGGTTTTGTCGATCTCACCCATGACGTCACAAAATTCCTGCGCGAGGCCGGCGCGCGCGAAGGCGCGGTGACGCTGTTCATCCGTCACACCTCGGCTTCGCTGACCATCCAGGAAAATGCCGATCCGTCGGTGCTTGCCGATTTGATGACGGTGCTCGGCCGGCTTGCGCCCGAGAATGCCGGATGGAGCCACGACACCGAGGGCCCCGACGACATGCCGGCGCACATCAAGACCATGCTGACGGCGACCTCGCTGCATATTCCGGTACTTGCCGGCGAACTCGCGCTCGGCACCTGGCAGGCGATCTATCTGATCGAGCACCGCGCCCGTCCGCATCGGCGCGAGATCGTGCTGCAATTCGCCGGCGCGACGACATGAAAGCAAAACCAGCTTGGCCGGCTTATCCCGAGGGCTTGCGCCATTGTCACATATACGTGAATAGAGGGCCAAATTAGACCTTTGTATTTCACCACCAATGCTCGTGTGCGGGGCCGCCTGGTGACGAGCGCTGGTCTGGCGCACGCCATTTTATTGCAGCGCACAAAGGCGTCGGGATTAACCCCCTTGCCGCGAGGCAATATTGCGCGCTTGCATGCGACCGCCGGTCAGACGACAATCGCACTACCCTAAAAAATTCGCATGGCGGCCTCGATCGAGCTGCCGCGCGTTATCCCGATATCCTCGCAACAATCCAAGAAATCCATCGATGGCTTCCAGCACCCACCTTGTCATTGCCGACGATCACCCGCTGTTTCGCGACGCGTTGCGGCAGGCGGTGGCAAGCGTCGTGGCCTCGGCCAAGATCGACGAAGCCGGATCGTTCGACGAACTGACCGCGCTGCTCGAGCAGGACTCCGATGTCGACATGGTGCTGCTCGATCTGTCGATGCCGGGGATCAGCGGCTTTTCCGGCCTGATTTACCTGCGCGCGCAATACCCCGCGATCCCCGTGGTGATCGTGTCCGCCAGCGACGACGGCAGCACGATCCGGCGGTCGCTGGATTTCGGCGCCTCCGGCTTCATTCCCAAGCGGTTCGGCGTCGAGACCTTGCGCGATGCGATCGTGAAGGTGATGGACGGCGATGTCTGGGTGCCCGCGGATACCGATCTGTCGTCGGCCATCGACCCCGACATGGCGCGGTTGCGCGACCGGCTGGTGACGCTGACGCCGCAGCAGGTGAGGGTGCTGATGATGCTGTCGGAAGGACTGCTCAACAAGCAGATCGCCTACGAGCTCGGCGTATCGGAGGCGACCATCAAGGCGCATGTCTCCGCCATCCTGCAAAAGCTCGGCGTCGAAAGCCGCACCCAGGCCGTGATCGCGGCGGCCAAAATCGCCGGCAGCCAGTGGCGGCAGGACACGCCGTTGCCGCAGTAATTCCGCGGCGTTCTATTCCGCCGCCACCATCTGCTGGGTGCGCCACTGCCCGATCAGGGCGCGCAGCGATGCCGGTTTGACCGGCTTGTTCAGCACCGCGATCTTCTCTTCCTGCGCGGTCGCCCTGACATGCGGACTGCGGTCGGCGGTAATCAGGATCGCCGGAATGCCGTCGCCGAAGCGGCGGCGGATGTCGCGGATCGCGGCGACCCCGTTGCCGCGGTCGAGATGGTAGTCGACCAGAAGACCGGTGACCTTCCTGCCGGCGGCCTCGATCGCCTCGATCGCGGCATCGGGATCGGGCACCGCGATGACCTCGGCGTCCCAGGCCCTGAGCAGGGTTTTCATGCCGTCGAGGATTGCGACATCGTTCTCGATGCAGACGATCAGCGTGCCGCTCATCGGCGTCTTGGACAATGGCGTCGCGGTGGTAACCGCCGCGGTGTAGTTGATGGCCTTCCCGGTCGGCACCGTCACCGAGAAGAACGAACCGCCGCTGACGATGGAATCCAGCGCAATGCCATGGTTGAGGACGCGTGCGAGGCGCTCGACGATCGACAGCCCGAGCCCGAGGCCGCGCGCGATCCGGGCGCCCTGCTCCAGCCGGTGAAATTCCTTGAAGATTTCGCCGCGTTTGAGAATCGGAATCCCGACACCGGTATCGTAGACGCAGATCTGCAGCGATGGGCCGCGGCGCCGGCAGCCGACCAGCACGCGGCCGCGCGGGGTATATTTGATGGCGTTGGAGATCAGGTTCTGCAGCAGCCGCCGCAGCAGCAGCCGGTCGGACTCCACCGGCAGCGCAGTCGGCACAAAAGCGAGCTTCAGCCCCTTGGCCCGCGCGATCGGCGCGAATTCGATTTCGAGCGAGCGCATCAGGTCGGCCATCTTGAAACTGGTGATCGAGGTCGTCATGACGCCAGCGTCGAGCCGCGAAATATCCAGCAGCGCGCCGAGGATCTCTTCGATCGCCTCCAGCGAATCGTCGATGTTTTCAACCAGCCGCGCATCCTCGCCGCCGCTCTGGCGCTCGACCAGGCTCGTCACATAGAGCCGCGCCGCATTCAGCGGCTGCAGGATGTCGTGGCTTGCCGCCGCAAGGAAACGCGTCTTCGAGATGTTGGCATCCTCGGCGGTGCTCTTGGCAAGCGCGAGTTCCGAATTCAGCCGCGTCAGCTCCTCGGTGCGGTCGCGGACGCGTTTTTCCAGCGTTGTGTTGGAGCGCTCCAGCGCCTCGGCGGCCTCGAAGCTCGGTGTGACGTCGGAAAAAGTGATGACCAGTCCGCCGCCGGGCATCCGGTTGGTGCGCACCTCGATCACCGTGTGGCGGTCGGAGAGCCGCTCCAGATACGGCTCGCCCTCGGCGGTATAGGCCGCAAGTCGCCGTTCCAGCAGTGCCTCGCTATCGTCCTGCTCGAGCGGGCTGATCGAACCCATGAATTCGAGGATCTCCTGCAAGGGAATCCCGAGCTGTACGAGATGCAGCGGCAGGCCCAGGATCTCGCCGAACTGGTGATTGGAGCAGATCAGCTGCAGATCGGCGTCGAAAACGGCGATGCCCTGCCGAACATGATTCAGCGCGGTCTGCAGGATCTCGCGGTTGAAATGCAGCGCGGCGTGGGAATCGTCGAGCAGCTTCAGCGCGGCCTTCGCGGACACGGTGCGCTTGCGCAGCAGCAGCGACATCACCAGCCGCGAGGAGGCCGCGCCGATCGAGGACGCGATCAGATGCTCGGCGTGCTGCAGCAATTCGAAATCGGCGGGTGCTTGCGCGTCGAGCGGAATCGGATGGATGGCGGCGAAGGCTTCGAACGAATGGCGGGCGCGGTCGGGGCCGAGATATTGCGCTACCGTGCTCTGAATGTCCTGCACCGTCACCGTGGTGCGCCAGCGCCGGAACGTCGGCGCGATCGGAGCCAGCGCTGTGGGCACGAACAAATCCGCCTGCAAACGTTCGATCGAGGACGGCATGCGCGCCAGCGACAGCACGATATAGGTCAGGATGTTGAGCGACAGCGACCAGAACACGCCGTGCAGCAGCGGGGTCAGGTCGGCGCCGAACAGCGCCTGCGGCCGCAACGATTCGATGCCGAACGGGCCGTGCTGCAGCAGCATCATGCCGGCGGTGTTGCCTTCCAGGAAGCTCGGCAGGAACAGCGTATAAATCCACACGGCGATGCCGACCAGCATGCCGCCCATGGCGCCGCGCGCGGTCGCGCGTCGCCACAACAGGCCGCCGAAAAACGCCGGCGCCAGTTGCGCGATGGCCGCAAAGGACAGCAGGCCGATCGGCGCCAGCTGGGTATTGCCCAGCGCCCGATAGTAGAAATAGGCCATCACCATGATGGCAAAGATGGCAAAGCGGCGTGCCTTGAGCAGGAAGTCGCTGAAATCCTTTGGTTCGCCACGCGCCGAGCCGCGGCGCTGCAGCACCAGCGGCAGGATGATGTCGTTCGACACCATGATCGCCAGCGCCACGCATTCCACCATCACCATGGCGGTCGCCGCCGACAGGCCGCCGATGAACACGCCGACGCTGAGGAGCGGCGCGTTGCCCTCCATCGGCAGCGCCAGCACGAACATGTCGCTGTCGACGGCGCCGAACGGGAAGATCACCAGGCCCGCGATCGCGATCGGAATCACGAACAGGTTGATGGCGACCAGGTACAGCGGGAACAGCCAGCGCGCGCGCTTGACTTCGGTGTCGCTGGAATTCTCCACCACGGTAACGTGAAATTGCCGCGGCAACAGCACGACGGCGCAGAACGACAGCAGCACCATGGTGAGGAAATTGCCGACCGACGGCACGTACTCGATCGCGCGCACCGCTTCCGGCGTCTTCATCGCGCGCTCGAACAGTTCTACCGGATTGAACATCCAGAACGTGACGAACGCGCCGGCGGCGAGAAACGCCACCAGCTTGACGATGGATTCGGAAGCGACCGCGAGCATCAGGCCATGCTGGTGTTCGGTGGCGTCGGTCTGGCGGGTGCCGAACAGCACCGCGAAGGCCGCCATCGCCAGCGTCACCATCAGCGCGATATCGCCGATGATCGGAATCCGGGAGAAGGCCTGGTCTTCGCTCAGGATGGTCTCGAGCGACGACGCCATCGCCTTGAGCTGCAGCGCGATGTAGGGCACCGAGCCGATGATCGCGATCAGGGCGACGGTCGCGGCAACCGCCTGGCTCTTGCCGTAACGGGCGCCGATGAAGTCGGCGATCGAGGTGATGTTCTGGGATTTGGCGAGCTGGATCACCCGGCGCAGGATCGGCGTGCAGCACGCGATCATCAGCACCGGGCCGACATAGATCGCGAGGAAATCGACGCTGGTGCGGGTCGCGAATCCGACCGAGCCGTAATAGGTCCAGGACGTGCAGTAGATCGCCAGCGACAGCGGATAGATCAGTGCGCTGACGCGGCCGCGCTGGGTTGGCGACAGGCGCTCGCCGTGGCTCGCCACGAAAAACAGGAACCCGATGTAGCCGAACGCGGCTGCAATCACGCCCCAGTCGTGCAGCATTACTGCCTACTCCCTTGCGATTTCGGGAAATGGCTCAAGCAGTTGCGCCATCTCGAACCAATGCCGTCGCATCGTTCGAGTATAGCCGGATCGCGCCGGTAAAGCACGACGCGTCAGGGGCTGAATTCGGAACTTTGCCGCGCTGCGGCGCGGGCTATTCGGCAGCCAGCGACTTCTCGCGGAGCGGCAGGCCGAGGCGTTCCCAGACCTGTAACAGCGCATCCGCAAGCTGATCGATCAGCCCGTCGTCGTGATAGGGCGACGGCGTGATCCGCAGCCGTTCGGTGCCCTTGGCGACGGTGGGATAATTAATGGGCTGGATATAGATGCCGTGCTCTTCCAGCAGCAGGTCGCTCGCCTGCTTGCAAAGCTCGGGATCGCCGACGAACAGCGGCACGATGTGGGTGTCGCTCGACATCACCGGCAGGCCCGCGGCGTCGAGGATCGCCTTGACCCGGGCGGCGCGGTCCTGGTGGCGCTCGCGCTCCCAGGACGAAGTCTTCAGGTGCCGGATCGCAGCCGTCGCCGCCGAACAGATCGCGGGCGGCAGCGCGGTGGTGAAGATGAAGCCCGGCGCATAGGAACGCACGGCATCGATGATGTCGGCCTTGCCCGCGATATAGCCGCCGAGGCAGCCGAACGCCTTGGCCAGCGTGCCTTCCAGCACATCGATCCGGTGCATGACGCCGTCGCGCTCGGCGATGCCGCCGCCGCGCGGGCCGTACATGCCGACCGCATGCACCTCGTCGACATAGGTCATCGCGCCATAACGCTCGGCGAGATCGCAGATACTGGCCAGCGGGGCGATATCGCCGTCCATCGAGTAAAGGCTTTCGCAGGCGATCAGCTTCGGCCGGTCCGGACCCGCCGCGCGCAGCAATTCCTCCAGATGGGCCATGTCGCTGTGGCGGAATATCTGCCGATCGCAGCCGGCCTGGCGGACGCCTTCGATCATCGAATTGTGGTTCAGCGCGTCCGACAGGATCAGGCAATCCGGAATCAGTTTTGCGATGGTCGCGATGCCGGTCTGGTTCGAGACATAGCCCGAGGTGAACAGCAGGGCAGCTTCCTTGCCATGCAGATCGGCCAGTTCCTGTTCGAGCTGCACCAAGGGATGGTGCGTGCCGGCGATGTTGCGGGTGCCGCCGGCGCCGGTGCCGACCCGGGTCGCGGTCTCGACCATGGCGCCGATCACTTTGGGGTGCTGGCCCATGCCGAGATAGTCGTTGGAGCACCAGATCACGACGTTGCGCGGCCCTTGCGGGCAGTGCCACACGGCGTGTGGGAAGCGGCCGGCGATCCGCTCGAGGTCGGCGAAAACGCGGTAGCGGCGTTCGTCATGGAGGCGGCTGAGGGCGGTGCTGAAGAACTGGCTGTAATCCATGACGAAACCTGCAAACGGGGAAACCGGCGGGGCCGGCAGCCATCTTTTTAGAGCTTTTCCAGCTTTATTGTCGAGCCGGAATTGCCGTTCGACCTCTCCATCAACGGGATGCCGGGTTGCCCACGGCGCGGATCGAAAGTTCATTGATATCAAGGCGCTGAAGCTGTTGCCGCAATCCGCCGGATGGCCAGCCGGGGCGTCTCACGTCGGTTGCGTCACTAAAGTACGATGCGCCGCAGAATGGATTGCCGCAGCCCGCGGCAATGCGCCGGTCAGGTGGTCCGGAACTGGAGCACGCCGTCGGTCAACTCGGCCTTGAGGCGGCCTTCCACCAGCATGTAATTGACATGGGCGATCAATTCGCCTGAGGCAAAGCCCATCTGGTGGACGTCCAGCGGATATTTGTGGAACACGACCGGCACCAGTTCGCGCGAGGTCTTCGAGGTCTCCCGGCAGGCATCCGCGATCAGCCGGCAGCGATCTTCGTGATGATCTGCCAATTGCTTGATGCGAGTCTTCAATCCGTAGAACGGCACGCCGTGACCGGGCAGCACGATGACGTCATAGGGCAGGGTGGTGGTTAGACTCGCCAGTGACGCCAGATATTCGCCGAGCGAGTTCTGGTCGGGCTCGACCGCCCAGACGCTGACATTGGGCGAAATCTTGCTCAGCACCTGATCGGCCGACAGGAACAGTTTGTCGGTGGCACAATACAGCATCACCTGGTCGAGCGCGTGGCCGCCGCCGGTGATGACCTTGAAGCGCCGCGCGCCGATCGAAATCTCGTCGCCATGCGAGATACGGCGATAGGATGCCGGCAGCACCGAAACCCGCTTCAGATATTCCTGGCCGCGGCCGAGCAATTTGTCGGTCAGATTTTCGTCCATGCCGTGACGGCGAAAGAACAGCCGTTGCGCGCTCTTGCGCTCCTCGGTACCGCGGTTCTGATGGTAGACCGATTGCAGGTATTCGACCTGCGACATGTAAAGCGGGCAGTCGAAGCGCTCGACGATCCATCCGGCGAGGCCGACATGATCGGGATGCGAATGAGTGACGATCAGCCGGGTGATCTTCACATGCTTGAGCGGCCCCTCAAATAAAGTGGTCCAGGCCGCGATCGATTCCTCATTGCCGAAGCCGGAATCCACCATGGTCCAGCCGTCGCCGTCGGCGAGCAGATAGATGTTCACATGGTTGAGCCGGAACGGCAGCTTGAGCCGCACCCACAGGACGCCCGGCATCACCTCGACCACCTCGTCGGGGCCGGGATGATTTTCCCAGGGGTAGCGCAGCGCCTCGGCGGAGGACTGAAGCGGCTCTGTTTTCGAATCCATTGATGCCTGTCGCAACTGTGTCTTACGGCTTGACCGTCACCGGCTTAGCCGCCCCCGCGACCCGGCGCCAGCCGAAAAACCCTTGCCACTCCGACAAAACAGGGGATGCGGGCATTTCGCGCGGCAAAGCCCGAGGGTCCATGCGTTGCGCGCGCGGGCAATCGTCCGCGGCGCATGGCGCGCCGGCGTGTTCCGCAACCCCTTACCGCCGAAGCGAACCTGGACCCCGCTCAGGCGGCCCGGATGCTGGAGAGGAACACGTCGATCTCCGATCGCAATATCTCGGCTTCGCGGCTCAGTGCGCTGGAAGCGTTCAGCACCTCGTTGGCGGCCGCGCCGGCTTCGGCGGTCGCCGTGGAGACGCCGACGATGTTGCTCGACACCTCGCTGGTGCCGCCGGCCGCGTGCTGGATATTGCGGGCGATCTCGCGCGTTGCCGCGCCCTGCTGCTCGACCGCGGACGCGATCGCGGTGGTGACCGCGTCGATCTCGCCGATGGTGTTGCTGATGCTGCGGATCGCGCCGACCGCCGAGCTCGTCACCGCCTGCATGCTGGCGATCTGGGTGCGGATTTCGTCGGTCGCCTTTGCGGTCTGGCTGGCCAGATTCTTCACTTCCGAAGCGACCACCGCAAAACCCCGGCCGGCTTCACCGGCGCGCGCCGCCTCGATGGTGGCGTTGAGCGCCAGCAGATTGGTCTGCGAGGCGATGGTCTGGATCAGGTCGATCACGACGCTGATGCGCCCCGCATTGTCGGCGAGGCCTTGCATGGTGGCATCGGTCGTACCCGCTTCATCGACCGCCTTGCGGGCGATCTCCGCCGACGAGACCACCTGGCGGCCGATCTCGGCGATCGAGGACGACAGCTGCTCGGTGCCGGAAGACACCGTCTGGACGTTGACCGAGGTTTCCTCGGCCGCCGACGCCACGGCGTTGACCAGCGCGCTGGACTGATCGGCGGTCGTCGTCATCGATTCGGCGGTGGCCTGCATCGAGCCGGCGGATTTTTGCAGATTGTCCAGCGCGGCACGGACGGTGGCCTCGAATTCGACAATGCGGCTTTCCATCCGCGAGGCGCGTTCGGCCTTGGCGACGCGGTCCTTGTCCTGGTCGGCGCTGAGCGAGCGCGCCTCGATCATGCTTTCGCGGAAAATCTGCAGCGAGCTTGCCATCGACGTGATCTCGTCGCGCTGACGGCTCTGGAAGATTTCCGATTGCAGGTCGCCGTCGGACAACAGCTGCATCGAACGCTGCAAATTGCCGATCCGGCGCAGGATGTTGCGGCCGACATAGAGCCAGACGAACAGCACCGATCCGACCAGTGTCGCGACCCCGAGCCCCAGCATCACCAGCGTGGCAAAGGAAATCATCTTGCGCGCCTGCCAGGTCGATGCGTCGGTTTCCTTGCGCACGCCATCGACCAGTTGCTGCACGCTGATGCCGAGGCCAACGTTGAGCTTGCCGGTTTCCTCGAGGATGACGTCGCCATAGTCGTTGGCGTCGAGCTCTTTCTGGCGAATCTTGAAGACGCCGGTCTTGCCTTGGCCGAGCACCAGCAATTTTTGCGCGGCGTCGGCCAGCCCCTTGGTGCCGGAATTCTTCGGCAGCAATTCGAGGTTCGATGCGACGCGTGCCTTGGTGTCCTTGAATTCCTTTTCGATCGCCTCCAGCGTGTCGCTGCTGTTGGCCGAGAGCGCGGCATTCATTTCCGAAGCCGCCTGATGGCCGCTGGCGATGACGTTGCCGAGCTGGTCGACCGTGCGCGCGGCTTCGCTCGCATCGTCGGCGGAAAGGTTGGCGGAGCCGAGCACGGCGTTGAGCTGGGTTTGCGCGTCCAGCATCGCCGGGCTTGCGGCGGCTACGAAGCCGGCCTGGGCGCCGCG
>Ga0208589_1000504_pt1 | contig 18353 bp, 18 predicted proteins | sample NGESurshal092012_2_FD_184486 | JGI IMG/M metagenome (GOLD analysis project Ga0208589, IMG submission 184486) | Arctic peat soil microbial communities from Barrow, Alaska - NGEE Surface sample F53-2 shallow-092012 (SPAdes) | ecosystem: Environmental > Terrestrial > Soil > Wetlands > Peat ... | reverse complement strand
CCTGCCATAACGTGGGGGGCTAGTGCCCCGCGAAGACCGGATCTAGGGTGACAGCAAGGTCAAAAACTTCCGGGAGGGTCAATGCGGACCAAGGCCGCGGTACTGCGCGGAGTAGGCCAGGACTTCGAGATCACCGAGCTCGACTTGGATCCCCCCAAGGCCGGTGAGGTGCTCATCCGCTACGTGGCAGCCGGTCTGTGCCACTCTGACGAGCATCTGCGGCGCGGCGACATCGTGCCCCGGTTCCCGATCGTGGGCGGCCACGAGGGCGCGGGAATCATCGAGGAAGTCGGGCCGGGCGTCACCCGGCTCAAGCCCGGTGACCACGTGATCTGCTCGTTCCTGCCCGTCTGCGGGCACTGCCGGTGGTGCTCGACCGGCAAGTCGAATCTGTGCGACCTGGGCGCCACGATCCTCGACGGCATGCTGCCGGACGGCACCTACCGGTTCCACCAGAACGGTGAGGACCTCGGGGGCATGTGCATGCTCGGCACGTTCTCGCAGTACTCGACCATCTCCGAGAACTCGGCCATCAAGGTGGACCCGGACCTGCCGCTGGACAAGGTAGTGCTGATCGGCTGCGGAGTGCCGACGGGCTTCGGTTCCGCGGTGCACGCGGCGGCCACCGAGCCTGGTGACACCATCGCCATCTACGGCATCGGCGGCATCGGGATCAACTCGGTGCAGGGCGCGGCGCTGGCCGGCGCCCGGAATGTGGTGGCCATCGACCCCCTGGCCAACAAGCGGGAGGCCGCTGAGCAACTCGGTGCCACGCACAGCTGCGCGACCGCCGAGGAGGCCCAGGAGCTGATCACCCAGCTGACCCGAGGCGTGGGCGCGGACAAGGCGATCGTCACGGTGGGCGTGGTGACCTCGGAGGTGGTCACCAACGCGTTCAATGCCATCCGCAAGGGCGGCACGGTCGTGGTGACTGGCCTGGCCGACCCCAGCAAGAACACCATCGAGCTGCCCGGCGCGATCCTGACCCTGTTCGAGAAGCGCATCCAGGGCAGCCTGTTCGGCTCCGGCGACCCGTTCGCCGACATCCCGCGGATGGTGGAGCTGTATCAGTCCGGGGACCTGAAACTGGATGAGCTGATCACGTCCACCTACACCCTGGACGAGGTCAACCAGGGCTACCAGGATCTGCTGGACGGCAAGAACATCCGCGGTGTCATCCTGTATGACTCATGATCCGGCCGGCTCATGAACGGGGAACGTTCGTGAGCTCCGGAGGATGATGCCGCGTACCGGCCCGCCGCCCGTGGTCGGCCTGCAGCGGGAGCGTGAAGTGCTCACCGTGGCGCTGGCGGCGGGCCGGCATGTGGTGATCGAGGGACCGCCGGGCACCGGCAAGTCCACCCTGCTGCGGGACATCGCCCGGGAGTCCGGCACCGTCGTGGTCTTCGCCGAGGGCAACGCCGAGCTCACCCCGGCCCGGCTGATCGGGCAGTACGACCCGGCCCAGGTCCTCACCGAGGGCTACGTCCCGGCCAGCTTCACCGACGGCCCGCTGCTGGCGGCCATGCGCTCGGGGGCCCTGCTGTACCTGGAGGAGTTCAACCGGGTCCCCGAGGAGACCCTGAACGTCCTGATCACGGTGCTCACCGAGGGTGAGATCGCGGTCCCCCGGCTGGGCCCGGTGCAGGCGGCCGAGGGCTTCCGGCTGGTCGCGGCCATGAACCCGTTCGACGCGATCGGGACCGCCCGGGTCAGCCACGCCATCGCCGACCGGATCTGCCGGGTCGTCCTCGGCTACCAGGACGAGGCGGCGGAACGGCAGATCACCACCGGGGTCACCGGCCACCGCGGCCCGGTGGTGGACTTCGCGGTGGCGTTCACCCGGGCCACGCGGGAGCACCCTGACGTGCGCATGGGCTCCTCGGTGCGCGGCGCGATCGACCTGGTCCTCCTGCTGACCGGGCTGATCCGGCTGCGCGGCGAGCCGCGGATGACGCGGGCGAGTGCCCGCGACGCCGGGCACGCCGCCCTGTCCGGGCGGATCCGGATCACCGACGGGTGTGAGCGGACCCCGGAGTCGGTGCTCGACGACCTGCTGGACCAGCTCTGGCCGGACGACTCGCTGGATCCGCTGCCCCCGCCGGACGGCGGGGCTCCCGATGATCCCGGCGCAGGGTCCCTGGACGGCCAGGGAAAAGATGACCGCCTGCCGCCGCCCGCGGCAGGCACCCGCCGAGACCAGAACGGCCAGGACCCGCCCACCCAGGACCGGGCCCCGCCGCGCCGGTCCTCGGCCTCCGCGGCCCGCCGCGACCGGGCCCGGGGCCCGGCGCGGCGCAGCGTCAGCCGGGACGAGCTCGCCGCCCGGCACGCGGCGTTCGCGGGCGTCTCGCCAGGGCTGGGACGGCTCGACGAGGAGGCGTTCGCCCGGCTGCTGGCCGACGACCCGGACGCGGCCCTGACCCTCCTGCCCGACCTGGCCCGCGCCACCGACCGCGAGCTGCGCGCGGCGGCGCGGCGGCTGGCCGCACGGGTCTTTATCCGGCTGGCCCGGGCCGGCCAGCAGCCCGCCCGGGGAACGCGCCGCCTGGGCCCCGGGCGGTCCGAGGGCGATCTGGACCTGGACCGGACCCTGGACCGGTGGTCAGGATCCTGGCCGCCCGGGCCGGAGGACCTGGTGACTCGCTCCTGGCGCGCTCATCGCCGGGCGCTGTGCCTGCTCATCGACAGCAGCGGCTCGATGTCCGGCCTGGCGGTGGCCATCGCCGCCGTCGCCGCGGCCAGCCTGGTCCTCGCGACCGACGGCCGGCTCACTCCCGGGATCATTTCGTTCCGCGACGACGCGACGGTCCTGCAGGCCCAGGGTACGTACGGTGCGCCCGGGCAGCTGGTGGGCGAGCTGCTGGCCCTGCGCGGGCACGGGGTCACCGACCTGGCGGCCGCGCTCCGGGCGGCGACCGCCCAGCTGGCCGCCGTGACCGCCGACGAACGCGTGGTCCTGCTGCTGTCGGACTGCCTGCCCACGGCGGGCGCTGATCCCGGTCTGGCCCTGGCCGGGATCAGCCGCCTGCACGTGCTCTGCCCGCTGCCGACCGCGGAGTCGGAGCGGGCCGCGACGGCCCTGGCCGGCCGGGGACATGGCCTGAGCCAGCCCGTCCGCACCCTCGCCGACGTGGCGCCCGCCCTGACCCGCGTGCTCGGATAGCTAACGGCGGTACTACGGCACGAGGTAGGTGCTGAATCCGTTGGCGGTGGAGTTCAGCGCCCTGGCGTTCGCCTCGGTCACGCTCCCGGGGCCGGTCATGATCAGCGGCGAGGTCGTGAAGTACCCGGAGAACCCGAACTTGGTTCCCTTGTAGTTAGTCAGCTGCCCGCCGCTGAATGCGGCCAGCTTGGTCTGGGCCGCGGGTGCGGTAAAGGTGGCGGGCGGGCTCCACGGGTCGTTGCCGAATTCGGTGCCGATCCGGACCTCCTTGAAGGAGACACCGGTCCCGATGTTCAGCGTGAACCCCGAGCTGGTGTGCGCGGTCAGGTCGTTCACGGCGAAGGTCAGGTCACCATTGCCCTGGTTATAGAAGATCGTCTCCTGCACGGAGTGCCCGGTCGGGTAGCTAACGGAACCGCTGGTCCACGAGGTCGGCGTGCCCGCGCAGGTGTTGGTGCCCGCGGTCGCGCACACCAGGGCGTGCGTGGAGTTGTTGAACACGGCCACCGCCGGGCTGTACGGGCTGGTCGTGGTGGTGTCGGACACGCCGAGGACGTAGACGTTGCCGCCGCCCCAGAACTGCACCGACTGGCCGAGGCCGCCGATGGACGCGCTGTACTGGCTGGCGTTGCGCAGGTACACCGTGGCCTGGGCGTAGCGGAACTGGGCCCCGGTGAACTGATACCCCGCCTCTTCCTTGGTGGGAGTGGCCGGGCCGGTGGCGGCACTGGCCGCGGTGGCGGCCAGCCCGGCCGGCAGCGCCAGAGTCACCGCAGCCGTGGCTAGGGCAAGAAACCTGGTAAGCCTGGACATGGGAATCCCCTTTTCCTGGCGACCATTCAGGATCGTCGTTGACCATTGTTACGGACGGCCTATCGCATCAGTAGTCAGGAGAACAGAGGACCCAGGCCCTTTCTTGGTTGCCCGGGCACGCGGGCGGGACGGGGCGGGGGCACGCTATCCAGGAGTTCCTGGGGCCGGCTGAGCCGGTCCTGACGCTGGGAGCGCATGGGCTCTGCGAGTTCCATGGACGCGAAGGCGGCTGGCCAGTCGGCCGGGCCGTACCCCGCGGCCAGGTCGCAGTGATGCAGCTCGACCTCGGCCAGCCGGCGGGTCAGCAATTGCGCCGCCGGGAACGGAGCGGAGCCGAGGATCCGCACGGAACGAGGCCAGGCCTGATCGGGCAGCTGCCGGGCGATAACGCGCAGCGCCATGGCCGAATCGGCCAGGTCGGCCATGAGATCCTTCGCCGTCTGGGCCGCGCCGCGCTCGATCCCGGCCTCCCGGGCCTCGGCGCTGGCGTAGGCCGGGCGGTCCTGGCTGGAGCGGACCCCGACCAGGAGGGTGCGCATCGCGTCCGCGCCGCGGGCCAGGTGAGCCACGACATGAGCCCGCGTCCAGCCGGGCAGCAGTGACGGCTGCCTCAGGTCCGGCTCGGCGATCACTCGCGCCGTGCTGAGCAGGCGCTGCGTCGCGTCGTCGATCTGGTCGTAAAGCTGGCGTTGCGCGGCGTCCATCCACCCACTCTAAAAGACCCCTCCCGCCACCCCCAGCCCCCCGCCCCGACCGTGAGCGCAGTTATCGTGGTGCATTTTGCCCCGCCCGCGGGGCAAAATGCACCACGATCATGAACCCTGCCGCCCGGGGCGGGGGTGGGGGCGGGGTGGTCCGCGGGGCGCTGGGTGAGCGGTCCCCGGGGGCCCAGGATGAGCAGCACGGGAGCCGGGATGGGCACCCCGCAAGGCGGGATGGGCACCCGGGGGCGGGATGGGTCGCCTCGGGGGGGACCGGGCCGCCTCGGGGGGCCGGGTCTTGACTTTGAAGAGCAAAGCAAGCTAGCTTTGCATCACAAAGCAAGGGCAGGCACGGAGCAGGGAGCCGACGTGACAGACGGCGCAGAGGCAGGCGAGGGAACGCACCTGGGACGTCCAGGAAGCGGCAGTCATCATGCAGGAGGCAGGTGAACGCGCCCGTCATGAGTTCCGGCGCAGTCACCGGGCCAGCTTTGTGACCTGGGGGGTACTGCTGCTCCTCGGTTATGGGTCGACATGGCTCCTCGTCCGGGGGCAGCACCCGTTTCACGGGATAAATCCCGGAGCGTTCGCGGCGGTGACCCTGCTCGCCGCGGGGTCAGCCCTGGCGAACGTGGCCCAGGCCCGGTCCGAGTCTGGTGTCGCTGGCCTCTCGGCGCTGCGGCAGCGCATCCGCTGGCTGTCGCTCATCGCCGGACTGGCCGGGATGTTCGCCCTGGAAGGCGCGCTGGCGCACGCTGGGGCCAGCCGGACCGTGCTCGGGGTCTTCGAGGCGGCGACGCCGATCCTGGTGGCCGGGCTCTTCTACCTCACCAGCAGCGCCCTGTGGGTGGACTGGCCTGTGTCCGGCCTGGGCCTCTGGCTGATCGCCGTGGCAGCCGGCGGCGCCTACGCTGGCCCGGTGGGGATCTGGGCGGTCGGTGCACTGGCGGGAGGCCTGGCGTTCCTGGTGATGGCGGGCGTGGAGCCCTGGCTGCGGCGCGCGTGAACGACACTGAACTCGACCCGGTCATCCACGCGCCAGCCCGGCTGCGCATCGTGGTGACACTGGCCACCCTGCGCGAGGGTGACAACCTCTCTTTTACCCGGCTGCAGGAACTGATCGGACTGACGCCGGGCAACCTGATCACCCACCTGCGCAAGCTCGAGGACGCCGGGTACATAACCACCCACAAGAACGGCAGGGGCGTCACGGCACGCACCTCGGTCGAGCTGACCCACAGCGGGCGGGCCGCGCTGGAGAACTACACGACGGTGCTGCGCCAGCTGCTCGACTCGGCCCAGTCACCCTCGTAGCCGGCGGCCTCCACCGTGTCATCGTTAATGGCCTATTCCGGGAACGCCTGCCCTGGGGCGCCATTGCCTGGCTGGGCCCGGGCGGTAGGTTTCCCTCGGAACCGGATAGGTTGAGCCCTGGAAACATCATTCAGCCGGGATCGGGGGATCCCGCCGCTGAACAATGCAGGATTCGCCGCCGGGGTGACAGCATCCTGAGCGGCAGACGGGAAAGGCACACGCCATGAGCAGCCAGGACCTCCCCCTGGACCGCCCGGACCACGACGACCCGGCGGCGGACAGCACGGCGGGTGACTCACTGTCCTTCGACACGTCGGTCGCTCATCCGGCCCGGATCTACAACTACTGGCTGGGCGGCAAGGACAACTACCAGGCCGACCGTGAGGCCGCGGAGCAGGCCATCGCGGTCACCCCGGACATCCTGCCCGGCGTCCGCGCCAACCGGGCCTTCCTGCGCCGGGCGGTCGAGTTCGTGGCCGGGCAGGGCATCCGGCAGTTCCTCGACGTGGGGACCGGCCTGCCGACCGCCGACAACACTCACGAGGTCGCCCAGGAGATCGCGCCGGAGTCCCGCGTCGTCTACGTGGACAACGACCCGATCGTGCTGGCCCACGCCCGGGCGCTGCTGACCAGCACGCCGCAGGGCGCCACCGCCTACGTGGATGCCGACGCCCGGGATACCGCGAAGATCATTGAGTCGGCGGCCAGCGTGCTGGACTTCAGCGAGCCGGTGGCAGTCATGGCCCTGATGGTGCTGCAGTACATCCCCGACTCCGATAACCCCCAGGAGATCGTGTCCGGTCTGATGGACGCGATGCCGTCCGGCAGCTACCTGGTGATCTCAGACACCACGACCGACATCGGCGACGGGGCTAGCCGGATCGCCTCGAAGATCAACCCGCGAATGGGTCCGACCCGGCTCACTCCCCGGCCGCAGGCCCAGATCGCCGCCTATTTCGACGGCCTCGACATGGTCGAGCCGGGACTCGTGGCGATGCCCGAATGGCGCGGCGAGCCCAATCCCCACGTGGTCATCAACGCGTTCGCCGGCGTGGCCCGCAAGCCGTAGCGCGCGGGTGGTGGCATAGTCCGCAAGGCGTCCGCGCGGGCCGTGGCACAGCCGCAAGCCATCCGCCCGCCCGCCCGTCCGCCAGCTGCCCGGCTCACACACCCATTTCCGCCGGGATGCGGCCCGACTTGACCGCCTGAGCCAGCGCCTCGTAGTCCCGCTCGTTCTGGTCTGCGTAGACCGCCGAAAAGTCGGCGATCGCCCGGTCGAAGACCTCTCCGGATCCGAGGTAGGCGCCGACCGCGATCCGGTCGCCCCACCGGGCGTGCGCGCGGGCCAGCGTCGCCCCGCACATCCGGGCGTACAGGGTGGCCCCCGGCACCCGCATGGTCTCCACCTCGGCGGAGCCCTTCCAGTCGTGGAACTGCCGGATGTAGTAGTCCCGGGGCTGCCCGTCGAGGTCGGTGACCCGGAGCCAGCCGAGGAAGATGTCGCTGGCGGCCTGCATCAGGCGCTGCCCCACCACCACGCGCTCGCCGTGCTGGCGCAGCCGGCTCCGGCCGGCGAACGGCTCGAGCACCGACGGCTGCGCCTCTTTCGCCTGGAGGAACAGGGGGTCCGCGTTGTCCCGGCCGAGCATCAGGAGGATCCAGCAGCGGGTGCCGACGCTGCCCACGCCGACCACTTTACGGGCCATGTGCACGTAGCGGAATTCCTCGATCGGGTGGTGGTCGTGCGCGAGCGTCCGCCGGTACCGGGCGATCAGGGTCCGGACCGAGCGCTCCGCCTGCTCGCGGGACTCGGGAGATAGCAGCAGGTCCTCGATGGGCGTGATGAGGGGCGGGTCGCGGACGATCCGCAGCTCTCCTTCCACCTTCCCGGTCCGGCGGGCCAGCACCCGCACGCTGTCCCGGGTCCGCGCCTTGGCTATGTCCCGCCTGGCCTCGCGGGCCTCTTTCTTGCCCAGCTCCTTGCGGCGGACCGCATGGGTGATGCCCTCCTGGATCGCTTCCTCGTCCAGGTGCGCGTACCACGCGTCGAGGGTGCCCATCCGGGCCGCCTCGCGCAGCTGTTCGCGGTACTCGCGGACCCCGGCCAGCACGATGTCCCGCCGGTCATCCGGGGAGAACCCGAGGTCGCGGCCGGCGATCTCGAAGCTGGCCGCCAGCCGTTTGACGTCCCACTCCCACGGACCGGGCAGCGTCTCGTCGAAGTCGTTGATGTCGAAGATCAGCTGCCGTTCCGGGGAAGCGAACACGCCGAAATTCGACAAGTGCGCATCCCCGCAGAGCTGCACCGTGATCCCGCTGCCGGGTGTTGCGGCCAGGTCGGACGCCATGATCAGCGCGCCACCCCGGTAGAAGGTGCCCGGCGAGACGAGCATCCGGCCGTACCGGATCGGCACCAGCTCGGGCACCCGGGTGGCCGCCTGGTCCGCCAGCAGCGTGACCGGGCCCGGCCGTCCCGGGGCCGGCTCCCACCGGGCGTGCCCCGAGCGGGGTGCCTCGCCCCGCGCGGCCCGGCCCCGGGCGATCCGGTCGTCCAGGCTCAGGTCCGCCAGTCGCCACCGCGGCGCCGTCCGCCCCCGCCGTGCCGTTGCCGCCACGCTTCTCGAGCCTCCATGGTGGTCCCCGTGATCAGCAGCGTTCCCGGGGCCGGGCCGCGTCAATCGCGGCACCGGACCGTTTGAGGAAGAATGGTGGTGGTTTGCCCGGCTTTGCGGGGGCGGATCGGCCGCAGTAGATCAGCCGGCCCGGATCAGCCGGCCCGGATCACCTGGATCAGGATCAGCCTGCGCCCCGCACCCGGAAGAACATCGTGGGATGCCACCACGCGTTCCACTGATGCCAGCCGATCAGGGTCCCGGAATCCAGGGCACCGAACGTGTGGCCAGGCCGGATGAAGAACTCCACATGTCCAGTGCCGTAGAAGGCCAGGTCACCTCGGCGTGCCTGGCGCTCGCTCTCCCGGATCAGCCGCCCCGAGTCGAGCATGTCGGTGGTGGACCGGCCGAAGCGGACGCTCTCCTGGGCATACGCGGCCATCACGACGCCGGAGCAGTCGTAGCAGCTGGGCCCGGCGCCGGCCCAACAGTACGGGTGGCCCGCCGTGTGGTGGTAGGCCCATAGGTAAGCCGCCAGCCGTGGGGTTCTGGACCCGGCGGAGGCGGCTTGGGAGGTGGTGGCGAGGGGGATCGCCGCTAGGGATGCCGTCGCCATGAAAGTGATCAGAAGACGACGAATTACGCGATACGGACCCACAAGGGGCTCCCAGATCGCAGGGTGCCTTCCGCTGCGGTGGTCACGGGTTCACGGTGACCAGCGAAACTCAGCTGGAAAGCCCGACAAACTCAGCACCTTAGCTGACGCGGCACCCCTGGCACGGCATTTGGGCGGCATTAACCCCTGAGGGCCCCGCGGCCCGGCTCACCGGACTGCGGGGCCCGCAGGCCTGAAACCCGGCTACGAACTGCGCTCCCAGGTGACGCCGAACCCGTTTCCGCTGCCATTAAGCGACCCGGGCAGGGCCTTGACGGCACCGGAGGAATTGCTCATGGTGAGCTCGTCGTCGGTGAAGGACGAGATAACACCGGAGGTCGAGCCTTCCTTCACCGTCGCGCCCGATTCGGTCCAGCTGTGGAAGTCCGACAGGGGATACACGCCACTGCTGCCGCTGGGCGCCTCGGCGATCCACTCGGCGCTGGAATTGGCGCATCCAGAGCAGGACTGCGTGGTCGAGAAACTGTCCGCCGAACGGGTGGAATCGGTTACTTTCAGGGTATAGCTAGTCCCGCTGCGGACCACTGAGGCGGTGATGCTGTCGCCCGCACGGAGCGTCTGACCGACGACCTGAATAGCGTTCGTCGGATACATTTCCCACCACGTGTAGTAGTAGGCCGCACCGCGGTAGCACTCGGCGAGCGTGCCGTCCTGTTCCACTGAGCTGCTGCTGTAGCCGTCGATGCCGACCCAGAACGCCGCGAGGGACGTTTGCGAGGTGCAGCTGACCGACGGTTCCGTCCAGCTGCCGGTGACGGTGGAGAAGCCACTGCCCGTGTCGGCGTACCCGGACCAGTTCGTGCTCTGGACCTGGGAAAGTCCCTTGATCCGGAGCGATGGGCTGGACACCCGGTGATCGGCGGCGTGCTGTCCGATCGACAGGTGCTTGATGGCCTGCCGGGCTACCGCGGCGGCACGGCGGCTGGCCGGCCCGGAGGACGCGGCCGCGGCGGTGCCCGCGCGCGCGGCCGTGCTGGCGCCCGCGGCGGGGGCCAAGGCCACCAGCAGGCCGAGCGCTGGCACGCTGACCGTTAAGAAGCGGACCAGCAGACGAGGACGAGGACGGTGCATAGGGTGGTCACCTCTCGCTTGGGGCGGCCGTGGGCAGCCGCTCCTTAGCCGGATCTTAAATGACCGTAATTCGATCATCAATAACGTGACGAGAAGTTAACCGGTGCGGCCGGGCGCATTGGCTCGTCAATGGCTCAGTCCCCGCGGCGGCTCAGCCTCTGCGGGTAGCTCAGTCCCCGCGGGAGAAGATCCGCAGGAAGAACAGGAAGACGTTGAGCGCGTCCAGGAAGATGGACGCGGCCAGCAGCGGCGCGGAGTCGACGTTCGCCGAGCGCCGCAGCCGCTGGAAGTCGACCATGGTCAGCCCGGCGAAGACCACCAGGCCGAGCACTGAGTAGATCAGCTCGCCGTGCGGGATGCGGACGAAGATCAGGACGATGCCGAACAGGACGAGTGCGACGAGCGCCCAGAAACTCAGCCGGGCGAGACCGGACAGGTCCCGCCGGGTGGCGTAACCAGCCGCCCCGAACCCGGCGATGAACAGGGCGGTGGCCCCGCCCGCCTGCCAGAGCGCCTGGGGGTTGGTGCTCGCGTAGTAGACGAGCGCCGGTGCCATGGCCAGCCCCAGCGCCACGCCGAAGGCCAGCAGCAACCCCACGCTGAACCCGGCGGACCGCCGGACCGTGAAATTCATGCTGATCAGGCACGCGAAGGCGACGACGAACCAGACGATGGCCCAGCCCTCGGACACGGCCCAGGTAGGAGCGGCGCCGGATTCACGAGGCCGTGCGGAGCAGGTTCTCGATCCGGCTGAGCTGATCGTGCAAGCTGGCGAGGTCGGCCTTGGTGGCGCCCTGCTCGGCCTGCTTCAGGCTCAGCACGAGCTGGCCGCCGGGCTCGAGGACGCCGTCCTGGACGTCGCTGACATCATCCCCGTTCTGCACGCGCACCGCGTGGTCAATCTCGCTTCGCCGCAGGCCCAGGTGCACTAGGGCGCGCTGGATCACGTGCCCGTCGCGGATCACCGTGGTCGGCCGGCCGTCGAAGATCCGCGCTGCGGTCGCGCTGCTGGCGACCACCCGGTTGACGATCGCATTGACCGTCACCAGGGTGACGGCGCCGACGATCGCGCCGGTCAGCGAGGTGTCGTTGCCGATGATCGCGTTCTGCACCACGTTGGACAGCAGGAAGATGACGACGAAGTCGAACGTGCTCAGGTTCGAGAGCCCGCGCTTGCCGGTCAGCCGGAACAGCACGGCGATCAGCACGTACACGGCGACGGTGCGGATGACCTTCTCCGCGAACGGGATCTGCTCGATGAACAGGGCGTGCCACATCCCGGCCTCCTGGCTGCTCGGAAACGGACCCGCGCCCGTCCTCCCGAGCACCCTAGGGCGACCGCCGCCTCTCATGCATGCCACTGGGACTGCAGCCACGCGGGGTCAACGATCCAGACCGCGAGGGCCAGTACCGCACCGGACAGGATCGGGTCGACGATCAGCAACTCGGGAAGGGTGCCGGTGGTGAAGGCCAGCGGCTCCGGCAGCAGGTGATAACGGTACCGGGACCAGGGGTAGCCGGGCATGCAGCCCGAGTCGGTCAGCATGTCCCCGGTGATATGGGTGGCGCAGCCGAGCAGCACCGCGATGGGGATGAACCGCAGGCCGTACCCGTACCAGATCTCGGCCGCGGCGACCGCGATCCCGGCCAGGTCGGCGACGTGGCCGCGGGCCACATGCAGGGCCTCCAGGGCGGCGGACACGCTGAGCGTCATCAGCAGCGCGAGGCCCGCCTTGCCGCCCCAGTCGGCCCGGAAATGGCAGGACACCCAGGCCAGGGCGGTGAACGCCGCGATGCCCAGGAAGGAGTGGGTGGCGTGCCGGTGGCCGCCGCTGATCCGGCCGAAAATCCAGGCGACCGCCTCCGACACGAAGCCGAGCGACCGGGCTGGCGACGACCCGCACTTGAGCGAAGCCGGGCGAACACCCCGGGGAGGCGCACAGCGTGTCGCTCCCGCAGGCCGGCGGGCACGGTTCCCGCCGCGCACGACCGGTATTTATCGCCGCAACGAAAACCGCCCCCGGCCAGCCCTCCGACCACGGCCGGGGTGGCCAGCGGCCGGGGTGGCGAGCCGCTGATGTCCGCTGCACCTGCTGCCCTGGTCAGGGCGTGACGCCGGACAGGCTGAGCCCGATGACGCCGGCGACGATGAGGCCAATCGACACCAGCTTGACGGCGGAGACCGTCTCGCCCAGGATCAGCATCCCGGTCACCGCGGTCCCGGCCGCCCCGATGCCGGTCCAGACGGCGTAGGCCGGGCCGGCTTCCAGCCGGCGCAGCGCCAGGCTGAGCAGGCCGAAGCTGATCAGCGCGCAGGCCGCGAACCCGGCGGTGGGCCACACCCGGGTGAAGTGGGCGCTCTGCTTGAGCAGCACCGCGAAGCCGGTCTCGAAGAACCCGGCGGCCACGATCAGCAGCCAAGGCATGGCGGGCTTGACCGCTGCGCAGGGCGGGTCAGGCGGCCAGCGGCCGGCCGGTCTCCAGCAGCGTCTTCAGGTCGCTGAGGATCCAGGCCCAGCCGCCGGCCACCGCCGGGTGCCGCCCCTCGGCCAGCGCGGCCGTTTTCGGCGCTCCGGCCAGGTCGTGCGTCAGTGTCAGCGTGCTCACGCCGCCGTACCCCTCCGCTATCTCCCAGATCAGCCGGGTGCCCGCCTCGGCCCGGGCGGCGGCGTCGAACAGGACGTGCCAGGTCTGCACGAGCCGCCGCGGCCGCTCCGCCTCGAGGACCTCGCCGTCGAAGATCACCCCGCAGATGCCGCGCATCTTCATGGTCACGCTGGCGAACGCCCGGTACGCGCCGCCCGGCCGCATCTCGTACTGGGCCGGTGCCCGGTAGCCGTACTGCTGGGTCCAGCCCGGCCGGGTCAGCGCATCCCAGATCTCCAACGGCGCCGCCCGGATGAAGATGCGGTAGGTCTGCAGGGGGGTGGCCAGCACGGGGCCGGTTGGCCTGGGGAGCAGGTCCTCGGTCGCGGCGGTCATGTCGTCTCCTCTGATCGGCGCCGCGGGTGGCCAGCACTTGTCGCCAGCACCGCGGCGGGTGGCCCGCCCTGATCCGCACCTCGGGGGTGTCGGATCAGGGCGACGAGGCCAGGTAACCCGGGCCGGGTGCAGGGGTTGTGCGGCCGGTGTGGTGACGAGGTGAAGAAGCGCCGAGCGCCCGCTGGGAGTCAGGCCGCAGTCAGCTCAGGCCGCCGGCGGCGCGGCGGCGGGCAGGGTGAGCGTCATCTCGGTCCCGCGCCCGGGCTCGCTGCCGGCGGTCAGCTCGCCGCCGTGGGCCCGGGCGAGCTCGGCGGCCACCGCGAGGCCGACGCCGCTGCCGGAGATCTGGGCCGCCTGCCGGCCGCGCCAGAACCGCTCGAAGATGTGCGGCAGCTCGTCTGCGGGGATGCCGGCGCCCGTGTCGGTGACCTGGAGCACGGCGGCCTGACCGGTGGTCTTCGCCGCGGTCATCGCGGACCGGACAGTCACCCGGCCGCCGGACGGGGTGAACTTCAGCGCATTGGTGAGCAGGTTCGTGACCACCTGGTGCAGCCAGCGCGGGTCGGCCATGACCCAGGCCGGGGTGAGCTGCCGGTCGAGAGTCAGGCCGGCTGCCTCGAACCGCCCGGCCAGGCTGTCGGTGGCGGCCGCGGTCACCTCGGCGAGGTCGCAACGGCCCAGCGACAGCTGCAGCGTGGCCGCGTCGGCCGCGGCCAGGGTCTGCAGGTCGTCCACCATGCGCGCCAGCCGGAGTACCTCGTCGCGCAGCGAGGTCAGCTGGTCCGGGGTCGCCTCGACCACGCCGTCCAGCAGGGCCTCGTGGCCGGCCTGGAGGATCGCGACCGGGGTGCGCAGCTCGTGGGCCACGTCGGCGACGAGGTCGCGGCGCAGCTGTTCCTGCCGATCCAGGGTGTCCGCCATCTGGTCGAACGCGGTGGCCAGTTCACGCAGCTCGCCGGGTGCCGCGACCGGGCCGACCCGGGCGGTGCGGTCCCCGCCCCCCATAGCCCGGGTCACGGTGATGATCCGCTCCACCGGGCGGGTGATCCGCCGGGCCACGGCCAGGCCGGTCACCAGCGCGATCAGCGCGGCCAGCCCGGCCGTCCCGGCGATGGCCCGCAACAGTGCGCTGCGCAGATTGTGCTCCGCGCCGCCCAGGCCCGCTCCGCTGAACCTGAGCACGACCTCCCCCACCCGCTGGCCGCGCACCACGACTGGCCTGCTGAGCTGGGCGCCGGACTGCCTGGCGAACCCGGGCGAGGACGCCACGGTCCGCCCGGACGCGTTCCGGATCTGGACGTCCGCGCCGGTGTGCGCGGCCAGGTCCAGCACCGGGGCCAGGTCCGCGGCGGCCCAGCTGTTCCCCTGGTCCCAGGCCGCCCCAGCGGCCACCGCGACCGCGCTGGTCAGCTGGGCCCGCTCGCGTCCGGCCAGCGCCGAGACGTCCGCGGCGGAGAACGCGGCGGTCAGGCCGGCGACCAGGGCGATCGCCACCAGTGCCACGCCCAGGAACGCCAGGGCCAGGCGCAGGCCGATGGTGCCGCCCCGGGCTGGCCCGCCGGGCTGCGCGGCGGCGGGCTCAGCCATCGCGGGGCAGGCCGAGCCGGTAACCGCCGCCCAGCACGGTCTGGACGATCCGCGGGTGGCCCGGGTCCTCCTCGACCTTGCGGCGCAGGTTCTTCACGTGCGAATCGACGGTGCGCTCGTACCCCTCGAACTCGTACCCGCGCACCCGGTTGATCAGCTCGAACCGCGAGTACACCCGGCCGGGAACGGTGGCCAGCGCCATCAGCACCCCCCACTCGGTGGGGGTCAGGCCGGCCACGGCACCCCGCACCGTGACCTGGCGCTGCGGTTCGTCGATGATCAGTTCGCCGTCGCCGTAGCTGGCCACGCCCGGTGCCGCCAACGGGCCGCTGCGGCGCAGCACCGCCTGGACCCGCAACACGAGTTCCCGGGGGCTGAACGGCTTGGTCACGTAGTCGTCAGCGCCGATTTCCAGGCCGCGGATCCGGTCCTCCTCGGTGCTCTTGGCCGTCAGCATCAGGATTGGCGTGGGACCGGCTGCGCGCAGCTCGCGGGCGACAGTCTCCCCCGACACGTCCGGCAGGCCAAGGTCCAGGATGACCAGGTCCGGGGAGGCCGCCGCGGCCAGCGTGAGCGCCTCCGCGCCGGAGCCGGTGCTCAGCACCGTGAACCCGGCCCGTTCCAGGTAGGAGCGGACCAGCTCGCGCAGCTTGCGCTCGTCCTCCACGATCAGCACGGTCGCCGCCATCCCCGCTCACCCGCCTCTCCCCGGGGGACTGGTACCCAGGCCAGCAGGCCGGGACGCGCAGGCAGCCGACTCTCCACACCATCACCACAACAGCTCCACCCGCCCGGCACGGCCGCCGGCTGCACTGAGGCTATGACCGGCAACGACCTGATCGTGATCGCACCGTGGATCGTGTTCGGCGCGGCGCTCGCGGTCATGCTGGCGCGGGTGCTGAGTTCGAGGCACCGCGGAGGACGCTGGTGATCGACCCAACCCAGATCGGTCTGGCCCAGCTGGACATCAGCTCCCCCGTTTCCTATCTCGTCGCGGTCCTCGTGCCCGCGCTCGACGCGCTGATCCCGGTCCTGCCGAGCGAGACCGCGGTCATCGCCCTGGGCGTCGCGACCGCGGGCGGCACTGACCCGCGGATCGCGATCCTGGTCGCGCTGGCCGCGCTGGGCGCGTTTCTCGGCGACAACGCCGCCTACCTGGTGGGACGGCGGTTCGGCCCGGCCGTCAGCCGGTGGATCTTCGCGGGCGAGCGGGGGGAACACCGGCGCGAATGGGCGCAGCGGTCCCTGGCGGAGTACGGGACCCGCATCATCGTGGCCTGCCGGTTCATCCCGGGCGGCCGGACCGCCGTGACGCTCACCTGCGGTCTGATCGGTTACCCGCGGCGCAGTTTCATGCTCGGCACCGGCCTCGCCGGGGTTGCGTGGGCGAGCTACGCGTTCTTCATCGGACGGCTCGGCGGGCAGGCCTTCGAGGGACGGCCCTGGGCCGGGCTGCTGGTCGGCCTGGGGCTCACCGTGGTGGTCAGCGGGGTGATCGAGGCCGTCCGCCGCCTCCGCCGGCGGGGCCGGGACCGCCGCGACCTTCAGCCCACCTCCGCCGCTGAGCCCGCCCCCGCCGGTGAGCGCGCAGTTGGCCCTCACACGGGCGGTCCTCATACGGGCGGCCCTCACACGGCCGGCCCTGTTCAGCGGCCGCCACGTGGTCCGGTCAGTCAGGGGCCTGACCGGGCCGGCTGGTCCCGTCCAGGGCATACTTCCCGCGGCTGGACCCGGCTGCATCGGTCAGCCGGAGGACAGCCTGCGCGGCCGCGATGAGCCCGGCGTCCCCGGCCGCCCCTTCGGCGCCCAGCGCCGTGGCCAGCGGCCGGGTCCATCTCGCCGGGTCCTCCGCGTGCTGTTTCAGCACCATGCTGCCGTTCGGCCGACCCTGAAGGCGCTGCCGGGCCAGCGTCGTCAGCTCGGCGTGTGCCTCCGCTAACGCGGCCGGCGCACCGTCCCGGCGGGTCGCCCTGGACCCGGCCGACAGCGCGGTCACGATGAGCGTGATCGGGTCCATCTCACTCCTCGTCCGGCTGGATCAGGGCCAGGGTGACCCTCCTGGGGTCTGACCCCCTGCAGTCCGACCCCCTGCAGTCTGACCCACGGCCGGGTGATCTGGGCTGGTTTGGCCCAGGTTCGCCTGACCTGGGCCAGCCGGCTCAAGCGCGGCACCCGGGCTGGGCAAGCCGGCCCGGTCGGGTCCGGGCACGGCGCTGCCCGCCCGGCCGGGCAGCCGCACGTCGGCCGGATCAGGCAGCGGCGCGGTGCTGACCCGGGGCATGGTGACGATGGCCGGGTCGCATTCCACGGACGTGAGCACCGGGCCACCGGAACCCCTGGTCACCAGCAGCAGGGCCTGGTCGGGGAGGTTCTGCAGCACCGCGGGCTCGACCGCGTACTCGTAGACCCGCTGGCTGGCCGCGGCGTTGCTCCAGTTCGTGCTCTCGGCCCAGGACCGGGCGGTGGACCAGTTCCGGGAGACCGACCTGCTGCGGGAGTGGCGCCGGGACTCGTCGCGGGGAGTCCGCAGGCCGCGCGGCTGGAGGCCGCCCTTCCAGCCGGTGCGGCCGCCGATGTGGATGGTGTCGGTAACGCTCTGGCCCTCGGTTTCGGTGAGCGTCTGGGTGTCACTGCCGCCGAGGGAAGCGGTGATGTTCGAGAGCACGAACCGGTGCTGCCTGCCGATGTAGACCGCGGCCTGCTCCGCCTCGCCGTGATGACCCAGCCGCATGAAGGCGGCGGCGCCGCCGCCGAGCATGCCGAGCCCGGTCTCGCGCAGATGACGGAACAGCAGCGTCAGCGGAACACCGCGCCGCTCGCACGCCCCGGCCAGCCGTTCCAGGTGCGGGCGGCTGATCTCGTCCGCGCCCACGATGATGACAGCCGGGGCCGGATCGTTGCTGCTGGTCACCTGGACGGTCAGCCACTGGACCGTGAGCGCGGCGAGGACCTCGGCGCGGGCGCTGCGGGCCGCGGGCTCCAGGGCCAGGCAGGTGTAGTAGGCCGGCGGCTCGGGCGTGACCGGCGGCTGGCCGGGCTGCTCGGTGTACTGGGCGAGCGCGGTCAGGAAGGCTTCGATCCGTACTAAATTCGGCTCGATCTGGCGCCGGTACTCCGGCGGGAACAGCTCAGCCGAGATCAGCGCCTGCTCCTCCTGGCTGAGCGCGGGCGGGCTGAACTCGGCGGGCCGGTCCGCGTGGCCGAGGGCGGCCCGGACCGCGGCGGCCAGCCGGCCCGGCGTGACGTCGCCGCCGAGCGCGCTGTGCAGCTGTTCCAGGACCCGGGTGTCCACGGCCCGCTCGGCCCGCGCCGCGCCGGTCGTGCCGCCGGTGTGCACCGCCTCGGCCAGGGCGTCCGCGAACTGGGCCGCGGACAGCCCGGCGAGCACGCCCGCGCCGCCCAGCTGGGCGGGCAGCAGCCATACGGCGGCC
>Ga0208589_1000503_pt1 | contig 18362 bp, 15 predicted proteins | sample NGESurshal092012_2_FD_184486 | JGI IMG/M metagenome (GOLD analysis project Ga0208589, IMG submission 184486) | Arctic peat soil microbial communities from Barrow, Alaska - NGEE Surface sample F53-2 shallow-092012 (SPAdes) | ecosystem: Environmental > Terrestrial > Soil > Wetlands > Peat ... | reverse complement strand
CCTGCAGCTGCTGCCGTGCAGCCTGGTGGTCCGCGATTCGAGCCAGCCCCGCGAGCCGCAGGCCGGCTAGCCCCCGTGATCTCGGTCAATAGGGGGCACTATGTGGCAGCAATTGACCACGATCGCGGGGGCGGCGGCCGCGTCGCGGGTCAGCCAGGCGGGGTCAGCCAGGTTGGGTCAGCAGGGCGGCCACCGCCGCGCGGAGCGGGTTCATCCGGGCGTCGGCCCGGCGGCGGGCCTCGGCGAGGCGCCCGGGCCCAGCCGGCTCGGTGACCTCCAGGTAGGCCTTGAGCTTGGGTTCGGTGCCGCTCGGCCGCAGTACCACCCGAGCGCCGTCCAGCCGGAGGATGAGCGCGTCCGTGGGTGGCAGCGCCCCGCCCGGGGCCAGGTCGGTCATCCCGCGGACCGGGGATTCGCCCAGGGCGGTGGGCGGAGTGGCCCGCAGCCCGGCCATGATCTCCCCGGGAGCCCGGGTGGCCAGCGTGAGCTGGGCGGTCAGGTGTACCCCATGCGCCGCTTCCAGTGCATCCCAGCAGTCCAGCACCGACTGCCCCGCCGCCCGGGCCCGCGCCGCCAGCCCCAGCATGGCCAAAGCAGCGCTGATCCCGTCCTTATCCCGCACCACGTCGCCGACCGCGTAACCAAGCGCCTCTTCGTATCCGAATACGAAGTGCGTCCGCGGCCGCTCATCCGCGGCCCGGACGATCCACTTGAACCCGGTAAGCGTCTGCGCGTACTGCACTCCGGCCGCGGCGGCGATCCTGGACAGCAGCGACGACGACACCACGGTCGAGGCGACCAGCCGCTGCCGCGGATCCGCCCGCGCGCCGGTCTCGCCGGGCACCGTGGCCCCCGCCCCGGAGGATCCGGCCCCGGAGGATCCGGCCCGGGCGGATCCGGCCGGGACGGTACCCAGGATGAACGCGCCGAGCAGCGCCCCGAGCTGATCCCCGGTGAGTGCCCGCCAGCCGCTGGCGACCGCGGGATCGGGGACCGCCACCGCGAGCCGGTCGCCGTCCGGGTCGCTGGCCAGCACCAGATCGGCATCAACGTCCCGGGCGCGGGCCAGTGCGAGGTCGAGCGCCCCTGGCTCCTCCGGGTTCGGGAAGGGCACGGTGGGGAAGTCGGGGTCCGGTTCGGCCTGCGCGGCCACCACGTCCGGGGCCGGGTACCCGGCCCGTTCGATGGCCCGGAGCATCAGCGGGCCCGCGACCCCATGCAGCGGCGTGTAGACCACCCGCAGGCCGGCCGCTGCGGGAACGCCAGAAGGCGGTCCCGCCAGGGGGACGTCGCGTCCGGGAGGCGGACCCGCGGGGGAGGCGGCCAGGATCGCGTCCAGGTAGGCCTGGGCGATCTCGTCCCCGTGCCGGGTGATCAGCGGGTCGTGCGGGGAGCCCAGCGGGATCGCGGACAGCGGGCCCACGCCGCGGATCGCGGCCTCGATCTGGGCGTCCACCGGCGGCACGATCTGCGCGCCGTCGCCCAGGTAGAGCTTGTAACCGTTGTCGGCGGGCGGGTTGTGGCTGGCCGTGATCATCACGCCGGCCCCGGCGGACAGGTGCCGGATGGCGAACGCGAGCAGCGGCGTGGGGCTGCGGCCCGGCAGCAGGTGCACCGGGATCCCCGCCCCGGCGAGCACGGCGGCGGCGTCCGCCGCGAACTCCGCCGAGCGGTGCCGGGCGTCCCAGCCGAGCACCACCCCGGCCCGGGCCGCGTCCGGCCGGTGCGCGCGCAGCCAGCCGGCCAGCCCCGCGGTCGCGGCCCGGACCACGGCCCGGTTCATCCGGTTGGGCCCGGCCCCCATCGCGCCGCGCAGGCCCGCAGTGCCGAACTCGAGACGGCCCGCGAACCGGTCAGCCAGGCTGGCCGCGGCCGCCCGCGCGGCCGGGTCGTCCCGCCCGGCCGCATCGAGCAGATCCTGCAGTTCAGCCTGATCCGCGGGGGCGGGATCGTCGGCGATCCAGGCCCGGGCCCGCTGCTCCAGATCCGCCGGCCCCGGGGCTCCGGAGACCGGGTCTTCAGAGACCGGGTCTTCAGAGACCGGGCCTCCTGAGGTCGGGTCTTGGGAGATCGGCTCGCCAGGAATCATGTCGTCCTGGGTAGCACCTGGGCCAGCAGAGCGCCCATCCGGCCCGCGGCGGCCTGCCCCGCCGCGACCACCTCGGCGTGATCCAGGCCGTGCGGGGCCAGGCCGGCCGCGGGGTTGGTGACCAGCGAGATGGCCAGCACCTCCGCGCCGAGGTGGCGGGCGGCGATCGCCTCCAGCACGGTGGACATCCCGACCAGGTCCGCGCCGAGGGTCGCCAGCATGCGGATCTCCGCAGGCGTTTCGTAGTGCGGGCCGGGCATGGCCGCGTACACCCCCTCGGCCAGGCTGGGATCGGCCTCCCGGGCCAGCGCCCGCAGCCGGGCCGAGTACAGGTCGGTGAGGTCGGTGAACCGGGACGGATACCCCTCGGGCGCGTCCAGCGCGGCGAGCGGGGAACGGCCGGTGAGGTTGAGGTGGTCGCGGACCAGTACCGGCTGGCCCACCCGGTAGCCCGCGGCGATCCCGCCGGCCGCGTTGGTGAGCGCGACCACCCGGCAGCCGGCCGCGACCGCGGTCCGCACGCCGTGCACGACCACGCCCGGCGGATGGCCTTCGTACAGGTGCACCCGGCCGACGAGCACCAGCAGCCGCAGCCCCCGCGCCACCATGGACAGGGCCAGGCCGGCGTGACCCGGCACGGTCGGCGGCGGGAAACCGCCCAGGTCGGCGACCGGCACCTCGGTCACGGCCGCATTCAGCCCGCGGGCCAGCGCGTCCGCGGCCGGGGACCAGCCGGACCCGAGCACCACGGCCACGTCGTGCCGAGGCTGGCCGGTCAGCTCAGCCAGCCGGGCCGCACTCGCCTCCGCAGCCGCGAACGGGCTGGACGGGCTCATGCCTTCACGTAGGGCTGGCCGTCGGCCTTGGGTGCCTTGACCTTCCCCACCAGGCCCGCCACCGCGACGATCGTGACCAGGTACGGCGCCATCAGCAGGATGTTCGACGGGATGGGCACGTTGAGGGTGGCCAGGATCGACTGCAGCGAGGTGGAGAAGCCGAACAGCAGCGCGGCCGCGGTCGCGCCCAGCGGCGTCCACCGGCCGAAGATCATCGCCGCCAGCGCGATGTAACCCTCACCGGAGGACATGTCCTTGCCGAACGATCCCACCTGCCCGATGGTCAGGAACGCCCCGCCGATCCCGGCGATCAGCCCGCCCATGATCACATTCCGGTACCGGGTGGCCAGCACCTTGATGCCCACGGTGTCGGCCGCGGCCGGATGCTCGCCCACCGCGCGGACCCGCAGCCCCCACCTGGTGCGGAACAGGCCCACCTGGACCAGGGCGATCATCGCGTAGGTGATGTACAGGAAGATCGTCGAGTCGAAGAACACCGGGCCGATGATCGGGATATCACCCAGCAGCGGGATCTTCACGCTGCTGAACGTGACCGGCGAGTTCAGCCGGTTCTGGTACGGGACCAGGGCCCGGTCGTACAGATAGCCGGTCAGCCCGGAGGCGAACACGTTGAGCACCACGCCGAGGACGATCTGGTCGACCAGGAACTTGATCGCGAACACGGCTAGCACCCCCCCGAGCAGGCCGCCGGCCAGCGACCCGGCGATCAGCCCTAGCCACAGCGAGCTGAAGGCACTGGTGATCACGGCCGCGGCGAACGCGCCGAGGAGGAGTTGCCCCTCGATGGCGATGTTGATCACTCCGGACCGCTCGCACATGCAGCCGGCCAGGGCGCCGAGGATCAGCGGGATCGAGTAGACGAGCGTGCCCTGCAGCAGGTTGATGACGTTCAGCGCGGTGGTGTTGCCCGAATCAGCCCAGCACAGCAGGGAGACGATGAAGCACAAGACGGTGCCGGCGATGCAGGCCCGGCGGCCGGCCCGGCTCAACGGCACCGTCGCCCGCAGCACCCCGATCGCGATCGACACCGCGCCGAGCGCATACGCCACTGCGGCTGCGGGCAGCACCAGATTGGGCACGCCTACCTTCGCGCCGTACTGGGCGAACGCGAACGTGGCGTTGCCGTGACTGAACAGGCCGAACAGCAGGATGTCGGCCAGGCCGAAGGCCACGAAGGTAGCGGAGGCGATCAGCGTCCGGTTGACCGCCACCGTAGAGCGGACGGTCGTGGTCAGCGTGGTCATGCGTTCCACCCTTTGGCGACGGTCTCGCTCAGGCCGCCCGCCCGCGCCCGGCGCAGCCGGAACATGGCCCGGATCAGCGGCGGGGCGGCGACGAACAGGACAATGAGGGACTGGATGACGGTGACGATGTCGACCGGAATCTGGGTGGCCGCCTGCATCTGCACGCCTCCGGCGTGCAGCGCGCCGAACAGCAGCGCGGACAGCACGATGCCGAGGGGCCGGGCCCGGCCGAGCAGGGCCACCGTGATGCCGTCGAAGCCGTAGGTGCCGTAGCTCTGGAAGTTCAGCTGGTAGTCGGTGCCCTGGATGACCGTGGAGGCGGCCAGTCCGGCCAGCCCGCCCGCCAGCAGCATGACCAGCACCCAGCTGCGCTCCACGCTCATCCCCGCCGTCCGGGCCGCGCTCGGGTTGGCGCCGACCGTGCGGAACTCAAAGCCCGTCGTGCTGCGCTCCAGCAGCCACCACACCCCGGCCGCGGCGGCCAGCGCGAGGAGGAACCCGGCATTGACCCGCAGGCTGGGGCCGGCGATGTGCCAGAGCCGCGAGTCGATCGCGATCACCGGGCTGATCAGGTTGGTGCTGTGCGGCTGCTGCAGCGAGCTGGTGCCCAGGATGTAGGCCAGGAAGTAGTACATGACGTAGTTGAGCATGATCGTCACGACGACTTCGTGCGCGCCGGTGCGGGCCTTCAACTCACCGACGATCCAGCCCATCACGGCCCCGCCGGCGAACCCGCCAATGACACAGACGATCACGTGGATGACCGGCGGCAGGCTCACCCCGAAGCCGAGCCAGGTGGCCACGATCGCGCCGCCGATCCACTGGCCGGCGGCGCCGATGTTGAACAGGCCGGCCCGGAAAGCCAGGCCGACCGACAAGCCGGTGAGGATCAGCGGGGTGGCGTTGACCGCGGTCTCGGACAGCGGATTGAACACTGCGCTGATGTAGCCGTCGTGCAGCGCGGTGCCCAGCGACGCCTGGTGGAACACCGCGGTGACCGTATGCGGGTTGAGGATGGCGCCCTCGAACATGGCCACATAAGCGCCTGCGGCGGCGTCCCAGGCCTGTGCGATTGCGTTGCCGGGGGCGGTGAAGAAGGAGCCCCACGCCTGCAGCACCGCCGGGTCGGTGAACGCGATCAGCAGGCCGCCCAGGACCATGGCCACCACGATGGCCAGGATCGTGACCACCACCGAGTTGCCCTCGAGGATGCCATCGAGCACGGCCCGGCCGAACTGCCCCCGGCCGCTGGGACCAGGAATGCTCTGCGCGGAGGAAGCCCCACCGGCGGCGGATTCGGCCGCGGGGGGCTCGGCGGCGGGCGGCGGGGGTGCTGGTGGCTCGCTCATTCCGGTTCCGCTCCACTGTCGTCCGCGGCGCCGCTGCTGTCGCCGGTGCCGGTGCTGTCGCCGGCGCCGGCTGGCGGCCTTCCGTCGTCCGCGCCGGCTGGCGGCCCTCCGTCCGCGCCGGCTGGCGGCCCTCCTCCGGCGGGGTCCTGGCCCTCCCCGGCGGCGCCCGGGAGACCGACGCCGAGCAGCCCGGCTCCCATCAGCCCGGTGTCGCCGGTGACTTCACCGCCCGGGACCGGCCCGCGAACGCCCGCTGCGGTGGAGGCGGCCGCGTCGGCGTCGGTCGAGCCGGCCATCAGCATGCCGAGTTCCTCTGCGGGAACGTCCGGGCCACGGAACCCGGTGATCTTCCCCTCGTACATGACCGCGATCCGGTCGGACAGGGCGTAGATCTCGTCCAGTTCCGAGGAGATGAGCAGCACCGCCAGGCCCTGGTCGCGCTCCTCGACGATGCGCCGGTGCACGAACTCGATGGAGCCCACGTCCAGGCCGCGGGTCGGCTGGCTGGCCACCAGCAGCTGGATGTCCCGGCCCATCTCGCGGGCCAGGATGACCTTCTGCTGGTTGCCGCCGGACAGGGTGCCCGCCGGGGTCGCGGTCGATGTGGTGCGGATGTCGAAGTCGGACACCCGCTCGGCCGCGGTGGCGCGGATCGTGCCCAGGTCCAGCGCGATCCGCGACGCGTACGGGGGCTCGTTGTACACGTCCAGGATGAGGTTGTCCGCCACCGAGAAGCCCGCTACCAGGCCGTCTTCCTGGCGGTCCTCGGGTATGTAGCCGATTCCGGCGCGCAGCCGCTGCCGGGGGGTGGCGCGGGTGAGCTCCCGGTCGTCGAGCCGCACTGATCCGCTCACGGCCGGGCGCAGGCCGATGAGGGCCTCGCACAGCTCGGTCTGCCCGTTCCCCTGTACCCCGGCCACCCCCAGGATCTCGCCTGCCCGGACCTGGAACGACACCTCGTCCAGAGCGGGCTTGCCCTCCTCGCCCGCCACCGTGAGGTCCCGCACGTCGAGCCGCACCTCGCCCGGGCTGGCCGCCGTCTTGGTCACCCGGAGCTGCACCGAGCGGCCGACCATCAGCGAGGCCAGTTCGGAGTCGCTCGCCGTCGGGGGTCGCTGCCCCACCACCTTGCCACGCCGGATAACCGTGATGATGTCGGCGATCTCCTGGACCTCTTTGAGCTTGTGCGAGATGAACACAATGGACCGGCCGCCGGACCGCAGGTCCCGCATGATCCGGAACAGTTCCTCGGTCTCACCTGGGGTGAGCACCGAGGTGGGCTCGTCCAGGATGAGCACGTTGGCCTCGCGGAGCAGGGCCTTGACGATCTCCACCCGCTGCTGGACGCCTAGCGGGAGGTCTTCGACCAGCGCGTCCGGGTTGACCTGCAGCCCGTACCGCTCGGACAGCTCGCGCACGTCCCGGCGGGTCCGCCGCCGGTCCAGCAGGCCGAAGGCCCGGGTGCGCTCCATGCCCAGGGTGACGTTCTCGGCCACGGTGAACACGGGAACCAGCATGAAGTGCTGATGCACCATGCCGATGCCGGCCTGGATGGCGTGGCTCGGCGAGCCGAGGCTCTGCCGCTGGCCGTCGATCAGGATCTCGCCCTCGTCCGGCTGTGCCAGCCCGAACAGGACGTTCATCAGGGTGGTCTTGCCCGCGCCGTTCTCACCGAGCAGGGCGTGGATCTGGCCCTGCTCCACGGTCAGGTCGATGTGGTCGTTGGCCACGAGGCTGCCGTAGCGCTTCGTGATCCCCTTGAGCTCAAGCTTCACCGACCGCCTCCCAGCGCCAGCGTGACCCGGGCGAGCGCCCAGTGTGACCTGGGCGGGGTTCCCGCCCAGGTCACGCGGAGCCAAACTACTAGGCCGGTTACACCGGGCTCTTGGTGGGCGTCTTGATGCTGCCGTTCTCGATGCCCGCCTTCACCTTGGCCAGCTCCGACTGGAGCGAGGCCGGGACCTTGCTGGCGAAGTCGTGGAAGGGGGCCAGCGTGACGCCGCCGTTGGTCAGCGTGCCGATGTAGTTGCCGCCCTTGAACGTGCCGTGCGCGGCGCTGAGCACCGCGGTCTTCACCGCGGTCTGGATGCCCTTCTCCACGCTGGTGATGAAGTACTTGCAGTACTGCGCGGCGCTCACGCAGCCGTCGGTGTCCACCCATTCCATGTTCACGTCGTGGCCCTGCTGGTCGGCGGTCTGGACGGCCTTGGCCGCGCCGAGGCCGACGTTCCCGGCCACCGGGAAGATGATGTCGGCGCCTTCCTGGATGAACGTGTTGGTGAGGGTCAGGCCCTTGGTCTGGTTGGTGAAGTCCCCGGTGAAGTTGCCGTTCTGGGTCTTCTCGTTCCAGCCGAGCACCTTCACGTTGGTGTGGTGCTGGGAGTTGTAGTACTGCACGCCGTCCCAGAACCCGTCCATGTAGATGGTCACCGTGGGCAGCTTGATGCCGCCGAACGTGGCCACCTTCTTGGTCTTGGTCATCCCCGCGGCCAGGTAACCACCGAGGAAGCCGTCCTGGACCGTGTCGAACAGCAGCGCGTCCACGTTCTTCAGCGCCGGTGTGTAGTTGTTGTCCACGATCGCGAACTTCTGGCTCGGGTGCGCCTTGGACGCGCTCTGCGTGGCGCTGGCCATCAGGAAGCCGACCGTGACGATGATCCCGCACTTCTGCCCGATGAACGCGTTGATGTTCGGGACGTAGTCGCTCTGGGAGCTGGACTGCAGGTACTTGACGGAGACGCCGCTCGGGTCGGCCGACTGCGCCTCCTGCATGCCCTGCCACGACGACGCGTTGAACGACCTGTCGTCGATACCGCCAGTGTCGGTAACCATGCAGCCCTTGAAGCTGGCCGCAGCCGCGCTGCTGGATGCGCTGCTCGACGACGAGCCAGACGGGCCTGACGTGCTACTGCCACACGCCGCGGCGAGCAGCGCCAGTGCGCTGAGGGCCGCGATGGCCGGGACCGTGCGTCTCACGAATACCTCCTGGTACGGGGCGGCTGATACCGCCTGCTCGTCCGCTGCGGCCATGACCGCCGCCCTGGGTGGTGACTCTCGCCCCCGCAGGGCCGCCGCTGGCCCCCTCAATCCGCCCGGTACGCGAGGCAAGGAAGACCCCAAACGCCCCGCTCTGGGATGCCCGCAGGCTAGACCTGGTGAGCGGGCCAGGGAAGCGGTGACGGGCGGCCGCAGCCGTCCCGTTGCCAAATCGAAATCGCTTCCCCCGCTACCGTGACCTGCCTGTCCGCCTGAGGCCCCAGCATTTGGCCCGGCGATGATGCTCCAGGCCGCCCGCCGGGGCATGCTCGCGAGCGTGGACGGGCAGCGCTGGTGACGCAGGTAGGTTGATCCGATGGATGAGAACCGGGCCCGACGGGTCGCTGACACGCTGCGGGACCGCGGCATCGATGCACACTTCGAAAACGCGGGCATTGATGTCTACGGGGTGCGCGTTGTGCTCGCCGGCGGCCGCGAGGCGATCTGGGGCAACGAAGGCACCGCGACCCTCGAAGCCGAGGTGCTGCTCGATGGGGACCTCGTCGGATTTGTTCCGGAGATCCCCGGCTCGGAGGATTTCGACGATGACCAGGTCGTCGACGCCATAGCCCGGGCCGACTACGACCAGCCGGTCGGGCAGGAACTCCCCTCGGCCCCGCCTTCGGGCAAGCCCCTGCCGCGGGATGGCGGGCTGTTCCGCCGCTTCCGCGACGGCTTCCGGTACGACTCCGAGTCCTGAGTTAGCTTCCGGTACGACTCCGAGTCCTGAGCCAACCACCCGGGCCTCGGCGGCCAGACCCTCACGGGCGCCCGGCACGTCCCTGTTACCGTCGGGTCGGGCACGATTCCCGACCTCGGAGGCAGGGCGTGACGATCGACTGGGTGCGGTTGCGGGCGGCGGCCACGGACGCCGCGGGACAGGCTTACGCGCCGTACTCCCGGTTGCGGGTCGGGGCCGCGGGACTGGCTGATGACGGGCGGCTCATCACCGGCTGCAACGTCGAGAACGCCTCGTTCGGGCTCACCCTGTGTGCCGAGTGCGGGCTGGTCAGCGCGCTGCACGCGACCGGGGGCGGCACGCTCACGGCGGTCAGCGTGGTAGCCGGGGACGGCGAGCCGCTGGTGCCCTGTGGGCGGTGCCGCCAGCTGCTGCTGGAGGCGGGCGGCCCGGGCCTGGTGCTGGACACCGAGGCCGGTCCCCGGGAGCTGGGTGAGCTGCTGCCCGGCGCGTTCACCGGCACCGACCTCAGCGCGCGCCGCGACTGAGCCCGCTGTGACCGAGCCCGCCGCATCCCAGTCCTCCGCATCCGAGCCCGCCGCCACCGACTACGACGCGGTCGAGCTCATCCGGGCCAAGCGGGACGGCCAGCGGCTGACCGACGCCCAGATCCGCTGGCTGCTGCGCCGCTACCTGGCCGCCGGCCCCGGTGCCGTCCCCGACGAGCAGATGTCCGCGCTGCTGATGGCCATCTACTTCCAGGGCCTGGACACCGCGGAGCTGCGCACCTGGACCGCGGCCATGGTCGATTCGGGGGATCGGCTGGACCTGTCCGGGCTCGGCCGCCCCACGGTGGACAAGCACTCCACCGGCGGTGTCGGCGACAAGGTGTCGCTGATCCTCGCGCCGCTGGTGGCCAGCTGCGGAGCCGCGGTCCCGCAACTGTCCGGACGGGGTCTTGGCCACACCGGGGGCACCCTGGACAAACTGGAAGCCATTAGCGGGTGGCGGTCTTCGTTGCGGAACGAGGAGATGCGCGCGGTGCTGCAGACGGCGGGCTGCGTGATCTGCGCGGCGGGGCCCGGCCTGGCCCCGGCCGACCGCCGCCTCTACGCGCTGCGGGACGTGACCGGCACCGTCGAGTCGATCCCGCTGATCGCCAGCTCCATCATGTCCAAGAAGATCGCTGAGGGAACGTCGGCGCTGGTGCTGGACGTGAAGGTGGGCAGCGGGGCCTTCATGCGCGAGGTGCCGCAGGCCCGGGAGCTGGCCCAGACCATGGTCACCCTCGGCGCGGAGCACGGCGTGGCTACCTCGGCCCTGCTGACCAGGATGGACACCCCGCTCGGGCGGGCCGTGGGCAACGCGGTCGAGGTCGAGGAGGCGGTGACCACACTGCGCGGCGAGGGGCCGCCGGACCTGGTCGAGGTGACCCTGGCGCTGGCCCGGGAGATGCTCCGGCTGGCCGGTATCGACGCTGATCCGGCCGCGGCGCTGGCCAGCGGCCGTGCGCTGGACACCTACCGGGTGATGATCCGGGCCCAGGGCGGCGACCCGGACGCCCCGCTGCCCGCGGCCCGGCACCGCAGGCCGGTGCTGCCCGCCCCCCAGGACGGCTGGCTGCAGCGGCTCGACGCCCGGGCGGTCGGGGTGGCCGCCTGGCGGCTCGGCGCCGGGCGGGCGGTCAAGGAGGACCCGGTCAGCCCGGCGGCTGGTGTTCGGTGCCTGGCCAAGCCGGGGGAGCGGGTCGAGCGGGGGCAGCCCCTGCTGGAACTTCTGACCGACGACGAGTCCCGGTTCGAGCGGGCTGCCGCCGCGCTGGCCGGCAGCGTGACGGTCGGCGAACAGCCACCGGACCTGCCGCCACGCGTCATCGATTGTCTGTGAGAATGGGGGGATGGCTCCCACATTCCAGGAGATCAGGGCCGTTCCCAAGGTGCTGCTGCACGACCACCTGGACGGCGGCCTGCGGGCCTCGACGGTGGTAGACCTGGCCCGTGAGATTGGCTACGACCGGCTGCCCTCCCAGGACGCGCACGAGGTCGAGCAGTGGCTGCGCCGGGGCGCGCACCGCGGTCACCTGAAGTACTACCTGGACGCGTTTCAGCACACGGTCGCGGTGATGCAGACCCGCGAGGCCCTGATCCGGGTGGCCGCCGAGTGCGCGGAGGACCTCGCCGCCGACGGGGTCGTGTACGCCGAGGTGCGGTTCGCCCCCGAGCTGCACGTGGCCGGGGGACTCACCCTGGAGCAGGTGGTCAGCGCGGTGCTGGAAGGCTTCCGGCTGGGCAGCGCCGGGCGGGGCATCACCGTGTACGCGCTGCTCACCGCCATGCGCACCGCCGCGCGGTCGCTGGAGATCGCCGAGATCGCGGTCCGGCACCGGGACGAGGGCGTGGTCGGGTTCGACATCGCCGGCGCCGAGGCGGGCAGCCCGCCCACCCGGCATCTGGACGCGTTCCAGTACGTGGCCCGGGAGAACTTCCACATCACGATCCACGCCGGGGAGGGCTTCGGGCTGCCGTCCATCTGGGAGGCGCTGCAATGGTGCGGAGCCGAGCGCCTCGGCCACGGTGTCCGGATCGTGGACGACATCCGGATCACCGCCGACGGCACCGCCCAGCTGGGCCGCCTGGCCAGCTACGTCCGGGACCGCCGGACCCCGCTGGAGATGTGCCCGTCGTCGAACGTGCAGACCGGGGCGGCCCCGTCCATCGAGGCCCACCCCATCGGCCTGCTGCGCCAGCTGTCCTTCCGGGTCACCGTGAACACCGATAACCGGCTGATGAGCGGGGTGAGCCTGACGTCGGAGTTCGCGTTGCTGGGTGAGGCGTTCGGGTACGGCTGGTCCGACTTCGAATGGCTCACGATCAACGCGATGAAGAGCGCGTTCGCGCACTTCGACAAGCGGCTGAAGATCATCAACACGGTCATCAAACCGGGATTTGCCACCGCCCGGGCCCTGAGTAACGCTGTGGTCCGGTTCCCGGGCGCCGCTGAAGGGGCACGGTGAAGGGGCACGGTGAAGGGGCGCCGCCGGTGAAGGGACGTCCGTGAAGGAGACGACGTGAGCGTAGCTGAGAGCCCGGCGGCGGGCGTGGCGGGCGTGATCAGCGCGGCGCCTGTGCTGGCCGAGATGGGGGCCACTTCGGACGCCGCGCTGCGCCAGCTGCTGCACGGGCTGCCCGGTGTGGACCAGGTGGGGGCGGTTCAGCGCGCCGCCGCCCTGGCCACCCGGTCCGTCAAGAAGGACGCCAAGCTCTGGGCGCTGGACACCGCGGTCCGGATGGTCGACCTGACCACGCTGGAGGGCGCGGACACCCCGGGTAAGGTCCGCGGGCTGTGCGCCAAGGCCCGCCAGCCGGACCCCGCCGACCAGGCCGTGCCACCTGTCGCCGCCGTCTGCGTCTACCCCGACCTCGTGGCGGTGGCCCGCGGCGCGCTGGGCGGCAGCGACGTCAAAGTGGCCTCGGTGGCCACCGCGTTCCCATCCGGCCGCGCCTCGCTGACGGTGAAGCTGGCCGACGTGGCCGACGCGGTCGCGGCCGGCGCCGACGAGGTGGACATGGTGATCGACCGGGGAGCATTCCTGGCCGGCCGGTACGGCCAGGTCGCCGAGGAGATCCGGGCGGTCCGCGAGGCCTGCGGCCCGGCCCACCTCAAGGTCATCCTGGAGACCGGGGAGCTGGCCACGCTGGACAACGTGGCCCGGGCCTCCTGGCTGGCCATGCTGTCCGGGGCCGACTTCATCAAGACCTCGACGGGCAAGGTCTCGCCGGCCGCGACCCCCCCGGTCGCGCTGGTCATGCTGGGCGCCGTGGCCGACTTCGCCGCGGCCACCGGCCGCCGGGTCGGGGTGAAAGTGGCCGGCGGCGTGCGCACCGCCAAAGACGCGGTCCGCTACCTGGTCCTGGTCAAGGAGACCGCCGGCCCGGAGTGGCTCATCCCGGCGCTGTTCCGCATCGGTGCCTCCAGCCTGCTGAACGACCTGCTGATGCAGCGCCGCAAGCAGCTCACCGGCGTCTACCCCAGCCCGGACTACTTCACAGTGGATTAACCCGGCCGCGGAGTGGATTACGCACATTCAGGCGTATTTGCCGTTAACAGGCGGCGACGCGCGCTGCCTGTTGCCGCCCAGAAGAAATTCCGCAAACTCGTGGCGAATGGGAATTCGCGTCAGAGTAATCAGTCCGGGATTACATCAAGCGGCATGGCCGCATCGTCGCAGTTATCCTGGGCCAGCTGGGGTGTGGACCTATCCCTGGAGGAGTAGTGGGCTCGATTCCTGTCTGGCCGGACAGTAGCGTCCTGGATCTGGCCCGAATACGCGAAATGCTGTCATTCTTTCCGGCCGCGGTGGCCTATGTCGCCGGCCCTGATCTGGTGATCGATTTTGCCAGCGACGAGTTCCGGCTCGCAGGCGATCAGGAGGTGGCCGGCCGGCCGGCGCATGAAGTGTTCCCGGCCCTGGCCGACCCGGCCAGTAACGAAGTGCTCGGCCAGGTCATGCACTCCGGGCAGCCAGTCCGGGGCCATGAGGTCGGACGGTCTTGCCGCCTGGGCGGCCCGTCAGCCCACGCTCCCCAGATCATTGCGCGACACCATTACCCGGCTGCGCGCGGAGTACGCGCTGGCCACGCCGCTGATGGCGGGTGACAGTCCGCTCGGCGTGCTGGCCCTGGGCCGCAGCGCGGAACGATCCGGCTTCACCAGGACGGATATCGCGGTGGTCGAGGAACTCGGCCGCCAGATGGTCATCGGGCTGGGCCACGCTGGACCTGTGCACCGGCGACCTCTCGTACGCCAGCGCCGGGCACCCGCCCCCGCTCCTGTCCTACGGCCCCGGCCACGCCGAGTACCTGGACAACCCGGCAGGCACCATGCTCGGCGTGCCCGGCGGCGGCGTTTTTGCGGCCGGCCGCCTGGGCCTGTCACCCGGCACAGGGCTGCTCCTCTACACCGATGGGCTCATCGAGGACCACGGCCGGGACATCACTGAAGGCCTCAACGCGCTGGCTGCCACCATGCGGTCCGCCAGCGGGCTCACCGCCGAGCAGAACTGCCAGGCAGTGCAGGCCGCTCTGCTGGGCAGCTCGCCGCGCTCCGACGACGTCTGCGTCCTGGCCGCCAGGTTCAATGGCTGGGGCCCGTCTCGCTAAAGCGCTTAAATCCTTACCCCACGGGGTCAGCTGCCGTCGGGATAGCCGCCGCGGTGCGACACCATCGGGTAGTGCGGCAGCGTCCCGGCCGGGTCGGCGATCATGGCCTGGGTCAGCCGGAGGTAGGGCGGGTGCGCCCGCCAGCCGGCGGGGTCCGGCACCAGCCCGGCCGAGATCAGCGGCCCGTCCGGTCCGGCATCCTGCCCGTCCCGCCCGGCGTACAGGGCCCGCAACGCCCCGGCCAGCCCGTCGATGACGCCGTCCCCGAACCGCGCCCGCCAGTCATCCTCGATGCCGTCTGCCACCCGGTGGTATGCCTCCTGGGCCTGCTCGCCGCGCGGCGTGAGACGCACGTGCCGGCCCCGTCCGCCTCCGGGGTCGGGCCCGGTCACCGCGTAGCCCTCCCGTTCCAGCAGGCCCACGGACACGCTGACCGCCTCCCGGGATACCCCGGCCCGGCGGGGCACGTCCCGCAGCGTGATCCCGCCCGCGCTGAGCACCCGCAGCACGTTGGCGCTGACCGGAAGGGACAGCGCCGATTCGCGCTCGAACTCCGCGCGGAAGCTCATCAGCGCCTGCGACAGCGCAGTGGGCAGGTCCCCGCCGGCCACGCGGTGCTCCGGCGAGACGGCAGGCAATTCCCGGCCGGGCTCGGGCCGGTAGACCCCCGACACCGGCAGGAACGCCGGCACGTCCTCGCCGGACGGCCCGGCTACCGTGCGCAGGGTCCCGGTGAGCTGGTCGATCACGGCGGCGCCGAACCGTTCTCGCCAGCGTTCCCCGATCACGCGGGCCAGCGGGTCCCAGATCTCCTGGGCCTGGCGGCCCCACGTGGTGGGCCGGACGACCGCGTCCCGGCGGCCCTGGGCTGGCCGGCCGCCGGCGGGCCCGACCTCGACGTAACCCCACCGCTTCAGGCCCGCGAGGTTAGTGAGCGGGACCAGGTCCGCCACGTCGCGCAGCGGCACCCCGTCCGCGGGCAGGAAGCGCATGAAGTTCGCCCACATGGTCAGCGACACGAGCCACGGGCCGCGGCCGGACCGGGCCGCCGGGCCCCAGGTCGTCCGGTGCGGGAGCTGACGCTCCGCCTCGTTGTCGAACTCGATCGTGAAGGCGACGAGAGCCTGGGAAAGCACAGCCGAGAACTTAAGCTCCGCAACGAGGACCGTCGCCCCCCGGTCCTGCCGCCTGGGTTTCCCCGCCTGACGGGCCGGTGCGGCCGGCGCAGCGGAGCGGGCGTGGCCGTGCGCCAGGGTCGCCTGGATGAGCAGCGCCCTGGGCCAGTCCCCGCTCTGCCGTCCGGCCTGTGCCCGTCCGGCCTGTGCCCGCCCGGCCTGTGCCCGCCCGGCCGGTGCCCGTTCGGGCAGCGGGCGGCCGTGCGCGCGGAGCACTTCGCGCAGCTCCGAGACGTTCGCGGCCCAGCCATGCCCGGCCAGCCATCTGGCCGGGTCGGCCGGGGCCCGGGATTGCCGCAACGGCCCCGACCGAGTGTCCGCAAGCTCGCCGGGGTCGCGGGTCGTCATGGTCAGCCCCAGCCAGCTGCCCGGAGCCGAGAGTCCGGTGATCCCAGCCAGCAGCCGGTCCACATCCGCCGGGGCCAGGTAGACGAGCAGGCCCTCGGCGATCCACGCGGTCGGCCGGGCCGGGTCCAGGCCCGCGGTGCGCAGCGCGGCCGGCCAGTCGCCGTGCAGGTCACAGGGGACCACGACGCGTTCACAGGCGGGTGTGGCGTGCGCCGCGGCGAGTACCTCGTCCTTGGGGCCGAGGACGTCGGGGGTGTCCACCTCGAAGCAGCGGGTGCCCGGTGGCCAGGGCAGCCGGAACGCCCGGGCGTCGAACCCGGCCCCGAGCAGCACGACCTGGCGGCAGCCCTGAAGACTGGCCTCGGCCAGCAGGTCGTCGAGGAACACGGTCCGGCCGACCACCCAGACCCGGAGTGCGGCGGCCCGGCGGTCCCCGGGCGGCGAGTCGAGGTCCAGCCTGCCCGCCGCCGCGAACGTCCCGGCCAGCGGGTCGGCGAACAGGCGGTCCGGCCGCGCGGTCTCGGCGGCCCGGATCGCCGCGACGGCCAGCCCGGTACGCCCGACACCCTCCAGCGAGATCGCGCCGGGTGGCGGGGGATCTCCGGTCCCCTTGGGTCGGGCGGCCCCGGTGCCGCCAGTGCCGCCGTTGCCGGCTGGGTCTCTGGCCCCGCCCCTGTGGCCGCTCCCGCCCGTGTGGCCGTTCCCGCCCGTGTGGCCGTTCCCGTACTGGCCCGGGCCGCCCGCGCCGGCCTCTTCCATGGCGCGGGCCGCCTGGTCCGCGAAGCGCTCCGCGAGCTCTCGGTCGGCGTCCAGGTCTGCGATCGTCTCGGCCAGCCCCTTCCGGCCCGCCAGGACGGTCCAGCACGCCAGGATCAGCGGGCGGGCCCAGATCGCGCCGGCCAGCCGCCCGATCTCGGCGTCGCTCGGGGTGACGTGCTCGCGGTAGCCGGCCACTACCGCGTCCAGCCGGGACGGTCCCCGGCAGCCCGCCGCCCAGAGCAGGAAGGCCAGCGGGTACAGCCGCGGCCCGCGCCCGGCGCCGGTCCAGTCCACCAGGACCAGGCCGCCGTCCGCCGCCGCGATCGCGTTGGCCGGCACGAAGTCGGGGTGGATCAGCGCCAGCGGCAGGTCCGCGCAGCCGTCCGCGCGCTCCAGTTCGGCCCGCAACGCGGCCAGCAGCGGCTGCTGATCCGGCTGAAGGCCCGGGGCGGCCGCATCCAGCCGTGACCGGACGGCCGCAATCTCCGCGGCCGGGGTGCCCTGGTGGACCAGGTGGTGCCAGCCTCCGCCGTCGCGGACATGGTCGCTGGGCAGTGTGTGCAGCCGGCCAAGCAGGCTGCCCAGCCGCGCGAAATTCCGCCTGCTGCCGTCCGCCCGCGCGCCCTCGACGTACCGGGTGACCAGGACTCCCTGTCCCTCGTGCACCGACACCGGCTCCGGTGCCGCGCACCGCTCGGCGGGGAAGTCCTGCTGCTCCAGCCGCCGGAGCAGCGCCGCGTCACCTTCGGCGGCCGCGATCGGCCGGTCCGCCGCGAAGACCCGGGCGACCCAGTCCGGCCCATCACGCCGGCTGACCCGGTACACGCCCAAATCGAGCTCGGCCAGCCGGTCCACCTGGATCCCGTACCTTGCTTCCAGGTGGGCAGGCAGCGTGTCCCGCCCCGACCTGGGCTGGATCATCTGGCTGGTGGACGGCTCGGCCACGACGCCCACTGTAGAACCCCCGCGATCGGCCCCGCCCGGCCGCCCTTGATGCGCGGCGGGGGGAGGATCGTGGCCGTGACCGGAAGGAGCGACCCAGCATGATCGTTTTCGCCCAGCTGAGTGACACGCATCTGGACGGCGGCCAGCCCCGCGCCGACCGGGCCCGCGCCGTCATGGCCAGCCTGGCCCGCGGCCGGGCGCCGCTGGACGCGGTGCTGGTCACCGGGGACATCGCGGATCACGGCCTGCCCAGCGAATACGAGCAGGCCCGCTCGGTCCTGACCGCGCCGTGGCCGGTGCTGTTCTGCCCGGGCAACCACGACGAGCGGGCTGCCTTCCGCCGCGTGCTCCTCGGCAGCGAGGGTGTCCTGCCCATCAACCAGGTTCACCGGATGCCCGGCGTCGTCATCGCGGCGTGCGACTCCACCATCCCTGGCCGCGACGACGGGTACCTCTCGGACGAGACCCTGGCGTGGCTGGACGCGGAACTCGGCGTGGACCCGGTCACCCCGGCGTTCGTGGTCCTTCACCATCAGCCGGTGCCCCTGCATACCGAGGCCAGCGATGTGATCCGGCTGTCGGGGGAGGACCGGCTGGCGGCCGTGATCGACCGGCATCCCCAGGTGGTCGCGGTGCTGTGCGGTCACTAGGGCACCATCCTTATTGCGGGTGCCGATATGGTGCTCGTTGCTGGGACTCGGCGGGAGCCGGGGTGACGGTCT
>Ga0208589_1000502_pt1 | contig 18367 bp, 18 predicted proteins | sample NGESurshal092012_2_FD_184486 | JGI IMG/M metagenome (GOLD analysis project Ga0208589, IMG submission 184486) | Arctic peat soil microbial communities from Barrow, Alaska - NGEE Surface sample F53-2 shallow-092012 (SPAdes) | ecosystem: Environmental > Terrestrial > Soil > Wetlands > Peat ... | reverse complement strand
GATCCAGCCGGCACGCGAGTCGAAATCAGGTAAAATTGCCCGCTTGTCCATCTGATCCAAGCGCAGGCATTGTCATGGGTAGAGGCCCGTCCATCGAAGGTCGCAAGAATGCCGAAGACGCCAAGCGCGCCAAGGTATTCACCAAGCTGATCCGCGAGATCACCGTGGCGACGCGCGCCGGGGTGGCCGATCCGGCCGCCAATCCGCGGCTGCGCGCGGCGGTGGACAAGGCGTTGTCGGCGAACATGACCCGCGACACCATCGATCGCGCGGTCAAGCGCGGCGCCGGTGCCGAGGGTGGCGCCGACATGCAGGAGCTGCGCTACGAAGGTTACGGTCCGGCCGGCATCGCGCTGATCATCGACTGCGTCACCGACAACCCGGTGCGCACGGTCGCGGATGTGCGCCATGCGTTGACCAAGCACGGCGGCAATCTGGGTACCAGTGGCTCGGTGGCGTTCCAGTTCCACCGCTGCGGTGAGCTGGTGTTCGACACGGCTGGCGATGCCGCGCTGGAGGAGAAGATCCTCGAAGCCGCGCTGGACGCCGGTGCCGACGACGTGGTGAACGAGGCCGGTGAGAGCAGCGTGCTGTGCGCGCCGGACAGCTTTGAAGCGGTGCAGAAGGCGCTCGCCGCCGCCGGCCTCAAGCTGGTGCGAGCCGATGTGGTGATGCGGCCCGCCAATCGCACGGCGATTCCCGCCGAGGCGCAGGAAACGCTGCTCGACCTGCTCGACTGGCTGGAAGAGCTCGACGACGTGCACGAGATCTATCACAACGCCGCGCTGCCGGCCGAGGCTCATCCGTAAGCGCCGGCTGGCGGGTTCGCCCGCTGCTGCATACGGTTGCGATCCATGACGTCCCACCTGTCCCCATGACCCGCATCATCGGCATCGACCCGGGCAGTCAGCGCACCGGCGTGGGCATCATCGACGTGGATGCTGCGGGCAAGCTCACGCATGTCTTCCATGGCGCGCTGGCGGTGGCTGGCGAAGCGACCTTTCCACTGCGCCTGAAACGTATCTTTGACGAACTGTGTGACATCATCGCCGCCCATCAGCCGATCGAGTGCGGGATCGAGCGCGTGTTCATGGCGCGCAATCCCGATTCGGCGCTGAAACTGGGGCAGGCGCGAGGCGCCGCGATTTGTGCGGTGGTCAGTCGGGGAATCGTGGTGCACGAATACGCAGCAACCGAAGTGAAGCAGGCCGTGGTCGGCAGTGGCCGCAGCGACAAGACACAGGTGCAGCACATGATCGGTATCCTGCTCGGCCTCAAGGGGCCGTTGCAGGCCGATGCGGCGGATGCGCTGGCGATCGCGGTGACGCACGCGCATACCCGCGCCAGCCTGGAGCGCGTCGGCATCCCGCGCACGGCCTGGAGGCGACGCCGATGAAAATCGGAATGCAGGCGGCGCCGATGAAGGTGTCGCTGACGAATATGGACTGGAGGCGACGCCGATGATCGGCCGTCTGCGCGGCACCCTGCTCTCCAAGCAGCCGCCATGGCTGCTGATCGAAGTCGGTGGCATCGGCTACGAGCTGGAAGCGCCGATGTCGACGATCTACGACCTGCCGGGAATTGGCAAGGAAGTGATCCTGCTCACCCATCACGCGGTGAAGGAAGACAGCGTGGCGCTGTACGGCTTTCTGCATGAAGCCGAGCGCGCGCTGTTCCGCAACCTGCTGAAGGTCAGCGGGATCGGTGCGAAGATCGCGCTGGCGGTGCTGTCGGGTGTGGCCACCGATCATTTTGCGCGCTTGGTGCATGCGGGCGACGTGGTCGCACTGACCCGGATTCCCGGTATCGGCAAGAAGACCGCCGAACGCATCATTGTGGAATTGCGCGACCGTGTGGACAGTCTGGGCGCGACCGTGCCGGGTACCTCGGCGAACTCCGCTGTTGTACTCGATCCGGCCGGCGAGGCCACCGTGGCGCTGCTGCAGCTCGGCTACAAGCCGGTCGAGGTAACACGTCTGGTGCACAAGGTCGCTGCCGTCGGCGACAACGCCGAAGCCATCATTCGCAAGGCGCTGCGCGCCGCACTCGGAGGTTGAGTCCGTGACCCAGGAAGCCGCGCACGGAACCGGCGACACCGAAACCAAACGACGCCTCGCGGCGCTGGCGGTGGGTGCGATTGGCGTGGTCTACGGCGACATCGGCACCAGCCCGCTGTACACCCTGCAGACCACACTCAGCCACGATGGCATGCACCCCACGCCCGAAAGCATCTACGGCGTGCTTTCGCTGATCTTCTGGGCGCAGATCCTGGTGGTGTCGCTGAAGTATGTGGTGTTCATCATGCGCGCCGACAACAAGGGCGAGGGCGGCATCATGGCCTTGATGGCGCTGGCACAGCGCAGCGTGCGCGAGCAGCCGAAGTTGCGCTGGATATTGGCCATACTCGGCATCTTCGGCGCTTCGCTGTTCTATGGTGACGGCGTGATCACGCCAGCGATCACGACATTGGGTGCGGTGGAAGGCCTGAAGGTCGCGGCGCCGGAGATGGCGCATTGGGTGGTGCCCATCACCGTGGTTGTCCTGATCCTGCTCTTTGTCATGCAGCGTCACGGGACCGAACGGATAGGTCGCGTGTTCGGACCGGTGATGATCGTGTGGTTCGTGGTGATCGCGCTGCTTGGCGTGCACATGATCGCGCGCAACCCGCAGGTGTTGCTGGCGATCAACCCCTGGTACGGGGTGAAGTTCTTCTTCAGCCACGGCCTGCAGGCCTTCATTTCGCTAGGCGGCGTGGTGCTGGCGCTGACCGGTGCCGAGGCGCTGTATGCCGACATGGGACATTTCGGCAAGAAGCCCATACGGCTGGCCTGGTTCAGCTTCGTACTGCCGGCGCTCGTGCTCAATTATTTCGGGCAGGGTGCGCTGCTACTCAGTCATCCCGAGGCGATTGACAGCCCGTTCTTCAAGCTGGTGCCACACGTGCTGCTGTATCCGATGATCGGTCTGGCTACTCTGGCTGCCGTGATCGCCTCGCAGGCGGTGATTTCCGGCGCGTTCTCGATGACCCGCGAGGCAATCTCGCTGGGTTACTCGATGCGCATGCGGGTGATACATACCTCGCGCGAGATGTCCGGCCAGATCTTCGTGCCGTGGGTCAACAGCTTCCTGCTGGTGATGGTGCTGGTGGCCGTGCTCGGTTTCCGCAGCTCCGACGCGTTGAGCGCGGCCTATGGCATTGCGGTGACCGGCACCATGACCATCACCACCCTGCTGGCGCTGGTCGTGGCGCGCTACCAGTGGCATTGGAACCCGATCGCGGTGATCGCGGCAGGCGTGCTGTTCCTGACCATCGATCTGTCCTTCCTCGGCGCCAATCTGATCAAGGTCGAGTACGGCGGCTGGTTCCCGCTGGTGCTGGGTCTGGGCGTGTTCGTGCTGATGACCACCTGGCGCCGCGGTCGCGAACTGGTGGTGCGCGAGATCAAGCAGGGCGGTCTGGCGCTGGCACCGTTCATCGAGAGCATCGCGGAGCATCCGCCGCTGCGCGTGCCCGGTACGGCGGTGTTCCTTACCGCGAATCAGAACTCGGTGCCGCATGCGCTGCTGCACAACCTCAAGCACAACAAGGTGCTGCACGAGCGCAATATCCTGTTGACGGTGGATATTCTGGAGACGCCGGCGGCCGATGCCGAGGAGCGCATCCATATCGCGCCGCTCGGTGGCGAGTTCTACGGGTTGGAGCTGCGCTTCGGCTTTGCCGAGGACCCGAACATCCCGCTGGCGCTCTCGCAGTGCGCACGCCTCATGCTGCCGTTCGACATGATGGACACCACGTTCTTCCTGTCGCGCGAAAATATCGTCGCCGACAAGCGGCGTCCCGGCATGGTGCTGTGGCGTGACAAGCTGTTCGCCTTCATGGCGCGCAACGCGGTGCCGGCCACGGCGTTCTTCCAGATTCCCGGCAACCGCTTGATCGAGCTGGGGGCGCAGGTGGAGATCTGAGGCGCGGTAGGAGCGCACCTTGTGCGCGAATGGCCTTGAACCAGGTTGATCGCGCACAGGGTGCGCTCCTACACGCGCGATGCGGGCCTGCCATAATGCGCACATGACCGATACCCGCATCATCACGGCGGCCACCCAGCTCGACGACGAGGCGCTGGAAGCCACGATACGTCCCCGGCGGTTCACCGAGTATCTCGGCCAGCAGGCGGTGCGCGAGCAACTGTCGATCTACATCGAGGCGGCCAGGAAGCGTGGTGGCGCGCTGGATCATGTATTGATCTTCGGGCCGCCGGGTCTGGGCAAGACCACGCTCAGTCAGGTCATCGCGAACGAACTGGGCGTCAACCTGCGTTCCACTTCCGGGCCGGTGCTGGAGCGTGCTGGCGATCTTGCGGCGCTGCTGACCAACCTCGAAGCGAATGACGTGCTGTTCGTCGACGAGATCCACCGGTTGTCGCCGGTGGTCGAGGAGGTGCTGTATCCGGCGATGGAAGACTTCCAGATCGACATCATGATCGGCGAAGGCCCGGCCGCGCGTTCGATCAAGCTGGACCTGCCGCCGTTCACCCTGATCGGCGCGACCACCCGCGCCGGCATGCTCACCGCGCCGCTGCGCGACCGTTTCGGCATCGTGCAACGATTGGAGTTCTATACGTCCGAGGAGCTCACCGCGATCGTGCGCCGCGCGGCGCGCATCCTCGGCATTGTGTGCGCGCCGGAAGGGGCGCAGGAAATCGCCCGCCGTTCGCGCGGCACGCCACGGATTGCCAATCGTCTGCTGCGCCGCGTGCGCGATTACGCCGAGGTGCGTGCCGGCGGCGAGATCACGCTGGCGGCGGCGCGGGCGGCACTGGACATGTTGAAGATCGACCCGGAAGGCTTCGATGAACTGGATCGGCGCCTGCTCAGTTTGATCATCGAGAATTTCGACGGCGGCCCGGTCGGAGTGGAATCGCTGGCCGCTGCGCTCAGCGAGGATCGCGGCACGCTCGAGGACGTGGTCGAGCCCTATCTGATCCAGCAGGGTTACCTGATCCGCACCGCGCGCGGCCGCATGGTCAGCGCCAGGGGCTGGCGCCATCTGGGGCTGACCCCGCCACCGCGCCAGACGCAGCCGGTCGATCTGTTCAATGCCGATGCCAGCGATGTCTGAGTCCGTGCAAGAACTGCCCTTCAGCTGGCCGGTGCGGGTGTACTGGGAAGACACCGACGCCGGCGGCGTGGTCTATCACGCCGGCTACCTGCGTTTCCTGGAGCGTGCCCGCAGCGAGTGGATGCGCGCGCTCGGCATCGACCAGTCGGCGTTCAAGCAGTCCAGCGGACTGGCCTTCATGGTGCGCGACATGCAGATCGATTTTCTCAAGCCAGCCCTGCTGGATGATGAACTGTCCGTGACGGTCGAGGTCAAAGAGCGGCGCGCAGCCAGTATCCTGTTCGCCCAGACGATCCTTCGCGCGGACGGCGGCAGCATCATCCGCGCGAAAGTGCGCGTGGCCTGCGTGGACATCCAGCGCATGCGTGCGGTACCGATTCCGATTGACCTGATTCCAGATGCCTCCTGACACCCAAGCCGACTGGCGGAGAACCTTCAAGCAATGAACGGTGGACTGAATATTTTCTCGCTGGTCTCGCAATCGAGCCTGCCGGTGCAGCTGGTGCTGCTGGTGCTGCTTGTGTTCTCGTTCCTGTCGTGGGTGATCATCATCCGCAAGTACACGCAGACCAAGGCGGCGCTGCAGGACGCCGAGGCGTTCGAGGAGCGTTTCTGGTCCGGCGGCGATCTGGCCCAGCTGTTCCGCGAGGTCAGCAATCGCGGGGCCGACAACGGCGGCATCGAGAACATCTTCGAATCGGGCTTTCGCGAATTCGCCCGCCAGCGTCAGCGCAAGACGCATGATGTGCGCAGCGTGCTGGAGAGTTCCGAGCGTGCCATGCAGGTGGCTGGAACCCGCGAGATCGGCCTGCTCGAGCGCAATCTTGAATTCCTCGCCAACGTCGGTTCGATCAGCCCGTACGTGGGCCTGTTCGGCACCGTGTGGGGCATCATGGGCGCGTTCCAGGGTTTGGGCGACATGAAGGACGTGACCATTGCGGTGGTTGCGCCGCACATTTCCGAGGCGCTGATCGCCACCGCGATGGGCCTGTTCGCGGCGATTCCGGCGCAGTGGGCGTACAACCGCTATGCCACCAAGGTCGAACGCATCGCCTCGCGTTACGACGTATTCCAGGAAGAGTTCTCCTCCGTGCTGCAGCGGCAGATCCAGACCGACGACGTGGCCTGAGCGGAGCAGCAGTCATGTCAACTCCCCGGCGCCAGCGGCGCTACAAGCTGAAATCCGAAATCAACGTCGTGCCGTACATCGACGTGATGCTGGTGCTGCTGATCATCTTCATGGTCACCACACCCATGATGAACTCCAGCGTCGACGTGCAGCTGCCGCAGGCCAACGCCAAGTCGATGCAGCAGAAGAAGGACCCGGTCTTGGTATCAGTGCTGCAGGATGGTCAGCTGTACCTGACCTTGAGCGGTGCCAAGAAGGAACTGGTCGACGAGGACACGCTCAAGCTCAAGGTAGGCGCATTCGTGCGCGAAAATCCGCAGGTCAACGTGCTGGTCGGCGGCGACGAACGCGGCGCCTACGGCGGCGTGTTCAAGGTATTGGCCGACCTGCAGCAGGCTGGCGTCGCCAAGGTGGGCCTGATGGGTCAGCCGGGCCAGCCGCAGAACCAGGGCAAGAGCACGTCCAATGGGCGAAAGTAAGGGAACCCCGCTGGCGGTCGTACTCTCCGCCATCTTGCACGTCGGCATCGTGGCGTTCCTGTTTCTGGCGATCCTGCCGTGCTCGAGCTACGAGAGTTTCTTCAATGCCCTGGGCTTGCCTGCCTGGATGAACCCGATCACCTGTTCCAAGCCACTGCAGTTGCAGGGCCCGATCATCCAGGCCGTCCTGATCGGACCCACCGGCAGTCCGCCGCCCAAGGCAGTCAAGGTCAAGCCGATACCCGATAGCGTGCCGCCACCGCCGACGGCAACGCCGCCCACACCGCCGCAGCCGGAAACGCCAGTGGTGAAGACTTTGCCACCGCCGCCCGAGCATCCCGATGTCGTGGATCAGGAGCGCGTGGTCGAGGATGCCTTGCAGAAGGCCGATGACGCCAAGAAGCTGCAGGAAGAAAAGGAGCGCCAGCGCCAGTCCGAGCTGGACGCGCAGGTAGCGAAGCAGAAAGAGCAGAAGATGAAGCAGATTGACGATCTGCTTAAACAGATGAATGCCGCCTCGGCCCAGACCGAAAGCAAGGCCAAGCAGGCCAAGCAGCAGATGAAGGATCTGGCGAACGCCCAGGACAACAGTCAGCCGGACGTGCCCAAGGCCGATCAGCTCCAGTCGGGAAACAACAGCCCGAACAGCGATCTCAGCAGTGAATATACGGCGGCCATTCAGAATGCGGTCACGCCGAACTGGCTGCGCCCGGATAACATGCCCAGTACTCCGTGCGAGGTTCATATCGTGCAGTCGCCGGGTGGTGACGTGATGAGCGCCACGGTCGATCCCAGTTGTCCTTACGACGATGCCGGTCGGCGTTCGGTCGAAAATGCCGTGCTGCGCACCAAGACCTTGCCCTACAAGGGCTTCGAGAGCGTGTTCCAGCGCAACATAACCTTCACCTTCAGGCCGCAATGATCAAGCCCATGCGCAAATTCAGCTCAAGCTTCGCCCTCGTCCTGCTGATGGTTGCGGCGTTGTTTGCCGGCCCCCTCGCAGCCCAGTCGCTCAACGTCAACATCATCGGCGGCCTGAAGACCGCCACGCCGATCGTGGTGGTGCCGTTCGCCCAGCAGGGTGGCACGCCGCTGTCGACCGACATCGCCGATGTGATGCGCAACGATTTCAACCGCTCCGGCAAGTTCCGTTCGCTGGACAAGAGCGACATCGTGGAGCAGCCATCCAAGGGTGCGGACATCAAGTTCGCCACCTGGCGCCTGCTCAAGCAGGATTACATCACCGTGGGCCGCATCAGCGATGCCGGCGGCGGCATGTTGCGGGTCGAATACGAACTGTGGGACGTCAACAAGCAGCAGAGCCTGCTGGCACAGGCGTTCACCGTACCGGCCGGTGACCTGCGCGGCGTGGCGCATCAGATCGCCGATCAGATCTACCAGAAGATCACCGGTGTGCGTGGCGCGTTCTGGACCCGCATCGCCTACATCACCGCCGTGGGGCTCGGTGACAAGATCACCTATTCGCTGATCGTGGCCGATTCGGATGGCTACAATCCACAGGTCGTCGCCCGTTCGAAGGAGTCGCTGCTGTCGCCAGCCTGGTCGCCGGATGGCAAGAAAATCGCCTATGTCTCGTTCGAGAGCGGCGACTCCCATATCTACATCCAGGATCTCACCACGGGTGCGCGTCAGCTGATCGAGGCGCACAAGGGCATCAACAGTGCGCCGGCATTCTCGCCGGACGGCACCAAGCTGGCGGTGTCGTTGTCCTATGTGGGCAGCCCGCAGATCTTCGTGACCGACCTCAGCGGCCATAACGAGCGCCAGATCACCCATGGCTTGTCGATCAATACCGAACCGGTGTGGTCGCCCGATGGACAGAGCATTTACTTCACCTCCGACCGTTCCGGCAAGCCGCAGATCTACCAGGTGTCGGCCAGTGGTGGCGAGCCGCAGCGAATCAGCTTCCAGGGTCAGAACAACCTCAAGGCATCGATCAGCTACGACGGCAAGCAGATCGCGATGGTGCAGGGCAACGGGAACGTGTATCGTGTCGCCATTATGGACCGTAGTCTGGGCGGTCAGGTGCGCTTCGTATCACCGGGCCCCCTTGACGACAGTGCCTCGTTTGCGCCGAATGCCAGCATGCTGCTGTATGCCACCACCGATGGCAGCCGCGGGGTGCTTTACTCCGTCTCCAACGATGGCATGGTTCGACAGCGACTGGCACTTGCCGATGGCAACGTACAGGAGCCTGCCTGGGGTCCGTACCGGCAACAATGATTTTCTATGCTGCAGCGCGCAAGTGCGGTGGCAGATGCCCAGGGATTGGGCCCGAGCAGCGCCCTTGGCGTGTTTCGGTTTCCGGTTGTGGCGCCTTGCCGCGTCATGGCCAGTCAGAGCGGTTGTACGGAATGACGTACAATTGCTCTTTCATAGTGTCAAAATAACAGCCGGTTAACCGGCGTTGCCGCCCCGTTACCATCGTCGTCATCGTTTGTCGGAACTCAACTCGTAAGGAACGTCATCATGAATAAGACCGTTCGCGTCGCCCTGATCGCCCTGATGTGTGTTGGCGCGGCCGCCTGCGCCAAGAAGCAGACAGTCCAGCCGCAGCAGCCCATGCCGGAACAGGCAACCCAGACTCAGTCCAACGAGTCCACCACTGGCAAGTACACCCCTGCCGATCTGGATACCGATGCCTGCCTGCGTCAGCGCGTCGTGTATTTCGATTTCGACAAGACCGAGATCAAGCCGGAGTTCCAGCAGATCATGGCGTGTCACGCCAAGTACCTGCAGGATCGCCCGACTGCGCAGATCCGTCTCGAAGGCAATACCGACGAGCGTGGTACGCGTGAGTACAACCTCGGCCTCGGCGAGCGTCGTGGCAATGCCGTCTCCAGCGCGCTGCAGGCAGCCGGTGGTTCGGCCAGCCAGCTCAGCGTGGTCAGCTACGGCAAAGAGAAGCCGGTGTGCCGCGAGCACAACGAGGATTGCTGGAGCAAGAATCGCCGCGTCGAGATCGTCTACACGGCCGAGTAATGCTTCGAATAGTTCGAGTAACAGTTGATGATGAAGCGACTGGCTAACAGTTTTGCAGCCAGGTTCGGCATGGCGGGCGCGATCGCGTCCGCCATGCTGTTCGCGTTTCCGGTATTCGCGCAGGATTCACGCCTGAGCCTGGCCGATCGCGTCACGCTGCTGGAGCAGCAGGCGCAGAACAAGGACCAGAGCGGTATCGGCATGGTCAATCAGATGCAGCAACTGCAGGCGCAGGTACAGCAACTGCAGGGTCAGATCGAGGAATTGCAGCATCATCTGCAGCAACTCGAGGACAAGAACAAGGCTCAGTATGCCGACCTCGACTCCCGTCTCGGACGTCTTGAGGGTGGCAATGCCGGCGCCGGCGCTGCAGCAGCCAATCCGCAGGCGACTGTTCCGGCCGTCGCGGCAACCGCTGCTGCGGGCAGCAACATCAACAATGGCCAGGGTCAGGTGAACGCCGCTGCAGGCAACGCCGATCCGGCCGTCGCCCAGGCGGCCTACGATGTGGCTTTCAAGGCCTTGCGCGCAGGCGACTATGTGCAGGCGTCGCGCCAGTTCCGCAGTTTCATCCAGCAATACCCGAATCAAGCGCTCACACCCAACGCCTGGTACTGGCTGGGCGAGTCGTACTACGTCACCACGAACTATCCGGTGGCGCTGGAATCGTTCCAGCATCTACTGAGCCAATTTCCGCAGAGCGACAAGGCGCCCGATGCGCTGCTCAAGATCGGTTACAGCCAGCTCGAGTTGAAGCAGAACGCCGCAGGCAGGGCCACGCTCAGCGCGGTGACAACCAAATATCCGGGTTCCAAGGCAGCCAGCCTGGCCCAGGAACGCCTGCAACGCATCCAGCAGCGGGCGAACTGAGGGAGCAGCTGGTGTGAGCAACACTGACGCGAACGTGGCGTCCACCACGTCGACTGCGGCCGTGGCCGAGCGACTGCGCATCACCGAGATCTTCCACTCGATCCAGGGCGAGGCCGATGCGATCGGCTGGCGCAGCGTGTTCGTGCGACTCACCGGTTGTCCGTTGCGCTGTGTATGGTGCGACACCGAGTATTCGTTTTACGGCGGCAACTGGCGTGCGATCGACGACATCCTCGCGGAAGTTGCCTCGTACGGCGCGAAACATGTCTGTGTGACCGGCGGCGAACCGCTGGCGCAGAAGCGTTGCCTGGTCCTGCTGCACAAGCTGTGCGAGGCCGGTTATGAGGTATCGCTGGAAACCTCCGGTGCGCTCGATGTCGCCGCAGTCGATCCGCGCGTCCGCAAGGTGATGGACCTCAAGGCGCCGGATTCCGGCGAGAGCCAGCGCAACCTGTGGTCGAATCTCGATCATCTGCTGGCGCATGACCAGATCAAGATCGTGATCGCCAGCCGTGCCGATTACGAGTGGGCGTGCGCGATGCTGGCCGAGCACGCATTGGCCGAACGCTGCATGGTGCTGTTCTCGCCGGTGCACGGCGCGGTGCAGCCGCGCGAACTGGCCGAGTGGATCATTGCCGACAGGTTGCCGGTGCGTTTTCAATTGCAGTTGCACAAGCTGCTGTGGAACGACGCGGCCGGAAAATGATTTGTGCGTTCATCCATGAACGCGAAGATCGAAAAGTGGCCATCCATGGCCGCACTCTTCAAAAAATCCGCGCGCTGGCCGGTGTTGCCGGTGGCGTTCGCGGCCGCTGACCGCTCATCAGGGCGTGGAACGATGATGTCTCAAAACACTTTGCGCAAGGCCGTGGTGCTGGTTTCCGGCGGCATGGACTCGGCCGTCGCCATCGCGCTGGCGCGCGAGCAGGGTTATCAGGTGCATGCTCTGAGCGTGGCTTACGGTCAGCGTCACAGCTCGGAGCTGGCCGCGTCCGATCGCGTGTCGCAGAAGCTCGGCGCGGTGGAGCACAAGACGGTAAGCATCGATCTGCGCAGCATCGGCGGCTCCGCGTTGACCGCCGATATCGATGTGCCGCTGGATACCCGTGATGGCGGCAATGACATTCCGGTGACTTACGTGCCGGCGCGCAACACGATCATGCTGTCGATCGCGCTGGGTTGGGCCGAGGTGCTCGGCTCCAGCGACATCTGGTGCGGCGTCAACGCGGTCGATTACTCGGGTTATCCGGACTGCCGACCCGCTTTCATCGAGGCCTTCGAAACATTGGCGAATGTCGCCACCAGGGCCGGCGTCGAAGGCGCCGGCATCCGCATCCATGCGCCGCTGATGCGCATGAGCAAGGCCGATATCGCGCGCGAGGGCCAACGCCTTGGCATCGATTTCGCGGCCACGGTAAGTTGCTACAAGGCCGATCGCGAAGGCCGCGCCTGCGGTCATTGCGACGCGTGCCGCCTGCGTGCGCAGGGTTTTCGCGAAGCGGGCCTGCCCGACCCCACACGCTATGTCTGAGCGCGTCTTTGCTTGTGCCAGTGCCGCCCAGCCCGTAAAATTATTCGCTTGGCTTTTGCAATTTACAGTGACGGGTCGTTAGCTCAGTTGGTAGAGCAGTAGACTTTTAATCTATTGGTCCCGGGTTCGAATCCCGGACGACCCACCAGTTTTCAGAGCGCCCATCGGGCGCTCTTTTTTTATGTCACGCGCTATCCGAGTCGCACCGCGATCACTGCTTGCCGACGACCAGCAGGGTGAAACCGTTGACCGGCGCACCCCGTGGAGCGGGATCGGCGGTGACCAGATAGGCGAGGTGAGTGGAGGGATCCAGTGCGAGTGTGCGTGCGCCTGGCTGGGTCACGACATTGGCCAGCACGCTGTAGTGATCGGCATCGTCCTCGTGCACGATGGTCAGCGTGCCGTCGTGGTTCGAGCTGTAGACCAGGCGGGTCTGCGCGTCGAACGCGGCGGCATCCGGGCCCTTGCCGATGGTTACCCTGGCGACCTGATGGCCATTGTCGGCATTGGTGACGACCATGAGGTTGTTGTCGCACACCGAGAACAGCCGCCGGGAGGCTGCATCGTAAGCGAGTCCGCTGGGTGAATCACACGGCGCCAGGCTCCAGACGTTTTCCACCTTGTCGGTTTTCGTGTCGAGCTGCACCAGTTCGTTCTTGTCTTCAAGATTCGCGAACACATGGCCATGACCGTCGCTGACGGCAAACTCCGGTCGGCCGGGCAGTGCGATGGTGGCCACTTCCTTGCCGGCAGCCGGATCGATCACGCTGGCCGAATCGCTGTGGCCATTCATGGTCAGCACGTGGCCGCTCGCCGGATCGAACACGATCGCATCGGGGTTCTTGCCGCTCACCGGGATGCTGCCGAGCAGCTTCAGCGAATCCAGATCGATCACGCCGACACTGTTGCCCTGGCCGTTGCTGACATAGCCGCGATGCCGGGCCAGTGCCAGCGCGACACCGTGCGCGTGGTTCATGCCGGGAATCTCGGTGAGCAGTTTGCCGCTCCGGGTGTCGACCACCATCACCCGGTCGTTGCGGGCGATGAACAGGTGGTGCGCGGCGGGATCGAGGCTGAGGTAATCCCAGCCGCCACTGCCGCCGAGCAGATGGCGTTGCTGCACGGCGTACGTCGCAGCGGCGGGTTGGTCGGCGCTGGCGACGGCAGGGCCGATGGCCAACAGCAGCAACAGGGTCAGGGATTTCATCGATGGCTCCAGATCCGGATGGACAAGGTGGTGGTAACCCTGCCAGCATGCCAGCTGGATGATTAGCGGTTGCTGTGTTCCGGCGACAGTCAGGGTGCAGACGGCAGTTCGAACCAGAACGTGCTGCCGCGACCGGGGGCCGAGCGCAGGCCGATCCGGGTGTCGAGCAGGCGCGCCAGCCGTTCGGCCAGCGCGAGTCCGAGACCATAGCCTTCGCGGCGTTCGTGCTGGTCGGCGGGCAACTGCACGAACTCCTCGAAGATGCGCGGCTGATCGCTCACGACGATACCCGAGCCGTTGTCGCGCACCTCGATCCGGAATCGCGCACCGCGTCGACGAACCGCCACCAGCACCCGTCCATGCGGCGCATCGGTCACCGCATTGCGGATCAGCTCGCGCAGCAGGCGACCCGATAGCGCCGCATCGCCATACAACCGGTGATGATCGCCACGCCAGAGCAGGGTTGCTCCATGTCGCGCTGCTGTGTCGAGCCACTCGTCGTGGTGCTGCTGGAACAGTTCGGCGACACGAAATGCCACAGGATGGGCGCGGATCACTCCTGCATCCAGTTGCGCGATATCCAGCAGGACAGCGAGCAGATGGGTCATGGTGTCGATGCTGGCGCGCATCTGCAGCAGCACTGGCTGCTGCCCGGCATCGGGGCATGCCTGCAGGCTGGCGATGAACAGTTGCAGCGCCTGCAGCGGCTGGCGGAAGTGATGGCCGACCATGGCGACGAACTGTGCCTTTTCATGTGTTGCCAGCGTATGCGCAGGTGCGCAGTGAACCGCAGGTATGTAATTGCTGTACGCGGTTTCGTGTGGACCGGGCGCTGCAGCCTGATGGTTCTGTGGCGGCGGCGGATCGAGCCGCTGGCGTATCGTTCGGGCAGACAGCCATGCCAATACCAGGGTGCCGAGGATGGCGCTGGCACCGAGCAGCCAGATGCGGCGTTGCGCCGTGCGCAGTGGTTGCGGGTCGACCAGTACGGATAGCTGACCGATCCTGCCGTGGCCATCCAGCGCCACACGATAACGGGTCCGCGTGGTGCCCGGCGCCGGACCGCCGCTGCTCAGCAGGCTGCCGTCTGGCCGGCGCAGTTCGATCCGGCGCAGCTGATCGCCGCGGCCATCGTGCAGCGCCCGGTCCAGCAGCAGTTGTGGCGTCGTTTCCGTGTCCGTCAGCAAGGCCGTGAGCAGTTGCGTGGTGCGCAGCGCAACGTGCAGATCATGCTGCTCCGCCAGCATGCGCACCTGCTGCAACGTGAAGACCGTGATCAGGATCAGCGTGGCGAGTGCCAGCGGCAGCACGGCATCGACGAGCAGGCGAGGCAGGCGGGCGGCGTGCCTCGGGGGAAGCGCCGTCCGACCTCCACCGGTGTCCTGCATGGGACGCGTTGGCCGATGTTCGGTCCGGCGATGGACAGCGACGTGCTGCAGATGCATGGTGACGGTCCGGTAATGTTGGAGCCGGATCGGCACGACTGTCCCTGACATGCCGCAGTCACACTCTAAGACAAGTGTGCCAGGCACTTCGATAAGCATTCCGGACAGTTGTGTGTGGACAAATGGCCTATGTCGACCCAGACCATGTCGTCTGCGCCAGCTTCTTCGACGCGGTGGCGCTCGGGCGGTTCGTGGATGCAGCAGAGCACGCCTGCCGGCTCAGAGTGACCGGCTGTCCCGCGGCAACGGCATCGGTGGTGTGGAAGGGGAAGCCCGGAGCTGTTTCAGCAACTGCTGGTGATCGGCTTCGATCTTCTGCAGGCGCGCATGCAGCGCTCCCGCATTGACCCATTGCGCGCGCAGGGCATGCTGGCGATCGAGGCTGTAAACGATCTCGGCGAACGGCAGCAGGGCATCGTTGCGGGCGGACGCAAAGCCGCTGATGCCATGGATCAGGTTGAGCCTGGCCCGTTCCATGCTGGCGCTTCTGCCCTGGCCATAGCCGGTGATGAAATCGGTCAGCGAGTGGCGCATTTCCGCAGGCAGGTCGCTGCGTATGACGATCACCGCATGCGGGATCAGGCTGGATTCCCAGAGGATGCGCAGCCGCGCATACTGGTCCGGGAAAAGCTTGGCGAAGCGCTCCAGATCGGCCGTATTGTTGCTCGCCACATCGGCTTCGCCGTTGGCCACCGCGAGCGCGTTGTTCTGATGGTTATCCACCGCCACGCTGGCGAAGAAGGTATCCGAGTCCAGTCCGCGGTTCGCAAACAGCTGCGCTTCGGGCACCAGGTAGCCGGATACCGAGAGGGCTTCACCGCGGGCATAACGCCAGTGTCCCGGTTGCCGGAACAGATCGTTGAGCTGGTGGATCGGCGAATCCTTCACGACCAGCAGCACCGCGTGATAGCCACGCGAGCCATCGACGCGGGTGAGCTGCGCGATCACCTGCATGTGATCGTGCTCCACCGCCTGCAGCGCCAGCAACCCGGAAACGAACGCGATGTCCACGCGTTTCGCGTCCAGCGCCTGCGCCAGCCCTTCGTAGGTGCTTACCGAAATACTGCGCACCGGTCGCTTCAGCGCGTGCCCCATGTCGTCCAGCAAAGGACGCCAGAGCTCCAGCGATTCGGAGGGACCACCGATGGGCAGGATGCCGAAGGTGAGCGGAGCGGCAGCGGCTGCTGGTGGATCGGCCTGCAACGGCAAGCCCGGCCAGAGCATGCTCAAGGACAGCACAAGCAGCACTCTCCGACATGCCCGCAATGGCCATGCCGGCTTCCTCCACTGGCGTGCGATCCATTCCCTGGGCAACGTGATGTCTCCCTTGCGACCGGCGGTGTGCCATGACGACGGAAGTGCGGAGTGGCCCTGCCCGATGATGGTAGCAGGCTGTTGAAAGAGCTGTCGTGCCCTTCTCAACTCGTCGAGTCCGGTACATGCCCGGGCTCGGCCCCGCCGAATCAACCACTGGCGTGGTTGACTTGCGAGCGATCCATCCCTGGATCGCGTTGGCAGGTTGTTTTTCAACAACTTCCTGGAGCACACGCTGGCATGATCGCGGATGGGTGTCAGCCGCCGCAGAATCAATCAGAGCCTCCCTGGAGGCTGGCGATATTGCGCGAGGCCACCACCGCCTCGACCCGGTTGCGCACGTTCAATGCACGGAAGATCGCGGCCAGATGGATCTTCACGGTGCCTTCGCTGATGCCGAGGTCACGCGCGATCACCTTGTTCGGCTTGCCCTGCGACAGCAGGTGCAGGACGTCGATCTGCCGTTCGGTGAGCAACTTGTGCAGGCGCTCTTCCGGCGAGCCGTTCGCTTGAGCCTGCAATGCCGCCGGGCCAGCTGCGGGACGGTTGACCGTCTGCAGCATCATCGGTGGCACATAGATGCTGCCGGACAGGATGAGCCGCACGGCCGCGAGCATCACATCGGAGGAATACGCCTTGGGAATGAAGCCGTGCACGCCCATCGCGAGCAGCTCCTTTATCAGGGTCGGATCCTCCGAGCCGGACAGCACGGCAACCGGTACTCCGGGCAGCGCCGCGATGGTTTCCGCGATATGCCCATTGGCCACCACGCCGGGCATGGCCAGATCGATCAGCGCCAGTGTCGGCGCGGGCTCGTCACGAACGATGCGGCGCAATTCGTTGGCGTCCATGGCCACCGAAAACACGATATCCGCCCCCAGCTCGGCGAGCTTGAGCTTGACGCCCTCGACGATCAGCCGATGGTCATCCGCGATAAGTATCCGCATATCCATTCCCGCAGCGCATCGCGGCACTCCCGCCGCGGCGTGTTTGCGCCTTGGCAACATAGCCACAAGTCCATGCCGGCGGCAACAGGCAGGCTACTGCACAAACGGGATAGGTCATTGAGCCTACCTGCGACACGGCCGGTACTTCCAGCGTGTTCCACGACAAATGACAGCAGATCGCCGGCTTCCGGGCCGATTTCATGCCAGTGGCATCAGGCGGCGCTGCGCACCGACATCCGCGCCGCCATCATCGCCGCGCGCAGCTGCTCGGGCGAAACCGGCTTGTACAGCACCGGGATGCGCGCCGCCATGATCTCGCGCAGGCGATCGCTGCGGGTCTCGCCGGTGATCAGCAGACGCGGGAACGGCTGCGTGCCGTCGCGCTGGTAGTAGAGATCGAGCGCGGCGAGGACATCCAGTCCGCTCTCGCCTTCGCGCAGCCGCAGGTCGGAGATCACCAGGTCAGGCGCCACGCCCAGCAATTCGACCGCTTCCAGCGCCTGCAGGCGATCTTCGGCGACTGCCACCTCGCAGCCCCAGCTGCGCAGCAGGTAACGGATGCCGGAAAGGATCGCCGGTTCGTCGTCGATCACCAGCACGCGCATGCCCGACACATCCAGCGGCGGCTGCCCGGCGTGCAACGGCTGAATCTGCTGTGCCGGTACTTCGCTCAGATGAAAGCTGAAGACGCTGCCGCGCCCCGCACGGGATTTCAGCAGCACCCGGGTATCGAGCAGTTCGGCCAGTCGCTGCACGGTGGCCAGCCCCAGGCCGAGACCGCGGCGCTGGCCGCCGGAGTGGTCATGGTTGCCCGAGTTGTCCACCCGGTAGAACTCGTCGAAGATGCGTTCCTGATGCTCGGTTGCAATACCGCAGCCGGTATCCCACACGTCCACCCGCACGGTACCGTTCGAACACCGCCGGGCGCCGATCAGCACGCCACCATCGCGGGTGTAACGCAGCGCATTGCTGACCAGGTTGTTGAGGATGCGGGCGAGCATGGTGCGGTCGCTGCGCACCCACAGGTCGGTGGTGCGCATGATCAGGCGCAGGTCCTGCTGCTCGGCGATCATGCGGAAATTGCGGCTCACCTCCTCGAATACCTGGTCGAGCGGGAATTCGCCGATCTCGACCTGCATCGCGCCGGTTTCAAGCCGCGACAGATCGAGCAGCTCGCCGAACAGGTGATCGAGCGCCTCCACGCATTCCTGGATGTGCGCGATGCGATCCAGCCGCACCGGATCATGTTCGTCGACCGCGAGGGCGGAGGAGAACAGCGTCAGCGCATACAGCGGCTGGCGCAGGTCATGCGAGGCTGCGGCAAGA
>Ga0208589_1000500_pt1 | contig 18382 bp, 16 predicted proteins | sample NGESurshal092012_2_FD_184486 | JGI IMG/M metagenome (GOLD analysis project Ga0208589, IMG submission 184486) | Arctic peat soil microbial communities from Barrow, Alaska - NGEE Surface sample F53-2 shallow-092012 (SPAdes) | ecosystem: Environmental > Terrestrial > Soil > Wetlands > Peat ... | reverse complement strand
AAGATCCGCTCCCTGGTCCCCTCGTCGAAGGCACGCCCCGCGACCGTATGCCGCAGCAGCACCATCTGGTACGAAACAAGCTCTGGTCCGGGCATCGGACAGTCCTTTCAGCGGGTCGGGTGGCCGGCCTCGTGAGCGGCGGCGGCGAATCGGTCCAGGATGGCGGTCCAGCCCGTGGAGTACGCGCCGGAAGAATAGCCGCCGGGCAGCGCGCAGTCCTCGGCCAGCTGCTCGTCGGTCATCGCCTCCCATCCGCGGTGCTCGACCGTGACCCGGGTCAGGGCCGGCCCGAGGGCGGCGAAGGAGAACTCGACCTCGGTAGGCACTGGCGTCCCGGTCCAGGTCATCACGAAGCGCTCCGGCGGCTCCCAGGCCAGCAGCTCGCCCCAGTCCAGCTCGGTGCCGTCCGCCCAGGTCTCGTAGACCCGGCCGCCGGCCCGCGGTTCCATGGTCACGTCGCGGACCCGGTCCTGCCCGGCAGAGAACGGGACGGCCGGCCACCAGGCGCCGATCGTCCGCACGAACGTGCCGAACGTGTGCTCAGGATCGCTGCGGACGGTTGTGGACTGGCGCACCGGCGGGCGGCGCAGGGCCGTGACCCGGTCCGGCTGAGGCGGCTGGCTCATGGGCAGTTCCGCTGTCCTATCCGGCCCGCGCGGACGGGCCGGCGTCGCGGAGTCCGCGGTCCGCCTCGGCCATCTGGCGGGCAGCATCCAGGGACGCCGCCCACATGTCGTCCAGGAACTCCCGCAGCCCGTCCAGGCCCTCGGGCCGGGCCCGGTACAGCCGCCGGGTGCCCTCCCGCCGCACGGTCAGCAGCCCGGCGTTCTTCAGCACGGTCAGGTGCTGGCTGATCGCGGTCCTGGTCACGTCGAACGCCGCGGCGATTTCCCCGGCCGCCAGCTCGTCGTCGGCGACGAGCCTCAAGATGGCGCGGCGGCGTGGCTCGGCGATCGCCTTCAGGGCCTCATCCGCCGTCCGCTCGCCGTCCGTCCGCTCGCCGTCCGTCCGCTCGCCCGCGGCCGCGGGCGAGCCACCCGGAGGCGTGCCTCTCACGGCGGGTCCCCTCCCGTGCTGCCCACCGGCTGGCACCAGCGCCCAGCAACAGCCCAGCACCCGGGCCGGCCGGCCCAGACGATCAGATATCGCTAACGTTAGTGAGAGCGAACGTTAGCGTCAACTGCCGTAAACTTCGGCGCGACCCACCGCCACACGACCCGCCAGCCGAGCTGGAATAGGCCGAGGAAGGCTAGCGCGACCAGGATGAACGCGAACGCGGTGCCCTGGCCCGCGACGACCCGCAGCACCATGCCGAGGACCACGGTGCCCAGCCACACGCCGACGCCGGTCGGCAACAGCGCGGTCGGCCGCCGCCAGAACCGTGTCACCAGCATCCCGGCGGCCGCGCCGGCGGCGAACGGCCAGAACGTGTCCCACAGCCCGGTCCCGCCCCCACCCGCGTGGTGGTTGGCCCGGCCGATCACGACGAAGAGCAGCACACAGCAGAAATCGGCGAGGGCCGCGCCAGCAGAACGCATGGCGCCAGGGTAGTGCCGGCCAGCCTCGACCCGGCCCCTCCAGCACCCAGCCTGGCCGGGATACTGCCCGGTAGCGACATCATCCGGGGCGTACACTCACCAGGTGCCAGATCATGGGCCAGCTAGCCCGAATGTCCGAGGGCGATGGCCCGGCTGCTGATCGTTCACCACACGTCCTCACCGTCCATGCAGGCGATGCTCGAGGCGGTGCTGGCCGGCGCGGGCACCGACGAGGTCGAGGGCGTCGAAGTGGTGACCAGGCCGGCGCTGACCGCGTCCGCCGTCGATGTGCTTAGTGCGGACGGCTACCTGCTGGGCACCCCGGCGAACATCGGGTACATGTCCGGAGCCCTCAAGCACTTCTTCGACGGGATCTACTACCCGTGCCTCGACGCCACGCAGCGCAGGCACTATGGCTTGTACGTACACGGCAACAACGACACCGGGGGCGCAGTGCGGGCGGTGGAAGCCATCACGACCGGGTTGCGGTGGCACCGCGCCCGGCCGCCGGTCACGGTCGTGGGTGAGGTCGGGCCCCAGGACCTGGAGGCGTGCTGGGAACTGGGCGCCACCGTCGCCGCGGAACTGGTCTCGTGATCCTCACCGTCGCCCTGAACGCCACGGTGAATGTCAGCTACGAGGCGGAGGAGATCGCCTGGGGCGCGCCCAACCACATCAGCCGGATGACCTCCCGGGCGGGCGGCGGGAGCCTAGCGGTCGCCCGGGTGCTGGCCGGCCTGGGCGAGGACGTGCTGGTGGCGGGCTTCGCGGGCGGCGGGGGCGGGGACCTGATCGAGGCCGATCTGGCCCGCGCGGGCGTGGCCACGGCGTTCACCAGGATCGGCCGTGAATCGCGGCGGGTGATCGAGGTGCTGGATGAGGCCCGGGAGGAGAGCACCCGGCTGAGCGAGCCCGCGCCGTTCATCACCACTGAGGAACTCGGCCGGTTCGCCGGCGAATTCCGCAAGCTGCTCCCCGGCCTGGACGCCGTGGTGCTGAGTGGCGCGCTCGCGGCCGGCCTGCCACTGGACATGTACGCGTCGCTGGCCAGCTACGCCGCGGAGGCCTCGGTACCAGCCATCGTCCACGCCGGCGGCCCGGTGCTGTGGCGCACCCTGGACCGGCATCCCGCCCTGGTGCTGATCGCCTCCACGGCCGGGGTACCCGGTGCCGGGGTATCGGAGAGCCCGGCCGCCCTGCTGGCCCGCGGCTCGAGGGCGGCGGTCATGCTGTCCGGTGCCGCGCTCCTCGCCGCGGCAGGCCCCGGCCCGGCACGCCCCGCTCCCGGAGGCCCAGCAGACTCCGGCCCAGCAGGCTCCGGCCCAGACGGGCAGTGGCGGGCCGCGCTGGAGGGTTACCCCGGGCTGTCGCTGTCCGCGGAGGCCGTGGTGGCCGGGCTGCTGCCGGCCGTCACGCAGGGCTGGTCGTGGCCGGACGCGCTGCGGCACGCGGTGGCCCTCGGCGCGTCGGCCGACCTGCTGGGCGAGGTCGACCTGGACGCCTACGACCTGCTCTCGTCCGAGGTCGTGCTGGTCCCGGCGGGCGAGTCGTCCCCGGCCTGACCCCGCCCCCGCTGACGGCGCCAGCCCCGCCGCCCCGGCCGCCGGCGGGCCAGCCCTGCCACCCCGGCCAAAGCGGTGACCACCAGCGGGACGACGGTGAGCCCCGGCCCGGGCGCCGCGGAATGCGCGGTAGCCAGCAGCGACCCGAGGAAGACCAGGTAGCAGCCGATGATGAAGGCGCCGGTGGCCCGGCGCACCCCGCCGTCCCGGAAGGCGAAGGCGAGCGCGGCGGCGGTCAGGGCGAGGTACCAGACGGCGATGAGCACGGAGTGGGCGGACGGCGGCCCGAGCCCGGTGATGGTGGCGGGCAGCAGCAGCCCGGCGGCGACGTTGAGCGCGTTGCTGTTGAGCGTGGTGCTCAGCATGGCCGCGCCGCGGCCGCGCGCGGCCAGGTACACGGCCGCGACCGCGTTCGGCAGGCTGGTCACCGCGGCCAGCACCACCCCGCCGGTAACGATCTGCGGCACCCCGAAATATGTCCCGGCGGACGTCCCGGTGCGCTCCATGACCACGCTGGCCGCCACGACCACGACCAGTGCGCCCACCGCCAGCAGCAGGTCCCGCCGCCGGCCGTGCGCCGGGTGGATGATCTCCTCGAGTTCCTGTTCTTCCTCGGAGATCGCCACGGCCAGCCAGCTTTCCCAGCGGCGCGCCACCGGCACCCGGTGCAGCCGCCGGGCCCCCGCGCCCAGCAGGACGAGGTAGGGCAGCAGGACGGCCAGCACGGCAACGAGCCCGGCGGCGGGCGGGATGGTGCCGGTGATGGTGACGAGGCAGACCGCCGCCACCCACAGGGCGATGACCCCGCCGAGGGCGACGACCCGCCGGTGCAGCGCAATGCTGCCGGCCACCACCCCGCCCAGGCCGAGCAGCGCCGCCAGGTTGAACACGTTGGAGCCGATGATGACGCCCGCGCCGACCTTCTGCTGATGCTGGGCCAGCGCGGTGGCCGCTGAGGTGATCTCGGGGGCGTCGGCGGCCAGCGCGGCCACCATCCCCAGCAGGGCCTCCGACAGGCCCAGCCGCTCCCCGATCCGCTCCAGCCGGGTGACCAGCAGGTAGCTGGTGGCCAGGCTGACCGCCGCGGCGAGAAAAAAGATCAGGAGTTGCAGGGCCACGGGCACCGGGCAGCGTCCCTTCCGCAGGCTGACAGGGCGCCGACCAGTCTTCCCGGCTCACCTGCCATCACCCTAGCGAGCCCATCCCCGCCCGCCCCGGCCCCCAGTACCAAGCGCCCCGAGCGCCCCGAGCGCCAAGGGTCACCAGGGGTCAGGAGTGCTGTTCCCGAAGACCTGCGCCTGAAGCTGGCTCGCCGTCAGCGTCGTGCCGCAGACCGCGGGGGGCAGTTTCCCGTTGACCGCGGTCCAGTTGGTCCACGCGATCAGCGAGTAGTCCAGGGCCCGCGGGTTCTCGTCGCCGACGTGGGTGGGCACCCACAGGCTGCCGCTCTTCACCCAGGTGGTGCCGAACTCCAGGTAATGCGTCCGGTGCCCGTCGATGACGAACGTCTGGGAGTAGGGACCCGGCTTGTTGTGCGCCTGCCACCAGGCGGTGAAGTTGTCCGCGTTGGTGGTGTTGACCGTGACCTGGCCGTGGCTGAACCAGTCCAGGCCGGTGCCGGGGCGCAGGCCGGCCGTGTCCACCAGGCACTGGGTCAGCAGCGCGGGCGCGTCGGCCCGCCGGTAGCCATAAGGGTCGCGGAGCGACGCCGTGGGGCGGGGGCTGCCCGCGGCGTGGTTCTTCGGCGGGACGACCGCGAATTGGCATCCGGCCAGCATCGCCCCCGCCGCGATCGCCACGGCCACCCGGCCGGCGCGTGCCAGCATCCGCTTCATGCCTGCCTCTCGTCCTGAGCCCGCCACCGGCTCAACTTGTACCGTACGGCGGCGAGGCAAAGTCGCGCAGGGCATGGGCGAACGCCCACGGCCCGTGATCTACTCGTGGGTAGATTTCCCCGAGGAGGTGGGCGATGGCGCTCGCGTTCTGGCGCCGGGCGCAGGCGGACCCCGGCTGGACCGCGCTGGTCGAGCCAGACGGCACCCAGCGCACGGCCGGGGAGCTGCTCGCCCGGGTCAACCAGCTCACGCACGCCCTCCGGGGGATGGGGCTGCGGCCCGGTGACGGCATCGCGGTGCTGCTGCCCAACGGCGGCGCCGCGCTGGAGATCTACCTGGCCGCGCTGCAGGGCGGCTGGTATTACACCCCGATCAACTGGCATTTCACCCCGCCGGAGATCGCCTACATCGTGGCCGACAGCGAGGCTAAGGCGTTCTTCGTGCACGAACGGCACGGGGCTGCCGGGGTCGCGGCCGCGGATCTGGCCGGGCTCCCGGTCAGCGCACGGTTCAGCTACGGCCGGGTTCCCGGGTTCCTGCCCGTCGCGGACCTGCTGGCCGGGCAGCCGGTCACGGTGCCTGCGGACCGGGTGGCCGGGTCGACCATGCACTACACGTCGGGCACCACCGGGCGCCCCAAAGGCGTGCGCCGCAGCCTGTCCGGAGCCGACCCGGACGACGCGGCGGAGACGACCACGGCCCTGCTCCAGATCTTCGGCGTCCCGCCCGGCCAGCCGCACGTGCACCTGGTCACGTCGCCGAGCTACCACACCGCGGTGACGCTGTTCGGCGGCGCGGCCATTCACCTCGGCCACACCCTGGTGTACATGGACAGCTGGGACTCCGAGACCGCGCTGGACTGCGTGCAGCGGTACCAGGTGACCAGCACCCACATGGTGCCCACGCAGTTCAAGCGGATGCTGTCGCTGCCCGAGTCGACCCGGCACGCGTATGACCTGTCGTCCATGCGCTGGATTATCCACGCCGCGGCCCCGTGCCCGGTGCCGCTCAAGCAGGCCATGCTGGACTGGTGGGGGCCCCGGGTGTACGAGTACTACGCGGCCACCGAAGGCGGTGGCACGCTGGTCACTCCCCAGGAGTGGATGGCCCGCCCGGGCACGGTGGGCCGGCCGTGGCCGGCGAGCGAGATCCTTATCGCTGACGACGACGGCAAGGAATGCCCGCCCGGCGCGCCCGGCACCGTCTACATGAAGATGAGCACCACGACGTTCGAGTACAACGGCGATCCGGCCAAGACCGAGGCCAACCGGCTGCGTGATTTCTTCACCGTCGGCGACATCGGCTATCTCGACGAAGACGGGTTCCTGTTCCTCTGCGACCGCAAGGCCGACATGATCATCTCCGGCGGCGCGAACATCTACCCGGCCGAGGTCGAGGCGGAGCTGATCATGCATCCCGCGGTGGCCGACGTGGCCGTGTTCGGGGTTCCCGACGAGGAGTGGGGGGAGCGGGTGATGGCCGTGATCGAGCCCGCCGCGGGCCGGGAGCCCGGTCCTGACCTGGCCGCTGAGATCCTCCGGTCGCTGGACGGGAAGCTGGCCCGGATGAAGTGGCCGTCGGCCATCGACTTCACCTCCGAGATGCCCCGCGATCCCAACGGCAAGCTCCTCAAGCGCCGCCTGCGGGAGCCTTACTGGCGGGACTACGGGCGCTCGATCTAGCTCCCCGGTAACGCGGCCTGGGTCAGGCCGGAACGGTCGGGCGCTCGGCGCCCGCGGTCACGCTCAGTACGTCCAGCAGCCGGGCCACGGCGGGTTGCTCGGGCGCCTCGCCGTAGGTCATGGCGAGCACCTGCCGGTGCGATCCGGGCAGCGGCGTGGCCTGGATGCCCGGGTGGCGGGCTGCGCGCAGTGCCAGGCCCGGGAGCGTGGTGATGCCCAGGCCTGCCGCCACGAGGGCCTGGACCGCGACGAAGTCGTCGGTGGTGAACGCGATCTTCGGGCTGAAGCCGGCCAGCTCGCACTGCCAGACCAGGTAGCTGCGGCACCGCTCACAGCCGCCGATCCACCGGTACTCGGCGTAGTCGGCCAGGTCCGGCCATTGCGGCAGCGGCGGCTCGTGCCCCCCGGCCCGGGGCGCGTGGGTGTCCGCGCCGGCCGGGGCCCGGGTCACCAGGTGGATGGGATCGTCGAGGAGCAGCCGGGACCGGGTGCCCTCACCGGCGTCACTGGCCGGGCTGACCGTCGTCCCGTCCTGGTAGTGCCGGAACACCAGGGCCACGTCCACGTATCCGGCCCGGAGCATCCGCAGGGCTTCGGGTGGCTCAGCCTCGGCCAGCGTGAGATCCAGGCCGGGATTCTCCGCCTCGAGCCGGGCCGCGGCCATCGGCACCAGCGTGCTGAGCGCGGAGGGGAAGGCGGCCAGCCGGACCCGGCCGGCCCGCAGGCCCACGTGCGCGGCGAGCTCGTTCTCCGCGGCGTCCAGCCGGCCGAGGATCTCCTCGGCCCGTTCCGCCAGCAGCCGGCCCGCTTCGGTGAGCCGCACGCCGCGGCCGGCCCGCTGGGTGAGCAGCGCCCCGGTCTCGGCCTCGAGCCGGGACAGGTGATGGCTCACCGACGGCTGCGCGTAGTTCAGCGCCCGGGCCGCGGCGGTCACTGAGCCGTGCCGGGCTACCGCGACGAGCACGCGCAGCCTGGTCACATCCAGCATTCAGCAAGTATAGATCCGCTCGATCTAACCTTCCGTTGCTCGGGGCCCCGCCTATCAAACCTGCTAGATCCCTAACGGTTTGTCCGTCGCTGGTGCCGGGACCTCCGGTGCTGGACCCGGGGGTGCCCCGAGTTGAGGTGGCTGGAATGCCGCGGGACGGAATGGCGGGGGGCGAACCGGCAGGCCTGGATACCTGGGCGGTAACCGGATGGCGGCATGCCGATCAGGTACGTGGAGCCGGCCCGGTGCAGGAACAAGGTGATCGTCCAGTTGATGCAGCTGGAGTGGTCGGGGCTCCCGGCCGGGTCCTGGTGGCTGGTGAAGCTCACCGTGGCCTTCAGCCCGCGGGCCAGCCCGGACACCCCGACCAGCATCGCGTTGGAGTCGTGGCTGGTGCGGTAGCCCCAGGCGAATTCGCGCGGGGTCAGCTGGCGGCGCTGCGCGAACAGCTGGGCGTACGCCTGGTACTCGCGGCGGTTGACCGCCGCGAAGTAATGGTTCAGGAGCGCGGCGACGCGGCCGGTGTCTGGCCGGCCGGCCAGGCCGGGCGCGATCGACACCAGGCCACGGTCCAGGTGCCGCGCCCGGCCGCTGCGCCCGGAGCCCGGCGCCGGCCGGCGCGGATGCGAGGCGGTGTGGGTGGTGCGGCGGCCGGTTCCGGCCCGCCCGGACCGGGATGGATGCGAACCAGTCCGGCCCGTGCCGGTGTGGCCGGGGCGGGTGTGGCCGGAACCGGACCGGCCGGGGTGAGTCTGGCGGGTGCCAGATCGGCCCGTCCCCGTGTGGCCGGTCCGAGTCTGGCCGGTGCCGGATCGGCCGGCTCCCGGCTGGCCGGAACTATGCGGGCGGGAACCAGGCTGGCCGGAGCTGGCCTGCCCCGACCCGGTGCGACCTCGCCCGGTCTGGCTGTTCCCCGTGTGGCTCGTGCCGGACTGGCTGCCTCCCGTGCGGCCGGTTCCGGGCTGGCTGCTTCCTGTGCGGCCGGTTCCGGACTGGCCGGATCCCGCGTGGTGTTTTGCCGCCTGGCTCGTTCCCGGGTGAGGAGTGCTGGCGTGGCCGGGGCTTGGGTGGCCCGTGCTGGCGTGGCCCGTGCTGGTCCGGCTGGTTCCCGGGTTCCCGCTCTGGCTGCGTCCGCTCTGGCCTGGCCGGGACGGGCTGGTGCCAATCCGCGCCGGCGCTGACTGGCCGGGCAAGGGATGGCCGGACAGCGCCTGGCTGGGCTGCGCGTGGCCTGACCCCGCCTGGCTGTGAGAGGACAGATGACTGCCGTGGGCGCCCCCGGCCAGGGGCTGGTTGGCACCGACCAGCCACGCGGTCGAGGCGACCGCGAGCAGCCCGGCGATCACCACCCCGCCGATGACCACCAGCCGGCGGTCCGGGCGCTGGCGGGTGTGGACCCAGAGTTCGTCCGGGTAGGGCTCGCTGTCGGCTTCGGTGCCGATCCGGACCAGCCTGAGCGGTCCCGGGTCTTCGGGCATGGTGCGGGCCGGTACTGGCTCTGGCTGGGCCGGATAGTCATCGGGGTCCGCCTGAGGTCCATCCCCGGCCGGCTGTTCCGCGGTGGGCTGTTCCACGGCCGGCTGTTCTACGGCGACCTGCTCGGTGGCGGCTTGCTCGGTGGCGGCTTGCTCGGTGGCGGCTTGCTCGTCGGCGGGCTGATCCGCGGCGGGGTCATCCTGGGCCGTCTGCGGCGCGAAGCTGTCCGCTGGTGCGGCGGCCCAGGCCGGAGCAGCCCAGGCCGGGGACGGCTGGCCGGGCGGGACGTCGCCGGAGTCCGCGTCGGCCACGCCGACCTGGGCCGGGATGACCGGGTGCGACCCCGGATGGTCCGGACCCTCTGGGGACGCCGGAGCCGTACCCGCTCCTGCATCGCTGACTTGGACTGCGGTGGCCTGGCCCGTACTGGCCTGATCGGCATCAGTTCCAGCCGCGCCAGTTTCCGGCGCGCTCGCCGCAGTGGTGCTGGCCTCCGCGGCGTCAGCCTCGGCGGCGCTCTCCCGTTCGGTGCTGGTCTGCGCCCCGCAACGCGTGCAGTAGCGCAGCATCCCGCTGACCGGGGATCCGCATTTCGTGCAGAATCTCATCGGCGATCAGCCCAGCCTGAAGTGCGTGTTGATGGCGGTCTCCCTCGTGAGTTCCGGGTCGAGATCGCTGTTGGCCGCATCGATGCCGGCCAGCGTGGCCCCGTGCATCGCGGCCACCAGCGCCCGGGTGGATTCAAAGCGGAGCGAGCGGCGGATCCCGTCTCCCCGGCTAGTCACGTCCTGGATATTCCGGCCGATGACCATCAGCAGCAGCCGCAGGGGCGACATATGCAGCCAAAAGGTCCAGCCCACGTACAAGTCGCGCCCCTGCGCAAAACATGAGATGTAGCCGCTGAAATGGTTGCGGCGCAACTCCAGGTATTCATGCTCTCCTTCCGCGGGCCGCGAGACGGTCCGCGGCCGCAGCGAATCAACCGGAGTGCCGTGAGCCTGAAACGCCGAATGGATGTGCGCAAATGCCGTGTGGGCGGCACCGGAGCCCTGCTCCATGATCAGGCTCCATTCGGCCAGCAACGCCGGGACCGGGATGAGCCAGAACGGGATGGCCAGCACCAGCGCGACCAGCCACAGGCTGTCCATTTCCAGCCGGAGGGCGAGGCCGAGCTTTGTCCCGATCGCGGCGGCGAGCAGGAAGCACAACATCAGGGCCGTCTCGATGAGCAGGTAGATCCCGGTGAACACGCCCGCCTGGCGGAGCATGTACATCAGGTAGCGGGGGTTGCGGGCCGGGTCCAGGGTGTTGGGCCCGGAAAGCCGCGGCGCCGAGCGCCGGGCGGGGACCTTCACGCCAGGCACGGCGCCCTCCGCGACGTGCGGACGCCCCGACTCTTCGCCGCGGGCCGTGCAGTCCCGCGGGACGGTCCCGTTTCGGCGGCCCGCGTCCTCGTGCAGGCCAGTGTCCCCGCGCGGGCCAGGGTTCTCGCGCGGGCCAGGGTTCCCGCGCTGGCCGGTGTCCCCGCGCGGGCCAGGGTTCTCGCGCTGGCCCGGGCCAGCGCGGCGGGTCCGGCCCGTACCTGCTCGCTGCGCTGGACCGGCCGGATCGCCGGGTTGGGCGGGGCTGTACGGGGGCGCCGGGCTGCCGTGGGAGGCCGGCTCATACTGCGGCGCCAGGTCGTCTGGCGCCGCCGCGTTGTCCTGCGCTGTCCTGTCCGGCCCGGCAAGCACCGTGCGTGGTGCCGCCTGCGGCCCGGCGTGATCGGGTCGAGCTTGATCTGGGGCCCCGGGATCCTGGGTGGCGGGGATGATGCGGACCGGGAGCCAGCCGGCGGGAGGCGCGGCGTGACGTGCAGGCTCTAACCCGTCAGGCTCGCGCGCGGCGGGGACGGACGGCGTCACAGGCCGTCCGCAATTGCCGCAAAACGCGTCTCCGGCGAAAAGACCTTCGCCGCACCCGACGCATTTCTCCCACATCGGCCAATCCTTCGCTCGGTCCCGGATTACCGGACATGTAGCACGCCAGTTCGGCCGCGCCACAGTTAACTTACCAACTCTGCGAATGGGAAAACCGATCATGGTCCGAGTAAAGAGAATGCCGGGCCATGAATGCCATCGCGCCATCTGATTGGCGGATAGGGCAGAAGCGGCTAAAAGGTCACGCCCGGCGCCACCGGGATCCGGTGACGCCGGGCGTTCTCCCCCCGCGAGGCCTCAGCTGTCCGCGGGGACATCCGTCGCCGGGACCAAGGGCCTCGCGTCGGCCAGGGGCTCGCCCTCGCGGGGGGATGCCTTCGGCAGGATGCGCGCCAGAGGCCGGGGGAGCCACCAGTTCGCCGGGCCCAGCAGTTCCATCACGGCGGGCACCAGGACCATCCGGACCACGGTCGCGTCGATGAGCACCGCCACGGCCAGACCGAGGCCGACTTGCTTCACCGAGACGTCCGCACCGAGCACGAAGGACAGGAAGACCACCACCATGATGGCCGCCGCCGCGGTGATCACCCGGGCTGTCTGGGCCAGCCCGGTGGCGACCGAGGCCGCGTTGTCGCCGGTCGCGTCGTAGGACTCGCGGATCCGCGAGAGCAGGAACACCTCGTAGTCCATGGACAGGCCGAACAGGATCACGAACAGGAATATCGGCACCCAGGTGGTCACCGGCATCTTCTCCGGGAAGCCGAAGAGGTGGCCGAGCCAGCCGTACTGCGTGATGGCGACCAGCACGCCGTACGCGGCCGAGATGGACAGCAGGTTCATCAGCGCTGCCTTCACCGCGACCGTGACCGACCGGAACATGACCAGCAGGAGCAGCGTGGACAGTGCGACGACGACCCCGATCAGCCAGGGCAGGCGCTGCGCCACGAGGTTGGCGAAACTCACGTTGCCGGCGTTCGGCCCGGTGAGGTACGCGCGGATGCCGGTGCCCGCGGTGGCGCGCGGGATCACGGTGGTGCGGATCCGGTTGACCAGGGCGTTGGTGGCCGCGTCCTGCTCGCCTGTAGTCGGGTAGGCGATCATCAGCGCGGCCCGGCCGTCGTGGCTGACCTGGACGGGGCTGACCCGGGCGACGCCGGGGGTGGCCGCGATCGCGGCGGCCAGCCGGGTGGTGCTGGCCGTGGGTGTGGGCAGCGCCGCCGCCACGATCAGCGGAGCGTCGAATCCCGGCCCGAAACCCTGGGCCATCGTGGCGTAGCTCGCGTACCCCATGGTCCCGCGGGCCTGGCTGGACTCGTCCGGCATGCTCAGCTTCATGCTGAGCGCCGGCGCGGCGAGCAGCAGGATCAGCGCCGTGGACAGCAGCGCGGCGAGCAGGGGCCGGCGCTGGATCACACCCGCCCACCGTTCGGCAGCGGGACGGCGGGCCGGCTGGCCCGCGGGCTGGTCCGCGGAGCGGGCGGCTGGTGTGCTCGCCGGGCGGCCGCCCAGCCAGCGGGGCAGGCGGAGTCGCGACGGCTTCGCCAGCCGGGTGCCCGTGAACCCGAGCAAGGCCGGGAGCAGGGTGAGCGAGCCGAGCATGACCATGGCGACGGTGGCCGCCGCGGCGATGGCCACCCCGTTGAGCAGCGACTGCCGCAGGACCAGCAGCCCCAGCATCCCGATGATCACCGTTGTGCCCGCGATGACCACGGTCCGGCCTGCGGTGCTCATCGCGGTCACCGTGGCGCTCTCCGGATCCTGGCCTTGGTGCAGTGCCTCACGGAACCGGCTCAGTATGAACAGCGCGTAGTCCACGCCGACGCCCAGGCCGATCATCGAGGCAATGATCGGGGAAAACGAGGGAGCCGGGAACACGTGGCCCAGCAGGGCGATCAGCGACAGGCCGGCACCGATGCCCAGCACGGCGGTCAGCACCGGCAGCCCCATGGCCAGCAGCGACCCGAACGCGATCAGCAGCACGATCGCGGCGGCCAGCACGCCCACGCCCTGAGTGGGCCCGCCGTAGGGCGTCTCCGCCAGGTCGACCACGTCGCCGCCCAGGTAGAAGTGCACCCCATGGCCGGACATCGAGGTGGCGTCCTTCATCAGGGCGAGAGCTTCCCCGTTGCTGATCTCGCTGGACGGCACCCCGAACTGGATGACCGCGAACGCCACGTGCCCGTGCGGCGATATCTGGCCGGCGGCCTGATAGGGGCTGGTGACCGACGTGACGTGCGGCGCGCGGGCGAAGGGCGTGAGCGCGCTGGTGACCCGGGTGCGGACGGCGCGGGAGCCGATCGGACCGTTAGAGCGGATCGCCAGCGTCAGCGTGTCACCGGACTGCTGCCGGAAGTGCTGGTTGAGCAGGGTCTGCCCGGGGTCGCTGCCGGTGAAGCTGTCCTGGGCGGGCGCCCCGAACCTGGTCCACAGCGTGATCAGGCAGGCGACTCCGACGATCCAGGTGATGACGGTGAGCCGCCGGTGCCGGAAGCAGGCGCGCCCGAGCGGGCCGAGGATCGCGGGGCGGGCCCGGTGAGGGGTGGAGCTGGAGGGAGGACGGCTGGATGGGCCGGGCATGTTGGTCTCCTGCGAGCCGGAGGAGTGGATGCTTCTCCGATGCTCGCGGCCGGCGGCGCGCGGCGCGTCCTACGCAGGGAGGCAGTTGCGCGCCGGGGCGCGCCGCGGGACTACTCCCGGGGGAGTAGCCGGGACGGCGGGACCCAGGTCAGAGGGGTGCAGATCAGGGGGTACAGCTCAGCGGCAGGCGCGGACGGTGTCCGCCGGGAAGCCGGGCCGGTGCCGCCTGATGTGGTAGCTGCCCCCGTTGCGTTTCAGGAACAGGGTGATGTGCCAGCGGTCGCACCTGGCGTGGTCCGGGCTTTCGGCCGGATTCTGGTGACTGACGAACGTCACTATGGCGCCGAGGCCTTGCGGGCCTGTGGGGACCAGCCCGGTCAATGTGGCCCGCGAGTCCCGGGTGGATTGGTAGCCGGAGCCGAAATTGCGCATGCTGACGCGAATGGCCGGGATGAACAGGCTGCTGTACGCTTGGAAATCATGCTGGTTGATGGCCCCGAAATAGCGGTCCAGCAGCAGCGCGACCCGGTGCACATGCGGCTGGAAGCCCACGTCCGGGGCGACGATCACGGCGGCGCCTGTGGTCGGGGAGCCTGTGGTCGGTGACCCCGTGGTCGGGGAGCCCGTGGTCGGTGACCCCGTGGCTGGGGAATCGGCGGAGGGAGAAGCTGCTCGGGACCGGGCGTGACCGCGGGCCCGCCCGGCGGTGTGCCTGGCCAGGCTCACGTTCGCGGCGCGCATATGGGACCCCATCTGGCCGGCCTGCCAGGTCGCGATGCCCCCGGTGACCAGCAACGCCACCGTGGTCACCATGGCGGTGATCGTCATCCCGTGGCCCGCGGACAGCCGGGACCAGCGCCCGGGGCGCGCGGCCCCCCAGCCGGGCGGGCTGGCGCCGGGGTTCCCCGTGATCGCGGCCGCCACCTGGTCCCCGGTTACGGCCTGATCCGCGGCTGCCCCCCTGTCGCCGAGCGGTGCCGGGTCGCCGGCGGGCGGCTGGGCGCTGACTGCCCAGGGCGGGCTGCTGGCTGTCGGCGGCGGGGGGCTGGCCTGCCAGGGCGGCGTGGAGGCCGGGCCATTCTCTGCGCCCACGTGTGTCGCGCATCCCGCGCAATACCGGGGCGACCCGCCAAGCGGATTTCCGCAGTTCGGGCAGAACCGCATGGGAACTCCCTGGTTCCGTCAAACGCCTGGGATTAACCTCCGGGTCCAATTTGACCGGCCTTCCGGCGGTTCCGGAACGCTGGCCGGCAGGCTGTTAGTCCACCGTAAGCATTGGGCCGGACGGGGCCAGCTCAGCAATGGCCGGGCTCGGCGAGCCCGTTCTCGTAGGCCAGGACGACGACCTGAGCGCGGTCCCGGGCGCCCAGCTTGATCATCGCCCGGCTGACATGGGTCTTCGCCGTCAGCGGGCTGACCACGAGTTCCGCCGCGATCTCGTCGTTGGACAAGCCGGCCGCGACCAGCGCCACGACTTCGCGCTCGCGCTCGGTCAGCGAGGCCACCCCGGGCGACGGGGCGGAGAGGCGGGGCAGGTTCGCCCGGCTGCGGGGGGCCGGGCGGGACGGGCTGCCCGCGGCCGTACTGCCCGCGGCCGCACTGCCCGGGGTTGGGCTGCCCGCGGTTGCGCTGCTCGCGGTTGGGCTGCCCGCGGTGAAGGCCGCGATGAGGGACCGGGTCACGCTGGGCGCCAGGAGCGCATCGCCGCGGGCCACGACCCGGACTCCCTGCAGGAGTTCCTCTGGCTCGACGTCCTTGACCAGGAACCCGCTGGCTCCCGCCCGCAACGCCGCGAACACGTGCTCGTCGTCGTCGAACGTGGTGAGGACCACGACCCGGACCGCGGCCAGCTGCGGGTCACCGGTGATCCGCCGGGTCGCGGTGAGACCGTCCACTTCCGGCATGCTCAGATCCATCAGCACCACGTCGGGACGCAGGTCGCGGGCCAGGGCCACCGCGGCCCCCCCGTTAGGTGCCTCGCCGACGATCGTGATGTCGTCGGCCGATTCGAGGAGCATCCGGAAGCCCGCGCGGACCAGGGCCTGATCGTCGGCGAGCAGCACCCGGATCATCGGGCGACATCTGCCGCGGTGACCGGGGCGGTTCCGGGCGCCGCGGCCTCCTGGTCCGGCGCGGCCTGGTCCGGCGCGTCCTGGTCGGGCATGTCCTGGCCCGGCCCAGCGTGGCCCGGCCGGGTCGTGGGGAGCCGCGCCACGACCTCGAACCCGCCGTCCGGCCCGGCCGCGGCCGAGAGGCTCCCGCCGACCGCCGCGGCCCGTTCGGTCATCCCGGTCAGCCCGTGGCCGCTGGGCCGTGCCCCGTCGGCGGAGGCGGGGCCGGGGCCGTCGTCGGTCACCCGGATGGCCAGCGCCCCGGGCTCATAGCTCAGGCAGACCATCGCGCGCACCTGGGGGCCCGCGTGCCGCAGCACGTTGGTCAGGGACTCCTGCAGGATCCGGTACGCCGCGTGGCTCACGGCGGGGGAAACGGGCCGGGGCTGGCCCTCGGTGGCCAGGGTGACCGGGGCGCCCGCGGCGGTCACCGCCTCGCACAGCGCGGGCAGTCGGTCCAGCCCGGCCGCGCGCAGCTCGGCTGACTCGTCCCGGGTCTCATTGCGGAGCTGGCCCAGCGTGGCCCGCATCTCGGTGAGCGCCCCTTTGCTGGTCTCCCGGATGGCGATGAGCGCGCTGCGCAGGTTGCCGTCCGGGCCGCCGTCCTGATCCCCGGGCCCGAGCACGTGCAGCGCGGACCCGGCCTGCACGGTGATCGTGGCCATGCTGTGCGCCACGGTGTCGTGCAGTTCCCGGGCGATCCGCAGCCGCTCCTCGGCGACCCGGCGGCCCGTCTCCGCCTCCCGTTCCTCGCTGGCCAGGCGCAGCCGGTCCGCGGTCTCGGCGGCCAGCGCGCGGCGGCTGCGGATCACCTCGCCGAGCATGATGGCCAGCGCGAGCACGGCGATGCTCGGCAGGAAGTCCGTGGCCAGCGTGACCAGCCCCGGATGGGTCGACACGCCCACCACGAACAGGCCGACCGACATGAAGAACGCGGGGATGGCGATCGCGGCGGCCAGGTAGCCGGCGACCGCGGCGTCGTACAGCGGCAGGCAGAGCAGTGGCGCGGGCGAGATGTTCCGGCGGTCCACGATGTAGTAGAGCAAGACCAGCGCCGCGCAGCCGAGCAGCGAACCCAGCGGCCACCGGTGCCGGAACAGGATCGGCACGGCCAGGACGGCGCCGAGCAGGTAGGCGACGGCGTTGAGCGGGGCGGCGCCCGGTCCCCCGCCCACGACCACGTTCAGCTCGACCAGGACGGCCACCACCGCGGCCGCGCCGGCATCGATCCACCGGATGCCGAGGGCCTGCAGCAGCTGGCGCGGCCTGGCCGCCGCGCCGTTCAGCGGTCCCACGCCGTCAACGTACGTGACCTGGGCCCGCCGCGCTACGCCGGCGCGGCCCGCGGGGCGCCCGGGGGTTCAGCCGCGGCCCTCCAGCAGCGGCGAGCTCGGGTCCCGGGCCGGCCGGTCCGGTGCCCCCGCCTCCTTGCGGCGGCGCCAGGCGATCCCGGACAGGGCTTCGAGCACCACCCGGCTGGCCAGGAACGCGGTGATCTCCGCGTGGTCATACGGCGGCGCGACCTCCACCACATCCACCCCGGCCAGCGGCAGTTCCATCGCGATCCGCCGGACCGCGTCCAGCAGCTGCCGCCCGGTCAGCCCGCCGGGTTCGGGCGTCCCCGTGCCCGGGGCCATGCCCGGGTCGACCACATCCACGTCCACGGACAGGAAGACCCCGTCGCACTCATCGGTGGCGATGCCGAACGCCTCGGTCAGGCACTCGTCCAGGCCCCGGGTGACCACCTCGGTCATCTCGTAGCTGCGCATGTTCTGGGCCGCCATCCAGGCCAGCGTCTCCGGCTCGGGCCAGTAGCCGCGCAGCCCGATCTGCAGGAACCGGTCGCCGCGCACCGCCCCGGACTCGATGAGCCGGCGCATCGGCGTGCCGTGCCCGTACAGCGACCCGAACTGGGTGTCGCCGGTGTCGGCGTGCGCATCGAAGTGGATGACGGACAGGCGCCCCCACCCCACGTGGCGGGCCACGCCGGTCGCGTCGGGGAAGGCGATGGTGTGGTCGCCGCCCAGGATGACCGGGATCGCGCCCGCCTCGCTCGCCTGCTGCACCGCTTCTTCCAGGCGCCGCAGCGAGAGCTCGGTGTCCCCGGAGGGCATCTCGATGTCGCCGGCGTCGGCGATCCGCAGTTCCGCCAGCGGGTCGACGCCCAGGGCGAGATGAGGGCGGGACCCGTCGTGCGGCAGGTAGTCGGTGAACCGGATGGCCTGCGGGCCGAACCGGGCGCCGGGCCGGTGCGAGGTGCCGCCGTCGAAGGGGGCGCCGATGATGAGGATGTCCGTGCCCGCCCAGGAGCCCGGGTCGGCCAGGTCGGCCGGTGGCACCCCGAGGAACGTCGCATCGGGGCCGTACATGTTGCCGAGCCGGGCCATGGTTGCCTCCGTTTCCCCGGGGTGTCCGCTCAGCGGGCGAGCCGGCTGTACCGGCGCACGGCGAGCGGCACCATCACGCCGAGCAGTATGACGCTCATACCCACCGTGGTGACCACCGGGTGCTGAACCCGCGTCGCCCGTTGGGGGGCGTGCCCCGTTCCGGGCGCATGGCCCGGGCGGGTCGCCCGGCCCCGTGCGCATGGCCCGGCCCGTGCTCGTGGCCCGGCCCGTGCGCGTGGCCCGTGCGCGTCGATGTGGCATTGGTGCTGTCCCAACGACACCAGCTTCACATCGACGCCGCGCTGGG
>Ga0208589_1000499_pt1 | contig 18406 bp, 17 predicted proteins | sample NGESurshal092012_2_FD_184486 | JGI IMG/M metagenome (GOLD analysis project Ga0208589, IMG submission 184486) | Arctic peat soil microbial communities from Barrow, Alaska - NGEE Surface sample F53-2 shallow-092012 (SPAdes) | ecosystem: Environmental > Terrestrial > Soil > Wetlands > Peat ... | reverse complement strand
GCGCCGAATCGGACAAGCTCCACCGGCCAGGATGAAACTGCGTAGGCGAACACAATTCCTAAGGTAACTCGGCGTGAACGCGAGAACCCGGAATGAGGCCCCAGAATCGCTGACGGCGTGTCATATGGCGGGGCATAAAGCCGCCAATGTCCGGCGGCCGGTGACGCCCGGCCGGCGGGCACATCAACGATAGGCGGCGGGGGAGAGGGTCAGCGGTGGACGCCAGGGCGTCAGCCACCTCCGCTGCCGGGACCGACGAGGTTCGTGAGCACCGCGTCCGCCAGCGAGGTCACCAGGGGCACCGCGTCGCCGAGGTCACCATCGGGGCCGGCCATGGTGTCGAAGCTCTCGAAGCTGGTGAGGGCGAGCAGCGCCCGGACCGCGTCCGCTCGCCGGGCGTCCCCGGCCGGCCCGAGGCGGCCGGCGAGGACCTCCAGCCCCTGACGGCGCCGCTCGTCCCGGGCGGTGATGACATCGTGCACGTCAGGGTCCAGCGCGGCCAGGGCGCGTAGGCGGCGCATCACGACCCGGTCCGCCGCCCAGAACCCGGCGAAGACCCTGATCAGCTGGTGCACCGCGGCACGCGGATCCGGCTCGGCGAAGGCGCGGGGCAGATCTCCCATCTGGCCGTCTTCGGCCAGGTCGTCGCAGAGCGCCTCGAGCAGGCCCGTTTTCGAGCGGAACTGGTAGTACACGGTGGCGCGGGCCACGTCGGCCCGCCGGGCCACCGCGTCCACGGTGAACGCCTGGTAGCCCGAGGGCTCGGCCAGCAGCGCCCGGGCGGCATCCAGCACCCGGCGACGGCTCTCGACGATCACCGCCTGCCGCTTGCCCAGGCTGTAGTGCCGGGGACTCATCGCTCGGCCACTTCCTGTCGGTTCAGTCGGGCAGCCTGACTGACTGAATCCTACCGCCGGGCCCCTCCGGCGCCCCGCCGCCCGGGTGGCGTGCGGGGGCGGGGCGGGCGGCAGGCATCATGAGCGGGTGCCATTCTTCTCTTTCGAGGGCCGCGCGCCCACCGTGAGTCCCCAGGCCTGGATCGCCCCCACCGCCACCCTGGTGGGTGACGTGCACGTCGAGGCGGAGGCGTCCATCTGGTACGGGGCCGTGCTCCGGGCCGACTTCGGGCCGATCGTGGTCCGGTGCGGCGCTAACGTCCAGGACGGCTCGGTACTGCACGGCGGCCGTGACCCAGTCACCGAGATCGGCGAGGGAGCCACCATCGGGCACCTCTGCGTCGTCCACGGCGCCGTGGTGCACACCGAGGCGCTGATCGGCAACGGGGCCACCGTGCTGGATGGCGCCATCGTGGGACCGCGCGCCCTCGTCGCGGCCGGCGCCACGGTGCCCCCCGGCATGGAGATCCCCGAAGGGATGCTCGCGGTGGGCGTGCCCGCCCGGGTCGCCGGCCCGGTCGCCGGGGGAGCCGGGCAGTGGGTGGCCAGCAATCCCCGGGTGTACCGGGAACTCGCGCGGCGGCACGCCGCGGGCGTGCTCCCGGTGCCCGAGCCCGGCGGCGGCTAGCGCCCGGACCTGGCCGACAGCCAGGTGCGCGGCCTACCAGTGCCGCTGGGCGGGCACGGCCAGGTCGTCGTCGTCTGTGATCCCGACCTTGCGCACGATGGTGAGCCCGTCGATCCCCGCGACCGGCTCCGCAGGCACGATGTCGCTGGTCGCCCCAGCCTGTTTGGCGTGGTGGTGCGCCCGGGCCTCGCGGTAGTCAGGGGTGGCGTGCCGGTGCCGGAGGGTCATCCACAGCGGGATGCCCACGATGGCCAGGACGATCAGCAGGGCGATGGGCCAGTTGGCGACGATGGCGCCGTTCATGGTTCCACCTCACTTCCTGAGCCGACCGCGACCCGGCCAGCTCTGGCTGGTTACTGACCACCCTGCCCCAATGAGCCTGGGTAAACGTGCTAATCGCGTTCCCAGGGCGCGTCCTCACCCATCTTCTTGTAGTACTTCGCGAGATGGCTCTTCACCCGGTCTATGTCCTGTTTGGGCAGATCGGCGCCCCCTCGCGAACCCTGCATCACGTTTCCCGCGGCCATGATGCCCCGCGGCACGGCGCGGACCTTGCCGTCGATGACGTCAGCGATCAGGAGTTTGTACGCGGTGAAATTGTCCTTTTTCTCGCTGTCGTACCAGACGTGCGCATTCCGGTATTGAGCATTGGGCTCGTCCTCCGCGCCGGCCCACTCCCGGATCCGCTTCTCCGCGGCTGCGCCATCCCATTCCCGGTCGCGGTCCGCCAGCGGGTAGTCCTGGAAAGCTGAGACAGCCATGACGCCTCCTTCTCTCGCTGTCACTGAGTGTGCTCGTCAGTACCTGCCCGGGACAGCCGGGATAAACGGTCGCCCTGAGCATGCAGGGGAAAGGCAGCCAAGCCTTAAGGCGCCTGGCACTCCGGGCCGGGCTCGGCGGCCCGGGCTCAGCGGCCCGCGCTACTGTCGCGGGTGAGCTGCCGGGCGAGGTCGGCCAGGTCCGTGGCGTACACCTCGAACTGGTCCTGCGGGGCCGGAGCGCTTTCGCCGGGCCGGGCGACGTAACCGGTGCGCATCCCGTGCCCGGCCGCGGCCCGCAGGTCCCAGGGATGGGCCGCGATCATCATGGTGCGCCGGGGGTCCAGATTGAGCAGGTCCAGGGCCATCCGGTAGACGGCCGGGTCGGGCTTGTACGCCCGGGTCAGTTCCCCCGACAGGACGCAGTGCCAGGCCAGGTCACCCGCCGCCGACATGGAGGCCAGCTGGGCCAGGCTGGCGTTGGACCGGGCGACCACGGTGAAGTGCCCGGCCAGGGCGCGCAGACCGCGGGGTGAATCTGGCCAGGGCCGGAGCTGGTGACCGACCAGGCCCAGGTCATCGAGCAGGGCCTGGTCGTCGGCGAGGGCCGGGGGGAGTCCGGCCTGCACGGCGGCGCGCAGCGCCGCCTGGAGTGCGTCCCGCCGCAGCGCGTCGTTGGATCTCCAGGGTGCCTCACCAACAGCGACCTGGCTGGTCAGAGCGTTGACCTGGCGGCTCCAGTCCACCGCGAGCTGGTCCGTGAGGGACGGCCCGGCGCCCGCTGCGGCCAGCGCCCGGGCCGTCTCGGCGGCGACCGACCCCGCTTCGTCGACGACGGTGCCGAGCACGTCGAACACCAGGGTGCCCACGTCGGCTGGGGGGCCACCGCTCGTGGTGCTCATCTTCTGCCTCCCGGCAGGTCGGCCGGCGGTCCCCGGGGCGCCAGATGGCCTTTCTAGCGCGGCGGGGCGATCCGGTAATGGTAGCCATGGTGGGCAGCGAAGCCGATGCGGCGGTAGAGCGCGCGGGCGGCTTCGTTGTCGTCCTCGACTTGGAGGTAGAGGCGCCCGTCGCCGCGCGGCGGCCAGGCCGGCGAGGGTCGCCGTGACGACGGTGGCGAGCCCGCGGCGCCGGTGCGCGGGCTCGACCTCGATGGCCGTCAGGCCGGCCCAGCCCTCGGCTGCGGCCACCCGGCCGATGGCGATCGTCTGGCCGTCCGCCCGGATCGAGGCGAACGCCTGCCAGGGCGCCGAGGTGAGTACGCGCCGGGCGATCGGCGGCAGTCCCTGCTGGCCGCGGTAGTGGTACAGGGCGAGCCAGGCCTCGTCGGGCTCGGGGTCCACGTCCACCGGCACGGCCGCGACTGCCTCTGCAACGCGGGCGACCTGTCCCGCTGGGGCGGTCATCACCGTCGCCGCGCCCGGCCGCATGCCCCAGCCCCGCTCCGCGAGGAAACGGTCGAGCGGAACCGCCTGCGGCTGGCCCGCCGGGTAGGGGACACAGATCATGGCGGGCAGGCTGCGGGCCTCGTACCAGTCCCGGACCGTTCCTTCCGCCTGATCCACCGGCCCCCCGGGATCACCGGCGGCCAGCGCGCTGTTCGCCCGTCCGGTGAACCCGCCCCCCGCGCGCAGCAGCCAGTCGCCCAGCCGCTCTTCCTCCGGTGCCCGCCAGCCGAGGGCCGCCCGTTGCTCCAGATCGGGGATCGAGATGGTCACGGAGCACAGCGTGCCACGGCACCCGAGCCGGCCGCCAGTTAGTCCGGTAATGCCGGAATTAATAAGGGGCTGGCCTCTCTTATTGTGCAATAAGTAGCCGGCGAGTGTTCTTTACTGGCACCTGCCCGTCGGCTGGCCACGCTACTGTGTAATTCATGTTAAGCCTCCTGGGTCGGCGTTCCCCCATCCGCACGGCCGGACGGATTAATCCGTTAATCCGCTATGCCGGAAATGGTGCGAGGCTAGATTATTGCCGCGAAATTACCCCTCCTGGCCTGGAGCAAGTCCGGAGCCTGGGCCGCGGCCGGTCCCTCGACGCAAGCAGTATCCGCAATGTCCTCACTGGCGCCGATAAGCCCGATCCGCCGCAACTGATTGATCCCCGTGGCGTGGTGATCTGCGGTGCCTGGATTCGCGGCGAACTTAACTTGGACGGGGTAAGCAGCGATATCGGGCTGCGATTTACCGGATGCCGCTTCGAAAAGCCCTTGAGCCTGTCTGATGCGAAGCTGCCCTGGCTTTTCCTGGACGCCTGCGTGCTGCCTGGCGTCTCGGCGAACCGGACCCGGCTCGACACGCTCAGTATTCGCGGCTGCGAACTCGACGGCCGCCGGCCGGACGGCCTGATCCAGCTGGCGGGCGCGCAGGTGGCCAGCGAACTGAGGCTGGACGGCACTCGCCTGGTCAACCGCTCCGGTCCGGCTCTCAGCGCGCCGGGCCTGTCGGTGGGCGGCGGGGGCACCTGCGTCGGCGTGTTCATGGACGGCCTCGACGCAGACGGTCACGCGGCCGGTGAGGCGGCCATCCAGCTGTCCGGCGCCAAGGTCGGCGGCAGCCTCATGCTGCGTGGCGCCCGGCTGGCCAACCGGGGCGGTCCGGCGCTCGTCGCGGACGGCCTCACCGTCCAGGGGGATTTCCTCCTGGCCAGGGACGCGGCGTCAGGCCGTGACTTCTGGGCCTCCGGAGCCGGCTGGCAGGGCACCGTGCTGCTGCGCGGCGGCACTATCTCCGGACAGCTGTCGCTGGAACGGGCCAGGATCCGCTGCGGTCCCGCGGACGCCACGGCCGAGCCGGCTGATCCCGATGACCTGGGACCGGCCGCGGGCCGTGCCTCATGGAGTGCTGACGACCCGCCGCCCCACCGGCGCCGCTCGGTGGGTGCGGTCTGCCTGTCGGGCAGCACCATCGCAGGCAACCTGGTGCTGCGGCACGCCCAGCTGGCGGCCGGCACGATGTCGGCGCTGATGGCCGAGAACCTGACCGTCAAGGGGCACGCCGGAGCCTGCGAGAGCCGGCACGAGGGACTGACCGCGACTGGTTCGGGACCGCTGGGAGCGGTGTGCCTGGCCGGGGCGTCCATCACCGGCCAGCTGTCGCTGCGCGGAACGACCCTGGTCAACGACTCCGGCCCGGCCCTGCTGGCCGACCTCGTCACGATCGGGGACGGGGCCCGGCTGGATCAGGACTTCAGTGCCGAGGGGGAAGGCGAGAGCGGCGCGGTCCGCCTGCCGGAAGCCAGCATCAGCGGCGATCTGCTGCTCAATGGCGCCCGGCTGACCAACCACACCGGGCCTGCCCTGCTGGCTGATGGCCTGACCGTGCACAGCGACCTGGTGCTGGACGCGGATGTCGCGTCGGGCCGGCGGTTCGAGGCGGCCGGCGCGGGCAGCCGGGGGACCATCCTGATCCGCGGCGCCACCGTCAGTGGACGGCTGTCCCTCGAGGGCGCGCACGTCCGCCGGGGGCATGCCCCCGGCAGCCAGCCCCGCCAGCAGGTCCGCGACGAGATCGAGCAGCACAGCCCGGCCCGGCTCGCCGTGCTCACGACCATCCTGCGCGGGTGTGACTGCGAGCCGGCCGGCGGGGACGGATCACACGGCGCGGTCTGCCTGACCAACACCACGGTCGGTGGCCGCCTGGCGATGCGCAACGCGTTCTTGTGCAATGACACCGGGCCGGCCCTGATGGCCGACTACCTGACCGTGAAGAACGACATGGCCGGCTGCGAGGAGGCCCGCAGTGGGCTCACCGCGATCGGGGCCGGGCCGTCCGGCGCGGTCTGCCTCGCCGCGGCCACCATCAACGGCCAGCTGTCGCTGAGCGGATCGACGCTGGCCAACGCCACCGGCCCGGCCCTGGTCGCCGACTTCGCCCAGATCCAGGGGGATGCTCTCCTTGATCAGGGATTCGTGGCGGTCGGAACCGGCCCGTCCGGCGCGGTCAGCTTCACCGACGCCAGCGTCGGCCGGGAGTTCCGCTGCGCGGGACGCTTCGTCGGCCCGGCTGGTGAGCCGGCCGACCGTGCCGCCCCCGAGGGCGCCCTCCACGAGGGAGCCCGCCCGGACGGCGCGGGTAAGGATGGCGCTCGCCCGGACGGGGCACGTGCGGATGGTGCTCCCCGCCCGGTGGCGCTCAACCTCGCCCGCACCAGGACCGGCACCCTCCAGCTCGGCGACCAGCACCACGGGTTCCTGCTGGACGGGCTGCTGGAACTGGACGGGCTCAGCTACACCGGACTGCCCGGCCTGGGCGACCTGGAGCGTGTGGGCCCGCGGGCGCCGGGCGCACGGGGGCTCTCCCGCCGGCGCAGGCGGGCATCCGGACCGCAGGCCGCTCACGTCACGCAGTGGCTCTGGTGGCTCCGCCAGTCCTCGGCGAAGTACCGGGCCCAGCCGTACGAGGCGCTCGCCGCCGCGTACGGGGGGGCAGGCTACGACGACCTGGCCCGCCGCATCCTCGTCGCCCAGCGTGACGACGTGCGCGACCGCGGATCGCTCAGCCCCGTGCGCAAGCTTGGCCAGCACTGCGCGAAGTGGCTGATCGGGTACGGCTACCACTGCTTTTACGCGTTCTTGTGGCTGGCCGGGCTGTTCACCGTCACGGCGCTGACCGCGGTCTTCTGGCTGGGGTCGGCCAAGTACATCGTGGCCGAGCCGGCCGCCGGGACGCCGGTCACGGCCGCGGCGGCCGCCAGCCAGCCGGCCACGGCCAGCCCGTCCGCGTCGGCCAGCCCGTCTGCGTCGGCCAGTGCGTCGTCGGCTACGCCGTCACCGTCGCCCACCGCGTCGGCGTCGGCCAGTCCGTCGTCCTCACCGGCGGCCTCGGCCTCCGCGTCCGCGACTACGCGGGCTGCGGCCACGGCGCGGCGCGCCGCGACCGCCGGCGCGAGGCCGTGTTCCGATCCGGCGCGGATCGGCTACGCGATAGAGCTGACCTTTCCCATCATCAACCTCAACAGCAGCTCGGCGGGTCAGTGCGATGTCCCGGCCAGCGGGGGGGCGACCGGGGTGGTCGTGTTCGGCTGGGCGGTCCGCGCCGCAGCCGCCATCCTGCTGGCCCTGTACACCCTCGGGCTGACTGGCGTCACCCGCAGTCCGCCCAGCGCCGGCTGATCGACCGGTCCGGCGTAGGGTCGGGTGCCGTGTCCAACCGTGAGCTGGTGGTGCTCGGCACGGCAAGCCAGGCGCCGACCCGTGCCCGTAACCACAACGGCTACCTGCTGCGCTGGGACACCGAGGGGCTGCTGTTCGACCCGGGGGAGGGGACGCAGCGGCAGATGCTGTTCGCCGGGGTGACGGCGAGCCAGATCACCCGGATCTGCATCACCCATTTCCACGGGGACCACTGCCTCGGCCTGCCGGGGGTGCTGGCGCGGATGTCCCTGGACCAGGTGCCGCACGTGGTCGAGGCCTACTACCCGGAGCAGAATCAGCCCATCTTTGACCGGCTCCGGCACGCGGCACTCTTCCGCGACGTGCTCAACCTCCGCGAACGGCCCGTCGGCCAGCCGGGCGCTGGCTCCACGGCGACCACGCTGGCTCGCACGCCGTCGTTCCGGCTGGAGGCGCGGCCACTGTCGCACAGCGTGCCGACCTTCGGGTACCGGCTCGAGGAGCCGGACGGGCGGCGGATGCTGCCGGGCCGGCTGGCCGGGCTGGGCATCACCGGGCCGGACATCGGGCGGCTGCAGCGGGAGGGGAGCCTGCTCACGGACAGCCGCCGGGTCACGCTCGAGGACGTCAGCGAGCCGCGGCGCGGCCAGCGCTTCGCGTTCATCATGGACACCCGGCTGTGCGACGCGGCGTTCGCACTGGCCGAGCAGGCCGACATGCTGGTCTGCGAGTCCACCTTCGCGGACACCGAGGCGGCCCTGGCCCGGGACTACGGGCACCTGACGGCCAGCCAGGCCGGCCATATCGCAGCGCAGGCCGGGGCCAGGCTGCTCGTGCTCACCCACTTCTCCCAGCGCTACGACTCCGAGGACGGGCAGCGGCTGGCCGGCGAGGCGGCCAGCGTGTTCGGCGGCGAGGTCGTGCTGGCCCGCGACCTGGCCCGCATCCCGGTCCCCACCCGTCCGCGCGCAGGCTGACGGTCAGCTGACCGGCTTGGCCCCGGAGTTGTCGGTCTCCTTCTCCGCGTGCCCGCCGAACTCGCTGCGTAGCGCGGAGAGCAGTTTGTGGCTGAACTCGCCGAGGCCGCGCGACTCGAACCGCTCGATCAGTGCCGCGGTGATGACCGGCGCTGGCACCCCCTCGTCGATCGAGGCGATCACGGTCCAGCGGCCCTCGCCGGAATCCGAGACGTGACCGCCGAAGTTGTCCAGCCGGGGGGACCGGGCGAGCGCGTCCGCGGTCAGGTCCATCAGCCAGGAGCTGACGACCGACCCGCGGCGCCACACCTCGGCCACCTCGGCGACGTCGATGTCGTACTGGTAGTACTCCGGATCGCGCAGCGGCGTGGTCTCCGCGTCGGCGGACTGCATCGCTTCCTGGCCCACGTTGGCGTGCTTGATGATGGACAGTCCCTCGGCGATCGCGGCCATCATGCCGTACTCGATCCCGTTGTGGACCATCTTGACGAAGTGCCCCGAGCCGGCCGGCCCGCAGTGCAGGTACCCGTCCGGCGCGGTCCCGGTCCGGGTCCGGCTCGGGGTGGGATCCGCGGTCCCGGCGCCCGGGGCGATGGTGCGGAAGATCGGGCCCAAATGCTCGACCGGCCCGTCCTCGCCCCCGATCATCAGGCAGAAACCCCGCTCCAGGCCGAAGACCCCGCCGGAGGTGCCGACGTCCAGGTAGTGCAGCTGCTTCGGCATGAGCTGCTTGGCCCGGTCAATGTCGTCCCGGTAGTAAGTGTTGCCGCCGTCAATCACGATGTCACCGGGCTCGAGTAGCTGGGCGAGCTGCTCAAGGACCGGTCCGGTGACCGCGGCGGGCAGCATCAGCCAGGCCGCCCGGGGCTTTTCCAGCTTGGCCACGAACTCCTCCAGGGTGGTCGCCCCGGTAGCGCCTTCACCCTCGAGCTGCTTGACGTGGTCCGCGGTGTGGTCGTAGGCGACGACGCGGTGGCCGTCACGCATCAGCCGCCGGGACAGGTTGGCGCCCATCCGGCCTAGCCCGACCATGCCCAGCTGCATCGGCTTGTCGGTTGTCATAGTGGTTCTCCGCTCTTACTAGCTCTTCAGCTGCCGGTAGCGCCGGATCAGGGTGTTGGTCGATGAGTCATGATGGAGCTCGGGCTCGTCCTCGCTCTCCAGCTCGGGGAGGATCTGCAGGGCCAGCACCTTGCCCAGCTCCACGCCCCACTGGTCGAAAGAGTCGATATTCCAGATGGTGCCCTGGACGAACACGCTGTGCTCGTACAGCGCCACCAGCGTGCCCAGCAGCCGGGGGGTGAGCACCTCGGCCAGCAGCACGTTCGTCGGCCGGTTCCCGGGCATCACCCGGTGCGGCGCGACGTCGGGCGGGGTTCCCTCGGCCAGGACCTCTTCCTCGGTCTTGCCGAAGGCCAGCGCCTGGGCCTGCGCGAAAACGTTCGAGGTCAGGATGTCGTGGTGGTCGCCGAGCGGGTTGAGGGTCTTGCCGAAGCCGAGCAGGTCGACCGGGATCAGCTTCGTGCCCTGATGGATCAGCTGGTAGAAGCTGTGCTGCCCGTTGGTGCCGGGCTCACCCCAGAAGACCGCGCCGGTCTGGTAGTCCACTCCGGTGCCCTCCAGCGTGACGCTCTTGCCGTTGGACTCCATGGTCAGCTGCTGCAGGTAGGCCGGGAACCGCTTCAGGTACTGCTCATACGGCATCACGCCGTAGGTCTGCGCGTCGAAGAAGTTGCCGTACCAGACCGCGAGCAGCCCCATCAGGACCGGAAGATTTGAGTTAAGCGGGGTGGTTCTGAAGTGCTCGTCCATCGCGTGGAAACCGGCCAGCATCTCGCCGAACTGCTCGGGCCCGATCGCCACCATCGTGGACAGGCCGATGGCGGAATCCATCGAGTACCGGCCGCCGACCCAGTCCCAGAAGCCGAACATGTTCGCGGGGTCGATGCCGAACTCCGCGACCCGTTCCTCGTTGGTCGAGACCGCGACGAAATGCTTGGCGACCGCGTCCTCGCTGCCGAGCTGGCGCACCACCCAGTCCCGGGCGGACCGGGCGTTGGTCAGCGTCTCCAGGGTGCTGAATGTCTTGGAGGAGATGATGAACAGGGTCTCGTCGGCCGACAGATCCCGGGTCGCCTCGGCGAAATCGGTCGAATCCACGTTGGACACGAACCGGAAGGTCAGGTCCCGCTGGGTGTAGTGGCGCAGCGCCTCGTAGGCCATGACCGGGCCGAGGTCGGAACCGCCGATGCCGACGTTCACGATGTTCCGGATGGGCTTGCCCGTGTAGCCCTTCCACTCCCCGGAGCGGATCCGGGCCGCGAACTGCGCCATCCGGTTCAGCACCTCATGTACCTGGGCCACCACGTCCACCCCGTCGACCACCAGCGAGCTGCCTTTCGGCATCCGGAGGGCGACGTGCAGAACCGCCCGGTGCTCCGACACGTTGATCAGCTCGCCCCGCATCATCGCGTCCCGGCGCTCTTCGACCTGGGATTCCCGCGCTAGCTGCAGGAGCAGGGCCAGCGTCTCGTCCGTCACCCGGTTCTTGGAGTAATCCAGGTACAGGCCCACGGCCTCGGCGGCCAGCCGCCCGCCGCGCCCGGGGTCCTCCGCGAACAGATCCCGCAGGTGCCGCTGGCCGATCTCGGGGTAATGCTGCTCCAGTGCCTTCCAGGCCGGGCGCTGGCGAAGGGGAATGGTCGGCATCGTCTCAGTCCTCCAGTGGTCAGCGGGTCAGCAGGCGGGATCGGCGTGTGCCGAAGGCATCAACGTAGTCTGCTGCCCCGTGCCCCGGCGCGCCGCACCGGGGGGACGGCAGGGACGGGTGCGCCGGCCAGGAAGTCCAGCATGATCGCGTTGCACAGGTCAGGCTTCTCCCGGAGCAGGAAATGTGAGGTTCCGGGCACGATGGCGAGCTCGGCGTCCGGTATCCCGTTGTACAGGGCCATGGTGTCGTCCAGGGGAACAGCGTCCTCGTCACCGGCCATCAGCAGCGTACGGTGGCTGACGCCGCCGAGTTCGGACTGGGCCAGGGCGGGCTCCCCGGCAAGCATCGAGACGACCTTGGCGGCTACGACCGGGAAATGTGCTTCCCCGTCGGGCGAGATTTCCCCGTAGCCCGGCGCGAGAAACCTGGCCAGCTCACCCGGGCCGGGCCAGGGTGAGCCCCGGCCCGGTGCCATGGGCCGGATGCAGGTGCTGACCAGGATCAGCCTCCGCACGAGGCCGGGATGGCGCAGCGCCACCTGCAGGGCCGTGGTGCCGCCCAGGCTGTGCCCGGCCAGATGCGCCGGGCGGCCGACCACGGTGGTCAGGAAGGCCACCATGTCCCGCATCAGCAGCTCATGGGTGATCGGCCCGGGCACATCCGGGGTGTGGCCGTGCCCCCGGGCGTCCGGGGTGTAGACGCGGAACCGCTCGGCGAGCGCGGGCACGTTCCGGGAGAAGAACCGCGCGTCGGTCAGCCCGCCGTGCAGCAGGACCAGCGGCTCACCCGTGCCCTGCTCGGCCCACCATGGTGCCGCGCCGGGGGGCCCGGTCCGGCCAGGCGTCCCGTCGTCGGGTGCCGGTATCCGCATGTCTCGTGAGACCACGTCTCTTGAGACCACCGGGCGGACCGGAACTCACCGGCCTGGCCGCGGGACGTCCCCGTCCGGGATGGGTCCGTGCGGGATGCGGGCGTGCCACATGACCGTGGCTCTTACTCTTCCAGCGCCCCAGGGTTGGCGGGAACGTCGACGGAGTAGTGCTGGAGTGCCTCCAGCGGGACGATTTTCAGGGCCCGCTCGTGGGTCGAGGCGAGCACCACCGGCGACGCCGCCCCGTCCTGATGGGCCCTCAGCCAGTTCGCCGCGGTCACGCACCACCGGTCGCCGGGGACCAGCCCGGGAAAGCGGTACTGGGGCACCGGGGTGCTCAGGTCGTTGCCGATGCCGCGCTGATGCTCGAGGAACTCGGCGGTCACCACCGCGCAGATCGTGTGGCTGCCGAGGTCCTCCGGACCCGTATTGCAGCACCCGTCACGATAGAACCCCGTCACTGGGTCGTTGCCACACGGCTCCAGTTCCCCACCGAGCACATTGCGGTCGACCATCTTTGCAGTATGGCCCACCAGCGGGCGGCCCGGAACAGCCCCGCGACGGGGATGTTCCGGGCCGCGGCCGATGCGGCTGCGGCCGCCAGGCTTACTGGCCCCCCGAGCCGGCCTGCACCACGCTGATGGTCAGGACCTGGACCGGCTTGGCGCAGGTCTGCGAGGAGTAGTGCAGATACGCCGGTGTGGTCTGGTTGGGCGGGTAGATCTGCAGGTAGTCCGCGTTGGTCAGCTGGCACTTGGCGGCCGGGAAGTTGACCGCGTGCACGATCTGGAGCACCGCGTTGGCGACCGCGCCCGGAGCCAGCGTGACCAGCTTCCGCGCCGTGACATGACTCTCGGCGGCGGCCAGCCCGATCTGCGTGACGGGTTTCCCGCCCGCGAGGGACACGCCGGGGTACCCGTAGAGCGTGCAGGTGGCGTTAGAGATATTCGTGAAGTCGATGACCTGGTAGGTGCTGCTCGCGGCGCCCTGGGCCAGCCCGAGCTTCAGGCCCAGCGAACGCGTCGGGCAGGCCGGCGCGGCGTCGGCCACCGTCGGGCTGGCCGCGCCGGTGGCCGGGGTCGGGGTGGCCGCGGCGGTGGTGGCCGACGCGGCGGGGGTGGCCTTAACGGTGATCGTCTTGGTGGGGGCGGCGGCGGGGCTGCCGCTGCTCCCGCATCCGGCGGCCAGCGCCGCGATGCAGGGGAGCGCCGCTCCGGCGAGTACCCGCCGGAGGGCGGGTGAGCATGGGGTCATCGATAGGTTCTTTCTGCCCAGGCAGCTCTGTGAGCCGTGTGACCATATGACGTCCTTTGCCCTTCGGCGGTTGGCCTGTCCGGCCGAGGTAACGTCACAGCTGTGTGCTTGCTCATCGCGCTGTTCGGGACCGTGCCCGACGTGCCGCTGCTGATCGCGGCCAACCGGGATGAGCTGTACCAGCGGCCAGCCGACCCGGTCACCGTGCTCCGCGACGGGCAGCCGCGGATCCTGGGTGGCCGGGACGAGCTGGCCGGCGGAACCTGGCTGGCGGTCAACGAGCACGGGCTGGTGGCCGCCCTCACCAACCAGCCGACCACGGCGCGGGACCGGGCCAGACGGTCCCGGGGCGAGCTGCCGCTCGCCTTCACCGCCTACCCGGACGCGAAGACGGCCGTAACGGAGGTGTGCGCCCGGCTCGAGCCCGCCGCCTACAACCCGTGCTGGATGCTCGTGGGCGACCGGCAGGCGCTCTTCTCGGTCGATCTGAGCGGCGGCCACCGCGCCCGGGTGGAGGAACTCTCTCCAGGGAGCTATGTGCTGGAGAACGCGCCGCTGCGCCAGCCGTCCGCGAAGCAGCAGCGGGTGGCCGGGCTCGTTGACGCGGTTCAGGACCAGGCGCAGGGGCTGGCGGAGGTGCTCCGGGATCATCAGCCCGCCGCGGGGCCGCAGCCCGCCGGTCCTGGCCGCCCGGCCCGGCCGGCCGCATTGTCCGCCGCCTGCGTGCATACGGAGCGCTACGGCACGCGCTCTGCCATGATCGTCAGCGTGGGCCCGGCCGGCCTGCCCCGGGTCAGTGTCGCCGCGGGACCGCCGTGTGTCACGCCACTGCTGGATGTGACCGGAATGTGGGCCTCGCCCGCAGGCCAGCCCGGCAATTTGCGCTGATTGCTAGTATCGCGAGCATGCAGACAAGGGGGCAACGTGGCTAACTGGGTGATAGCGGGTGCCCTGTTCGTCTTCATTATTGTCGTGCTGGTGACCCTGAAGCGGTCCGAGCGCAACCGTGACCGCAAGCCGGGTGACTGAGCGCCATCCCCGGACGGCCCAGCCCGGTGACTACCCGGTCATCGCGGCGGCGGTCGATAACTGGTGGGGCCGCCCCGTCCTGGGCGCGCTGCCCCGCCTGTTCCTGGATCACTTCCACCGCAGCAGCCTCGTCATCGACGGGCCCGGCGGGCTGCTGGCCTTCCTCGTCGGGATCCTGTCGCCGTCGGACCCGCGGCAGGCCTACATCCACTTCGCCGGGGTGGCCCCGGCGGCCCGCCGCCAGGGCCTGGCCCAGGTGCTGTACACCGGGTTCTTCGCGCTGGCCCGCGCCGATGGCCGGGCCGTGGTCTCGGCGGTCACCGCGCCGGGCAACACCGGCTCCATCGCCTTCCACCGGGCGATGGGCTTCTCCGTGACCGGCCCGCTCGCCGGCTACAACGGTCCCGGCCGCGATCTCGTCCGCTTCGAGCGGGCTCTCTATGCGTCTGCGGCCACGCCCGCCCCGGGCCGGGCAGGCACCGGAGAGGCAGGCGGCGGGGAATTGTTTCTCTGCTAACGGTCCTTCCGACCCGGACATGCTCGGCACGTACTGTTTGTGCCTAGTTGGGCGATTCTCTTGGGTAGTGTCGGCCGAATGTACTCTCGTGTCCGATTCTCCCGATGGTGGCGGCGGCTGAGCGGACCGCGCGGCGGTGCCGTGGCGGCGGGGTTGCTGGCCGCCGTCCTGGCCGTGCTCCTGGGCGCCGGGGCGGCGGGAGTGTTCGCGCCGTCCGGTGCGGGTGCCGGCGCGGCGGCGGGCGTAGCTGCCCCGGCCAGTGCTGCGGGCCGGCCCGGCCCGGCCGGGACGGGACCGGCCGGTTCCGGAACTCGGGCCTCCGCTGCCTCGGGCACGGCGGCCGCCTCGGGCACGGCCGCTGCCTCGGGCACGGTTAAGCCAGGTGCCATTAAGTCAGGTGGCGCTGAGGCAGGCGGCTCCAAGCCGGGCGCCGGTAAGCCACGCGTCACCAGGTCAGGGAGCAGCCAGCCCGACACCGGCCAGCCAGGGGCGGCGGTCCACAGCGCCGCCCGGCGGGCCGGCCCGGCGCAGGCCGCGGCCACCGGGCCAGGCACGTCCTGCCGCTCGGTGGCCCATATCGGCGATTCGACTTCGGTGGGCATGGTCTCTGCGCTGGACCTGCCGGACCCGGCCCAGCGCCTCGCGGCCCAGTACCGGGACGTCGGGGTCAGGCACATCTCGATCGACGCGTCCGGCGGGCGCTCGATGGTGGAGGAACTGCCGGGCCAGGTCAACGGCTACGACACGGCCCGCACCATGGTCAGCCAGGGGTTCCGGGGCTGCTGGGTGGTCGCGCTCGGCACCAACGACACCGCGAACGTGTCGGCCGGCTCGAGCGTCGGCCGGATGGCCCGTATCCAGGAGCTGATGTCGGTCGCGAACGGGGCGCCGGTGATGTGGGTGAACGTGAAGACTCTCGACCCATCTGGGCCCTGGTCCGAGGCCAACATGCAGGCCTGGAACGGCACGCTGCTCCAGGCCTGCCACCAGTACCCGAACCTGCGGATCTTCGACTGGGCGTCGGTCGCCCAGGATGGCTGGTTCATCTCGGACGGGATCCACTACACCTCGGCCGGCTACGCGGCACGGGCCTACCTGATTGCCCGCGCGCTGCGCCGGGCCTTCCCCGCCTCAGGGACCAGCGCCAGCTGCGTCATCCGCTGACCCCCGGAACCGGCCGTCCGCCGGGCCGTCCTTTAAAGCGGCCGTTCCGCGCCTATCTGAGCCAATGCCCGGACATTACGCATCGCCCGTTGCGGGTGATGATTCAATCCCTTGTAACTACTAAGTGTAATGAACCTCTAGCACTGGGTAGTGCCTTTCGTGCCGCGCACAAGCGCGACCTTGCCGGACGGGGGAGCCGGATGGGGCGGTTCGCGGCACGGGGGGAAAACCATGCCGGAACCAGTCCGCTCCGGCCAGCGCTACATGCCCGGACTCGACGGGCTGCGCGCGCTGGCGGTGCTCGCTGTCATCGCCTATCACGAGCAGTTCGGCTGGGCGCCGGGTGGCCTGCTGGGCGTGGGTGTCTTCTTCACGCTGAGCGGTTATCTCATCACCGACCTGCTGCTCGGGCAGTGGGCCCGGTCGGGCGGGCTGAACCTCGGCGACTTCTGGCTCCGCCGGGCCCGCCGGCTGCTCCCGGCCCTGTTCGTGATGCTGGCCGTGGTGACCGCCTGGGTCACGGTGGTCAGCCCATCCCGGCTGGCCAGCCTGCGCGGGGCCGTGGCCGGTGCCGCGACATATTCCAGCAACTGGTACTACATCTACACGCACAACTCCTACTTCGCGAGATTCGCGCCCCCCGGCCCCTTCGACCACCTCTGGTCGCTGGCCGTGGAGGAGCAGTTCTACCTGGTCTGGCCCTGGCTGCTGCTGGCAGGCGTGTACTTCCTGCGCGGCCGGCGGCCCGGCGCGGTCCGCTGGCTGGCGCTGCCGACCCTGGCCCTGGCCGCCGTGTCAGCGGTGGCGATGCTCAAGCTCTATCACCCCGGCTATGACCCGACGAGGATCTACGAGGGCTCCGACACCCGCGCCTGCGGCCTGCTGATCGGGGCGGCGCTGGCCATGGTCTGGCCCAGCCGCCGCACCGCCGGGGCAGCCGCGACCGCCGGGACGGCCGCGACCACCGGGACGGTCGCATCCGCCGCGTCCGCCGCGTCCGCCGCGTCCGCCGGGACCGCGCTGTGGGCCCGGGTGCTGCTGGACGGGGCGGGGTTCGCCGGGCTGGCCGTGATCGGCCTGATGATCTGGCGGGTGGGCCAGTACTCGGCGTTCACCTACGAGGGCGGCCTGGTGCTGCTCTCGCTGGCCACGGCCGGGGTGGTGGCCGCGGCCGCCTGCCCCGGCACCCTGGTCGGCGCGGCGCTGGGCTGGAAGCCGCTGCGCTGGATCGGCGTCCGTTCCTACGGCATCTACCTGTGGCATTACCCGGTGATCATCCTGACTTCCCCGGCCAATTCCACGGTGGATCTGCCGCGTGCCGCGCTGCAGGTGGCCGCCAGCATCGGGCTCGCCGCCTTGTCGTGGCGTTTCGTTGAGGAGCCAATCCGCCAGGGCGCGCTGGGCCGGAGCTGGAAGCGGCTGCGGTCGCGGACCGCCGGGCAGGCGCACCCAGCCGGGATCAGCGGCTGGGCGGCGGTCACGGGCGGGGCCATGGTGGTCGCGCTGGCCTGCGCCGGGCTGAGCGGCGCGGTGCGGGTGCCGAGCGCGAGCAACGCGGCCACCAGCACGCTGGCGGCGGGCACGGTCATGCCGCCTGCCAGCTCCGGCACAGGCGGCTCGGGCACGGCTGGCTCCAGCACCTCGGGCTCCAGCTCGGCTGGCACCGCCTCGGGCAGCCCGGCCCAGGCTGGCTCGGGCCCGGGCAGCGGGGCGAAGCAGGGCGCCAGGGCCGCCGACGCGGCGTCCTCGAGCAGCGCCTCCACCCCGGCGGCCTCGCTCCGCACCTCCTGCCAGGCGGTGACCCACATCGGTGACTCCACCTCCGAGGGGATGATCTCCTCGGACTACCTGCCCAACCCCGCGCAGCGGCTGGCCGCGCAGTACCACGACGTCGGGGTCGGCAGCGTCCGGTGGGACATCTCCGGGGCCCGCTCCGTGGTGGAGGTCCTGCCCGGCCAGGTCAACGGCTATGACGCCGCCCAGGCGATCTACCGGAGCGGGTTCCGCGGCTGCTGGGTGATCGCGCTCGGCACCAACGACACCGCGGACGTGGCCGTGGGCTCCAACGTCGGCCTGATGACCCGGATCCAGCGGATGATGGCGGCCGCGCACGGGGAGCCGGTCATGTGGGTCAACCTGCGGTCGCTCCTGGCCGGCGGGCCCTATTCCGAGGCCAACATGGTGACCTGGGACAACACGCTCCTCAAAGCCTGTGCCAAGTACCCGAACATGCGGGTCTTCAACTGGGCGGCGCTGGCCAAGACCAAGTGGTACATCTCCGACGGCATCCACTTCACCTCGGACGGGTACGCGGCCCGTGGCCGGCTGATCGCCCAGGCCCTGGCCCGGGCCTTCCCGAAGACCGGCCAGAGCACGGGGTGTGTCGTCAGCTAGCCCCGGCCAGCGGCCCAGGCCGCCCGGCGCAGATCAGCGGGGGCACCCCCGCCGCCAGGCCCGGCCCGCCGCCAGCTCCCCCCACCAAGCCCGTCCGC
>Ga0208589_1000498_pt1 | contig 18414 bp, 15 predicted proteins | sample NGESurshal092012_2_FD_184486 | JGI IMG/M metagenome (GOLD analysis project Ga0208589, IMG submission 184486) | Arctic peat soil microbial communities from Barrow, Alaska - NGEE Surface sample F53-2 shallow-092012 (SPAdes) | ecosystem: Environmental > Terrestrial > Soil > Wetlands > Peat ... | reverse complement strand
CCGGCGCTTCGCGCCACCTTCTCCCGCAAGGGGAGAAGGGAAGAATTACGCCGCGGCCGCCGTCACGACCTGCGCCAGCAGCGCTTCGCGCTTGGATTGCGAGCGGTAACCGGTCATGGTCGCGGCAAAACGCTCGAGGATGCCATCTTCGAACGCGGTGACGATGGTGTCGTGCACGTAGCTCTTGCGGCAGATCGCCGGCGTGTTGGACAATTCGTCGGCCGCGGCGCGCACGGCGTCGAGCACCTGTTTCTTGCGGCCGCGGGCGCTGGCCGCCGGCGAAATCCGCGACAGCGATTCCAGCACCACGGCGGACGCCATCAGGGTGCGAAAGTCCTTCAGCGAAATCTTGATGCCGGCGATCTCGCGCAGGAACGTATTCACCGTGGTGGTCGAAACCGTGCGGGCGACGCCGGAAGCATCGCGATACTGGAACAGGCGCTTGCCCGGTACGGTCCGCAGGATGCCGATCGCGCGCACCAGTTTGGCGGCGTCGCATTCCTTGCGCGTGGCCTTGCCGCCCTTGGCCTTGAAGGTCAGCACGATGGTTTCGTCCTCGATCGTGACGTTGGACTTCAACATCGTGGTGGCGCCGCGGGTGCCGTTGAGGCGGGCGTAGGATTCGTTGCCGGGCCGGATCGCGGTGCGGGCGATCAGTTCGATCACCGCCGACAGCGCGAATTCGCGGGTCGGCTGGTCGCCGGCGAGATGCATGTTGACGTTGCGGCGAATTTTCGGCAGCGCCGCGACCAGCTTGGCCAGCCGGTGCGCCTTGCGCTGCTCGCGGACCTTTTCCCAATCGGCGTGATAGCGGTATTGCAGCCGGCCGGCGGCATCGCGGCCGACGGCCTGCAGATGCGAGTTCGGATCCGGCGAATAGCGCACTTCCTGGTAGGCCGGCGGCACCGCCATCCGGTTGAGGCGGCGGATGGTGCCGGCATGGCGGATCGCCGTGCCGTTGGCGCGAATGAATGAATAGCCCTTGCCGCGCTTGATGCGGCGAATCGTGAGTTCGTTCTGGTCGCCGAGCGTAAGGCCGACATCGCTGGCCAATTCTTCGACGGAGGTTTTGACCACGATGAGCTCGGGCTTGGCGGCCGAGGTTTTGGCGGACGCTTTGGGCGATTGCCCGAGCGCCTCGGCCAGTGCCACGGCAGGATCGGCGGAAACGGGCCGCGTAGCCTCGAAACTCTGCTGATCCATACTCAATTTAGTCGTCCTGTCTCACCTGTGTCCGGTAATGCCTGTTGTTGTGGCTTGGTTCCGGTGGGCCTTCCGGCCCCGGGGAGGCGATTTAGGGGGTAATGATTGACATTGCGAGTCTCGAATTGGTCGCACGCAGTATCTAAATACCGATCATGCCTGCCATTCACGCGATAACGTTGATTTCAACCTGTCGCAAAACGCGAAAGTGATCGTTCCGACAAGCAATCGTTAACCCGGCGGCGAAGCCATTCGGGGTTCCGAAGCCCTCCCGCCAACCAAGGTCGCAGAGGTTTCCGCCTTGTCGCGGTCGGGTGCGGCGACGCATAATCGTTTCAACAATCAAGGGCGCCGGTCGCCGCGTTCGCAAGGCTCTGACGACCGGTTCCGGGTGGAGAGTTCGATGTCCGAGAAGATCTACGATGTGTCGCCCGAATGGGCCAAGCGCGCCTTTGTCGACCAGGCCAAGTACCGCGACATGTATGCGCGCTCGATCAAAGACCCCGCCGGCTTCTGGGCCGAGCAGGGCAAACGCGTCGACTGGATCAAGCCCTTCACCAAGGTCGACAATACTTCCTACGCACCGGGCAATATTTCCATCAAATGGTTCGAGGACGGCGTACTCAACGTCGCCGCCAATTGCATCGACCGGCATCTCGAAAAGCGCGGCGACCAGACCGCGATCATCTGGGAAGGCGACAACCCCGCCGAGTCGAAGCACATCACCTATCGCCAGTTGCACGACGAAGTCTGCAAGATGGCCAACGTGCTGCGCAACCGAAACGTCGGCAAGGGCGACCGCGTCACCATCTATCTGCCGATGATTCCGGAAGCGGCGTATGCGATGCTGGCCTGCGCGCGGATCGGCGCTGTTCATTCGGTGGTGTTTGCCGGCTTCTCGCCCGACAGCCTCGCCCAGCGCATCACCGACTGCCAATCCAAGATCGTCATCACCTCGGACGAAGGCCTGCGCGCCGGCAAGAAGGTGCCGCTGAAGGCCAATGTCGATGCCGCTGTGGCAAAAGCCGGCGGCGTCGACTGGGTCGTTGTGGTCAAGCGCACCGGCGCGCCGGTCAACATGGATCCGGTGCGCGATTTCTGGTACTACGACGCCGCCGAAATGGTGACGACGGAATGCCCGGCGGAGCCGATGAGCGCGGAAGACCCGCTGTTCATCCTCTACACCTCAGGTTCGACCGGCCAGCCCAAGGGCGTGCTGCACACCTCGGGCGGCTATCTCGTGTTCGCGTCGATGACGCATCAATATGTGTTCGATTATCACGACGGCGATATCTACTGGTGCACCGCCGACGTCGGCTGGGTCACCGGCCACAGCTACATCCTCTACGGACCGCTATCGAACGGCGCGACCACGCTGATGTTCGAGGGCGTGCCGAACTATCCCGATAATTCCAGGTTCTGGAACGTCATCGACAAGCACAAGGTCAACATCTTCTACACCGCGCCGACCGCGATCCGCGCGCTGATGCAGGCCGGTGACGAGCCGGTGAAGAAGACCTCGCGGAAGAGTCTTCGTTTGCTGGGATCGGTCGGCGAGCCGATCAATCCGGAGGCCTGGGAGTGGTATTATCACGTGGTCGGCGACGAGCGCTGCCCGATCGTCGACACCTGGTGGCAGACCGAGACCGGCGGGATCATGATCACGCCGCTGCCCGGCGCGACAAAATTGAAGCCGGGTTCGGCGACGCAGCCGTTCTTCGGCATCGTGCCGGAAATCGTCGATGCCGACGGCAAGGTGCTGGAAGGCGAGACGTCAGGCAATCTGTGCATCGCGCGATCATGGCCCGGGCAGATGCGCACGGTCTATGGCGACCACGCGCGGTTCGAGCAGACCTATTTCTCGACCTACAAGGGCAAATATTTTACCGGCGACGGCTGCCGCCGCGACGCCGACGGCTTTTACTGGATCACCGGCCGGGTCGACGACGTCATCAACGTCTCCGGCCACCGCATGGGCACCGCGGAAGTCGAAAGCTCGCTGGTCGCGCATGACGCGGTGTCGGAAGCCGCCGTGGTCGGTTATCCGCACGACATCAAGGGTCAGGGCATCTATGCCTATGTCACCCTGATGACGGGCAAGGAGCCGACCGACGCACTGCGCAAGGAATTGGTGGCGTGGGTGCGCAAGGACATCGGCCCGATCGCCTCGCCGGATCTGATTCAGTTCGCGCCGGGTCTGCCGAAGACGCGCTCCGGCAAGATCATGCGCCGCATCCTGCGCAAGATCGCCGAGGACGAACCGGGCAGCCTCGGCGACATCTCGACATTGGCGGATCCCGCCGTGGTGGACGATCTCGTCGCCCACCGGCAAAACAAGAAAGGCGCGAGGGCTTAACGAGCTTTCGGCTTTAGGAGGGGACATGCGATTGCATGGGGGCGCGTTCGCCGCAGCAGCGGCTGTCGTGATGTTCGGATTTGCGCAGGTGGCTACGGCTGCGACCATCGCCAATCTCGACGAGGCCTGCGGTGGGCCGGACAAGATCACCTGCAATTCGGCGCTCTATTGCCAGTTGCCGGCGGGGCAATGCAGCGCGCCGGATGCCGCCGGCACCTGCGTCAAGGCGCCGGATTTCTGCATGCGGGTGTCGCGGCCGGTGTGCGGCTGCAACGGCAAGACCTACCAGAACGAATGCGACGCCCGCCACGCCAAGGCGGCGATCGATTATGCCACCGCCTGCAAGAAGCCGCCCGCGGCGCCCGGCACAGCGGTGGTAAAACCCGCGGCGAAAAAGAAGGCCGCAAAGGGCGCGGCCAAAACGGCGAAGCCGAAACCGAAGCCGGCCCCGGTTCAGCAGTAGAGGCCGCTCGAGGCATTGTCGGCGCGGGCCTCTCGCCCCCTGTTTCGCGACATCGTCGGGGGGAAAGCCCCCGGCCCGGCGCGTTTCCGGGCCAGTGTTGTTTCCGCGTCATTTACTTTAATTCGAACATTTCCCTAATTCCCCCATCAATTGCGTCCGCCGCCCCGGCGTGGAAACCGCCCGGTTAAGACACGCGGTTAAAAATGCGTGCTGAAGCGGACTTTGAATGATTCTGACGACCCCCGGCGAGGGGCGAGCGCAACGGAGAACATAATGTCGCTGAGGATTGCGGTGGCACTGGCGGCCACCATCGGGGTGGGGCTGCTGTTTTCAACCGAGGCCCATGCGCGTCCGGATCTGGTCGGCTTCCAGGGCAATTATTCGCCGGGAACGATCGTGGTGAAGACCAATGAGCGCCGGCTGTATCTGGTGGTCGATCCCGGTCACGCGGTCCGCTACCCCGTCGGCGTCGGCAAGTCCGGCAAGCAATGGGCCGGGGTCACCCGGATCGACGGTAAATACCGCAATCCGGCCTGGTCGCCACCGGCCGAGGTCAAGCATGACAAGCCGTCGATCCCGGACGTGATTCCCGGTGGCTCGCCGCACAATCCGATGGGCGTCGCGGCGATGACGCTGGCGGGCGGCGAGTATGCGATCCACGGCACCAACGTGCCGAATTCGGTTGGCGGCTTCGTCTCCTATGGCTGCATCCGGATGCTGAACGCCGATATCAGCGATCTCTATCAACGCGTTTCGGTCGGCACCACCGTGGTGGTTTCGCGCTGATCGCAGGCTATCCGGACTGAAATGCAAAAAGCCGCGTGATCAGCGCGGCTTTTTCATGTGAGGCCTGTCGCGAGCGGCGCGCCTCAAAAATCCGAAGCGATGCCCTTGTTTTCCCAATCGCCGTAGCGCGTCGGTTCCGGACCCTTCGGTCCCTGCAACTCCTTCGCCATCGGATGCGGGTGGGCCTCCGCGGCCTTGCGGCGAGCTTCGGCTTCGGCGAGCGCGCGCTGCGCGGCCGCCGACAACGGCTTGCGTTCCGCCTGATCCGCTGGCGCGGAAGCAGCGGGCGCCAAAGCATCGCCTTCCATCTTGCGGTTTTCAGCCATGCGGCATTGTCCATTTCAAATCCCGATGCGGCAGATCATACCTCAACTGTGAAATCATGAAGACGATTCTTATATTTGGCATATTCGCATGCCACAGGTGTTTTTCCTTAGCGATGGCATATCTGTTACGTTGACCTGCCGATCGCTTGTTCCGAGATGTTCCCGCCAAAATGCCTCCTCAACGATTTGCATTGCCATCCGAAGTGCCCGGCCTCGCGGCGCGACGGATCGCAGCGGATATTCTTGACGGCGTCTTGCACAAACATCGCACGCTCGACGACCAGCTCGACGGCGCCGGCGCGCATCCCGGACTGAAGACACTCTCCGACCGCGACCGCGCCTTGATGCGGCGGCTGGTCGCGACCATCCTGCGGCGGCTCGGCACGCTCGGCCACGTGTTGTCACGGTTGCTCGATCGCGGCATCCCGACCGATGCGCCGCGTGCGCAAAGCGCGCTTTTGATCGGAGCTGCGCAAATTCTTTGGATGGACGTGCCCGATCACGCCGCGGTCGACCTGTCGGTGCGGCTGGTGCAGTCGGACCGGCGCGCCGCGAAATATGCCGGGCTGGTCAACGCGGTGCTGCGCCGCTGCGCGCGCGAAGGCGCGCCGTTGATCGAAGAGGTCAAGGCGCAGAGGCTGGATGTAGCGCCGTGGCTGCTGGCACGCTGGACCGCGCATTACGGCGAGACCGTCGCCCGCCACATCGCGACCGCGATCGGCCACGAACCCTCGCTCGACATCACCGTGAAGTCCGACACCGCGCAATGGGCGACACGCCTGCATGGCGAAGTGCTGCCGAACGAATCGGTGCGCACGCTGCTGCAGGGCTCGGTGACGATGCTGCCGGGTTTTACCGAAGGCCAATGGTGGGTGCAGGACGCCGCCGCCTCGCTGCCGGCGCGGCTGTTCGGCGACGTCGCCGGCAAACGCATCGCCGATCTCTGCGCCGCTCCGGGCGGCAAGACCGCGCAACTCGCGCAAGCCGGCGCGCACGTCACCGCGGTCGACCGTTCGTCGAATCGCATGGCCCGGCTGCGCGACAATCTCGTGCGGCTTTCGCTCGAGGCCGAGACGGTGGTGACCGATGCCGCCGAATGGCAGCGCGGAACCGACGAAAACTTCGACGGCATCCTGATCGATGCGCCCTGCACCTCGACCGGCACCATCCGTCGCCACCCGGATATCGGCTGGCTGCGGCAGGAGGCCGACATCGCCCCGCTGGTCGCGCTGCAGCAGCGATTGCTGCAGCGGGCGGTCACGCTGCTCAAGACCGGCGGTACTTTGGTCTACTGCACCTGTTCGCTGGAGCCCGAGGAAGGCGAGCAGGCGATCTCGGCCTTTCTCGCCGCCGAGCCGTCGATGCGCCGCGCCCCGATCGACGCCAGCGAGGTCGCGGGTCTTGCCGAAATCCTCACCGCGGAAGGCGATCTGCGCACCCTGCCCTGCCATTTGCCGCGGGACGAACCCAGGCTGGGCGGTCTTGACGGCTTTTACGCCGCGCGGCTGGTTAAATCCTGATTTTGCACTGACTTTTGCCTCCCGCCGCTGATTCGCGGCCTTTCAAGATGGTGTCTTGACCGCGTTTCCGGATTAAAAGGATTCGCGAGAATCCCCCCGTTCGAGGCAACGCAACCTCCCGTCCAAGGCAAGGCGTGTCGGTCGCTCAACGCAGACGCATTTCGACACTGATCATGGGCCGCCTCGCGCGGAACATAATGGCGCGCGCCAGCGGTGGCTCGGTGGCGCTGTCGAAACTATGGCCGGGCCGCACCGACCGGCTGATCATCGCCCCGCATGATTTGCGCACCGCCGACGCGACCCGCGCTGCCGAGATCTATGCCGGCCGCTTCGTATTCGCCGGCAAGATCGTCACCTGCCACGGCCGCTCGATCTTCGACCTCGAACCGCCGTCGGAAGATTGGGAGGTGGCGCTGCTCGGTTTCGGCTGGCTGCGGCATTTGCGCGCGGCGGATACCGCGCTGACCCGTGCCAACGCCCGCTCGCTGGTCGACGACTGGCTGTCGATTCCACCGAAGAAACGCCCGCTCGCCCGCCGCGCCGACGTGATAGCGCGTCGGGTGATCTCGCTATTGTCGCAAGCGCCGCTGGTGCTCGGCGACACCGACGGCAAATTCTATCGGCGCTATCTGCGTGGACTGACGCGCGACATCCGCCATCTGCGCTATGCGATGCTCGACATGCCCGACGGCGTGCCGCGGCTGCAGGTGGTGATCGCGCTGTGCTATGCCGCGCTCTGCCTCGCCAACCAGGCCCGCCATATCCGTGGCGCGACGCGTAAGCTATCGGACGAATTGCAGCGCCAGATTCTGCCCGATGGCGGCCACATCTCGCGCAATCCCGGCGCGCTGATCGAACTGTTGATCGACCTGCTGCCGCTGCGGCAGACGTTTGCCGCCCGCAACATCGCGCCGCCGCCGGCGCTCTTGAATGCGATCGACCGCATGATGCCGATGCTGCGCTTCTTCCGCCACGGCGACGGCAGCTTCGCGCTGTTCAACGGCATGAGCAGCGCGCCCTCCGATCTGCTGGCGACGCTGCTCGCCTATGACGACGCCCATGGCGTGCCGATGGCGAACATGCCGCATACCGGCTTTCAACGGATCGACGCCGGCGCGATGACCGTGATCATCGACACCGGCCCGCCGCCGCCGGCCAATGTCAGCCACGACGCCCATGCCGGCTGCCTGTCCTTCGAATTATCGTCCGGCCCGAGCCGGATCGTGATCAATTGCGGCATGCCGTCGACCGGCCGCGACAATTGGCGGACCTTCGCGCGCGGCACCCCGGCACATTCGACGCTGACCTATCACGAGACGTCGTCCTGCCAGTTCGTCGAGCTCTCGGCGATGAAGCGGCTGTTGCAGGGCGCGCCCGTTATCAGCGGACCGGGCAATGTGGAGAGCTATCGCGAGGCGGTCGCCAATGGCGAGTTGCTGACGACCTCGCATGACGGCTATCTGGCCAAGTTCGGCGTGGTCCATCGGCGCGTGCTGATGACGGCGCATGACGGTTCCAGGCTGGACGGCGAGGACACGTTGTCGCCGGCGCCGGGCGCCCGCATCAAGGGGCGCGACACCGATTATGCGCTGAGGTTCCACCTGCATCCGTCGGTGAAGGCGAGCCGCCTCAGCGACGCCCGCGGCGTGATGCTGGTATTACCGAACCGCGACGTCTGGACCTTCGAAGCGCTCGACGACAAGGTCGAATTGGAAGACAGCGTGTTCCTGGCGGGAAATGACGGTCCGCGCCGCACCGCCCAGATCGTGATCCGGCAGGATTCGCAGCATGCCGCCTCGATCCGCTGGAGTTTTGTGCGCTCGACAGCATCGGCCTCGGCGACCACGGCGCGGCGCAATGCCCGGCGCGAGCCGGAACTGCCGCTGTAAAGCTGTGGCGTCAGCGGCAGCCGGCCGTTGTGAGCTTCGCCGGAAGCTGCTAACACCCGCTCACTCGCGCGACTGGCGACTTAGGATGGAGCACCATCGGGAAGCGCGGGAACATCCGCCGCGCGCCTGGGCAAAAGCACCCTTTTAACTGAGGATCTTGCCCATGACCGACCATCCGCGCCGCGTGACCCGTGCTCTATTATCCGTATCCGACAAGACCGGACTGATCGAATTCGCCCGCGCCTTGGCGGGCCACAACATCGAACTGGTCTCGACCGGGGGCACCGCGAAGGCGATCGCCGCGGCGGGACTGAAGGTGTCGGACGTTTCGGATCTCACGGGATTCCCGGAAATGATGGACGGCCGGGTCAAGACCCTGCATCCCAAGGTGCATGGTGGCCTGCTCGCGATCCGCGACAATGCCGAACACGCGAAATCCATGAAGGAACACGGCATCGCGCCGATCGACCTGTTGGTGGTCAATCTCTATCCGTTCGAGGCGACCGTCGATAAGGGCGCCGATTTCGAAGAGTGCATCGAGAATATCGACATTGGCGGGCCGGCCATGATCCGCGCCGCCGCGAAGAACCATGACGATGTCGCCGTCGTGGTTGAAGCCGGCGATTACCAGGCGGTGCTCGATGAGCTGGCCGCCAACCAGGGCGCGACCACGCTGACGCTGCGCCGGCGCCTTGCCGCCAAGGCCTACGCGCGGACGGGTGCCTACGATGCCGCGATATCAAACTGGTTTGCCTCGCAGCTCAAGACCGACGCCCCGGACTTCCGCGCGTTCGGCGGTCGGCTGATCCAGGCATTGCGTTACGGCGAAAATCCGCACCAGCACGCCGCGTTCTATCGCACGCCCGACAAACGCCCGGGCGTCGCGACCGCGCGGCAGTTGCAGGGCAAGGAGCTGTCCTACAACAACATCAACGACACCGATGCGGCCTATGAATGCATCGGAGAGTTCGACCCGAAACGCACCGCGGCCTGCGTCATCGTCAAGCACGCCAACCCCTGCGGTGTCGGCGAAGGCCCCGACCTCGTGACTGCCTATCGCAAGGCGTTTGCCTGCGACACCCAATCGCCCTATGGCGGGATCATCGCGGTCAATCGCACGCTCGACGCGGAAGCAGCGCGCGTCATCACAGAAATCCTGACCGAAGTCATCATCGCGCCCGATGCGACCGAGGAAGCCATCGAGATCATCGCCAAGCGCAAGAATTTGCGCCTGCTGCTTGCCGGCAATCTGCCCGATCCGCGCGCGATGGGCCTGACCGCGAAAACCGTGGCCGGCGGCCTGCTGGTGCAAAGCCGCGACAACGCCGTGATCGACGACGCCACGCTGAAAACCGTGACCAAGCGCGCGCCATCGGAAGCGGAATTACGCGACCTCAAATTCGCGTTCCGCGTCGCCAAGCACGTCAAGTCCAACACCATTGTCTATGCCAAGGATCTCGCCACCGTCGGTATCGGCGCAGGACAAATGAGCCGGGTCGATGCCTCACGCATCGCCGCGCGCAAGGCGCAGGACGCCGCCACCGACGCCAAGCTCGCCGAGCCCATGACCAAGGGTTCGGTGGTGGCGTCCGACGCGTTCTTCCCGTTCGCCGACGGGCTGTTGGTCGCGATCGAAGCCGGCGCCACCGCGGTGATCCAGCCCGGCGGATCGATCCGCGACAATGAAGTTATCCAAGCTGCGGACGAAGCCGGCATCGCGATGGTGTTCACGGGCGTGCGGCACTTCAGGCACTGAGGGACGTCGTCGCGCCGAACTTATTCCCTCACGCGCGACAGCAGCACCAAGCCCGCCACGAAAAACACCACCAGCCCCGCCATGCCGGCCTTCTGGCTGGCGGTTATCGCCGTGATCACGCCGATCAATAGCGGGCCAATGAACGAAGTAACCTTTCCGGTCAGCGCGAATAGCCCGAAATATTGCGCGATGCGATCCTTTGGCGCGATCCGGATCAGAAGCGAGCGCGACGCCGCCTGCAGCGGCGCGCCGGCTGCGCCGATCAGGCATCCCAACACCAAATAGGCGCGCTCCGCGGCTGAGGCGAACAAAGCGCCGCCAGGCACAGGCGGCGTCACCTTGATGAACAGCACGCGATCCTTGTCGACCAGCAGGATGGCGATGATCGCGCCCAACAGCACCAGCATGCTGGCCGTGATTACGCGCTTCGGCCCAAACGCATCGTCGAGCTTGCCGCCGAGCCATCCGCCCAGCGTGCCGGCGATCGCAAGAATAATGCCGAAGGTGCCGATCTGGATCGTGTTCCAGCCAAACGTGCCGGCGGCGTAGATGCCGCCGAACGCGAACAGCGAAACCAGACCGTCGGTGTAGATCATGTTGGCAAGCAGAAACGCCGCGACCGATTTGCGCGCCGGCAATTCGCGCAATGTTCGCCGCAAATCCGTCATTCCCTCATGCAGCGCGTCGCGAATGGCGTGCTTGGCCGGATAATCTGGCGTTAGCAGAAACATCGGCAGCACGAAGATGATGAACCAGATGCCGGTCAACGGACCGGTGATGCGGTCGCCTTGATGGGTGACGGGATCGAGGCCGAACAGCGGGGTAAATCCGAACAGCGTGCGCCCGGTTTCGGGGCTGGCGGCGAGAAAGCCGAGCACCAGGATCAGGCTGAGGATGCCGCCGATGTAGCCGGTGGCCCAGCCGGAGCCGGACAATCGCCCGATCTTCTCCGGCGGCACCAGGGTCGGCATCATCGCGTTGTTGAAGACGGTGGCGAACTCGACTCCGATGGTCGCGATCGCATAGGCCAGCAGCAGCGGCGGGATCACGCTGGGGTCACCGGGCTTGCCGAACCACATCAGGCTGGAGCCGACCACCAGCAGCGCGCCGAACGCCGCGATCCACGGCTTGCGCCGGCCGCTGGCATCGGCGATCGCTCCCAGCACCGGTGACATCAGCGCAATCGCCAGTCCCGCGGCGGCGGTGGCAAAGCCCCACAGCGACTGCCCGCTGGCGGGATTCGGCGCAACATGGGTCGCGAAATAAGGCGCGAACACGAAGGTGGTGATCAGTGTGAAATAAGGCTGCGCCGCCCAATCGAAGAAAATCCAGCTGATCACGGCCGCCCGCGGCGGGTATTTTCGTTGCGAATCAACGCTGCCGTCTTCGGTCGATGAGATCGCCATCAAATGTCCTGCTGGAATGGCCTGCCGAATAACCCTGTCAGGTCACGAGGAGGCGTTTTGCCTGTGGCATTGGAGTCCGTATAGCATGCCTATTGCGACGGACCCTCGTTTCCGCTTGTTCCCCGATTGGCATCAAGGCCGGCAGAATTTGGATGATCTCTTTGACAGCAAATTTGGGCGGGAAAGCCGCAGCCTTCGTCCTGATGGCCATCTTCTGCATACCTGCAAACGCTCAGGATCAGCGCCAAAGCGCGGAGCCACTTCCCAATCCACGTACGACTCATGCCGTGCTCGCCCAGCACGATATGGTGGTGGCGCAAGAGAAGATCGCGGCTGATTTCGGCGCGGACGTGCTGAAACGGGGCGGCAACGCCGTCGATGCCGCGGTTGCGGTCGGCTTTACCATGGCCGTGACCTATCCGCGCGCCGGCAATATCGGCGGCGGCGGCTTCATGGTGATTCATCTGGCCAAGGACAATCAGGACATCGCGATCGATTATCGCGAGGTCGCGCCGGCTGCGACCACGCGCGATATCTTTCTCGGGCCCGACGGCAAGCCCGATCAGGCCAAGTCACTCGATTCCGCGCTGGGGATCGGCGTGCCCGGCACGGTCGCAGGTCTCTCGCTGGCGCTGGAAAAATATGGTTCAGGCAAGTTCACGCTGGCCGAACTGCTGAAGCCGGCGATCGCACTCGCAAACGACGGCATCAAGGTGACCGACGATATCGCCGACACGCTGGACGAGGGCCGCGAGCGGCTGTCGCGCTGGCCGACGTCGGCGAACTTCCTGTCCAAACCCGACGGCACGCCTTTGCATGAGGGCGATCTGCTGGTTCAGAAGGACCTCGGGCAAACGCTCGCAGCGATTGCCGAGCATGGCCCGCGCGGCTTCTACCAGGGCCCTGTTGCAGAAAAACTGGTGAAGGCGATCCACGACGCCGGCGGAATCATGACGCTCGACGATCTCAAGGCGTATGAGCCCACGATCCGCGTGCCCTTGCACGGCACCTATCGCGGCTACGATATCGTCTCGATGCCGCTGCCGTCGTCGGGCGGCGTCGTGCTGCTGGAAACCCTGAACATCCTCGAAGGCTTCCGGCTGCCGGATATGAAACAGGGCTCGGCGCCCTCACTGCATCTGCTGATCGAGGCAATGAAGCGCGCCTATGCCGATCGCGCGCATTATCTCGGCGATCCGGCCTTTGTCACGGCGCCGGTGGCACGACTGCTGACCAAGGAATACGCCGCCAAGCAGCGCGCCGGCATCGACCTCGACCACGCCACACCCTGGACCGACATATTGTCGGAAGCCCCGACGCACGAAGGCAGTAACACCACGCATTTTTCGGTGGTCGACGGCGCAGGCAACGCCGTCAGCAATACCTACACGCTGAATTATCCTTATGGCGTCGGGCTGATTGCCACGGGCACCGGCGTGTTGCTCAACGATGAGCTCGACGATTTTACCGCGGCGCTCGGTGCCTCCAACGCCTTCGGCCTGGTAGGCTTCGAGGCCAATCTGCCGGCGCCGGGCAAGCGACCGCTGTCATCGATGACGCCGACCATCGTGCTGAAGAACGGCAAGGTGGTGCTGGTGACGGGTTCGCCGGGTGGCAGCCGCATCATCTCGGCGGTGCTGCAGGTGATCGTCAACGTGATTGATTATCATATGGACGTCGCGGCGGCGGTCGCGGCGCCCCGGCTGCATCATCAATGGATGCCGGACCAGGTCCGGGTCGAGCACGGCTTTCCCGCCGACGTCATCGCGGGTCTGAAAGCGAGGGGTCACATTGTGGTCGAGCCGCTCGGCCTGACGTCGGCCAATTCGATCGCGGTGACTCCAAATGGATTGCTCGGTGCGCCCGATCCGCGGACCCGCGGCGCGGAAGCGGTGGGAGAGTAGAAGACTTTTATAGAACGAGCTGGAGGCTTCCATGACATCCCTGAAGGGCAAGACGATGTTTGTGTCGGGCGGCAGCCGCGGCATCGGGCTCGCGATCGCGTTGCGCGCGGCGCGGGACGGCGCCAACGTCGCGATCGCGGCGAAGACCGCGGAGCCGCATCCGAAACTGAAGGGCACCATCTATACCGCTGCGGATGAAATCCGCGCTGCCGGCGGCAAGGCGCTGCCGATCCTGTGCGATATCCGCGAGGAGGCGCAGGTGATGGCCGCGGTCGATCAGACGGTGGCCGAATTCGGCGGCATCGATATCTGCGTCAACAATGCCAGCGCCATCAGCCTCACCAATTCGCAGGCGACCGACATGAAGCGGTTCGACCTGATGATGGGGATCAACACCCGCGGCACTTTCATGGTGTCGAAATATTGCATCCCGCATCTGAAGAAGGCGGAAAATCCACATATCCTGATGCTGTCGCCGCCGCTCGACATGAAGACGAAATGGTTCGAGCACTCCACCGCCTACACCATGGCGAAGTTCGGCATGAGCATGTGCGTGCTGGGCCTGGCCGGCGAACTGAAGCCTGCCGGTGTTGCGGTCAACGCGTTGTGGCCGCGCACCACCATCGCCACCGCGGCGGTCGGCAATCTCCTGGGCGGAGACGCGATGATGCGCGCGAGCCGCAAGCCGGACATCATGGGCGATGCGGCCCATGCGATCTTCACCAGGCCGGCACGCGAGTTCACCGGGCAGTTCTGCATCGACGACAAGCTGCTCTACGCCAGCGGCGTACGCGACTTCGAAGGCTATCGCGTCGATGCTTCCGTCGCGCTGATGTCGGATTTCTTCGTGCCCGACGACGACGTTCCGCCGCCCGGCGTCACGGTGCAGGCGTTGCCATCGGTCGGCGGGGTGCAGAAGCCGCGGTAGCTATTTTCCGATCGTGTAGGGGCCGCCCTTTTCCAGCGCCCGGGCATAGGCCGGGCGGGCGTGAATGCGTTCGAGAAACGCCATCGCCCGGGGATGGCCCTGATCGAGCCCGGCGCGCGCTGAGGCGGCTTCCAGCGGAAAGCTCATCTGGATGTCAGCCGCGGTGAATTCTTCGCCCGCAAACCAGGTGCTTTTGCCGAGTTCGCTTTCCCAATACGCCATGTGTTGCTTGATCTGCGGATTGACCAACGCGGTCAGCGCCTGATTGGAGACCTTGCGCACCAGGGGCCGCAACAATGCCGGCGCGCGTTTCGGCATCAGCGTGAACAGCAGTTTCAATAGCAGCGGCGGCATCGCCGAGCCTTCCGCGTAATGCAGCCAATAGGTGTAGCGCAGCCGCTGCGGCGTCTTGGCCCGTGGGATCAGCCGGCCGTCGCCATAGGTGTCGACGATGTATTCGACGATCGCCCCGGACTCCGCCACGACGTTGCCGTTGTCGGTGATGACAGGAGATTTTCCGAGCGGATGGATCGCGCGCAATTCCGCCGGCGCGCGCATATCCGGCTGGCGCTGGTAGCGCACGATCTCGTAGGGCACGCCGAGTTCTTCCAGCAACCACAGCACGCGTTGGGAGCGGGAATTATTGAGGTGATGGACGGTGAGCATGCGATTTCCCCCTGAGGCCTTCAGCGCGCCCGGTGGTGCCAGCGGGCCGCGGGAAAGTCGAGATGCAGGTCCCCTGTAGATATTACCCGGATGTTATTGACACGCTCGATTTACCCGGGTAATAACAGCGTCAACCTCGGAGATTTACCAATGAATTCGTCTTCCGACCCAGCCTTTATTGCCTTCGACGGCGATCGCGGGATTGCCGCGGGCGATCTGCGCGAGGTCGCCCGCGCAGCAAAACAGGCACTCGACCGCCACAGCGACATCGCGGTGCTGATCTTCGACGGCACCAGCAGCAACGCCGTCGATCTGGATTTTCGCGGCAGCGTCGATGACGTGCTGGCGCGACTGCCGGCAGCCGAAAAAATTGCCGATGCCGAACCGGCGCCGCCAGCGAACCGCGGCCCCGGCCGGCCAAAACTCGGCGTGGTCGCACGCGAGATCACCTTGCTGCCACGGCATTGGGAATGGCTGGCGCGGCAGCGCGGCGGCGCATCGGTGGCGATCCGAAAGCTGGTCGACGACGCGCGGCGCGGCAGCGAAGACAAGGACCGCATTCGCGAAGCCCAGGAGGCGGCCTATCGTTTCATGTCGGCGATGGCCGGCAACAAGCCGCATTTCGAAGAGGCGATCCGCGCGCTATTCGCGCCGAATCCGCAGCGCTTCGGGAAGTTGATCGCCGGATGGCCGGCGGATGTGCGCGACCATGCGGCGCGGCTCGCGGAACGGGCGTTTGGCGGATAGCAGCGGACGTAAGTCGGTTGATCCCGAAACTGTGAAGCGCTAGGCTGATTGAGATGATAGGGATCATATAAATAGCCGTTATATACAGCCTCGCCAGGGAGAGCGCCGTGAGCACCACCGCCCCGCAATTCATGTTCGATTTCGGCAGCCCCAATGCCTTCCTCAGCCACGAGGCGATCCCGGCGATCGAAAAGCGCACCGGCGCCAAATTCGAATATGTCCCGATCCTGCTCGGCGGCATCTTCAAGGCCACCAACAACAAATCGCCGGCGGAAACGCTGGCCGGCGTCAAAAACAAGCGCGAATTTCACGCGCTGGAGACCGAGCGGTTTGTGAAACGCTTCGGCGTCAAGCCCTATACCTGGAATCCGTTCTTTCCGGTCAACACGCTCAATCTGATGCGAGCGGCCGTCGCGGCCCAACGCGACGGCGTGTTCGAGAAATATGTCGAGGCCGCCTTCCATCATATGTGGGTCGAGCCGAAGAAGATGGACGACCCGGAAGTCGCCGCCAAGGCGTTTGCCGCCTCCGGCCTCGATGCCGCAAAACTGTTCGCGCGCGCACAGGAGCCCGAGGTCAAGGCGAGACTGATCGAGAACACACAAAAGGCCGTCGAGCGCGGCGCGTTCGGTTCGCCGACCTTCTTCGTCGGCAAGGAGATGTTTTTCGGCAAGGAGCAGCTGCGCGAGGTCGAGGAATTGATCTCGGGGAAATAGGTAACCCGTCATTGCGAGCCAACGGGTCGGGCGAATGCCCGCCCGATGACAGGCTCCCGCGAAGCAATCCAGAGCCCCGAAGCAAAGGCTGGATTGCTTCGTCGCTTCGCTCCTCGCAATGACGAACACATCGGAGAACCCCAATGCAAAAACGCAACGCAACGGTCGCTGTGATCGGCGCCGGCGATTACATCGGCAGCGAGATCGCCAAGAAATTCGCCGCCGAAGGCTTTACGGTGTTCGCGGGCCGCCGCAATGGCGAAAAGCTCGAGCCGCTGGTGAAGGAAGCCGAGGCCGCGGGCGGAACGATTATCGGACGATCGCTCGATGCGAGGAAGGAAGATGAAGTCGCCGCCTTCCTCAACGACGCCGACAAGCATGCGCCGCTGGAAGTCACGATCTTCAACGTCGGCGCCAACGTCAATTTTCCGATTCTTGAAACCACCGACCGCGTGTTCCGAAAAGTCTGGGAAATGGCGTGCTGGGCCGGCTTCGTCACGGGGCGCGAATCGGCGCGGCTGATGCTGCCGCGCGGCCAGGGCAACATCTTCTTCACCGGCGCGACCGCCTCGTTACGTGGCGGCAGCGGATTTGCCGCCTTTGCCAGCGCCAAATTCGGATTGCGCGCGGTGGCGCAAGCGATGGCGCGCGAACTCGGTCCGAAGAACATCCACGTCGCGCATCTGATCATCGATTCCGGCGTCGATACCGCCTGGGTGCGCGAGCGGCGCGAACAGCTCTGGGGCAAGGAAGCGCTCGACAATCCGGATTTGCTGATGCCGCCGGCCTCGGTCGCGGCGTCCTACTGGCAGCTCTATCAGCAGCCGCGCAGCGCCTGGACATTTGAACTGGAAATTCGACCCTTTGGGGAGAAATGGTAAAGAGGGCGAATGGGGAGTAGCGAATAGAACCCTTCCCTATTCGCTACTCCCTATTCGCCATTCGCCCCCTTCAAAACCAACAACAAAAAAGGACCTATCCCATGCGAATTCTCGTGGTTGGCGCCGGTGCGATCGGCGGATATTTCGGCGGCAGGATGTTGCAGGCCGGCCGTGACGTGACCTTTCTGGTCCGACCGAAGCGCGCCGGCGAATTGGCCAGCGCCGGCCTCGTGATCAAGAGCCCGAACGGCGACGTGACCCTTAGCAATCCGCCGGCCGTGCAGGCCGACAAGCTCAACGAGAAATTCGACGTCGTGCTGCTGAGCTGCAAGGCCTTCGACCTCGAGGACGCGATCAAATCGTTCGCGCCCGCGGTCGGGCCTCAGACGTCCGTCATCCCGCTGCTCAACGGTATGCTGCATCTCGACGTGCTCGACAAGAAGTTCGGCCGCGAGCGCGTGCTCGGCGGGCTCTGTGCGATCGCGGCGACGCTCAACGACAAGCGCGAGGTGGTGCAGTTGCAGCCGATGCAGTCGCTGACCTTCGGCGAACGCGACGGCAAAATGTCGGACCGGGTCCGCGCCATTGCCGATGTCTTTGCCAGCGGCAATTTCGGCTCGGTCGCGAGCGAACAGATCATCCAGGACATGTGGGAGAAGTGGGTGTTCCTGTCCTCGCTCGCGGCATCGACCAGCCTGATGCGAACATCGGTGGGCAACATCCTGGCAGCACCCGGCGGCAGGGATTTCCTGCTCGGCATGGTCGATGAGGTGACCGCGATCGCAACGGCCGGCGGTCATGCGCCGCGCGGGCCGTTTGCGGATCGCACCCGGACCATGCTGACCACCGAAGGCTCGCCGATGACGG
>Ga0208589_1000497_pt1 | contig 18444 bp, 10 predicted proteins | sample NGESurshal092012_2_FD_184486 | JGI IMG/M metagenome (GOLD analysis project Ga0208589, IMG submission 184486) | Arctic peat soil microbial communities from Barrow, Alaska - NGEE Surface sample F53-2 shallow-092012 (SPAdes) | ecosystem: Environmental > Terrestrial > Soil > Wetlands > Peat ... | reverse complement strand
GATTGTGCTGCTGACGATAAGGCTGCCGATCCGGTTTTGGTCGCACCCGGCGGCAGCGCCGGCGGTCGTGCTGGCGGTGATTGTGACGCTGTTCATGTGGGATTGCCTGCTGAACGCGATGGCCAATCCGATGTTCATGCTGGCCTGCGGGGGACTGACGGGATTAATGCCGGTGAAGATCAAAGTGATTCAGATTGTGCCGGAGCCGGTTGCGGTTCCGAAGATCAATCCAGCGACGCCCGCGATTGCGGCGATCGGCCGGCAATGAAACTGGGCGTGATCATTCTCAATTATCGCACGGCGGGCCAGACGGTGGCGTGCCTGGAGTCGGTGTGCATGCAGGACGAGGTGACGCTGCGGGCGGTGGTGGTGGATAACGGTTCAGGCGATGAATCGGCGCAGACCATCGCGGCGTTCATTGAGAAAATGAAGTGGGGAAATTGGGCGAGCGTATTGCCGCTTGAGAAGAACGGCGGATTTGCGTTTGGGAACAATCGGGGGATCGAAACGGTCGGCGAGGTTGATTACGTCGTGCTGCTCAACAGCGATACGCGATTACATGACGGGTGTTTGAAAAAGTGCCTGGCGATCATGGAGGCAGATAAGGGCATTGGGGTGATGAGCGGGATGCTGGTGGGACAGGATGGAAGCGTGCAGAACGCGGCGCGGAAATTTCCGACGCCGATGCGGGCGATGGTTTCGAGCCTGGGGCTGCCGTGGAAATGGCCGAGGCGATTTGGCTGGGGGGATATTCAGGATTGGGGATGGGATCGACGGACAGTGCGGCGCGATGTGGACTGGCTGTGCGGGGCGTTTCTGTTTATTCGGGCGGCGGCGATGAAGCAGACGGGGTTGCTGGATGAGGATTTTTTCTTCTATGGGGAGGATATTGAGTTCTGCCATCGCATGGGGAAGAGCGGGTTTCGGTGTTGGTATGATCCGAGCGCGGTGATTACGCATATCGGCGGGGCGAGCGGTGTGGCTGATGCCCGCGGGTTGCGCAGCCGGGCGGATTGGCTGGTGCAGCGGAAATGTTATGGATTGGGGGCGGCTGTTTTGGTTGGGGCGGTCGGGAGAATCGCGGCGGGATTGCGGCGGCGGAAGGGGAAGAAATGAGCGGCGAGTTTGGAATCGTCGTCATCGGGTTGAACGAGGGGGAAAAGCTGCGCGAATGTCTGGCGTCGTGCCTGGCGACTGGCGCAGTCGTTGTCTATTGCGATTCGGGATCGACGGACGGGAGCACCGCGCTAGCGGAAGAAGCGGGGACGCATGTACTTTTGTTGGATGCGTCGAGTCCGTTTACTCCAGCGCGGGGGCGCAACGAAGGATTTGGGCGGCTGGTTTCATTGCATCCTGATATTGAATTCGTGCAATTTGTGGATGGGGACTGCGAGTTACAAAGCGACTGGCCGGCAGCGGCAATTGCACGCCTGCGCGCGGATGAGAAGCTGGCGGTGGTGTTTGGGCGCAATCGGGAGCGGCATCCCGAACAGTCGATTTATAATCGGCTGGCGGACATGGAATGGGGAGCAGCGGCGGTTGGCGGGAACGCGATGGTTCGAGCGGCGGCGTTCGCGAGGTGTGGGGGATTCACGCCGTTTCTGGTCGCGGGGGAAGAAGCGGAATTGTGTCAGCGATTGCGACTGGCGGGTTGGACGACGGGGCGCCTGCCGGTCGAGATGACGCGGCATGATGCGGAATTGACCAGCTTTGGCGCGTGGTGGAAGCGGAGCGTGCGAAGCGGTTACGGGCCGGGGCAGGTTTATCACGAATGTTATCACCAGCATGGGGAGCGATTGTTCGGGCGAATGCTTTTTAGTGCGCATTTTTGGAGTTGGGGGGTTTGGTTGCTGGCGGCGACTTTTGCGGCGGCGGGAAGCAGCGCGGGTCTGCCGCGGCTGGGTATGGTTGCCGCGGTTGTGGTTTTGCTGGCGGTGCCGGGGCAGATGATTCGGGTGGCGATGGGCGCATGGAGGCGGCGCTGTCCGATGGGGCTGGCGGTGACGCATGGGGCGCTGACGCTCGTCGGGAAATGGGGAACGGCGCTGGGGCATTTGCGGTATCTGCGACGGCGCGGGGCGGGGAATGGGATGGCTTATCTCACGGGCGAATACCCACGGGCGAGTCATACTTTTATTCAGCGGGAGGTCGCCGAGCTGCGGCGAATGGGCCGGAATATTCAGACGTTTTCGGTGAGACGGCCGGGTCGCGAGCAACGGACCAGCGCGGATGTGGAGGCGGAATATTCGAATACGATTTATTTGCTGAAGGGAGTGTTTTGGCGGGGGCCGCTATCGCAAATGATGTTGCTGGCGATGAGTCCGCGGCGATATTTTTCGGGGATCAGGGAGGCGATTTCGCTGGCGCCGCCGGGGTTGGTGGGGTCTTTTAAGCAATGGGCGTATTTTATTGAGGCGGGGATTTTGACGCGGCGAATGAGACGGCTCAAACTTGTCCGGCTGCATAATCATTTTTCGGATTCCAGTTGTACGGTGGCGGCGATCGCGGCGAAGCTGGGGGGATTCCCGTTCAGTTTTACGCTGCATGGTCCGGCGGATTTTCTTTCGCCGCGGCATTGGAAACTGGAGCGTAAAATTGAGCGGGCGGATTTTGTGGCGTGCATCAGCGACTTTGCGCGGCGGCAGGCGATGTTTTATGCGCCGGCGGCGCAGCCGCAGAAGTTGTGCGTGGTGCACTGCGGAGTTGAGCCGGGGTTGTTTGAGGCGCGCGTGACACAGCCGGGATTGTCTCGCTTGCTGTTTGTGGGGCGATTTACGAAGGCCAAGGGTCTGGCGATTTTGCTGGAGGCGTTTGAACTTGTGCGGAAGGAGATTCCTCAGGCGACGCTGACGCTCGTGGGAGATGGGCCAGAGAAGATCGGGGCGCGGGCGGGTGTGGAAATGGTGGGGTATCAATCGCAGGAGGCAATTCGGGGGTTGTTGAAGCAGGCGGATGTGTTTGTGATGACCAGCCTGGCTGAAGGAGTGCCGGTGGTGCTGATGGAGGCGATGGCGGCGGGTGTGCCGGTGGTGGCGCCGCGCATCGCGGGGATAGCAGAGTTGGTGGAGCATGAGAAGAGCGGGCTGCTGACGCCGGCGGGAGACGCGGGGGCGACCGCGGCTGCGGTGTTGCGTTTGCTGAATGATCGGGGGCTTGCGGAGCGATTCGCCGTGGCGGGGAGAGAGAGAGTCGCGCGGGATTTCAATCTGCATGTCGAGGCGGCGCGGTTGCTGAGCCGGGTGAGTGCGCCGATTGCGGCGCGGGAAGCACGGGAGCGAACGTATGTATTGATTACGCCCTGCCGTGATGAGGCGGGGTTTGTGGAGCGTTGCGTAAAGAGCGTCGCGGGCCAAACGGTTCGGCCGGCGCTGTGGGTGATTGTGGATGATGGTTCGACCGACGGCACCGGCGCCGCGCTGGATCGGGCGGCGGCTTCCCATGATTGGATACGCATTGTGCATCGGCAGGATCGCGGATTTCGCAAGCTGGGGGGCGGCGTGATTGATGCGTTTTACGCGGGGTATGAATCGATTGATGCGACTCAATACGAATACATGGCCAAGTTTGATCTGGATTTGGAGGTTCCGCCGCGATATTTCGAATTGCTGATGCAGCGGATGGAAGATGAACCGCGAATGGGGACATGCAGCGGCAAGCCGTATTTTGTGCATCCAGTTACGGGAGCATTGACGGCGGAGGCGTGCGGGGACGAGCAATCGGTCGGGATGGCGAAGTTTTATCGCGTGGCGTGTTTTGAGCAGATCGGCGGATTTGTGCGGGAGCTGATGTGGGACGGGATCGATGGGCATCGCTGCCGAATGCTAGGGTGGATGGCGGCCTCGTGGGATCATCCTGATTTGCGGTTTTTACATTTGCGGCCGATGGGAACGAGCGACCGGGGATGGTGGACGGGTCGCGTGCGGCATGGGTGGGGGCAGTATTTTATGGGGACTGGTTTTGGGTATTTGACGGCGAGTTGTGTGTACCGGCTGATGAAGCCGCCGGTGGTGGTGGGATCGGTGGCGGTGATGTGGGGGTATTTGCGGGCCTTTGTTGCGCGCGAGAAGCGGTATGGGGATGGGGAGTTTCGGCGGTTTTTGCGGAGGTATCAGTGGGAGTGCTTGGTGAAGGGGAAGGCGTTTGCGACGGGGGAGGAGAATGCGCGGGGGGCGGGGGTTTGGCGGAGGGGAATTGGTGGGAAAGAAAAGCCCCCGGATGGCTATCCGGGGGCGTCTTAGGTTTTCAGATTTTGGAAAGTTAGTGGTTGTTAGATGGTGGCGCGACTGCGGCGTGAGGCGCGGATCGCGAGGACGGCCATTCCGGCCAGGGCCGCCCAAAGGGGGGCGGGAAGCGGGGCGGCGGAGCCGGTGCTGAGAGAGACGCCGCCGTTGGGACTGGGGTCCACGAAATTAAAGTTGGCGAGCGAGCCGGCAGCGCCATCGACGGGGATGTAATCGAGCGTGGAGAAATCCTTGACGAAGGTCGTTTCCGGGGTGTCGCTGACAACGCTACCGGAGAGGTAGCCTTCGGCGGCTTGATTTTCAATATAGAAGAAGAGCTGATCGACATTGGTGGCAGCGCCGACGCTCGCGGCAACATCACCGATTGACGTGCTGTCGGTCCAAGCGGAGACGACCGCGTTGGTGGCTCCAAGCGTTACACCGGGGAAGGTGGGCGCGGGCGGAAGAATGCCGTTGGCGTTTTGGAAGAAGCTGGTGCCGTAGTCGCCGATGATGATGGCGCCGAGGGGGTTGGCGGCGTTGTCGCCGGTGAAATTGACGATTTTGGTGACCGAACCGGAGACCGAGCCGAGGGATTCGAGATAGACGGAGCCATCGGCGAAATAGAAAGCGCCGTAGGTGTCGTCGATGGTCGTTCCAACATTGGTGAAGACGACATTAATGTCCGCCAGAGGCGGGCTGTCGGGACTGATAGCCATGGCCTTATTGGCAAAAGCAACCGATAGAAGCAGACCTGCCGCGATCGCGGAGGCAGACTTAATGGAATTGAATTTCATGACTCTCACCCACTCCTGTAATGTGCCGAATTGCTCGGGCAACGGGAATCTACCGCAGATATGCAGGCACGGCAATAAGATTCCGGGTTGGAATTCAGTATTTTCAATGGAAAGGAGAGTTGGATCAACTGAACTTGCGGTGGATCGGGGGGACTTTGCCGATCTTAAGGGCACACCCCCCTGCCGGCGGAGGTTGAGCCTATGATTTTTGGGGATTTGGGAGATTGACGAATTGGCTGTGTCGGATTTGGGATATCAGGCAATAGCTTCACCGCCAAGTGCGGAGGGGGAGGGGTACGCACCGGGGGCGGGAGTGTCGCCGGAATCGAGGGTCCTTCCGTGCGTATGGTTGCGCGGGGTGCGGCTTCATGCAGTGACGGAGCAGCAAACGATCGAGCATATTCTGCGCGGGCTGGCGGAGGGCCGTGGCGGCGTGGTGATGACGCCGAATCTGGATCACATGCGGCGCTGCATCCGGGATTTGAGTTTCAGCGCGATGCTCGATGAGGCGGAATTGGTGATCGCGGATGGCATGCCGCTGGTGTGGGCAAGCCGCTTGCAGGGAACCCCCCTGCCGCAGCGGGTGGCGGGAAGCGATCTGATTCTTTCATTGAGCGGAGCGGCATCGAAACAGAATCGCTCGGTATTTTTGCTCGGCGGGCTGCCGCATTCGGCGGAAACAGCGGCGGGCGTGTTGCGCGGGCGATTTCCGGAATTGAAGGTGATGGGGCATCACTGCCCGCCGGTGGGGTTTGAAAATGATCATGCGGAGATGGCGCTGATTATCTCAAAGCTGGCCGCGGCGCGGCCGGATATCGTATATGTAGCGCTCGGATCGCCGAAGCAGGAGCGCGTGATCGCAATGCTGAGGCGGCTGTTGCCGGGGGCGTGGTGGCTGGGAGTGGGGATGAGTTTTAGTTTTCTGGCGGGGGATATCCGCCGCGCGCCGAGGTGGATGCAACGGATGGGGTTGGAATGGGTGCATCGGCTGGGGCAGGAGCCGCGGCGATTATTCAAGCGATATGTTTTGTTGGGGATACCGTTCGCGGTGGCGCTGCTGATGGAGTCGGTATGGCGGCGAACCATGGGCGGGGCGGTGAGAAAGCCGGTGGTGGGATTAGTGACTGCGGGCCAGAGGGCTGCGCCATCGCCCCCACCCCTGCCCTACCCCGGAGTACCAGGGGAGGAGGTAAAGGCGGCGGCGACGGTGCCCGTGGTTCGATTTACGCATGGGGAGGAAACGAATCCGGCTCGTTCGTTGCGGCGGTTGAAGGCGGTTGTGTTGCTGGCGGGGTCGGCGAGTCCGATGACGACGGCGGTTGGGCGCAGTCCATTGGATATGCCGGTGGCGGAAGGGTTGACGCTATTGGAGTACTGGCGGCAGGCGGCGCGGCGGGCGGCCGAGGCGATTGGGTTGGATCGACTTGGCGTGCGGGTCATTCTGTCGGCGGATGCGTTGGCGCCTGCGGGATCGGTGGCGGGATCGATCGGGATTGGCGTGCAGAGGGATTTATCGGACGTGGAAGGCGTGGCGTCGCCGCTACGGAAACTGGCGGAGGAAATGGAAGATGACGATCTGGCGCTGCTGGCCAATGCGGAACAGTTGCCTGTGGTTGAAATTCAGGAGATCGCGGGGAGGCTGGCGGCTTGCGGGGGAGAAGCAAACATCGCGGGCGACGGGCTGCTGCTGATGACGGGCAGAGCGCTGCGTTTGATGCCGGCGCGATGCGCGGCCGATATCAGAAGACAGCTTACGGCGGAGTTGGCGAAAGTGGTGGAGGTTCGAGTTTTATCGGACGACGCGATGACGCTGCGGGTGCGAACGGTTGAAGAATATATCCTTGGATTGCGCGCGGCGCGGGCCAAGAAAGGGATTGATCCGCTGGAGGAGGAGGATGGATCGTTCAGTATTGTGGAAGCCGGGGGGCGCGTGGATGAAGCGGCGCGGATTTTTGATTCGGTGATTCTGGCCGGTGGGCGCGTGGAGGCGGGGGCGATTGTTTCGCGGTCGATTGTGTGCGCCGGCGGCGTGGTGCAGCATGGTGAAATGGTTGTGGATCGGATTGTTGTGCAGGTGGAATAGAAACAAGACCCCCCCCCACCCCTGCCCTCCCCCGAAGTACCAAGGGAGGGGGAAAGAGGGTGCGGGCGAAAGATTTCAGGCAATCGCGATGATCGAATTACGGCATGATCGATTGAGCGTTCGTCACCTCGTCATGGGCGGCGTGATGGCATTGATGGGGATGCTGGTAATGTTGCCGGCGTGGCAGGATATTTTTCTGATCGCGTATCATGATGAGGAGAATTCGCACATTCTTTTGGTGCCGATCATCATGATTTATTTAATCGCGGTGCGGCGCGGTCGATTTCGGCATTGTCCGGTGAATCATCAGGCGCTGGGGCCGGTGATGGTGGCCATTGGATGGGCGGTGAGTTCGTTTGGATTTTACCGCGGTGTGCAGTCGTTCTGGCACGGCGGGGCCGTGCTGATCGCGCTGGGGTGCGCGACGTCGGTGATGGGGACGACCGTGCTGCTTCGGTTCATTCCGGCCGTGGCGGTGCTGGCGTTTCTGGTGCCGGTGCCGGTGCGGATCCGGTTGCAGATTGCGATTCCGTTGCAGCATTGGACGGCGATGGTTTCGCAGCGGGCGCTGGAACTTTGCGGCGACTTGAACGTGGAGGTGGTGGGCAACGGCCTGAAGGTGAACAATCATCCGGTGAATATCGCGGAGGCGTGCAATGGGGTGAGAATGGTCTTCGCGCTGTTGCTGGTGAGTTATACCTTTGGGTTTGGGATGCCGCTGCGGAATTCGGTGAGGGGGTTGCTGCTGCTGCTGAGTCCGGTGGCGGCGATCTTCTGCAATGTGGTGCGGGTGCTTCCGACGGTGTGGATGATCGGGTATGCGTCGCCGGCGGCGGCCCGGTTTCATGATTACGCGGGGTGGGTGATGCTGCCGCTGGCGTTCTTGATTTTGTATGGAATCATGGGTGTGCTGCGGTGGGCGAGTATTCCGGTGATGCGGTATACGCTGGCGGGACAGACGGCGGCTTGATTGGGTGATGGACGTGATTGGTGGCGTCAGAATAACCCCCACCCCAACCCTCTCCCTGGGTACGGGGCGAGGGGGTAAGTGGGAGGAGGCGGCAGGTATGGTTATGAGTCGGAAGCAAACGACAATTTCGCGGATGATGATTGCGCCGGGGATCTGCCTGCTGATGCTGGGCGGGTTGCTGGCGGAGGGGACGACGCGCATTCATCCTGCTGACGCGGAGCCGTTTCACCGCCGGGCGTTTGAAGCGATTAATGGGGTGCCGGCGGTGATGCAGGAGGGGCAATGGGTGAGCGAGGAGGAGCCGGAGCCGCCGAGCGCGACGGCGTTGTTGCGGCCGAATGCGGTGCTGAGCCGGAGGTATTTGAAGCGGCTGCCGGATGGGCAGACGCTCTCGTGCGTGATTTTGATCGTTCAATGCAAAGACGCGCGCGACATGCAGGGGCACTACCCGCCCAATTGCTATCCGGCGAATGGGGCACAACTTGTGGAGAGCGAGGCGCGGACGTGGAACATCGGCGGGAAGGCCGTTGAGGGGATGGAATATCTGTTCACGGAGTTGGGCGAGGGGCGGAACCTGGAGAAGCGAGTCTATAATTTCTTCGTTATTCCTGAGATTCCGGGTTTGAGCGGCGGAGTTCATGGAATTTGTCCGGGCATTGCGTCGATCTACAAGTCGGGAGAGGATTATCAACGCCGCTATTATGGAGCGGCGCAGTTTCAGTTTGTGTTTTCCAATGATCTGCCGCGATCGGTGCGGGATCAGATCATGGACGAGTTGTTGGCGCCGAATTGGAATGTGGTGGATGTTTTGAAAAATGACGGTGGGAACGCGCCGCCCCACTTGGGTAACCCTCAGGGGCGCGGCGGATAACCGGTTGGCAAAACGCGAGTTTTGGGTTGTATTTTTATGAACTTTTGGACATGAATAACGAGATTCAGATTATTTCGACCCCTGCTTCGAGTTTGCCGGCGGAGATTCTCCATCCGGCGGGTGGGTGGCATGGGCAGAGCACGGCGTTCAGCAAGATGCACCGGCTGTTGCGCGGGCGGTATCTGGTGGCGATTCCGCTGGCGGTGGCGTTTGGGCTGTGCGGGGCGTTTGCCGGATGGCGGAGCAGGCGGCCGCTGTATCCGAGCACGGCGGTGGTGCAGGTGAAGAGCACGGTGCCGGATTCGGAACGACTCGCCAGGCCCGATGTGGAGTTGCCGGGGTATGCGGCGATTATTCGGGCGCAGATTCTGGCATTATCAAGCCCTGACGTGATCCGCAGCGCGCTGCAGCGGCCGTCGTGGCAGGCGATTCGGCCGGGGGGCGAGGATCAGATTGTCGTTTTTTCGAATAACCTTGAAGTCGAGCAAGACCCCGGCTCTGATCTGATTAAGGTCACTTATTCCGACATCGACCCCAAGGCGGCCAAGGCGGGGACCAATTCGCTTTGCGAGGCATATCTGGATTGGTACCAGAGCCACGATCCATCCGGCAATTCCAATAAGAAGCGATTGCTGGAAGATGAGCGTAAAGGATTGAGCGAGCAATTGGCGCGGCTGAGGTTTCAGCTTGACCAACTGGCCGAGCCGTTCGGCGGAACTTATGAACTGACGACCTACCTGCAGGGCCAGTTTCAGGAATTGAACAAGCGGCAGGCGGACGCCGACGACGCGAAGCTGACGGCGGATCGGATTGAGGCGTCGCTGAATACGCTGGCGGCGGGGAAGGCGGCGGCGGGAGCGAAAACGGCGGGCGAGATCGCCCAGACAGACGCGAACATGCGGGACATGCTGGTAAAGCGGCAGACGATCATGGAAGAAGCGCATCGCCTGGAACAAAACTACGGGCCGAAATCGCCGGCGGTGCTGAAGGCGAATGAAGACCTGGACCTTTTGAATTTTGAAATTGATCGGTATGTGAAGGATTCGAACCAGGCGCCGCGGGTGGCGGGGCCGGCGGGGAACGCGATTGATTATCCGATTTCGGCCGGCGGATTGTCGCAGGCGCGGGCGGATCATGAGCGGCTGGTGGCGATGGTGAACGAGCAGCATGACCTGATCAAAAAAACCGGCGCGCTGGTGCAGCAGGTGCAGCAACTCAAAGACCAGATCACTCAGACGCAGGCGGGGCTGGATGTGAAGGTGAACGCGCTGAACAATCTGGAAGGCCAAATGGACCTGGAGAGCGACCAGGTGCGCGTTCTGGACGCAGGCGATTTGCCGGCCGAGCCGAACTCCGACCGGCGCTGGATCATGGCGGGAGTTGGGTTTGTCGGCGGGGCTTCGCTGCCGATCATGGCGCTGCTGCTGATCGGAATTGTTGACAGGCGTTTTCGATATAGCGATGAGACCGATGCGACCATCACCGGCATTCCGCTGCTGGGAATATTGCCGACGCTGCCGGACATGACGGGCGATCCGCAGCAGACGGCAATTGCCGCGCACTGCGTGCATCAGGTTCGGACGCTGTTGCAGATCAACGGGCCGGACCGTCGCGTTTACACGATTACCAGCGCCAGCAGCGGAGATGGGAAGACGAGCCTTACGCTGTCATTGGGGTTGTCGTTCGCGGCAAGCGGCAGCCGGACCTTGCTGATCGACGCAGACATGGTGGGCGGCGGGTTGACGGCGCGATTGGGAGTGCGATCGGAGCAGGGGTTGCTGGAAGCCATTGCGGCGGGGAATCTGGCGCCCTTCGTTCATGAGACAGATGCCGCGAACCTGGCGATTCTGCCGGTCGGGAGCGCGCTGCGGCGATATGCGGGAACGATTGCGCCGGCCGCGGTGAGGCGCTTGGTTGCGCTGGCGCGCGAGCAATATGAGATTGTTTTGATCGACACCGGTCCGATTTTGGGAAGCATTGAGGCGTCGAGCGTGTCGGCGGCGGCGGATGCGGTGATCTTGTGCGTGGCGCGCGGGCAGCAGCGGCCGCTGAGTGACCGGGCGCTGGCGCATTTGCAGGCGGTGGGAGCGCGACTGGCGGGGATGGTGTTTAATCGGGCTGAGGCGCATGACTTTGAGAGGTCCGTGAGCCGGACGGTGATTCATAGTTTGCCGGTCCAGGGGAGCTATCCGGTTCGAACCAATGGGCAGCGGATGGGACCGATGGCCAAGGCCGTGGCTTCGTCGGTGCGGCCGGAATCGGAACAAACGCAGGAATGAAGCGGGGCAATCGCATATGAGCGAACATTGGAACTCAACCCCCACCCTAACCCTCCCTCTGAGTACATGGAGAGGGGATAAGAAGATGGGATTGTCCTTATTTTCAATTGCACCGGAGAAATAAGTGGTGATGGAGAATCAGCCCCCACCACCGCCCTCCTCGATGCAATCGGGACAGGCCCCAGGAGTACCAGTGGAAGAGGTAAGTAGAGTGGGCGAGCTTCCAACGCTTTGGGGGCTGGACCCGATTCAGCTTCATGCGCGATATTGGGCGGCGCTGGGTGTGCAGGTGGTGAGGCAGGGTGAGCCGAGCCAGATTGTGCCTCATGCGGAATTGTATTTGCTGATGGATCCGCGGCCGCTGATGTTGTTTCCGCTGTGGCGGCTGACGCGGGCTTTGAACTGGATCAAGCCGAAAGTGCTGCTGGTTCGGCTGCGCGACCGGCGCGAGCGGATGACGAATTATCGACCCACGGCGGACGCGGCGGGCCGATTTACAGGATTTGCAAGTGAGGCGAGCGACGATCCGCGGATGCAGCGGGTGGGGCTGACTCCGGAGGTGGAGGTGGCGCGGTTGTGGCAGTCGGCTCCAGACGCCTTTACAGGGTGGCGGCGGATGCGGCGATATACCGCGAGCCACGCCCGGATGACGATGTCATTGGACGGGCGGGTGTTCGACCAGCGGCGGCGAAGCGACATCGCGTTGTTCGTGAGCGATTTGCAGCGGACGTGGCGGCATCCGAATGCGGTGATCGGGCGGGCGCGCCGGAATCGCGGGTGGGTGTGGCACGATCCGAGCAGCGTGATCGATGCGACGGCGGAGTTGTCGGGAGCGGTGTGGGTGGGAGCGGGCAGGACGATTGGAGGAGGGACGACGGTCGTCGGGCCGCGGGTGTTGTGGGATGATCCGGGGAAGCGGCCGGAGCCGGAGGGGATTCAGTGGTTGGAGATTGAGCCTGTGGATGCGAGGGAGGAGAGGTAGGTTTTTTAGTGAAGGGGTTTTGTAGTTGGCAGGCGTTGGCGCTGCCGAAGCGCCGCCCAAGGGCGGCGGCTAACCGAAGGGGGTGGGTGAGATTAGTGGAGTGCGTAGGTTTCTGTGGTTTTTTGAATATGGTATTTTGCGATGCCCTTACGACCCAAGACGAAACAGCGACTGGGAATTCTGATTGGTCTCCTCATCTTGTGCGGGGCGGCGCTGACGCCGCTCTATTTGTACCGGGAGCATGAGATTCGGCGGCAGACTGGAGTCTTGCGGACCAATGGGCTGGAAGCCTATCGCAAGCACGACTGGAACCAGGCGATAGCCAATCTCGATACTTATGTAAAACGCCGGCAGGCGGCGGGCGAGGCGACCGAACCGGATGCGATGCTGGGGCTGGCGATCTCGCACATGGAACGGACGGGGGCGGATCAGGAAGACCTGGCGGACGCGATAGCCATGCTGCGGCGGTATCTGGAGCTGGCGCCGGCGAATGCGGATGCGCGGCACCGGCTGCTGAAATTGCTGGTGGTGAGCCGCCAGTGGGATCAGGTGATCGCGATGTCGCGCAAGGCGCTGGAGATGAATCCAAATGATACGGAGGCACTGTCGGAATTGTCGGGGGCGCTGGGGGCGACCTCAAAGTTTTCCGAGGCGCTGGAACCGGCGGAGCGCTACAACGATGTGATGCCGACCGATCTGGACGGGCAGGAACTGACCTACAACATCATGCGGCAATTGAAGACGCCGCTGGGCGAGATGATGGATCGGGCGCGGCACTTCGAGGACCGCTATCCGGCTGACCCGCGATTCAAACTGGCGGAAGTATTGGCTTATGTAATTGGAAAGGATTCGGCGGGCGACATGGGGGCGAGCACGCAGCCGGCGGTGCTGGCGGCGCAGTTGGATGATCAGGAGACGCGGGCGCTGATCGACGCGACGGCGCATGTGCAGCCGCCGGATGCTCAATTTGTACGCCTGGCGATTCGATTGCTGGAGAATATCCGGCGGTATCAGGATTCGCTTGATCTGCTGGCGCGGGCGCAGAGCTCGCTGGCGGGCGATGTGAGCGTGAAGCTAATGTATGTTCAGCGGCTGTGGCAGGTGGGGCAGGATGCCAGGGCGCTGGCGCTGCTGGATGACATCGGCGGTGGACAGACGGGGACGGACGCGGGATTGGTGGCGTTTAAGGCGCTGGCGCTGCGAGACACAGGGCAGGCCCAGCAGGCGGACGCACTGGTAACCGCGCTGGCGGCGCGACAGGACGACGCGGACGCATTGGCCTGGGCAAAAACGTTGCAGGCGGCGGCGGAGCCGGACCTTCACAAGCGGGTGGCGGCTTTGCTCGGCGCGGTGGAGGCTTCGCCGACGAATGGAGTCGCGCATTACTACCTGGCGGAATCATTTGAAACGGCCAAAGAGGACGACCTGGCGCTGGAGCAGGCGCGGGCGGCGGCGTATGACATGCCGGGGTGGTGCCGTCCGCATTTGATGATCGCGCGGCTGGATGCGCGCCGGTTTAATCTTGCGGAGGCGGCGGTCGAGAGCGATCACGCGCTGGCCGCGGCCAAGGCGGCGCTGGGTGGGAATCGAACGGATGACAGCCCGCTGGTGAATGAGGTCATCGCGGCGCGGGCGGTGATTTTTTATGAGGTGATTCAGGCGCGGCACGACGAGGCCGCAATGAAAACATTGCTGGCGCAACTGGGGGATTTCCGGCAAGCGCATCGGGGCGAGCAACGGACGCTGGGCGTTTATGTCCGGCTGCTGTTGGACACGGGACAGACGGACGCGGCAAAGCAAACGATTGACACGGCGGTGGCGGCGGCCGCGACCGGACAGGAACAGCAGACGCTGCTGGAACTGGCGGACATCAGCGCGACAAATCATCTCGGAATGGAAGACGCGATCTACGAGGCGGCGGAGCGGAAGTTCGGGCTGACGCCGCAACTGGCATTCGATAGGGCGCGGCAGATGGTCTATCGGGATGGCAAGAACATCAATGACGCGCGGGCGTATCTGCATGATTCGGCGTCATCGGGCAAAGGGCAGCCGTGGGAATGGGGCGTGGCGGAGGCGCGGTTTTTGGAAGACGCAAAGCACTCTGACGCCGCGGGGGCGTGGGCGAAAGTGGGCGAGACTTATTCGACGGAGCTTGCGGTTCAGAGCGATATTGTGAACCCCGCCATTGCGGCTTCGGCGTGGCGGCAGCGACGAGCGTTTGTCGGCGCGACGATTGACCGGGTGCGCGGGCTGACCGGGGAATGGGCGGTGGGATGGCGCCTGGCGAAGGCACGATGGCTGCTGGATGACCCGAATATTGCGAATACCAGCGAGGCCAATGAGGCATCGGTGCTGCTCTCCGATGCGCTCAAGCATCCGGGCGTTTCGGAGCGGGCTGAGCCGCATGTGTTGCAGTCGCGGGCGATGGAGAAGCTCAACAACCTGGACGGGGCGGTGGCCGAGATGTCGCGGGGATGGCTGATTGCGCCGGGCGATAGCGAATTGGGATTTGAACTGGTTCGACTTTATCACGCCGCGGGGCGCTACCCCGAGGCGGCGGAGGCGTTTGATCGTCTGGCGGGAATGGCGGTTTCGTTGGAGGTGGCGGAAAAGGCGGCGCTGCTGATGTACGAGCAGCACGATCTGAACCGGGCCGGCGACCTTCTGCGGAAATATGATGATCCGACAAAATCGAACGACGGATTGGTGGGGTTGCTGGCGATGGTCGATCAGCGGCTGGGGCGGGTGAAAGAGGCGGGCGATCTATTCCTGCGCCTGGCGGACTCGAATGATTTGCCGCCGATTGTGATCTCCTCGGCGGCGGATTTTTTTGCGTCGATCGGCGACAAGCTGACGGCGCAGCGATTTCTGAACAAGCTGGATTCGGCGCGGCTGGCCGGGTGGGAACGGTTGCTGAAACGGGCAGCGTATCTCGAGCGATACGGCGGCGATTTGAAACAGGTGGATCAATTGTATCAGCAGGCGCTGACGACCAATTTGACGGCGCCGGCGGTGGCATATGTTGGATTTCTGATTCGGCAGCAGCGGTTGCCGGAGGCGATCACCCGTGCGGATGCGGCGCTGAAGGTGTGGCCGGGGATTCCGGCATTGTTGAATTTGAAATCGCTGGCAATCGCATTGCAGACTCCGTCGGCCAAGGATTTGACGCCGGTGGCGGCGGAATTGTCGGTTGAGCCGGAATCGCCCGCCGTGGCGAGCCTGCTGGCGGCGATGGGTGCGGGGGAAACGGCGGATGAATTACTGGGCGCGCTGCTGAAGAAATATCCGGATTTTTATCCGGGGTATGAGATTATGGTGCATCGTCTGATCGGCCAGCAGCGCCCGGACAGCCAGACGCGGGCGGCGCAACTGGCGGAGGAGGCGATGGCGCGGTTTCCGGATCAACCGCTGGCGGCGCGACTGGCGTGCGTTGCCGAAGCCGAGACGGGTCACTGGACGCAATCGCTGGCGGCGGCGCAACAATGGCGGCAACGTGATTATCAATCGCCCGTCGAGGCGGACTGGCACATCGCGCTGTGCCTGGTAAATCTGGGGCGGGCGGGGGAGGCGGTGAACCGGCTTGAACCGTATGTGGTGGATGCCAAGGCGCAGGCGGATGACCCGACCAACCAGCAGCTACTTCGCACCTATCTGGCGGCGTTGATCGCGGCCGGCCGGGTGGCGGATGCGCAGGGCATGATTGAGCCGCTGGCGCGAGGATCAGCAGTTTGGCGGGAAATTGGGATGGATTTGGCGCGGCAGTCGTTTACGGATGGGGACCAGGCGGCGGCGTGGCTCACGAATATCGCGCTGATTGTTCCGGCAAATAGTCCGGCGGAGACGCGGGCGCTGGCAGGGGCGTGGTTTGAACTGGGGAACCGGCTGCATTATGCGCCGGGGTTTGTGCGCTGCCGCGATCTGCTGAAGCCATTGGCGGCGGGGAATGTGGATGAGAATGTTCTGCTGATGCTGGCGATGGCGGAGGACCAGGCGCACGATGCGCAGGCGGCGGCGGATTATCGCGGGGTTTTGGCGGCTTCGACCCAGCCGGCGGACACAGCGGCAGCCGCGGCGGCGAACAACCTGGCGAATCTGCTACTGGCGCAAGCCGACGCGGGGGGGCTGGCCGAGGCCCAGACACTGGCCAATCGGGCGATTGCGCTGGCGGGGCAAAGCCCTATTGCTCAGGCGTATTACATGGATACCTTGGGGCGGGTTTACCTGCGGAAACAGCAGTTTGACGACGCGGCGGGGCAATTCGCCAAGGCGGATGAGATTATCCCCAATAACCCAAGCATTTTGGCGGGTTGGGCGGATGCGCTGGTCCATGGAGGGAAGACATCGGAGGCGATTGTTAAGCTGCAGGCGGCGGAATCGCGGATGGCGGGAGGGGGAAATCCCAGCCCGGAATTGGTGCGGGAGTTGGCGCAGGTGCGCCAGGCGATTGGCGGGGCGACGACAAAGGCGTTATAGACTTCCTATTCTTACTTGGTTTTCATTGGGACGGGGGTCTTTGTGGTCGGGGATGGGGACGCACCGCCCAAGGGCGGCGGCTAACCGGGGTTGGGGGGCTGCGACGAATGGGGGGTATTTTTCGATTGAAAGCACTGATAGGCAATGGTTTATCGGACGTTTGAAATTGCCAAATGTGCGGAATTTAGTTGGCGCGGGGACGGGTGTGGGGGTATACTGATCAATAAGATAGCGGTGGTGTATCTTCCGCGGCGCTGGTTTTTGGGATTACTTGGCGCTTTGGAAGAGCTATATCCGCCGGCAGATATTGGAGTTTGATTGTCGCGAAGTGCATTATTTAGTCTCGTGGCAGCGATTCTGGGTGTTCTGGCATTTGCCGTGACTCCCGTTCGTGCGCTCACGGTTGTCGGCAACGGCGATACCGTGGATGGGTGGAATATCATCATGCCCGCCGGGATGACGATGCTGTGGGAAGACAACAAGCCATCACTTACTCTTCAGACCACCAGCGCATTTAATACGACCGCAGGCCAGCAGATCATGTTTGTTCAAGCGCTGTACTCGGCCAGTTCGACGATCACTTTTGACACGCAGGCGATCACCAATTCTTCGTTCACAAGGTTTACGGGAATGACGCAGAGCGTGAATACCATGTTGTCCGGCACGCGGTCGACGCCGGCGTTGATCGGCTCGGCATTTACTTTGAACAACCCCGGGAAGACAATTTTTACGAGCCAGGTCACGACGGGCACGCGAAACACGCTGAGCGGCATGTTGATGAACACGCAGACGTCGCGGTTGGGTTATGGCGGCGGCGGGAATTTCATCATTAACGCCAATCCCGCGACGGGCGGCGGATTGAAGAAGATATTCGCATTCCGGGAAGATCCGATTCCGGTGGCGCCGGTTCCGCCGGCGTTCTGGATGGGGTTGTCGACGCTGATGGGGCTGGGAGCCGTGGCGGGGTTGCGGAAGATGCTGGGGCGGCGGGTTGCTTAAGATCAATTCACGCCAGGGCGGTTGAGCCTTCAGATCGTTCGTTTTTTCTTCCTCATCTTTATCTTAATCCTCATCTTTATCTTGCTCTTGCTCTAATTCCCGCGGGCATTCTCCAAGCTGCTGACGATTCACCACAGGAATGGGCTGATCATTGTGAATCCAACCGTAAAAGAACGGAATCGCTCCTGTCCTTTGGGGAATTGATCAGATCGTCTTTGAGTGAGTCGCGGTTGCTGGGTTTACGGCAGTAGATATTGTCGTGATGATTGTCCGAATTGCACCAAAGGAGCTTAAAACGGCAGCGTTCGATCCATCCAGTCATCGTTCTTCAGCACCTGCTTGCGGCTGAATCGCGCCAGACGATCCGCGCGCGACTGGCAGAGCTTGATGATGCGCGCCGCGCCGATGGTTCGCCACATCTTTCGCAGGTTGGCGGCGTGGCGCATGAAGAGGTCGTCGTCAGCGCTGGCGAAGAGCTGCGCGGAGCCGGGATCACCCTGACGGGCCGCGCGCCCGAATAGCTGCCGGTCGATCCGGCCGCTGGCGGCGGGTTCGGTGCTGATGACATGCAGGCCGCCGTTCTCGGCGACGCCGCGGGCCAGTTTTATATCCGTGCCGCGGCCCGCCATATTCGTCGCCACCGTGATCTGCCCGTTGCGGCCGGCCTCGGCGACGATGCTCGCCTCCTGAGCCGTCTGCGTCGCGTTTAATACCCGGTGAACCTTCTGCCGAGCCGTGAGGCGGCGGCTGACTTCCTCGCTGCTCCAGAC
>Ga0208589_1000495_pt1 | contig 18484 bp, 19 predicted proteins | sample NGESurshal092012_2_FD_184486 | JGI IMG/M metagenome (GOLD analysis project Ga0208589, IMG submission 184486) | Arctic peat soil microbial communities from Barrow, Alaska - NGEE Surface sample F53-2 shallow-092012 (SPAdes) | ecosystem: Environmental > Terrestrial > Soil > Wetlands > Peat ... | reverse complement strand
GCACTGCCACCACCGGCCGAGCCCCACCGTGCGGCCCGACCCCCCCACCGCGCGGCCCGACCCCCCACCGCGGCGGGACCCCGCGCCGCCCCACCCCCCACGCGGGCACGAAGATCATGGCTCCCCCGCCTGGGGGAGTCCACGGGTGAGGTGCACGGGCGATACTGGAGTCGGAGGGTGATCTTGTGCGATCATGCCCGGAGGTCCCCGTGCGGCGGGACGGTGGACTCTAACCGCCGAGTCGCATGCGGACGAGGCTACTTTCCGTCCACGTCCCTGACATCGTGAGGTCGTGTCCATGAAGGTAGCTGTCATCAAGGAGTCAGCGCCCGGCGAGCGCCGGGTGGCGCTCGTCCCGGAGATGATCGCGCGGTTGCGCGCCGCCGGGCTCGAGGTGCTCGTGGAATCCGGCGCCGGGGACGGCGCATGGTTCGCGGACAGCACCTACGCGGAGGCCGGCGCGACCGTGGTCAGCCGCGAGGAACTGCTCGCCGGCGCGGACCTGATCCTGACCGTGGGCAAGCCAGACGGGCAGATCCTGGGCGGACTCCGGTCCGGCCAGGCGATCCTGGGCATGCTCAATCCGCTGGCGGACCCGGGACTGGCCGCCACCCTGGCCTCCCGCGGGATCACCGCCATCAGCCTGGACGGCCTGCCCAGGACGCTGTCCAGGGCCCAGGGCATGGACGCGCTGAGCTCGCAGGCCAACGTGGCCGGGTACAAGGCCGCCCTGGTCGGGGCCTCAGCGTTCGGCCGGTTCTTCCCCATGCTGACCACCGCCGCGGGCACCGCACGGCCGGCCAAGGTCCTCATCCTGGGTACGGGGGTGGCGGGCCTGCAGGCGATCGGCACCGCGCGGCGGCTCGGCGCCGTGGTGTCCGCCTACGACGTGCGCCCGCAGACCAGGACTGAGGTGGAATCGCTCGGCGGCACCTTCATCGAGCTCAGCTCGGTCGGCGACGCGGCCGGCGAGGGCGGCTACGCCCGGGCGCTGACCGACGAGGAACGCCAGGCCCAGCAGGCCGAGCTGACCGGGCATATTGCCCGGCACGACGTGATCATCACCACCGCCCAGGTGCCCGGACGCAAACCTCCGCTGCTGATCACCGAGGACGCGCTCAAGGCGATGACTGCAGGCTCGGTCGTGGTGGACATGGGCTCCGGCCCGCTCGGCGGCAACGTCGCGGGCTCGGTGCCGGGCGAGACGGTCGTCACCGGGAACGGGGTCACCATCATCGGCGCCGCGAACCTGGCGACCACCGTGCCCGCTGCCTCTTCCGCCTTCCTGGCCCGCAACATCAGCGCCCTGGTGCTGCACATGGTGGCCGAGGGCGCGCTGGTCATTGATCCCTCCGACGAGATCCAGGCCGGAGTGGTCATCACCCACGACGGCGCGGTCATCCACCCCGCGACGGCCGCCTTGCTCGCGAAGACCCAGCCCGGTGATGACGCACCCGGAGGTGCTACCCCGTGACCACGGTACTGCTCACTGACATAACGATCTTCGTGCTCGCCCTGCTGGTGGGCTTCGAGGTGATCAGCAAGGTGCCTGCCACCCTGCACACGCCGCTGATGTCGGCGGCCAACTCGATCCACGGCATCGTGCTGGCGGGCGCGATGCTCATCGCGGTCACGGCGCACGACGCGCTGGGATACATCCTGGCTTTCGTCGCCGCTGCCTTCGCCGCGATGAACGTGGTCGGCGGCTACGTGGTCACCGGCCGGATGCTCAAGATGTTCCGCCGGTCGCGCACCCCGGTGGCGGACGCCACGGCGCCGGCCGCCGTCAGCGGCAACGGCCAGGCCCCCGCGGCCGGGCAGCGGGGCGGGCAGTCATGAGCGCGTTCGACTGGATCACCCAGCTGCTCTACGTGGCCGCCGCGACGTGCTTCGTGCTCGGCCTGCACCTGATGAACTCCCCCGCCACGGCAAGGCGCGGCAACCAGGTATCCACCGCGGGCATGATCCTCGCCGTGGCGACCACGCTGGCCCTGGTCGCCCACGCGGGCACGGTCACCACCACCGGCTGGATCGTGATGCTCGCCGGCACGCTCGTCGGCAGCGGAGCTGGTCTGTACGCGGCCCGCACGGTCGAGATGACCGCGATGCCGCAGCTGGTCAGCATCTTCAACGCGGTGGGCGGCGGCGCGGCCGCCCTGGTCGGGATCGACGACTACGTCCGGCTCGCCTCGGGGGGCATCGCCGAGTCGACCACGGTCTTCACGATTCTTGACGTGCTCATCGGCGCGGTGACCTTCTCCGGGTCGATCATCGCCGCGGGCAAACTGCAGGGGCTGATCGACGGGTCCCCCATCACCTTCCCCGGCTCGCGCGCCGTCAACGTCGCGGCCGCGGTCATCGCGGTCGGCGGCGGGATCTACATGATCGCCACCCCGAGCGTCGTGGTACTGGTCATCATCATCCTGGCCGCGCTGCTCTTCGGCGTGACCATGGTGCTGCCGATCGGCGGCGCGGACATGCCGGTGGTCATCTCGCTGCTGAACGCGTTCACCGGCACCGCGGTGGCGATGGCGGGGTTCGTGATCGGCAACTGGGCGCTGATCATCGCCGGCGCGCTCGTCGGTGCCTCTGGTGGCATCCTCACCAAGCTGATGGCTGACGCGATGAACCGGTCGATCCGCAACATCATCGTGGGCGGGTTCGGCACCGGCGACAGCGCCCCGGCGGTCGAGGGCCCTGGCGGGGACGTGCGGTCCATCCAGGCCGATGACGCCGCCATCCAGCTCGCCTACGCCCAGAAGGTCATCATCGTGCCCGGCTACGGGCTGGCGGCCGCGCAGGCGCAGCACCAGGTGGCCGAGCTGGCCTCGGTGCTGGAGGAGCGCGGGGTGGAAGTCAGCTACGCGATCCACCCGGTCGCGGGCCGGATGCCCGGGCACATGAACGTGCTGCTCGCGGAGGCCAACGTGCCCTACCCGCAGCTCAAGGAGATGGACGAGATCAACCCGGAGTTCCCGCGGACCGACGTGGCGCTGGTCATCGGGGCCAACGACGTGACCAACCCGGCCGCGCGGCGGCCCGGGAACCCGGTCTCCGGGATGCCCATCCTGGATGTGGACCACGCCAAGAGCATCATCGTGATCAAGCGGTCCATGGGGCACGGCTACGCAGGCATCGACAACGAGCTGTACGTAAACCCGAAGACCAGCATGTTCTTCTCCGACGCGAAGAGCGCGCTGACCGAGCTGACCGCCGCGGTCAAGACCCTGGTCAGCTGAGCCGCCGAAGGAGCGCGGCGCCGACTGGACTGAGGAGCGGGAACGAGCAACCAGGCGCCCCGGAAGCGCGAGGAAACAGAGCCGGCCGAGCTGACCGCCGGGCGGGTGGCCCGGGTCGGGGACATCGAGGTCCGGCGGCTGCTGCCGCTGCGGCACCGGCGCAGCGTCGGCGCCTGGTGCTTCGTGGACCACTACGGCCCGATGTCGGTGGACGGCGTGGCCGGGATGCAGGTGCCGCCTCACCCGCACATCGGATTGCAGACCGTCACGTGGCTGCTGGACGGCAACGTGCTGCACCGGGACAGCCTGGGCAGCGAGCAGATGATCCGGCCCGGCCAGCTCAACCTGATGACCGCGGGACGGGGAATCGCCCACTCCGAGGAATCACCGCAAGAGCATGACCCGGGCCTGCACGGTGTGCAGCTCTGGCTGGCGCTGCCCGGCTCGCAGCGGCAGGTGGTCCCCGCCTTCGAACATCATCCCGAACTGCCGATGGCGGGCCTGGCCGGATTCAAGATCACCGTGTTCGCTGGCTCGCTAGCCGGTGCACAGTCCCCGGCCACCGTCTTTTCCCCGGTCGTGGGGGCTCAGTTGCACGCGGGCCGGGACACCCGCGGTCAGCTCAGCCTGGACCCGGACTATGAACACGTGATCTTCATGGTGGCCGGGACGGCCGAGGCCGACGCTACCGCGCTCGCCCCGGGGGCCCTGCTGTACCTGCCCCCGGGACGGGACCAGGTGACGCTGGCGGCCACAGCGGGCGCCGAGCTGTTCCTGCTCGGCGGGACGCCGCTGGACCAGCCGGTGGTCATGTGGTGGAACTTCGTGGGGACCAGGCCTGAGGACATCATCGATGCGGCGCGCGACTGGAGCCAGGGGACCCGGTTCGGCGAGATCCCGGGCTACCACGGCACGCGCCTCCCGGCGCCCCCACTCGATGCGGTCCGGCTTGTCCCCCGGCCGGACCCCGTCCAGCGGCCCGGCTGACCCCCACGGCCGGACCCCGTCCAGCGGCCCAGCCTGGCCCGTTCAGGCGTCAGGTTCCGCGCCGTCACCTGACTTGGCGCGGGGCAGTTCGATCACGCTCTGCGCATGCGCCACGAGCAGGTCCAGCAGGCCGCCGCCACGCAGGCCGAGCAGTTCCCAGGATCGCGCGATGCCGACCGCGAAGAACACCAGGACCAGGGTGCCCGAAGCCGACTGGGCCGACGCCGCACTGCGCGCGATGATCGCCGCGACGGTCTGCCCCACGTACACCGCGATGATGAACAGCAGCAGATACGGCCACCGCCGGCTGAGCTTCTGCTGCGCCCGGGTCCGCCACAGCCGGATCGCGAGGCCGACGGTGCTGGTCAGGCCGAGCAGGCCGAGGATGAGGTTGGCGCTGGGAAGAGCGTTGCCGGGGCGCAGCCCCACCAGCGAGATCCACAGCGCGTCGACCAGGGCGGTAAAGGCCGTGGCCGCGATGGCCTGCTGCTCGGTGGACGCCTTCGCCCCCATCAGCCGCTCCGGGGCCACGGACAGGGCCACGAACAGCAGGCCCGCCAGGGCGCCTGCCACGGTCGTGCTGCCGACGAAGAAGTTCGTGTAGGACGCCACCCTGCGATGCTGCCTCATTACGGGGGGTAGCACCAGGATGGCAGCACCCTCGGTGCGGCTGACCCGGCCGACCGCTGACAGGAATCGGGGCGGGGGGCGAGGACGGGTCAGGAACCGGTCAGGTGGTGCACCGGCGGGTGCGGGATGTCGTCCACGGCGTAGCTCAGGTAGCTCACCACGTCCACCACCCCGTCGATGGCCCGGCACATGGCCACCGCGAGCGGGATCATGCTCTTCCCCTCGACCACGCCGGCCAGCACCGCCCGGCCGCCGGTGACGTCCACCTGGACCAGGGCCGGATTCGTGCCGAGATAGCGGGTGAACACGTCGCGGATGATCTCGTACTGGATGTCCCGGTCCGGCCGGAGGAATACCCGGCCCAGGTCACCCCAGCTGACGATGCCCACCAGGTACCCGGCGGAATCGGTGACGGGCAGCCAGCTGGTGCGGCCGCGCTCCATGGACCGGGCGGCCGCCGCCACCGAGGCATCCACCGGGATCGCCTCGGCCGACGCCGTCATCACGTCCCGGGCCCGCTGCCCAGCCCCTCCGGCCTGGGTGCTCCGATGGCGACGCCAGCGGTTCAGTTGCGGAAAAGAATGGTGACCGGCGGGTCCGGGCGGTAGCACCTGGGCCGCGGTGATCAGCCCAGTCAACCGCCCGGCGGGGTCGAGCACCGGCAAGGCGCCGAACCCGGTCGCGGTGATGACCGCCGCGACGTCCCGAATCGGTGTGTCTTCGGCGACGGCCACGGCGTCGGCCGTCATGACCTCGCGGACCTTGCGACGAGACATCGGGCCTCCTTGACCAGTTCCCCAGGAGAAGCACACCAGGTGCCGGCGGCGAGCTCCCAGGGCTGGAAGGCTCTGCATTAGGGCATAAAGTCCCTTCCACCGGCGGCGTCACCCGGTTGAGGCTGCTACCAGAGGGTGAAGTTCCAGCGCGTAACCACCCAACTGCGTGAGAGTAGCCAGCAATGGGTACTTGTACCTCCGGCAGCAACACAGCGGGGACGCAATGGACGCCGGCCCTCCGACTGAATCTGCGAGGGAGGTGCGGGCGCTGAATCAGAACCTGGCGCTGCCGCGCATCGTGGTGGGCGTAGACGGCTCGTCGGCCTCACTGGCCGCACTGCGGTGGGCGGTACGCGAAGCGGGATTGCGGAGGACAGACCTGCACGTGGTGCGGGCCTGGGAGGATGCCGCGAAGCGGGTAGCACCCTACGCCTCACATGCCTGTCACCCGGGCGACGCGGAAGACCTCCTCGACGCCAGCGAAGGGCTCGAGGCCGAGGTGACCGCCGCGGTCGGCTGCACATCCCTGGGCACAGTGACCGTGGAGGTCGCGGAAGGCCTGGCGGCGCGGGTGCTGCTCGATCACGCCGACGGCGCCGAGATGCTGGTGCTGGGCAGCGCCAGGTGCGCGCCGGATGGCATCGGCCCCGTGGCCCGGGCCTGCCTGCGGAACGCACCCTGCCCGGTCGTGGTGGTCAGCGTCGCGATGACCGGGGTTCCGGTACCGGCCTGAGGGTTCCGGGCCCGTCCCGGTTTCAGTGCGCTGGGTTCAGCGCCGACCCTGGCCAGATGGAACAGGTCCTGGTCAACCTGGCGGTCAATGCCCGTGACGCCATGCCTGGCGGCGGCACGCTGACCATCTCGACGGCCAGCACGAACCTGGATGAGGAATACGCGGTCGGCCGGGCCAACCTGCAACCCGGCTGGTACGTGAGCGTGAAGGTGAGCGACACCGGTACCGGAATGCCACTCGATGTACAGGAACGCGTGTTCGAACCGTTCTTCACGACCAAGCCTAAAGGCGAGGGAACCGGCCTGGGCCTGGCCACGGTGTACGGGATCATCACCCAGGCCGGCGGAGCCGTCCGGATCTATTCCGAGCCCGGCCTGGGCACCACGGTGACCGTGCTGATGCCTCTTACCGGTCGCGACTCCCGGATCACGCCAGCGCCGCAGGCGGAGCCCGAAGGCGGTGCGGGCAAGCTGGTCCTGGTGGTGGAGGACGAGGCCGCGCTGCGAGAGGTCACGCGGAGGATGCTGGACCGCGCGGGCTACCGCGTGCTGACCGCGGCCAGCGGACTGGAAGCCCTCGACATGCGGCCGGCGAGCAAGGCCCCATCGACGTGCTGCTGACCGACGTCGTCATGCCGCACATCCTGGGACGCGAGGTTTCCGACCGGGTCAGCGCGCTCCAGCCGGGCGTCCGGGTCCTGTTCATGTTGCCCATGGCCTGCTCAGCGCCCAGGGCGTGCTGGAACCGGGACTCAACCTCATCGAGAAGCCGTTTACCCAGGCCGCACTCCTCACCAAGCTGACCGAGGTACTCGCTGAGGCCCTGGGTAAGGAGCGCACGCATGGGCCGCTGGCCCGGTCGTCGGCGGGGCGGCCGCCAGCCCCGTCGTCAGCGGGCAGTTGCGGCCCCGGGCTACACCGGCAGCCTGATCCACGCGCGCCGTCCGTCCGGGGCAGCTTCCGCGCGCGCGGTGCCACCCAGGGGCCGGGCCACCTCCTCCAGCGCGGCCTGGACGGCGGCCGGGTCAGCGGGGGCCGCGCCGCTGTTGCCGGGGTCCGCCGCGAGGGTCAGCCCGATCTCGATGACCTGGTCACCGTCCTGGACCGCAACGTGCACCGGCCCAGGCCAGCCCTGGTCCGCCAGGACAAACAGGGCCAGTTCGGCGACGTCCGCGACGACCGGGAGAGCTGCATCCAGGGGGCCAGGGCGAGGAGCTCCCGCGGACCGCTGAACCTCGATCGTGACCGACGGCGGCAGGAACCACGCGGCCCTCCGCCGCAACGTGTCGGCCAGGCCGGATTCGGGACCCGGAAAGGGCCATTCATCGGTGATCCAGCGCAGCGCCCGGGCCGTCGCATCGAGCTGGCGCTGGACCTCGGCGAGGGACTGTTCCAGATCCGGCTGGGCAGGGCAGCTGATCATCTGCAGGCTCAGGGTCGCCGCGGTGAGATCCTGGACCGGACCATCGTGCACGAAGTCCGCGAGAGCGGTCCGCTCACCGGACCGCATCAGCCGGAGCAAGCGGAGCAGACCCTGCTCTCGGGGCGGGCCGCCGCCCGGGCGGATCGGTGCGGTGCGGGCCGGATCCGCCTCGGCGCGGGCCGGATCCGCCTCACCGAGCGCGCGCACCGCGCTGACCAGGTCGGCGGGCCGGAACGGCTTGGCGAGGAACGCGACGCCGGCTGGAAGCGACAGGGTGTCCCCTCCGGTGACCATCAGGCACCGGGAAGCCGCGGCGGGGTCGTCGGCCAGCAGCGCGTCGATCAGGTCCATCCCCCGCTCGCTGCCGATCCGGGCATCGACGAGGACCGCGTCGTATCCGCCCGGGCACATCGTGCGGGCTTGCGTCACCGAGGCTGCGAGGTCGACGTGATATCCCTCACCCATCAGGGCCCGGCGCATCAGGCTGCTGATCGCATCGTCATCGTCCACGACCAGTACCCGCTGGCTACCTGGCTGTGCTGCCACGGCCCGCCTTTCCGGCTCCCCGAGTGCCAGCACGGCCCCGGGTCCTCCTTGATCACTCAAAGTAGCGTATATTTCACTATAAGCAACTCCACCGGGGACGCCAGGGCGGGCTTCCCTGCGGACGAGGGCATGGCCAGCGCCCGGAACGGGGCACGTGATGAGCGGAGTCAAGGCTGGGGAGGCCAGCAGCGAGCACGCGGGTATCCGCGTGTTCCTGGTCGACGATCACGAGATCGTGCGGCGTGGGCTGAAGGGCCTCCTGGAGGCCGAGCCGGACATCGACGTCGTCGGAGAGGCCAGCACCGCCGAGTCGACCATGAACCGGATGCTGGTGCTGCAGCCAGAGGTGGCCCTGCTGGACGTCCGGCTCCCGGACGGGGACGGCGTGACCTTGTGCCGCGACATCCGGTCCGCGCTCCCTGGCACCGTATGCCTGATGCTCACGGCCTACGGAGACGATGAGGCGCTGCTCGGGGCCATCATGGCGGGCGCGGCTGGTTACGTGATGAAGCAGGTGTCGGGCACCGAACTGGTCGGCGCGGTGCGCTCGGTGGCCGCGGGGCAATCGATTCTCGATGCCCACGCGGCTCAGCGCGTCATGCAGCGCCTGCGCGAGCGGGCAAGCAGCGTTGATCCCGTCTCAGCGCTGTCCGCGCAGGAGAAGCGGGTACTGGATCTCATCGGCGAGGGCCTGACCAACCGGCAGATCGCCGAGCGCATGGTGCTGTCGGAGAAGACCGCCAAGAACTACGTCTCATCGCTGCTCTCCAAGCTGGGCATGCAGCGGCGCTCCCAGGCCGCGGCGCTCGCCGCACGGCTGGGGGGCAGCCCAGACGAGCGGTGACGGCTCGCCTTCCCTGGGGTCGCCTCGAGCACCGTGGCCGGAGTCGCCGAAGAGCCCCGGCGGGCCTTCCGTGTCGCGTGCATCTGCGGGGCCACTTTCCGCCGGCCACGAGCGGAGCAGCTCAGCGGAGGCTGGTCCACCGGGGGCCGGTGGTCTGCCAATCGGCGTCCCAGGCGGCCAGGCGCCGCCGGTCGACCGCCTGGAGGCCCAGCGTCCCGGCACACACCAGGACCGCGCCCAGCGTGAACGGGGCTATCACCATGGCCAGTACCATCTGCCCGGTGACCTGATCGGGCCGGAGCGGAGGTCCGGTCTGCCAGCCGGCCCGGTCCACCCAGATGCGCACGGTGCGGCCCGCCTGGGTCCCGGTGGGGACCACCACGTAGCCGCGGCGTGCGGTCCCGTCCGGTGCAGTCCACCGGGCACGGGCTTCGGGCGGCGCCGCGGCGCCGTAGCCGACGTCCATCGCGCTGGGCGCGCCGGCCACCAGGACTGCGGGGACCTGGCGCCAGCTGGCGTGCTGGGCCCTGGCCACCTGGGAGGCGGCCGCCTGGGCCCACCAGCCGGCGCCCAGCGCGGCGATCGGCGCGCCGACCAGGAACGTGACCAGGGCGGCTGCCACGATGGCCGCCGCCAGCCGGTCTGAGCTGCGCCGCAGCGGGTTGCGGTCGGGCCACAGCCCGCGCAGCCAGGCCCGGCGCCGCGGGTACGGCTCCGCAACGTGTCTCATGCCCGTCTCCCCTCCGCCTCCTTTACTGTCCGCTGGCGGAGAGCCGTGGCCTAAGGGTCATCCGCCCTATGCGACCGGGACCATCGTCGGGACGGGACGGGACGGGGCCCGGGCGGCCCGGCTCGGGGCCGGGGCGGGCTGGGCCGGGCGTCAGCCCTTGACCGCGCCGGTGAACCCGCCCACGAGATGGCGCTGGGCGAAGATGAAGCAGCCCAGCGCGGGCAGCATGGACAGCACCGTGAACGCGAGAATGCCGCCGGCAGGTGGACCCCGGCGAGGTGGAGCTGCGGGTCGGCCGGTCGAGCGCGGACATCGAGACCTCGCTTAGGTACACTCTCACCGGCCAGCGCCGGGAGGTGGGCTTCGACCGGGTGCTGCATCCCGGCATCACGTTGCTGCCTGCTGACTGACTGACCACCGCGAGGGCGCTATGCTCCGCGATCTTCCTGCGGTAACGCCGGCGGCTGGGCTGCCGACGCCGGCCTGCGGGCGGTACCGCGCCGTCGTGGCCGGCCACCAGCTGCGGTGACCAAGGAAAGACTCATTTACCGGGCGGGCGTGGTCAGCGAACCGGGGGCGGCGTTCCGGCGGCGGTAGCGGCCAGGGCCGGATCCCAGGAGCAGGCCACGCAGGCCTGCTGGAACGCCGAACGGGCGAACTGCACCGCCGTTGCGTGCGGATCTTCGGCGGTCCGGACGTCCTCCCAGTCCAGCACGTACTCCCCCAGCGTGCCGTCCCACCGGGCGGACGGCGGGGACAGCGCCAGGCTGCCGAAACCCTCTGGCGCCGGGTGCGCGTAGGCGTAGAACGCCGCCTGGCCGTAACGCCCGTCACCTGGCCACCAGCCGACCGCGACCTCCTGCGCGTCCATCGCGTTGCGCATGATGAAGTCGGCCGAAGGCGGGCTGGCCGGCTGGCCGGAGAACAGGCTCACCGCCAGGTCGAACGAGCCCCACCAGGCGTTGACCGGCGTGGACCGACCGCGATAAGGAGCGCGGTAGTCGGCGAGGACCAGGGCCGCCTGGGTCGCGGCCGCGAAGTAGTCACGGACCTGCCCGGGATCGTAGGTCGCGTGGTCATGGTCCTCGTCGAGCGGGACGCTCCACGCCACCTCCTGCGGCGTCGGGTCGATCTCGACCGGCCCGCCCAGCCGGCGCACCGCGGCCAGCACGTCGCGGGTCACGTCCCCGACCGCGCGGTCCGGGGTCAGCGGTACCCGTTCGGCCGGGCCGCCGCTGTGCTCGATCACCGCCTCGTGCGTCCGCAGGTCCAGCGCGGCGACCAGCGACCCGGAACCGTCGGGCGCGGGCAGCGGCGCCGTCTCCCAGCCGCGTGCGGTCAGCCGCAGCGCCGCGTGCTGGAGCTGGGGCTCGGGGGGCGCGAGCCGGACCGCCAGCTTGCCGAGCACCTGGGTGTGCGCATGCAGGGTGTCGCAGGTCGCCCGCCAGCCCTCATAAGAGCAGGCCGGCCAGTTACTGGTCATAGTCCGCAGACTAGTCCCCGGCATCGGCGCGGGCCGACAGCCCGGCAGGCCCGGCAGCCCGGCGCGGGCCGATCGCCCGTTTGCCGGAACACCGGGCGGGTAGCCGCGAGCAGGATTCTGGCCGTGATTGAAGAGGGGGACGTACGTGCAGATCGGCTACAAGCTGGCTACTGAGGCCCGCGGCAGCGGCCCGCGCCGGCCGGGCCGCCGGGCCCGCATGACACGGGCTGCGCCGGGTAGGGCCGTGGGCCTGCCGCGGCACCCGTCGCGACGTCAGGCCGTCCCAGGAAAGGCAGCGATCATGGCAGCCGCCAAGCGCACCAGCACCGCCCAGTACGGCGTTCCCGGCCTCGGGAAGAAGGACGCGGGCCTGGTCATCGAGATCTTGCAGGACCGCCTCAACGCCCTCAACGATCTCGCCCTGACCCTCAAGCACATCCACTGGAACGTGGTGGGCCCGCAGTTCATCTCGGTGCACACCATGCTCGACCCGCAGGTGGACTCGGTCCGCCTGATGGTCGACGAGACCGCCGAGCGCATCGCCACCCTGGGCGGCTCGCCGTCTGGCACGCCCGGCGCGCTGGTCGCCGCCCGGTCCTGGGATGACTACTCCCTCGGCCGCGACAGCGCGCTGGCCCACCTGGGCGCACTCGACGTCGTCTACGCGGGCGTCATCGAGGCGCACCGCAAGGCGATCGCGGCGACGGAGGAAGCGGACCCGGTCACCCAGGACATGCTCATCGAGCAGGCCGGGCAGCTTGAGCAGTACCAGTGGTTCGTCCGGGCCCATCTCGAGGACCCCCGCGGCTCTCTCGCCACCTCGGGGGCCCACACCGAGCAGCAGGCCGCCGCCCGCGCACGCAAGAAGTAGCCCGGGCCGCCACGGGCCATGACGAGCCCGCCCGGCGGCGCGGGGCCGGCTGAACTGCCCCGCGGTCGTGTCCGTCTTAAGGGGTAACCCGGGTCTTCGACGCATCCAGATCCGGCCGCGCCACCCGGCGCCGCGCACGAGCGGGGGCACCACCGGGCGGCTCCCCTGTGCGGACGATGGGACACTGCCGATGTCGCTTGCTGCCCTGTTCTCCTGGATGATCACGGCCGGCGGCGGGCTGTACCTGCTGACCATCTGGCTCATCGAGTACGACCACGAATTCCAGTCCGGCGCGGCGACCCGCCTCCCGGTGCCGGTGATCAGCACGCACGCGCTGCTCGCCATCACCGGGCTCGGCCTGTGGGGCTATTACCTCTTTACCGACTCCACCCGGCTCGCCTGGGCGGCGGTGGCGATCCTCGCCGTCGTCGCGACCCTGGGGCTGATCATGGCGGCCCGCTGGATCGTCGTGTACCGGACTCAGCGGACCCCGGGGGTGGCCCTCGCCGGCATCGGCGCGCATAGTGCACCGGCCGGCTTCTTCGACCCCTCCGCAACGCAGCGGTCCGGCTCGGCCCGGGAACCGGACTCCGGAGTAGCGGGGCCACCCGAACGGCACTTCCCGCTGCCGGTCGTCATCGCGCACGGGCTCTTCGCCACGCTCACGATCGTGCTCGTGGTGCTGACCGCGCTGGACGTGGGCGGGAGCTGACTGGCGGGCCCGGGCCCGCCAGTCAGTCAGCGGTCAGGGCATGCCGTAGCGCAGGGCGGGAGCCGTCGCGGCGATCTCCATCAGCCGGTTGTACTTGGTGATCCGCTCTCCGCGGGCCGGGGCCCCGGACTTGAGGTGCCCGCAGCCGGTGCCGACGGCCAGGTCGGCGATGAACGAATCCTCGGTCTCCCCGGAGCGGTGGGACACGAACTGCCGGTAGCCAGCGCGGCGGCAGACGGCCATGGCCTGCAGCGTCTCGGTGACCGTGCCGATCTGGTTGAGCTTGATGAGCGAGGCGTTGCCGATGCAGAGCCCGATGGCCCGGGTGATGATGGCCGGGTTGGTGCAGAAAATGTCGTCACCGACTAGCTCCACGGTCCCGCCGAGCCGGGCGGTGAGTGCGATCCAGCCGTCCTCGTCGTCCTCGCCGAGGCCATCCTCGATGAGGTGCACCGGGAACGCCTCGGTCATGGCAGCCAGCCGGTCGATGAGATCAGCGCTGCTCAGTGGGATCCCGGAGACGAGATACGTGCCGTCCGCCTGGCGGAATTCTGATGCGGCCAGGTCCAGGGCGATGCTGATCCCGTCCCTCCCGGTCCGGTACCCGGCGTCCGCAATGGCCCCCACGAGCAGCCGCAGCACCTCTTCCGGCTCACTGATCTCCGGGGCGAACCCGCCCTCGTCCCCGAGCCCGGTGGACAGCTTGCGCTGGGTGAGCTCGCGGCGCAGGGCGGCGTACACCTCCGCGCCGGCCCGGACCGCCTCGGCCATGGACGGGGCGCCCAGCGGGGCGATCATGAACTCCTGGAAGTCGAGCTCGTTGGGGGCGTGCATCCCGCCGTTGAGCACGTTGAAGTGCGGAACCGGCAAGGACGGCGAGACCCCGTCCGGGGTCAGCCAGTGCCACAGCGGGACGCCCGCGGAGGCGGCCAGCGCCCGGGCCAGCGCCATGGAGGCGCCCACCAGCGCGTTCGCGCCGAGTCTGCTCTTGTTCGCGGTCCCGTCGAGATCGATCATGGCCTGGTCCGCTTCGTCCAGCCCGGACCAGGACCGCCCGCGGAGCAGGCCGGCCAGCTCGGTGTTGACCGCGCCGACGGCGCCGAGTACCCCCTTGCCCCCGTACCGGGCCGGGTCGCCGTCCCTGCGTTCCACAGCCTCGCGCGAGCCGGTGGAAGCGCCCGACGGCACCCCGGCCCGGGCGGTCGTCCCGTCACCAAGCCGCACCGTCACGGCCAGCGTGGGCCGCCCGCGCGAGTCCAGGATCTCCAGCGCGGACAGCTCTGCGACGTCAAAACCCGCCATCGTCATCTCCCTGACTCGCCAGCCGCCTGTCCTCCCGAACTCGGGCCGCAGCCGGTCGGGCGGCCTGAGCCGCTCGTTACTCCCACTGTCGGGGGCGGCGCCGGCCCGGATCAGGGCCAAAGGGCCCGGATCAGGGGCAGCAGGTCACCTGCCGGGCGGATCTCTTCATCCGGCCGCGACGCAGCCGGGCCGGGGCGTGAGCGGCTGCGGATGGTTTTCGTTGCGGCGGCTGAAGCGGGGGGTGCTGCCGCCGCAGCCCGGCCGCGGCGGAAGCTCGCGGGGCGCGTCCGTCCCTGATTGACTCGGCACAGGGCGCACGACGGGCGTGGGGGATGCCGAGACCAAGGAGACCCATGAACGAGGACATCCGGGCCCTGGTGGCCACGGCGTCACGGATCCTGGCCGCGGCCGGCCAGGGCGATCTCATCTGGGGGCACGCCTCGGCCCGGGACCCGGACGACCACGGAGTGTGGCTGAAGTCGGCCCGCTGGGGCCTGGAGGAGGTGACCGCGGACCGGGTGCACCTGGTCAGCGAGGACGGCCAGGTCCTCGAGGGCGACGGGCAGCGGCACAGCGAGTACCCCATCCACACCGAGATCATGATCGCGCGACCCGACGTCGGCGGTGTCGTGCATACGCATCCCCCGCACGCGGTCGCGCTGGCGGCGACGGGCCAGCCGTTACGGCCGGTTAGTCACGCAGCGAACTATTTCGTGCCGCCCGACGTGCCGCGTTTCACCGGGACCGCCGACCTGATCCTGACCCGGGACCTCGGCCGGGAGGTCGCGGCCGAGCTGGGTTCCGCGTCCGCGATGTTCCTGGTCAATCACGGCATCGTCACCGTCGGCCCGGATCTGCAGACGGCCACGGTCGCCGCGGTCCTGCTGGAACGGGCCTGCGCTCAGCAGATGCTCACGCACGCGTTCGGCGGGTGGCCGACCTGGTCCGGGCCCGCGGAGTCCCGGTCCAAACGGCGCAACATCTACGCCGACGGCCCGGTCCGGGCCGTCTGGGAGTACCTGGAGCGGTCGCTGGATCCCGGCTGAGGACGGCGCGGTCAGCGCATGCCCTTCCACACGAGGGCAGCCAGGCCGTCGATGGTGTCGATGCCGTACTGCTCGGTCGGGTTTCCGCTGGTGAGCACCGCCATCAGGTAGTCGCGCCCGCGGCCAGAGATCCTCCCGATGCTGTTGATCTGCCAGTCGGTGCCGGTGCTGCTCAGCGGAAGCCAGCCGTTCTTCAGGGCTACGGTCGCCCGCCGTGGTACGCCACCGGAGATCCCCCATCGCTGCGACGGGGTCACATGTTCCATCAGCGACAGGGCGTACCTGCGGTCCTCCCTGGTGAGCAGCGCGTTGGGCTCGACCAGGTCGCGCAGCAGGGAGAGCTGGTCGGTGGCTGTCGTCGTGGTCAGCCCCCATCCCGGCCAGGGGAACCGGGGGCACTGCACGCAGGACGACGGGGAGGTCTGGGCCAGGCCCGCCGCGGTGTTGAACCCGCGGATACCCGCGGCGCCGCCGGCGGCATTCCACAGCTGGGTGGCCGCATCATTGTCGCTGTCCTCGATCATGCGCTGGGCCAGCGCCTGGTCGGCTGCGGAGAGCCCGGGATGACCCTCACCGCGCTCGGCCAGCAGGGTCTCCAGCACGTCGAGCTTGACGACGCTCGCCTCCGCCTGCGGCCGTCCCCGCCCGAGCCGCCACGTCTGGCCGGTTGCGATGTCGTAGACGGCGGCCAGGACGGTTCCTGTCCTGGTGGATACGTACGAGGCGGCGGACGCGGCGAGCGGATCCCGGTGCCGACGGGGCACCGGGGCGGGGTCGGTGGCCCGGACCTGCCTCACCAGTGAAGGCCGTCCCGCCTGGGGAGCGGCGGCGGGTACGGGAGGGCGGACACCTCCCCCGAGCAGCGCCAGGCTGATCAGGGTCACCGCGGCCATGAGGGCGCAGCCGACGGCAGCGGCCAGCGCGACCTGGGCGCGGGTCCCCATGGTCACAACTGATCCCACTGGTAGGAGATCAGCCCGTACTGCGCGGCCACCGGGTCCCAGGCCCGGGCGAACGCCTTCTTGTCCATGGTGGCCTGGCGGTCAGGAGCAGCCGCGGCCTGGAAGTTGAGGTCGGACTGGTCATTCGGGGTGCACCCCTGGGAGGACTCACCCTGAGCCCACTGGGCGAAATCCCGATCCGCTTCGGCCGAGGAACGCCAGGCTCCGGTGAGCGCACTGATCATCTGGCTGGACAGCGTGGACCGGCCGGGCAGGCTGGCGAGCTCGGTGAGCAGGCGCTGCCGCGATCCGGCGGCGTTCTCGAAGACCCGAGGGGCCTCGCTCAGGGCGGGGCCGCACTGGCTGACGCTGTTGACCGCGTTCACGATGGATCGGCGATCCGCGACACTCTGCGCCAGAAGAGCCCCGAGGCGGTCCGCCGACTGCTGCGGGGAGGATGCCGGCGACGAGGCCGCTGCGGCTGTCCCCGAGACGGACACGGGCTGCCGCACGGCCGCTGATGACGTGGCGGAGGCCGCGATACCGGCCTGGCTCTTCTGGGAGGGGTGCAGGAGGAACACCGCGACCACTCCCGCCACCACCAGCAGCCCCGCGGCGGCCAGTGGCCAGGCGGACCGGCGCCGGCCAGACTGGTGCGGGTGCGCGGCGTCATCATCGCCATGCGTGTTCCCGGGGGCAGGCGGCACGTGAGGCTGCTCCCATGCGTCACGGGCACGGAAATCGCCACCGGGGTCAGGCGGCGGCTCACCCCAGCCTGACCGCGGGCTGGCGCCGGGGTCGCCGAACGACCGGGGCGCTGCCCAGTCCGTCGCGATGGGCGGTGAGAGGGGCTCGGACGGCCTCGGCCCTGGTGGTAGGGGCTGCGGCGGGGGCGGGGGTGCCAGGGGGACCGCCGGGGAGACCGCCGTGAGGCCGAGGTCAGGAGCGGGGGCCGGCCAGCCGGCCGCCGGGGCAGCGGACGGGGCGCTTTCCGCCGGACGCCCGCACACGGTGCAGAACAAGGCTTCCGGGCGCTTGCCATGGCCGCATCCCCGTCCTGGCGGGGTGGCCGGATCCGGCACCTCGCCGGTACTGGCCGCCAGGCGCTGCGGGGGCGCGGCACTCCGCCCGGCCGCCACCACGCTCCCGGCGCCGGTGGCCACCGTCCCCGGCTTCTTGCTCGCGGCGAGGTTAGCGGCCGCGATGAGGACGACGAGGAAGCCGCCGACCGTGAACACCAGCATGATCGCGCCGATCCAGATGCCCCCGGTCGCCATGGTGGACAGGTCTTTGGCACTGCTGCACTCGCTGGCCGCGTTCGGATCGATCAACGCCCCGAAACGGCCCAGCCCGCTGGAGCATTCAGCCAGCACGTTCGCCTGCGCATGCTTGACGACCAAGCCACCGACCAGGAGGAGCAGCCCGGTCCCCAAACCGCCGCCCGCTCCAAGGACGCCCTTGCCACCTGCCATTGAAATTCCCCCCTATTCGGTAAAAACGCTCACCCGGTCCCCCGCCTGGAGACACCAGGCCGGGCACTCAGGTCATTGCGGGCTGCTGCCGGGGCCGCAATGCGCGGACGCGTAGTCACTAACTTGCTGCCAGGAGCCGGACGATTCGAGACTGGTCATGAGCCCCGAGGCCAGGGCGGCCACCGGGTTGGACGCTTCACTGCCGGCATCTTGCTGTTCCTGCTTCAGCGAGCTGACTATATTGGCGACCTGAGGCTCAATAGATGGCGGCGAATTTTGCTGCAGTGCCTCGAAGATCGGAACCCATTGACCGATGGCGGACATCACCTCGACGAGGTCTCCCAACGGGTTAGTCGCAGACGGGTGGCCATAGGCCTTCAGGTAGCGGGCTTTCTGCTGCGCCAGGGTCCGGCAGAAATCGGCGGCCGTGGGTGGCGCCGATGAGCATCCCGCGACGAGGCAGGCGCCCAGGACGGCCACCAGCAGCATGCAGAGTCGCCTCATGGGAACTCCCCTCACCGCTTCCCGAAAGAGCCGGCTGATCGCTTCTCGAAAGGTGATCCTCGGGACACGCGCCCCGCCTCGGCCAGTCGGGGCAAGACGCCGATGACGTAGGGCACGAAGGCGACGATGCCTAGGAAGGCCAGGAGGACTACCCAGAAAGCCTTATTGCGGTCAGCGGCCGCCCAGTCCGAGGCGGGCCGCCGCCCTGCGTCCACCGCCAGCGCGATGTTCAGGATAATGATGATC
>Ga0208589_1000494_pt1 | contig 18519 bp, 14 predicted proteins | sample NGESurshal092012_2_FD_184486 | JGI IMG/M metagenome (GOLD analysis project Ga0208589, IMG submission 184486) | Arctic peat soil microbial communities from Barrow, Alaska - NGEE Surface sample F53-2 shallow-092012 (SPAdes) | ecosystem: Environmental > Terrestrial > Soil > Wetlands > Peat ... | reverse complement strand
GCGGCGATGAACTGGTCGGCGGCGTAGCCGGCGGCGATGACGGCGAACCACAGGCCGAACTCGACGTGCTTGCTCAGCGACGCGGTGGAGTGCAGGGCGGCCTGCTCGAGCGGGGCGGCCAGCGCGGCGGCGGCGAGCAGGGCCAGCAGCCAGGTCCGGTGCGCGGGCTCGCGGCGGGCGTAGGAGATGACCGCGCCGGCGACGGCCAGCACGGCGATCAGCCCGGTCCAGGACCAGGCCCCGGCCAGCACCGCCCCGGCCGGGTCGGTCCCGCCGGCCCGGAAGACCGTGGTCTGGGAGATGCCCCGCAGGTACGGGCTGCCGCCGATCAGCGTCCCGGCCAGCAGCAGCGTGACCGTGACCGCGGCCAGCGTCCCGGCCCGCCGGGCGGCGGCCTTGCGGCCGGGCCAGGCCGCCCCGGCCAGGGCGGCCAGGCCGATCACGACCGGGTCGGCCAGCACCGAGGAGTACGCCGTCGCGTTCGCCGCGGCCAGCGCGACCCCGGCGGCGACCAGCCACCCGGTCGGCTCCCGCCGCCCGGCGGCGGTCACCGCGCAGCACGCCGCCGCGGCGGTCAGCAGCACCGCCAGGCCGTCATAGGTCGCGAACGCGCCCAGGTGCAGCGTCGGCCCGGCCACCGCGAACAGCGCCGCGGCGAAGAACGCCGCCCGCCGCCCGGCCAGCGCCGACGCGGCCACCCAGACCAGGGCCGTGGCCCCCAGCATGAACACCAAGGACAGCACCCGCGCCCCGGCCAGCCCGCCCGCGCTGTCAGCCACCGCCCCCAGCGGCGGGTAGATCACCGGCGACCCCGAGAAATACGCCGCGAACGGCGGCAGCACCCCCCCGTGCAGCAGATGCGCCCACTCCCGGTGCCCCGCCCACAAGTACAGAGCCTCATCCTGGAACGCGGTATCCGCCCGCACCAGCCGCAGCGACAGCACCGCCTGCACCGCCAGCACCACCACCAGCGGCCACCCCGCCGCCACCCGCACCCCGCGAACCCCGCCCCGGCCACCCCCACGACCACCACGCCGCCCAAGCCCAGACCGGCCCTCAGCTACGGTCGTGCCCGACGGGGCCGCCGGGCCTGCGGCGAGCGCGCCGGCTCTCGCGGTATCGTGCCCGCTGTCCCGGTCGAGAGCGGCACGCGGCTCCGGCGTCGGAAGTACGTCCCGCCCTGCCGTCGTCCCGTGCTCCATCGGCCCTACCTGCTCACTTGTGCTCAGGGGTGTAGGAGGAAGCGATTCCATGGCTACCCCCCTAGCAACCCACGTAACGTACCGTCGCCGTCACAACCCGTAGCGATACCCCGGATCCGGTGCGACGCATATGAGAAGGTACTAAAAGGGTTGATCAGGCGAAGCAGGTTTGCTAAATCTCGAACGGTGTGTATCTTCGCGCTTCACCGGCCCCGGCTGGCATGGCTAGCGCGGGCCCGGGGGCGCCAGTTCGCCCTGTGCTCCCAGCCTGAACGCCTTCTGGGCCGCCGGGCTGTCCTCGATGCGCCAGTCCTGATGGTAGATCCCGTTGTTCTGGGCATTGTCGAACCACACCAGGCCGAGAGTCTTGTACCGGGCCATCCCGGCAAACAGGTCGCTGATCTTGGCGGCCTGGCCCGCGTGCGGTCCGGCAGCGGTCTCGGAGAGCAGGACCGGCTTGCCGAAAGCCCGCACCTGGTGGATGGTGGCACCGAAGACGCTGGCGAAGGTATCGGCGGGACGGTAGAAGTAGCCGTCGATGCCGACCCAGGTGACGTACTGTGATCCGGGCCACCAGGCAGCCACCGGCCCGGTGCTGGATATATCCGCGTTGACGGTCCACAGCCAGGTCACGTTCCGGGCGCCCTGGTCGCGGAAGACCGTCACGACGTGCCGCCAGGCCCCGACGAACGTCCGCGCCGGCACGTGCGTGTAACCCCACGAGTACCAGCGGGCATTCATCTCGTGCCCGAAGCCGATGACCACCGGGTGACCGAAGGCGCGCACGCTGTCGGCATAGGAGCGCAGATAGCTGTCGTAGGCGCCGGCCGCGATCCCGGCCACGGAGGCAAAGGCCGGGTCTATCTGCACCATGATGACCCCGCCGCGGCCCCGGACCTGCTTCGCGAACGCCGTGGCGAACGGCTGGGCCCAGCCGCTGAAGTACCCGACCAGGTCCGGCTGCCTGCCCGCGGCTTGCGCGAAGCCGGCGACCGGCCGGTAGGCGGGAGGAGCTCCGTTCTCGTAGACGCCCAGGTAGGAGGCCGGCCTGGGGGAGAGGGAGGCAATTGCTGCCGGCGGCTGGGAGCTAGCGGGCCGGGACGCGGCGTGGACCACCGCGAAGGTGACGGCGACCGCGCCGATCACGATGGCCGCGAGCAGCACCAGGCGGGATCTCATGCTGCCGTTATCTCCACACCATGCCGGGTCAGGGACGGCGCCGCAGGGCGGTCAGGCCGACGAGCCTGCCGGCGAAGTACGCCGTGAGCATCGCGCTATCAACGGCTACGGCAGGCACCACCCTGGACAACTGGGACCGGGGGGTCTCGAAGCGGCTTCGCACATGCTGAACGCTTGCGGCCAGGACAAACCCGACCGGAATCGCCGAGCCGATGAACCGGTGGTGACGCGAGGCTGCGAGGAGGCCCACCGCTGTCGCGCTCAGGAACGCGCCGGTCACGACGTCAGGCTGCCTGACCTCACGGTAGGTGAGGAGCTGGCGCGTTGCCCCCCTGCCCACGTCGAACAACCATCTCAGTGACGTGCCCAGCGCCTTGTTCTCCTCATGCTGGACGAGCAGCCCCGGCACAGTCACCCGCGGCAGGCCACAGCGCTCCATAGCGTGGTTCAGGGCGCTATCCTCGCCCTCACGCAGCGCTGGATCGAACTTGACCACATCGAAGACCTCGCGACGATACAGCCCGTTATTGCCCGTGATGGCCGTCGTGCTTCCTACGAGCCGCGGCACAAGCCGGAACCGTCGGCGGAGATACGCCACGTCGCCATCGGGCACTGCGGTACCGCCGGCGGCGTGGTGGTCGAGGAGGGCGGCACTGGTGCGCGCCAGCCAGTCAGGAGGAAGGATGATGTCAGCGTCGACGGTCGCGATGAGCTCGCCGTGCGCCGCATTGATTCCCTCGCTCCTGGCATAGCCTCGCCCGCGGTTCTCGGCCAGGTCGATGAGCCGGACACGGCGATTCTGCGCGGCAATTTCCCGCACGATCTGGGCAGTGTTGTCACGCGAGCCATCATTGACAACAATCACCTCATGCTTGCCGAGTGTCTCCAGGGCCGTGATCGCCGCCAGCGTGCGGCTAATGTTGGCCGCCTCGTTGTAAGCGATGACGACGAAACTGACAAAAGCTCCCTCTGACACAGCACTCCTCGTCCGGCTACCCGAGCACGCGCCCGGCACGATGACCCCTCAGGGAGCACCGAACCTCGGTCGCCCTGCTTCCGGGGAACGGGCTACACACCCGCCCGAAGGGTACAGCTCAGCCCTTGTCACCGCGTCGGGGATGTCGTGATCGTTAGTTGCCCTGGAGCGGGGCCCGCACGTGGCGGACCGGCCGACGCCCAGTCTCACCGCGTACTCCGGCCCTCGATGGCTAGGTGTAGTCAAGAAATTACTATGTGCTACGGTCTGTCAAGTTTCGCAAACGTCTGCGACTCTATGCGCACTGCCATACACTTGGCCCATCTATAACCTGGAAACGACACTTGGCGCGGTGAGATTCGCTCAGACATCCGCAAGGTGAATGCCCGTGGCCGGGCCGCTGCCGTGACCACGCAATGAATCAGCAGGAACCCGCAGCGTTTCAACGCAACAGGGCCCATGGGGGAGGGAAACCGGAGTTGTCTGCTGTGTCGCGTCGCATGGCGGGATGGCCGGGAGCAGTTGCCCTGGGCGCTCTTGCCGCGGTGGCCGTAGGCATGGGCCAAACTAGCGCCGGTCACAGGATCCTGCAAGATGCCGGCCTCGTGGCGGCGCCAGTCAGCTATACGTCCCTGGCCTTCCGAAACCCCGAGTCGCTGCCGCAGCAACTGTACGCTAAACGCGCGGATATCAATGTATCTTTTGCCATCCAGAACGCTGGCACAGCCGCTCGCGACTATCAGTGGTCCGTACTCCTCGTCCAGGGAGACCGTGTGCACCGCCTGGCCACGGGAAAATCCCGGATCGGGCCTGGGCGGAGGACAGTAATTACTCGATCTGCGGCAACGTCGTGTAGCCCTGGGCAAGCGCGCATCGTCGTGAAACTGGCACATCCGGCCGAGAATATCGATGCATTGACCGTGTGCCGGTCGCGTAGGAGCTGATATCTTCATGAGCCAACGTCCTGTTGTCGCGCTTGTATGTGACGCGATCTATCCTTACTCACACGGCGGTCGCGAGTTGCGCTATCAGCAGCTACTGCCACGGCTTGCCGATCGTGTGGAGCTGCATGTTTACACAATGCACTGGTGGGATGGGCCGCCTACTTACACTGACTGCGGAGTTACCTACCACGCCATCTCGCGGCTTCGGCCATTGTACGCTCATAACCGCAGGTCATTTTTGCAGGCGCTTTACTTCGGGATTGCCAGCCTGCGGCTGCTGCGATGCCATTTTGACGTGCTCGAGGCTGATCATATCCCCTACCTCCAGGTGTTCGTCCTCCGTATCGTTGCGGCGCTTAAACGCAGGCCGTTTACCGTCACCTGGCATGAGTGCTGGAGCAGGTCATACTGGCAGGAGTACCTCGGCTGGCTCGGCTGGGTTGCTTGGTCAGTTGAGTGGCTGGCTATGCAGCTACCTGATCAGATCATCGCCGCCTCGCGGCAGACGGCCGAGCGCCTGCACAGCGCGCTCGGCGGGCGGGCCCTGATCACGACGGTGCCGAACGGCATCGATCTTGACACTATTCGCAGCGCTTACCCCGAGGCCGGCATCAGCGACCTCGTAGTAGTCGGCCGGCTGATAGACCACAAGCGCGTCGACGTGCTCCTGGACGTGATAGCCCTCTTGCATGCCCGCGGAATTTTCGTGACCTGCAGAATTATCGGCGACGGCCCCGAGCGCGGTGCGCTGGCGGAGCAGGCGCGAAGCCTCGGAGTAGCCGACGCCGTAGAGTTCCGTCCCGACGTCAGCGAGCAGAAGGAGCTCTATGGCCTGATCAAGTCGGCGAGAGTGTTCGTTTCCCTCTCCGCTCGCGAAGGCTTTGGCATGGCAGTTCTCGAAGCCATCGCCTGCGGCGTCACCGTACTCACGACATCGGCTCCCGATAACTTCGCTCAGCATCTCGTGACCAGGTACTCGCGTGGACTGGTCTGCAAGCCGGGACTGGACGATGTTGCGGCCGCGGTCCAGGAACTGGTGGCCGAGGCTGGTGACCGCCCTGGCGATGAGCGCGGCGCCGATGCCTGGGTGGCCGATTATGACTGGGCGGCCATGGCAGATCTCTTGGCGGATGTGTATCTCACCTACGGGCGCCAGGATCGACCGGCACCTGCCTGCCGCTAAGGGATAAGAAGGATTCTTGGTGCTGCCTCAATTGAGCGTTGTTATCTGCTCGCTCAACGGCGCTGCTGGTGTCGATCGTTGCCTTCGATCGCTTGAGACGCAGACGGCCTGGTCGTCCTTGGAGGTAATCGTGGTGGACGACGGCTCGACCGACACAACAACCGCAGTAGCGCGAGCACATGATGCGACCGTCGTACGTCATGCTGCCAACCTTGGCCTGGCGGCGGCCCGGAACTCCGGCATTAGCGCTGCCGCAGCTCCTATCGTAGCGTTCCTCGACGACGATTGTGAGCCTGAGCCGCAATGGGCAGCGGAGCTGCTGGCCGGCTACGCGGCGGGGGTGACAGGCGTTGGTGGCCCAGTTGTTGCCCGGCTGTCTGATTGCTTCCTGGGCGGTTACCTGCAGCGAAATAATCCGATCAAGCCGGCTGAGCTGCACCTGGCGGAGGACAGCGGGATTCTCGCTAGGCTCTGGCTCTATCTCGGTCGGCAATGGACGCGCCATGACGAATTTGGCCGCCGCGATATTTACTCATTTGCCGGAGCCAACATGTCATTTCGCCGTCAGGCGCTGGCGGAGGTAGGAGGATTCGACGAGCGGTTTCGGTTCGGCGCCGAGGAACTTGACCTGTGCATGCGCCTGATGCGAGCGTTTCCATCGGGTCGGCATTTGTTTATTCCGGAGGCTCGGGTGGATCATCACTTCGCTCCCTCCATGCGGGATACGCTCCGCAGGAGCCGTGCCTACGGACGCGGAACCGCTCGGCTGTACCGCAAGTGGCCATCCGTCGGGCCTACGCTCTTCCCGGGCCCCTTCCTGGTCCTGGCCATATTGCTGGCGTCCGTGCGCTACCCGGTACTGCTCGCGGCCGCGCTGGTCACGCCGCATCTGCTCTACCCTCGGGGCCTACGTGACGCGCTGGCCAGGCGCTCGCCAGCCAGCGTGCTCGATGCGTACGTGCAGCTCGGGCAGGAGACTTGCGATAACGCCGGCTTCCTTGAAGGCTTGTGGCGCTTCCGTCATCTTAAACGTGAGCCGAGCGCCGAGCTCCCTCTCGCCAGCCAGGGAGATGAGGCTCGGCTGGTACCGTGACGACGACCCTTGCCATGAGGCAACTTAAGAGACCTCGGAGCTCTATGCGGGCGCCCCGTCACGCCGCCCCTTCCGTGCGCGGATGGCTCGCGCGGTACGCCGTGGCTCTGGCGCTGCTGGCTGCTCTCGTGCCGCTTGACCGGTCGTGGGCGGTGCAGTTGCTGCTGATTCCGCTATTGCTCACAGTTCCAGGCCTGATTCTGCTGCGGGCGCTGCGGATTCCTGGCCGGGTTGTCTCGTCGTTCCCGGTGTACATACCGTGCGCGTCGATCATCGTCCTGTTTGCCGCTGGCCTTGCCGTGGACCTCGCGGGGCCATTGATAGGGGTCTCAGCTCCGCTTCGGACTGTCCCGCTGCTGGTCGGACTGGAGGTCATTTCCCTCGTCCTGCTCGTCGCGTCTAAGGGCAGCCCGCCGGATGTCGCCATACCGTGGCGGCTGCCCTCGCGGCCAGCCGGGCTGGCCTGGCCGCTGCTGCTACCGCTCGTATCCGCGGCCGGCGCTCTTCGGCTCAATAGCGGTCATGGTAACGGCGTGGCGGTGGTAGCGCTCACTGGTTGCATGGTGATGGTCATTACCGCAGTCATATTTTCGGAGCGGCTCCACATCATCCTGCTCGGCGTCATCCTCTATGCTGCCGAGCTTGCGATGATGTGGTCGTTTTCCCTGCGCGGCGGGCTGGTCTACGGCTTCGATATTGCTACCGAGTACTTTGACTTGAATCACACGGTGCTGACGGGTATCTGGCATCCCCCACACCCCGGCGATGCTTACAGCGCGATGCTCAGCGTCACCGTCATGCCGGCTGAGTTGCACTTTCTGTCCGGAGTGCCAGCCCTGGTAATATTCAGGGTCGTCTACCCGGCTATCAGCGCGCTCCTTCCGGTGGCCGTCTTCGGCCTGGCCCGGAAAATCCTCTCCCGACGCTGGGCGTTTGCGGCCGCGGCGTTCATTGCCATGCAGGCTACCTTTGCTCAGGAACTCCCGGCCGTCGCGCGGCAGGAGATCGCGCTGGTGCTCTTCTTTGCCCTGATCATGGCCGTGCTGGACACTGGAGTTCAGCGGTACTCCCGGTGGGCCCTGGTGGCCCTGCTCAGCATGGCCATGGCCCTGTCCCATTACTCCACTACTTACGTTGCCGTCACACTGATCGGACTGACGGTTTTGCTGCAGTGGCTGGCATCGTGGTTCCGAAAGGTCCCACACCTGACCGGCGCCATCTGCATCGCGTTCGTCGCGTCCCTCGCCAGCGCTGCCCTCTGGTACGGGCCCGTTACGCACTCTGCGCCTGGCCTGGGCCAACTCGCTCAGAAGATAACGGGGCAAGGGCTTAACCTGCTTCCTAATCACGGAATCGGGAAAGGCTTGCTTGCTACTTACCTGCAGGGTAACGCTCAGACTCCCATCACCGTTACCCGGTACGAGCGGCTTGTGATTAACAACTATTCGGCCAACGAGCCATTCATAACGCCGCTCTCTGACTACACCGATCCTATTTACGCGCTTCGCAACGCGAAACCGCCCGTGGCTCCAGTGACATGGCGCGCGGGTTACAGCGCGCTCGGCCTTGGCTCGCTGATCGTCCAGCAGCTGGTGTATGTGCTCGGTGGCATCGGGGCGTTGCTTATGGTCTTGCGGCGTAAGGTGTCGGTCATCACTCGCCAGGTTGGGCTTTTCGCCCTGGCCACACTGTTCTTCCTCACGTTGATCAGGCTGAGCGGGACCCTGGCGGCTGCCTATAATCAGGAACGGGCTCTGCTCCAGGCTACGGCGGTGCTGGCCATTGCTCTCTGCTGGCCCATGCAGAGCGTCGTCGGCTTGCGGAAGGGCAGAGGAATCGGCGTCCTCGCGGTATCGGCTGCCTGCCTGACCGTACTATTCATGAGCACCAGCGAGCTCGGCGGCACGGTCCTGGGCGGGACTACTGCCACCAACCTGGCCAACGGGGGCGAGGACTTTGAGCGCTTCTACATGACGGCACCCGAGCTGGCTTCTGCCCGCTGGCTGGGCGAGCGAACACGGCCGGGCCAGCTGGTGTATGCCGATCGCTACGCACAGCTTCCCTTGGTGGCAATGACGGGGATCAGGCGCGGGCTCTTCGGCGATGTGATCCCAGCGACGCTCAACCGACAAGCTTGGGTGTACGCCAGCCAGTCCAATGTCGTCGACGGACGAGCCCGTGCCCTCTTCGACAATCATTCCGTGACCTATGTCTTCCCAGCCGCCTTCCTCGAATCCAACTATAACCTCGTATACACAGATGGCTCTTCGGAGGTGTTCCATCGGTGATATCCATTGTTGTAATCAGTAAGGACGAGGTAAGCCTGGATGACACCCTATCCGATGTCATCTGCCAGGCCACGGACCTTAGCGAGCCGTCGGAGATCGTCGTGGTCGACGCATCAGGCGGCCGACTTGATTACGTCCGGCAGCGCCATAAGGCCGCGGTCGTGTGGGCGCAATTCGAGCAGCCCGCGGGCGTAAGAGTCTCCATCCCGCATCAGCGTAATGCCGGTGTGCGTGCCGCTCGTGGCGAGATCATCGTGTTCACTGACGCTGGTTGCCGGCCAGAGCCGGGCTGGCTGGTACGCCTGATCGCGCCTCTGCTTCAGGATGAGCACATTGCCGTCGGCCTTGCCCTGGCCACGCCGGGGAGTACCGGGCTGTACGACCGCGGGGCAAGGCAGGCTCTTGAGTCCCCCTACATCACGGAGTGCTCCACTATCAACCTGGCCTTCCGGCGCACGGCGTTTGACGCTGTCGGCGGTTTCGACGAGGGCTTCGCCTACGGCTCCGACGTGGACTTCGCCTGGCGCCTTACCGAGGCTGGCTACCGGATCCGAAGCGTGCCTGACGCCGTCGTCCGGCACGACTGGGGCGGATGGCGTCGCCAGCTGCGCCGTTCCTATGTTTACGGCAAGGCTCGCGCGCGGCTATACCGAAAACACCCCAAGAGGCTGCGGCACGTGCTTCGCGAAAACCCCATGGTGGTCGTCTACCCGGCATTCCTGCTTGGCCTCCCGCTGACCTTCGTCCTGCCTTTCTATCCCGCTCTGCTACTCATTCCGGCGTGGCGTAACCGCTCCGACGGGCCAGTACAGGTTGTCGTGGACCACCTCTCTTACGGAGCTGGCATACTGGCCGAGTTGATCGCCCGATGAGAATTCTGGTTCTTCCCCGGGACCCGAACCCGTATCAGCGTCTCCTGTACGGCGAGATGCGGCGGCTCGGCGTCAAGGTTGCCTACATTGGCGAGCTGACGCCCTCGCGAACTCTCAGCCTGCTGCTCCTGCCGCTGGAAGTCGCGGCCGGGCGCATCACGGGAGCGCGCGTGGTCCACATTCACTGGGTGTTCGCCTTCACCATCCCCGGTGCGCGCCGCCTGCCATTCCTGCGGCGGCTGGCCTATGCCTGGTTCCTGGTCTGGCTGCGGACTTGCCGGCTTGCGGGGATGCACATCGTCTGGACGGCACACAACGTACTGCCGCACGAGCCAGTGTTCACCGACGATGCGGCCGCCCGGCGGGCGCTGGTCAGCGCGAGCGAGCTCGTCTTCGCTCACTCGCCCTCGGCCCTAGCTGAGCTCGCTGAGCTTGGGGCAGTGCCGCGCCGCAGTGCCGTCATCCGGCACGGTCCGATCGCTGCGCCCTCGGCGATGCCCATGCGCATTCCCGGCGCTGACGACGAACCTCGCCGGTTTCTATTCTTCGGCCGGGTTCAGGAGTACAAGGGCGTAGAGGATCTGCTGGCCGCGTTCGCCGCGCTGCCCGGTGACGTCGCCACCCACCTCACCGTCGCGGGTCAGTGTGACGACGCGGGTTTGAGGGCACGGCTGAGCGCGCTCGCCCGAGGATGCGGACGGCGCTTGGTACTTAGCCTTGAGCGCGTGCCGGAAGAGAAACTGGCGCAGTTGCTTGCTGCCGCCGACGTGGTTGTCCTGCCTTTCCGCCGGGTCACCACCAGTGGAAGCGCGATCATGGCGCTGTCCTTCGGCCGGCCACTGATCGTGCCCGATCTGGCCGCCCTGGCCGATCTGCCCGAGCGGGCGGTCCTTCGCTATGACGGCAAGATTCCGTCGCTGGCCGCCGCGCTGGCCCGCATGGCCCGCGCCGATCGGGAGACGCTGGCCGCGATGTCGACCGCCGCCGGAAGCTACGCGGCCGGCCTGACGTGGCGGGAGATCGCGGAGATTACGACGACCGAGATGATCTCGGTGGCAGGCGGCATGCCGCAGGCTGGCGTGCGTGCCCGACCAGCCGGATCCTCGTGACGCAGGTGGTCGTTGCTGTCAGGTCCCGGTCACGCCCGCTGCGGGCGCTGCGGAGCATCATCAACGATGCCCTGTATCGGGGCTCGCTGATCCTGCTCGTCAATACCGTCGCGGCATCGGCATTGGGCTTTGTCTTCTGGACGCTGGCCGCGCGCACATATCCAGCCTCTACGGTCGGCGTGTTCTCCAGCGTCGTATCCGGGGCTGGCCTGCTCGCGGCGATCGCTGCCCTGGGGCTGCCGAACACCATGATCCGTCACGTCGCCAGCGCCGAGAACCCGCTCGGCCTGGTCGTCGCGGCGGTCCTGGCCATTGCCACGGTCGGCAGCGGGTTGTGCCTGGTCGCCATACTCGCGCTCGGGCCCCATCTACCTCCGGCGCTGCACCTGCAGCAGCGCGGAGGACTGCCACTCCTGGTGACCGCGCTAGTGGTTCTCACCGCCGCTGGCGGTACCTTCGATGCCGGCTTGATCGCAACACGAGCCAGCCATGCCATCCTGATCAAGAACGTGATCGGGAGCGTAGCCAAGGTTGCAGCACTGTACCTGCTGGTCAGCTTTCGCTCCTCCGGCCTGCTGCTTTCCTACGGTGTCGGACTGGCCCTGGCGACCGGGCTCGGCGGCCTCTCCCTCGGCCGCCAGCTGTGGGGAAAGGGGACCGGACTCAGGTCGATTCGCGTGCCGCGGCGGTACCTGACGATTACCTCTGGAAACTACCTAGCGACCATCATGGGGATCCTGCCCCTGAGCGTTGTTCCGATCGAGGTTCTCCTGGCCCGCGGTGCCGCTGAGACCGCCCGGTTCGCAGTCGCGTTCCTGATAGCCGGATTCCTCAATGTCATTCCATCGACGGTCTCGCAAGTTCTCTTCGCGGAAGCCTCGCGCCAGGGAGTGCCCCTCGGAGGGCAGCTACGGAACGCTCTGCGCGGCGTATACGGGCTGCTCTTGCCGGCGGTTGCCGTCGTAGTGGCCGCCGCACCGTTTGCGCTGCGCGTCTTCGGCGCCGCCTACGCTACGGCGGCGACGGGGTGCCTGCGCATTCTCGCCCTGAGCGCCCTGCTGACCGGTGGTACCTACCTGGTCGATTCGATGCTGATCGCGCGCGACCGGATGAAGGCATATATCTTCATCAACGGAGCGAACGCTGCTCTCGTCCTGGGGTGCGTATGGGCGCTGCTGCCCCGCGGGCTGACTGGCGCCGCAATGGGCTGGGCCCTGGCCCAGGGGGTGTCCCTCATCCTTGGACTGATCCTGGTCGCCACGGGCAAGGCTGGCCGCCATCATGCGATTCCTGCCCTCCAGGCCGCGCTGCCAGGGTATCCGGAGCATGATCCACAACCGTCGGGCATGATTTACGCCTTCGAACCGCAGATTCGGAATCTGCTGGCAACGCGGCCGACGATGCCAACCACGCTTATCGCGGAGCGCATCGGCTGGGGTCGATCGGCTGGAGTCCTGCTGGACCGGGTATCTGAGTTGCGCCCGGCAGCTTCGGATTACTACCGGCGACTGAGCCAGACCCGTTACCGAGCAGGCGAGATCGCGCAGTGTGGCGTGTGGTTCCCGCCGATCGAGATCCCGGTCGGTTTCGGGCAGACCCGTACGGCGCGCCAGCTGCCGGTGCTCACCATGATCACCGGTTATTCTCGCTGGCTTTCAGCGATCATGATCCCCTCTATTTATGCCGAGGACCTGTTCGCGGGCCTGTGGGAGCTCATCGCTGAGCACGGCGCAGTGCCGCGTGTGCTGACTTGGGATTCTGAAATCATTATCGGAGGCTGGGGGGCAGGGAAGGAAGAAACCGCTGCGGACTGTCGGCGGTTTTGTCGCACGGTAGACGCGGAATGTATTATTACAAGCGCGGCTGATCTGCGGGCCAGAGGACTCACCGAACTGGCAAATGTCGACTTGGAACGTTCATTCTTGCCCAGCCGGACCTTTGCCTCACCCGCAGACTTCAACGGTCAGCTCGCTGCCTGGGTAGCCACGGCTAACACGTCGCCGGGCCAGCAATTGAATACTTCCCCGGCCAGGCTGATTACCACCGACAGGCAGGCGATGATGCCGCTACCGCCGGTGCCGCCGCCGACTGGGTGGCATATATCGATGAAGATCGGAAGCCAGCCGCTCGTCCGCTTCGACTCCAACTCCTATTCCGTCCATCCGGCGGTGACCGGCCGTAAGGTTGAGATGATGGCCGACCTGAGGCGGATCAGAGTCCTGCATGGCGAGAGCGTCGCCGCAGACCACGAGCGGGCCTGGGCGCATCAGTGTGCGGTAGCCGATCCCGCGCATCTGAAAGCCAGGCGCTAGCCGAGCGCCTGGCGGGATCAGCGAGTCGCTTCGGCTCTGGCGGAGCGTAGCAGGCTGTAAACGAAGAAGCTCAGCAGCGAGACGGCGAAGCATATCTCCCCGAATGTGTCTTCGTGTGGAAAAGGTGCGAAATGAGTGAGCCGCATGCCGAGGGTGTTCGGCTCAACTAGTGCCACTACGACAATGTAGATCCATCCGGCGAAGCCGTAAACCGTCAGCGTTAGGCTCGCGGTCAGCGCGATTCTGCGCCTCATGTCCCTTCGGTCCTTCCTGCGGCTGGGGGGTACGTTAGCGGATCGCTCGCACTACCGTGTAGGCGGCGAGCTGGCGAAGCCTAAGATGCCGGACGATATACTCATACAGGGCATGCATGAGGAAAAGCGGATAGACAGCCTCGAAGTAACCTGGCTGGGCCCAGGTTACCCACAACTGCACCTCGGAGAACCCGGCTGATCGAAATGCACGTTCGAGTGCGTGTGGAGAACAATGGTCATATTGGACGGGAAACTCGACCTGGCCCTGGGTCCAGGGCATTACTCTGTGCAAGAGCCACACCAGCGGGCCAAAAGGCAAGGCTCGCGCCACCGTTGCAAACAAGGAATAGCGGCCTGGCACCAGGTGCAGCGCCGTGCCTCCAGGCCTGAGAACCCGGGCCATGTGCCGGACCGAGGCCGGGACGCCGACGACATGCTCTAGCAGAGCACGGGACAGAATCAGGTCCACCGATGCCGTCGGCATCGGCAGGCCTTTGGCCACATCAGCCACACATACCTCAGATACGTCGGCATTTAGCGCGAGCTCTTGAGGCGATATGTCGACGGCTATCAGCCTTACCCGGCCAGACGGCTGGACTGACGGCGCATAGACGCAACGGCGCCCTCCCCCCAGGTCCAGTACCGTCGCCCCGTCATCAAGTTGGCGAATCAAGGTATCGGCTTCTAGCTCAAACTGCTGCCACAGTGTCTTGTCGGTCTGCAACTGGAAATTTCGCTCAGTGGCCCGAGACCACCGGACATTCGCGTCGATCAATGCGCGAAGCGCCATGGCGATCCCCGTCGCTTAATCAATTCCGGAATCTTAAGAGTCGATCCGCGCACTGGCATCGCCCAGTTGCCCGAAAATCCTGTCGTCAGCAGCCGACTCGGCAAAGGAGGTGCGCATGGGCTTGGGCTGCGCGAGGTCGGCCGCGATGTCCGCGTCACTATGCCCGGCATCCAGCGTGGCCGGATGCCGCGTCCGGCGGACGCTGAGGATGCTCAGGAAGAATGTGCCGATGATCATCTGGCAGCTCACGACCAGGGCGGTCACCGACGGTAGGACGAGGCGGAGGGTGGTTTCGTAATTGAGATGACCGAACCTGGCGCTGTGCCATTGCGCAAGGGCGGCCAAGAGGCCAGCTACGCCGACTGAGGCAAGCACGCCGCCCGCGAGCAGCCCGCGCTCGAGAGTGCAGACAGCTAGCAGCTTGCTCACCCTCGCGTGCGCGGGTAGGAATCCCTCAGCGCTGGCATAGACCTGGGTGAAGAGGGCGAAAAGCACAGCCTGGAAGCCGATCACGATCATGGCGGAGGCTACCGCGAGGGTGTTCAGGTCAAAGGTGATGAGGCCGATCCGGAGCGGGGCAGGGGCCACCGCGATCCCAATGAAAAGTCCGATGGTAAACAGCGCGGTTCCGGGAACCAGGAAGAGCCAGCGCGGGCTGAACAGCAGGAGGAAGCGCAAGTGCCGCCACCCGTCCCGCCAGCTGCGCAGATGCGGTGCGTGGCTGCGGCCGTCGGGTGAGAGCGTGGTCGGGACCTCCTCAACCTGCTGTCCCGCAAGCGTCGCCTTGACGACCATCTCGCTCGCGAATTCCATACCGGAAGCCTGGAGGCCAAGAGAGAGCACGCTGTCCCGGCGGAACCCGCGGAGCCCGCAGTGAAAGTCGCCGATCCTGTTCCGGAAGAACAACCGGCCGATGAAACTCAGCACCGGATTCCCGAAGTAACGGTGCAGCGCAGGCATGGCGCCAGGCTCAATCCCGCCCTGGAACCGGTTGCCCATAACAAGGTCGGCTCCGGCGCGGAGCCGGTCGAGATAGGGCATGAGCGCAGTGAAGTCGTAGCTGTCATCGGCGTCTCCCATGATGACATACCGGCCTCGGGCCGCCACGATTCCGCCGATCAGGGCGTTGCCGTAACCCTGCTCTGGCACCGAGATCACCCGTGCCCCGGCATCGGCCGCCAGTTGGCCGCTGCCGTCCGTGCTGCCGTTATCTACGACCAGGACTTCGCCATCAACATGGTGCCCAATGAGAAATGTCATTGCCTTTTGGACGCAAGTCGTTACGGTCTCTGCCTCATTGCGGCACGGCATGACTATGCTGACTTCGACGATGTCGTGCCTCCGCCAGTGCGCCGCGCGTGCCGATAGAACCTCGGAGCCGGTCGTCGCGCTCATCGAGGACCGCACACCGGTTGTGATGACTCGTCGCCTGGTGTCCAGTATTGGCGCCACGCGAGCTGAGTGCCTGCGCGAATCACAGTCCCTCCCAATTTGTACTCTTCGGTTCGCCGACGAACGTTGCGAAAGCAATCGTGTCGGTGCAGATAAACGGTCCGTCGCTGCAGGCGGCTGGCTCTGCTTCTCACGGGGATCCAGGGTCCGGCTGAGTCCGGCCGACTTCTCATGGCACAGGTCTCTGATACGCCCTGGCGGCGCGGCGGAACGCAGCGACGGCGGCGGGGGTGTTGACGCTCCAGTTGTGAATGTCGTCGGCGTTGAACCATACGAACCCCAGCAGTCCGTATGCGCGAGCGCCAGCGAACAGGTCGGCGATCTTCGCTGGCTTGCCCGCGGCAGGTGCCGCGCCGGTCTCGGCGATGAGTATCGGGTCGCGAGTGAGCGCGCGTACAGCCTTGATGGTCGGCCCGAACAATGGCGCAAACCTCCAGGTTGGCTTGTAGTAGTAGCCGTCGATCCCGACCCAGTTCACGTATGAGCGGCCCGGCCACCACGGGCGTGGGTTGGGAATGCCATGGTGCGGATCAACGATGTTAATCGTCCACAGCCAGGTCACATTGCGGGTGTCCTGGCCGCGGAACACGGTGACGATCCGCCGCCAGGCGGCCACGAAGGTCGCCGGCGGGGTATTCCGGTAACCCCAGGAAAACCAGGACCCGTTCACTTCGTGGCCGAAGCTCACGATGACCGGATGGCCGTAGGAACGCACCGCAGTCGCGTAAGTGCGCAGGTAGGAGTCGTACTGCCCAGATGCGATCGCAGCCAGATCCACCCCCACGGGATTAATCTGAACCAGCGGAATCGCGCCGTGCTGGGCGGCCAAGGCGGCGAAGCTGACTTGGAACGACTCCTGCCAGGAACTGTAGTAGGACACGAGGTTCGGCTGCTTGCCGATTGCCTGGGCGAACTGGTCGATGCCGGCATATGAGCGCGGCGCATCCCGCTCGTACACGCCGAGATAACGCAGCGGTTCCAGGGGCTTGCCTCCCCCGGGAACAGGTGATCTGCTCACCCCGGCCGCGACCGCAGCGGCGATTACCGCCACGATGCAGATCATGACTATGACGCGCCTGCGGACCCGGTTGCCGCGCCAGCGGCCGCTAGGGCGAACGGGAGGCTCGGCGTCGGGGTGCGTCGCGTCCAGATGGCTCATGACGCGGGCCTCGTCGCTCATGACCTAGGCCTGGGGTATGTCTTGGCAGCCTGGCGAAATGCAGCGAAGTCAGCGGGACTGTTGATGCGCCAGTCCTGATAAGTATCGGCGTCGAACCATACGAAGCCTCGCAGGCCATAGGCGCGGACGCCAGCGAACAGGTTGGCGATCTTCGCTGGCTTGCCGGCGGCAGGTGCTACGCCGGTTTCGGCGATGAGGATCGGGTCGCGGGTGAGCGTCCGTACTTCCTTGATAGTCGGCCCGAACATAGACGCGAATGTCCAAGTTGACTTTTGATAGTAACCGTCAAGCCCGACCCAGTTCACATACGATCGGCCCGGCCACCAGGGAGTCGGCCGAGGAATGATGCCGCCTTGCGGATCGAGATCCATGATGTTGATCGTCCACATCCAGGTGACATTGCTGGCACCGTGCTTTCGGAACTGTTGGACGATGTGCCGCCAGGCGGCCACGAATGTCGCCGGGGGAGTGTGAGTGTAGCCCCAGGAGTACCACTTCCCGTTCATCTCGTGGCCGAAGCTCAGGATGATCGGGCGGCGGTAGGAGCGGACGGCGGTGGCATAGGAACGCAGGTATGCGTCGTACTGCCCGGACGCAATTGCTGCGAGGCTGACATGTTCCGGATTGATCTGTACGAGCAGGGTCGCGCCATGGCGCGTCGCAGAGGTGGCGAAACGGGCCTGGAAGGGCTCCGGCCACGAGCTGTAATAGGACACGAGATTCGGCTGCTTGCCGACGGACTGCGCGAACTGATTGATTCCGGCGTACGAGATAGGAGAGGTCCGCTGGTAGAGCCCGAGATAAGGCCCTTTCAGCGTGGCCTGAACCGGGCGACTGAGCACGATGAGCCTGTCGGCAGCGACCGCGGCTCCTCCCCCAATGACGAGGACGGCGCACATGACGATAGCCATGTGCCTGCGGACCCAGGTCTTCTGCCGACGGTGACTGCCCCGGCGGGCCGCGGGCCTGGGGATCGGCGGCTTGGTGGAGACCGCGGGCCTCACGTCTGGCTCCTCTGGCGGCCACGGTGACGTCATCGATGGACGGTCAGCCCTGATCCTCGTCGGTGGCTGTGTGGGGTTGGCGGTCACGGGCGGGTGCCGTATCGGTAGATGACGTAGGTGCCGGTGCCGTAGGGGATGACCTGGATGGTGTGGTAGCGGGGGTTGCTGGCGATGTCGCGGCGGATCTGGTGGTCGAGGGGGGTGGTGTCGGCGTAGTTGAGGGCGATGAGGTGGAAGTAGCCGCGGGCGATGTACCGGGCGAACGCGGCGGCGTTGCCGTCGCCGGTGACGTCGGTGGCGGGGCCGCCGGTGCTGGCGCCGGAGGGCAGGACGATGTTGCGGGTGCTGGACCAGCGCTGCCAGCGGGTTCCGGCGCGGAGGTAGTACTCGGCGATGGAGGGGTCCTCGACCAGGAGCCGGCCGGTGCCGTGGTTGGCCAGGGGCGCCAGGATGGCGGTGAAGCTGGCGGAGTTGGGCCAGGCAGTGGCCAGGGCGCGGGCCTGGGTGATGCCCAGGGACAGCGGCAGGGCCAGGGCCACGGCGCAGGCGCCGCAGGTGACCGGGACCCAGCGGGCCGGGGCGGCGGCGATGAACTGGTCGGCGGCGTAGCCGGCGGCGATGACGGCGAACCACAGGCCGAACTCGACGTGCTTGCTCAGCGACGCGGTGGAGTGCAGGGCG
>Ga0208589_1000493_pt1 | contig 18520 bp, 13 predicted proteins | sample NGESurshal092012_2_FD_184486 | JGI IMG/M metagenome (GOLD analysis project Ga0208589, IMG submission 184486) | Arctic peat soil microbial communities from Barrow, Alaska - NGEE Surface sample F53-2 shallow-092012 (SPAdes) | ecosystem: Environmental > Terrestrial > Soil > Wetlands > Peat ... | reverse complement strand
TGCCGGCGCCTGCCAGCAGTACGGCGATCACGCATTGAACCCAAACCCGACGCCACCGCTCCATGACATCGGGTTTCGATCACCTGGCAACTAGGGATGCTCTGATCCATTCTACGTAGGCGTCACCGTGACTGTCTGTTCGCAGGCCACAGGGCCGTCGGCGAAGGCAGACTGGCCGTCTGTCGAGACGGCGGACCGAAGGCATGCGGACAGACTGTCACGGCCCCACGCATTGAATTTAAAGTGATGGGGTGATGTCCAGAAGGCGCGCAGGCTGCGCCGCGCAGCTTGGCAAGACGGCCAAGTCTCCCTGCGCCGCGCAACACACCCTGCGCGCCTTCTGGACATCATGCCGCCTGCGTAGAATGGATCAGAGCATCCCAAGCTACAGCCGACCGCCTTGATCGGCAGCCAGCAGTTCCAGCGGCAGCGGCAACGCATCGAGACCGCGCGCGAGCAGCATCGCCTGAAATCGTTCGCCCATCTGCTCGGGCAGCATCAGCTTCTTCACCTGCTGCGCCAGCCGGTAGCGGCTGTGTTCGTCGGCGACTTGTGCCTGCGCATTCTCGAAGACCTCCTGCAGGCCGGCGCCGATCAGGAACTGCGCCTGCGGCAGATAGGCGGCCACACCGAAACCGGCGCTGTTGCCGGCCTCGGCCAGCGCGGTGAAATCGACCGAGACGGTGAGATCATTCAGGCCCGGCAGATACAGCGGATCGTTGTGCGCGTGATGGCGGTAGTGCGCCATCAGCGTGCCGTCATCGCGTTCGGGCAGATAGAACTCGCGGCGCACGTAGCCGTAATCGACGAACAGCAGCAGCCCGGCCGTCAGCGAACCGGCCACCGCCTGGATCCAGTACGGCAGCTGCGGCAGGATTTCCGAGCGATAGGCATCGACGAACTCCGCACCGAGATCGCGCTCGACGTGGCGCACGGCACCGGCCACCAGCGCATCGGCCGGGCGATCGACGCGCAACAGACGACCCCCGCCATCCAGCGCCACGTATTCCTCGTAGACCTCGCCGCCGCGCAGGGTGAAGCGCGTGGTCGGCAGCGCATCGATCACCTCGTTCGCAAACAGGACACCGCGCCAGTCCTGCTCGGGTGGCCGATCCAGCCATTGCACGCGGGCGTTGAGTGCGGCCGGAAGATTCGCGCGCAGGCGTTCGCGCTGGCGCTCGCGCAGGTCCGCGCTGGGTTCGAGGATCAGATACTGCCGCGGCAGCGTGCCGCTGGCCGCCAGCGCGTTGAGTGCCGCTTCGGCGAATGCGCCGCTGCCGCCGCCCAGTTCCAGGAAATCCGCCTCGTCGCCGAGCATGGTCAGCACCGGCCGCACGGCATTCACCACGCAGCGTGCGAACAGCTCACCCAGCTCCGGCGCCGTGACGAAATCGCCGGCCGCGCCGAACTTGGTCTTGCCCGCGCTGTAGTAACCCAGACCCGGCGCATACAGGCAACGCTCCATGTACTGCGAAAACGGCAGCGGACCGTGCCCGGCAATCTGCTCGCGCAGCAGTTGCAGCAGGCGATCGGAATGCGCGCGTTCGTCGGCGCTTGGTTCGGGGAGGCGGGAAGGCATCGGGCTTGCCGGTAGTGAAAAACCGCGGCAAGCATAGCGGAAGGGGCGCATCGCGCGTCCCTCACCGTATGTTCGTAGGATCACACCTTGTCCACAAGGGAATCCCTTCGGCCGTGCGCGATGCTTTTGTGGGAGCGACTTCAGTCGCGATGCTCTTGGTGGCTTTCCAAAAGCTATCGCGACTGAAGTCGCTCCCACATGATCCGAAATCCTTCTGCAGGCTCAGATACAGGCGGCGACGCGGCCGAACTGCGGCGCGCCACCGCCAGTGCCGTCGCACCGCTCGTGGCTGCATGCCATTGAGTTCGGCTTCACATGGCTCGTCTACACTGCGTGGACGCCCTGCGGTATTGACGATGCACAAGCCACGACGGAGCCATGCATGACCAAGCACAGTCAGCAAGTCCCAGCGGTCATCGCACCGGTCGAGCACAACCGGGTCACCCAGGCCATCCTCGATTTCGTCAGCCAGGTGCCGACCAGCAAGATCGGCAGCAGCAAGGACCCCGCCGGCGAGGCGCGCCGCCTGGCCAATCGCGCGGCCCAGCGCGCCGCGCTCACTGCCGGTTCGCTGGCGCTGCCGCCGGGACCGCTGGGCTGGCTGACCCTGCTGCCGGAGCTGATCGCCATCTGGAAGATCCAGGGCCGGATGGTCAGCGACATCGCCGCCGTCTACGGCCGCAATGCCAGCCTGGGCCGCGAACAGATGCTGTGGTGCCTGTTCCGGCATACCGCCGCGCAGGCGTTCCGCGACCTGGTCGTGCAGATGGGCGACCGGCTGGTGTTCCGTCGCATGTCCTATGGCGTCGCGCAACGCGTGGCGAAGCAGGTCGGCGTCAAGCTGACCCAGCGCACGCTCAGTGAAGGCATTTCGCGCTGGCTGCCGGTGATCGGCGCGCTCGGCGTCGGCGCCTACGCGTATTACGACACCGGACAGGTCGCCAGCACCGCGATCGCGCTGTTCAGCGGCGACGTGGTGATGGAAGACGCGGGCGACGAGGCCGCCGCGGAACCCGTCAAGCCGGCACCCCGCAAGAAAGCGTCGCCGGTTCGGCGCGCAATGAACAAACTGGTCGACAAGGCGGCGACCGGCGCCGTGCGCAAGGTCGCCAAGGCGACGGCGCGCAAGGCCGCCAGCAGGAAACCGCGCAAGCCGAAGGCGGAGTGATCGCTCATCAGCGGATGACGCACCGCATGCTTTGCGGCAAGCTGGGCCACTGGATTGCCGCAGGAACCGACGCATGAAGCCACGCCATGACCGACCCGTTGCGCTGATCACCGGCGCCGGTCGCCGCGTCGGTGCGGTGATCGCGCGCACACTGCATGCGGCCGGCTACGACCTGGCGCTGCACTACCGTCACTCAGGCGATAACGCCCGCACCCTGGCCGACGAACTGGAACAGCAGCGTACTGGCAGCACCTTGCTGCTGCAGGCCGAACTGGCCGACATCCCTGCACTGCCGGCGCTGATCGAGCGGCTATTGGCGCATTACGGCCGACTCGATGCGCTGGTCAACAATGCCTCCACGTTCTATCCCACGCCCCTTGGCAGCGCGACGCCGGCACAGTGGAACGAGTTGTTCGCCTCCAACGCGCAGGCACCGTTCTTTCTCAGCCAGGCGGCGGTACCGGCATTGCGTGAAGCGCACGGCGGCATCGTCAATCTGCTGGATATCTATGCCGAACGCCCGTTGGCCGAACATCCGCTGTACTGCATGGCAAAGGCCGCGCTGGCCGCCATGACGCGTTCGCTGGCGCTGGAACTGGGTCCCGAGATACGCGTCAATGGCGTGGCCCCGGGTGCGGTGTTGTGGCCCAGCGACGGCAAGCCGTACGCGGATCAGCAGGCGCTGCTGGCACGCACCCCATTGCAGCGCGCCGGCACGCCGGAGGATGTCGCCGGCGCCGTGCTGTGGCTGTTGCTTGATGCACCGTTTGTCACCGGCCAGGTCATCCGCGTGGATGGCGGCCGTACGCTCTCGGTGTGATGACCGTACCGATCAGTCCAGCCATCGTTCGGTCGTCAGTGGCTCGGACTCCACCGGAAACGCTGCCCACAGCTCGGCCATGCTCAGGCCGCTGAGCGGGTGCCGCAAATCCGGCGCGATGTCCGTGATCGGGCGCAGCACGAAGGCGTGCTGTAGTTCCTTGCGCGGGATCTGCAGATGGCCCGGCCCCTGCGTGACCAGCGCGTCGTAGAACACGATGTCGATGTCCAACGTGCGATCCGAATAACGCGGCACATCGCGACGGCGGTCGTGGCGGTCTTCCAGCGCATGCAACCAGTCGTTCAGCGCCTCGGGCGACAACTCGGTATCCAGCCCCAGCGCCAGATTGACGAAATCCGCGCCGTCAAAACCTACCGCCTTGCTGCGATACGCCGGCGACACCGTGACCTCGCCAAAGCGCTCGCGCAGCGCGACGATCGCCGCAGGCAGATGGCGTTGCGGCTCAAGGTTGGAACCCAGGCTCAGATAGGCCCGTGCCATCAGTGTGATCGCGTGCCGCGTTCGATCCGCACGCCGACTGCCTTCGCACCGCGTACCGCGCCGGGTTTGGACAGCTTCAGGCGCACCCAGCTGACGCCGAACTCCTCGCGGATGATCGCCGCGCAGCGCTCGGCCAGCGTCTCGACCAGGCCGAAGCTCGATTCACCCACATAGCCGATCAGACGCTTGGACACGTCCTTGTAGTTGAGCGTGTCGGCGATGTCGTCACTGGCCGCCGGACGCGTGTTGTCGAATGCCATTTCGATATCGAACGACAGCGTCTGGCGCACGCGGCGCTCCCAGTCATAGATGCCGATGACAGTGTCGATGCGCAGGTCTTCGATGAAAACAATGTCCATGAGGGTGATCACTGAGGCTGTAGTAGCACAGGGTCGATGGACTGGCGCGCGGATGCAAGTCTTTGTGTCGCGCGATTCCGCGAGATGGATCACACGATATGCATGGATGCCGCTCTCAGTGCACCCACTGCTCAAACGCATCTTGCCGAATCGCGCGCTACGGCGAGCTTGCAGCACTCGACTGCGAGGCCCTTGCAAAGACTGGACCTCTCAATAACCACGGAGCCCTGCTGTCACAAAACGAGGCGCCACCTCTACAAAGAGCAGAAACCTTGATTTCCGGTGCCGCAGGCGTGCCTGCAAATACATAACGGATCGCCGTGGCGTATTCCGTATCCATATCCGCAAATATCCACCATTCGTGAACCGATCCTTTGTTGTCTAGAATAATGAACGTCTGGCTTTCCCGACTCGGAATGATCGACATAGGTACGCGCGCTGTCGAAACTGCTAGCAGCGCATCATCAACCGATGCATATGGCATTGGCTGCGTATCAAGTACATAGCGCGGATGAATGTAATTCGTCGGCCAATCATTTGGCAGAGAGTAATGCTCCATACTGAAATTGACGGGGATGCGCGCATAGCCTGGCACCGCCACTCCATTCTTGCGCCCTGCAATGAAGTGCCATTGACGCGCGGCATTGATTGCAGCGCGATCAAGCTGGCGATCGCCCGCGGATTTGTCGACCCTGACAGACGTCACTTGACCGTCTGGCGTCACCAACACCATGAGAACAGCGGTACCCTGAATGCCATAAATCGCATCAAATCCGGGGTAGATCGGCTGGGCCCGAGGGCCCGTGACATAGCTAAGTGAAGAGTTTGCAGGTTGCGCTTCAACCTGCTGCGGCATGGGAGCAACTACCGGTTTGGCCGTATTGCTTACGATATTCGTCGCACAGGCAGATACCGCCAATGCACACATGACAGTCACGATCAGATTACGCATTTATCCCCCTTGATCAAACATTGGCAGCACCGCATGGGTCAACGCCGAACGAGCAGACACTCGCAGGCTCCGTACCGATCCTTCTTCCCGCAAGGTGTCGTGCGATGATATTGCATGACCGCTTTCAGCACGCTCCCGCTCAAACCCGCCCTGCTCGCCAGCATCGAGACGCTCGGCTACAGCGAAATGACGCCGGTGCAGGCACAGAGCCTGCCACCGATGCTGGCCGGCCGTGATGTGATCGCGCAGGCGCAGACCGGCAGCGGCAAGACTGCTGCGTACGGACTGAGCCTGCTGCAGACGCTCGACACCGACACGATCCGGCTGCAGGCGCTGGTGCTGTGCCCGACTCGCGAGCTGGCGGATCAGGTCAGCAAGGCGATCCGCAAGCTGGCGGCGAACATCCCGAATGTGAAGCTGCTGACGCTGTGCGGCGGCATGCCGCTGGGGCCGCAGCTGGCGTCGCTCACGCACGATCCGCACATCGTGGTCGGCACGCCCGGCCGCGTGCAGGAGCATCTGAAGCGGGAAAGCCTGCACGGTGGCGGCATCAAGGTGCTGGTGCTGGATGAAGCCGATCGCATGCTCGACATGGGTTTCACCGAAGCGATCGACGACATCATCGGACGCATCGCCAAGCATCATCAGACGCTGCTGTTTTCAGCCACGTATCCCGACGAAATCCGCACAGTGAGTCAGCGCGTGCAGCGCGACCCGGTTGAGGTGACGGTGGATGCGCCCGTCGATGAAAAGCCGGCGATCGAGCAGCGCTTCCTCGAAGTCGAGCCGGCGCAGAAGATCGACGCGCTGGCGCAACTGCTGAGCGGCGACCATGCGGGACATGCGCTGGTGTTCTGCAACATGCGCCGCGAGGTGGATGCGGTGGCGCAAGAGCTCGATCGTCGCGGCTTTTCCGCCCTCGCGCTTCACGGCGACATGGAACAGCGTGATCGCGACGAGGTGCTGGTGCGCTTTGCCAACCGCAGCTGCTCGGTGCTGGTCGCCACCGATGTTGCCGCACGCGGGCTGGACATTGCCGCGCTGCCGCTGGTGGTGAGCTATGACATTCCGCACGATCCGGAAACCCATACGCACCGCATCGGTCGCACCGGTCGCGCCGGGCAATCCGGTCTGGCGATCACGCTGTGCACGCCGCGCGAGCGGCCGAAGGCGGCGAACATCGAGGAACTCAACGGCACGCCGCTGCCGTGGCGTCCGCTGAAAGTGGCGCCGTCGCGCGGCAAGACCCTGCATCTGGCGCCGATGAAGACGCTGGTGATCGACGCCGGCCGGCAGGACAAGCTGCGCCCCGGCGACATCCTCGGCGCGCTGACCGGCGATGCGGGATTGAATGCCTCCGACATCGGCAAGATCGACGTATTCGCCACCCGCGCCTACGTGGCGATCAGCCGCGCGCTGGCGAACAAGGCGCTGGAACGTCTGCGCGCCGGCAAGATCAAAGGCCGCAACTTCCGTGTACGCCCGCTTGGCTGATAGGGTGCACGGCCCATACTTCCCTCCCTGCAAGAAGCTGACCCGATGATCCGATCTTCCGGCCCGACCTCGATCCTCGCTCTCGCCCTGCTGCTGGGCAGTAGCGCTGCGCATGCGGCGATACCGGTCTACGGCTACAAGGTGGTGCACGTCTATCCGCACGATACGGGTGCCTATACCGAGGGCCTGTTTTACAAGGACGGCTATCTCTACGAGAGCACCGGCGAGACCGGCGAATCGACGGTGCGCAAGGTGGAACTGCGGAGCGGCGAGGTGGTGCAGCGCTACAACGTGCCGCCGCAGTATTTCGGCGAAGGCATCGTGGACTGGAAGGACCATCTGGTGCAGCTCACCTGGCAGAGCCAGATCGGCTTCGTCTACGACCTGACCAGCTTCAAGCTGCAGCACACCTTCACCTACCCGGGCGAAGGCTGGGCGCTGACCCGCGACAACCAGCATCTGTACATGAGCGATGGTTCGTCGGTGCTGCGCATCCTGGATCCGGAATCGCTCACCGCGACCGGCAGCATCATGGTGACGGCCGACGGCGTGCCGGTGACAAGGCTCAACGAACTGGAATGGGTGAAGGGCGAGATCTACGCGAACGTCTGGATGACCAGCCGCATCGCGCGGATCGATCCCGCCACCGGCCATGTGGTGGGCTGGATCGACCTCAGCGGACTGCTCGACGTCAACAAGCTGCCTGATCCTTCGAATGATGTGCTCAACGGCATCGCCTACGACGCCAGGCATGACCGCCTGTTCGTCACCGGCAAGCGCTGGCCGAAGCTGTTCGAGATCAAACTGGTGAAGCAGCACACGCCCTGAAGGCAGCAACTGCCATACGTCGGCGGTGATCTCCGCACGATCTCGCAGATTCGCCAACGATAAAATGAAAGATCCCAGTGTCAACCACATGGGCCCACGAACCGTTAAAAGCATTCTGCCCATTGTTCTGGCGACAGGTACTACTGTCCGGAACGACGCTGTTTTGACAAACAAAAGCGCTCTACTAATGAGGGATGCACACTTGGGAGATGATTTATGAGTGCCGACACCCCGAAAGCAGCCGGACACTCTCGCAAAAGGCGCGGCCTGCTGATCGTGGCGATCGTCATCGTTGCAGTGATCATCCTGGTTCTGATCCATCTGTTTGGTGGCGCGAAGACCAAGACCGGCACGTCGCCGCAAGTGGTGACCGCCGCCACCGCGACCCTGGGCAACATGCCGGAAACCTTGAGCGAGCTGGGCACGGTGACACCGATCGCCACCGTCAATGTGCTGCCGCAGTTGAGCGGTTACCTGACGGCCGTCGGCTATCGGGAAGGCCAGGACGTGACAAAGGGGCAGTTCCTTGCGCAGATCGATCCACGCCAGTACGAGATCGACAAGCAGCAGGCCCAGGCCCAAATGGCCAAGGACCAGGCGAGCCTGGCTCAGGCCCGTTCCGATCTCGCCCGCTACGCGCAGCTGCACCAGCAGAAGTCGATTGCCGAACAGACCTATGCCGACCAGAAATTCCTGGTTCAGCAGGACGAGGCCGCGGTCAAGGCCGACCAGGCGAATATCGCGCAGTACGATCTCGACCTTGCTTATTGCCACATCACCGCGCCGGTCGCCGGCCGGGTCGGCCTGCGTCTGGTCGATCCAGGCAATTACGTTACCGCGTCGACTTCGCCGGGCATCGTGACCATCACCACCATGAAGCCGACCACAGTGCAATTCACCGTGCCGCAGAACTCACTGAGCAAGGTGCTGCAGCAGTTCGATTCCAGCAAGAAGCTGGCGGTCACGGTCTATAACAGCGACAACAGCAAGCAGCTCGCCACCGGCACGCTGTATGCGCTCAGCAATCAGATGGCCACCAGCACCGGTACGGTGACCTTGCGCGCGTCGTTCCCCAACGACAACGAAGTGCTGTACCCGAACGAGTTCGTCAACGTCAAGCTGCTGGTCGACACGCTCCAGCAAGCGGTGCTCGTACCGACGACGGCAGTGCAGAGCGGCGCACCGGGAGATTTCGTCTATCTGGTCAACGCCGACCAGACCGTCTCCGTGCACAAGGTGACGCAAGGCCCCAGTGACGGCAGGAATACCGTCATCCTGTCGGGCCTCGCGAAGGGTCAGACCGTGGTCACCGACGGCATGGACCGCTTGAGCGACGGCGCCAAGATCAAGATCTCCGCACCGAAGTCGGCAAAGCCCGCAGCGGCAGGCAGCGCCCCGGCGCCCGCTGCATCCACGGCAAGCGCACGACGGCGGGATGGGAAGCGGGCACTGGGCACCGCTGCCATCTCACTCGCTTCGTAAGCGACGGCGACGATCCGATGAACATTTCCCGCCTGTTCGTCCTCAGGCCGGTGGCTACGTCACTGCTGATGATCGCCCTTGTGCTGGTGGGCCTCGTCGCGGTGCGTTTCCTGCCGGTTTCGTCCCTGCCCGACGTCGACTACCCGACGATCCAGGTGCAGACCTTCTACCCGGGCGCCAGCCCCGACGTCGTGGCGTCGACGGTGACCGCGCCGCTGGAGGTGCAGTTGGGCGAGATCCCCGGCCTGCAGCAGATGACCTCGAACAGTTCCGCCGGCGCTTCGGTCATCACCTTGCAGTTCGATCTCTCGCTCAACCTCGATATCGCCGAGCAGAATGTCCAGGAGGCGATCAACGCCGCCAACAGTCTGTTGCCCAGCGGCCTGCCGGCGCCGCCAACCTATGCCAAGGTGAATCCTGCCGACCAGCCCATCCTCACCCTGGCGGTAACCTCCACGTCGATGTCGCTGCCGCAATTGCAGGACGTCGCCAACAACCGGCTCGGCGCGAAGATTTCCGAGGTGTCGGGCGTCGGTCTGGTCACACCCGCAGGCGGTAACGTGCAGGCGATCAGGGTCGAGGCGGATCCGCAGAAGCTGGCCGCCTACGGACTCAATATCGATGACCTGCGCTCGTTGATCGCGAACGTCAACGTGAGCCAGCCCAAGGGCAATTTCGACGGCCCGAAGCTGGATTACACGATCAACGGCAACGACCAGATCGAGGACCCCAAGGACTATCTGAACACGGTGGTCGCCTACCAGAATGGCGCGCCGGTGTTCATGCGCGATGTCGCCAGCGTCACCCAGGCCGCGCAGAACACCGAGCAGGGCGCCTGGTACAACACGACACAGGCGATCGTGCTGAATGTGCAGCGCCAGCCTGGGGCGAACGTGATCGCCACGGTCAACCAGATCATGAAGGAGCTGCCCCAGCTCGAATCCACGCTGCCCGCGGGGATGAAAGTCCAGGTCGTTTCCGACAGCACCGGAGTGATTCGATCTTCAGTGTCCGATGCGGCGTTCGAACTCGGGTTGGCGGTCGTGCTGGTGGTGCTGGTGATCTTCGTGTTCCTGCGCAACGTGCCGGCAACCATCATTCCGAGCATTTCCGTGCCGGTCTCGCTGATCGGCACGCTGGCACTGATGTACGAGTTGAACTACTCGATCGACAATCTCTCGCTGATGGCGCTGATCGTCGCCACCGGCTTCGTGGTCGACGACTCGATCGTGATGATCGAGAACATCGTGCGCTATCTGGAGGAAGGCAAGACGCCACTGGAGGCGGCCCTCGAAGGCGCCGGGCAGATCGGCTTCACCATTGTTTCGCTCACCGTCTCGCTGATCGCGGTGCTGATCCCGCTGCTGTTCATGGGTGGCGTGATCGGGCGCCTTTTCAGCGAATTCGCGGTGACCCTCGCGATCACCATCGTGCTCTCGGGCATCGTCTCGCTGACCCTGGTGCCGATGCTGTGCGCGCGCATCCTGCGGGCGCAGGCGCAGCGGCACCCAAGCCGTTTCGAGCGGATCAGCGAGGGCCTGTTCGACAAGACCCTCGCGGCCTACGAGCGCGGACTGCGCTTCGTGCTGGGCCACCAGACCCTGACCCTGATCGTGGCGACTCTCACCGTGGCGCTGACCGTGATCCTGTACGTCATCATCCCGAAGGGCCTGTTCCCGGTGCAGGACGTCGGCGTGATCCAGGGCATCAGCATCGCCGACAACTCGGTATCGTACAAGGCGATGGTGGAGCGCCAGTCGGCCCTGGCGGACGCGATCCTCAAGGATGCCGACGTGACCGGCCTGACTTCCTATGTCGGCATCGACGGCACCAATACCACACTCAACAACGGCCGCTTCCTGATCAACCTGAAGGCGCGCGGCGACCGTTCGTCGACCGCGGCGGAAATCGCCAGGCGACTGCAGGACGAGGTGGCGAACATATCCGGCATCAAGCTGTACCTGCAGCCCGAGCAGGATCTCACGCTCGACACCACGGTCTCGCCGAACCAGTACCAGTTCGTGCTGCGCGGGCCGGACCAGCAGGCATTCATGCAATACGTGCCCGCGCTGATCGCGCGCATGAAGAAGATCTCTTCCATCACCGACGTCACCAGCGATCTGAACAACGACGGCCTCAGCGTGAACGTCGAGGTCAATCGTCAACTGGCCGCGCGCTACGGCATCACGCCAGCGACGATCGACAATGCGCTCTACGATGCCTTGGGGCAGCGCATCGTTTCGACCATCTTCGATCAATCCAGCCAGTACCGGGTGATCCTGGTCGCCAAGCCCGAAAGCCTGCCTACCCTGCAATCACTGGGCAGCCTGTACCTGCCCAGCCAGACCAGCAGCAGCGGCCAGGTGCCGCTGAGCGGCATCGCCACGCTCAAGGTCACCAAGTCGCCGCTGGTCATCAGCCATCTGGGCCAGTTCCCCGCCGTCACCATCTCGTTCAATCTGGCCAAGGATGCCTCGCTGAGCAAGGCGGTGGACGCGGTCAATCAGGCCGAACAGGCGATACATCTGCCGCCCTCGATCACTTCCTCGTTCCAGGGTGCCGCCCAGGCATTCCAGGATTCGCTGTCCAGCGAGGTGTACCTGTTGTTCGCCGCGCTGGTCGCCGTCTACATCGTGCTCGGTGTGCTCTACGAGAGTTTCATCCATCCGATAACCATTCTCTCGACGCTGCCCTCGGCCGGCATCGGCGCGCTGCTGGCGTTGATGATCGCAGGCGACGATCTTGACGTGATCGGCATCATCGGCATCGTGCTGCTGATCGGCATCGTCAAGAAGAACGCCATCATGATCGTGGACTTCGCGCTCGAGGCCGAGCGCCAGCACGGCAAGCCGCCGGTGGAGGCGATCTTCGAAGCTTCGCTGCTGCGCTTCCGGCCGATCCTGATGACGACGTTCGCGGCGATGCTCGGTGCCTTGCCGCTGCTGCTGGGCAGCGGCACCGGCTCGGAGCTGCGCCGGCCGCTTGGCGTGGCCATCATCGGCGGCCTGGCGGTGAGCCAGGTGTTGACGCTGTTCACCACGCCGGTCATCTATCTTTTCTTTGACCGCCTGGCGCAGCGCTTCCAGCGCAAGCGTCCAGGGTCGCCGGCCGAGCAGGCGATCGAGCGCGCGCCGTGAGCATGTCATGAGTATCCCTGGACTGTTCATCCAGCGGCCGGTGGCGACCACGCTGCTGGCGGTCGCCATTGCGCTGTCCGGACTGCTGGCGTATTTCCGCTTGCCGGTTGCTCCGCTGCCAAACGTCACCTATCCCGTCGTCGTGGTCCAGGCCAGCATGGCAGGCGCCAGCCCGGCCATCATGGCTTCCACCGTGGCCGAGCCACTGGAACGGCGCCTGGGCTCGATCGCCGGCGTGACCGAACTGACCTCGACAAGCACAGTCGGCTCGGCAAGGATCATCATCCAATTCGAACTCAGCCGCGATATCAACGGTGCCGCCCGCGATGTCCAGGCCTCGCTGCAGGCGGCGCGCGCGGACCTGCCGAGCACGCTGCGCAACAATCCGACTTATCGCGAGTACAACCCGGCCGATTCGCCGATCATGATCCTGGCGCTGACCTCGAACACCCTGACCCGGGCACAGCTTTACGATTCCGCCGATTCGGTGATTCAACAGCAGTTGTCGCAGGTCGAGGGCGTGGGCGAAATCACGCTGGGCGGCAGCGCGCTGCCCAGCGTGCGGGTCGAACTGCAACCGGACCGGTTGAACAGCTACGGCATCGGCCTGGAGGACGTGCGCGCCGCCATCAGCGCCGCCAACGCCGATAGCGCCAAGGGCCACATCGACCAGGGCGATCAGCGCTACGAAGTCATCTCGAACGATCAGATCAGCAAGGCGGCGCCGTATCGCGACCTTGTCGTGGCCACGCGCAAAGGTGCTCCGGTACTGCTGCGCGACGTCGCCGATGTCGAGGACTCCGCGGAAAATATCCGCAACATGGGGCTCTACAACAACAAGCCCGCGGTGCTGGTGATCGTCTACCCGCTGCCCGGCGGCAATATCGTCAAGACCGTTGCCCAGATCAGAAAAGTGCTGCCGTCGATCGAGGCAACCTTGCCGCACAACGTGCATGTCGGTATCGCCCTTGATCGCTCGCAATCGGTGAACGCCGCGGTGAACGATACCGAGCGCACCTTGTTCATCGCCGTGCTGCTGGTGATCGGCGTGGTGTTCGTGTTCCTGCAATCGCCGCGGGCAATCCTGGTGCCGGCGGTGGCGCTGCCGCTGTCGATCATCGGCACGTTCGGGCCGATGTACCTGCTGGGCTACAGCATCGACAACCTCTCGCTGATGGCGCTGACCGTCGGCACCGGGTTCGTGGTCGACGATGCCGTGGTCGTGCTGGAAAACATCACCCGCCACATCGAATCCGGCATGGACGTGCATGAGGCTGCCCTACGTGGCAGCGCCGAGGTCAGCTTCACGGTGATCTCGATGAGCCTGTCCTTGATCGCGGTGTTCCTGCCGATCCTGCTGATGCCGGGCATCGTCGGCCTGCTGTTCCACGAATTCGCGGTGACGCTCTCCATCGCGATCCTGTTCTCGCTGCTGATTTCGCTCACGATCACGCCGGCCATGTGCGCACATGTGCTGAACCGCCAGTCACTGCACTCCCGGGCCCGCTGGGCGATGTGGTACGAACGACAGTTCGAGCGCTTCAGGAACGCCTACGCGCGATCGCTCACCGCCGTGCTCGACCATGCGTTGCTGGTCGGCTTGCTGCTCATCGGCCTGATCGTGCTCAATGTCTTCCTGTTCAGGCTATTGCCCTCGACCTTCTTTCCGGAGCAGGACAACGGCATCCTGTCGGGCCAGATCATCGCCGACCAGAGCATCTCGTTCCAGGCGATGGAAAAGAAGCTCGCGCAATTGCAGGCGATCGTGCAGAAGGATCCTGCGGTCGCCTCGGTGGCAGGTTTCACCGGCGGCCGTTCGCTCAACTCCGCCAATGTGTTCATCGAACTCAAGCCACTGGCGCAGCGCAAGCTCTCGGCGGCGCAGGTCGTCGAGCGCCTGCGTCCGAAGCTCAATGCGGTTTCCGGTGCCAAACTGTTTCTGCAGGCCGCCCAGGATCTGCATATCGGCGGCCGCTCGTCGGCGGCCGAATATCAGTACACGCTGACTAGCGACGATCCCAACGCGCTGTATACCTGGGTGCCCAGGCTGGTGGCCGCACTGGGCAAGGACCGCACCCAGATGACGGACGTGAACTCGGACCTGCAGCAGAACGGCCTGCAGACCTATGTCAACTTCGACCGCACGGCGGCCGCACGCTACGGCTTTGCGCCGAACCAGATCGACAGCGTGCTTTACGACGCGTTCGGCCAGCGCACCGTGTCGACCATCTACAACGCGCTCAACCAGTACTTCGTGGTGATGGAGGTGGCGCCAGCGTATTTGCAGTATCCGCAGATGCTCGATCGCATGTATTTCAGCACGGCGGCAGGCAATGCGAGCGGAACGGCGCAGACGCAGATGTCGGGCAGCCTCGTCAAGCCGGTGCAGCAGGTCTCCGTGGCGACTGCGACGCAGGGCGGTGCCTCCAATACCAATTCGTTCAACGCCAACGCCGTGGCCAACCAGCTCACCAACGCCATCTCCAATGCCAAAGGCGGAAGTTCCAGCGGCAGCGCGGACAGCACGGCGAACGAAACCATGGTGCCGTTTGCGGCTCTGGCTACGTACAGCAGCAACCATACCGCGACCCAGGTCAGCCATCAGGGCGGCCTGATCGCGGCCACGATTTCATTCAATCTGCCGCCCGGCGGTTCGCTGAGCAAGGCCACGGCGGCGATCAATCAGACCTCGCAGGACATGGGCCTCCCGGCCTCCATCCACGGCAGCTTCGCGGGCGCCGCGCAGGTCTACGCGCAGTCGATGTCGAGCATGCCGTTGCTGATCCTCGCGGCACTCGCCGCCGTCTATATCGTGCTCGGCATTCTCTACGAGAATACCGTGCACCCGATCACCATCCTGTCCACCTTGCCGTCGGCCGGCATCGGCGCCACGCTGGCGCTGCTGATCTTCGGCATACCGTTCTCGGTGATCGCGATGATCGGCATCATCCTGTTGATCGGCATCGTCAAGAAGAACGCGATCATGATGATCGACGTCGCCATTCACCTGCAGCGTGACGAAGGCTACGAGCCGCAGAAGGCCATCCATGATGCGGCCGTGTTGCGCCTGCGGCCGATCATGATGACCACCGCCGCGGCCGTGCTTGGCGCGGTGCCGCTGGCGATCGGTATCGGCCAGGGCGCGTCGCTGCGCCAGCCGCTGGGCATCACCGTCATGGGCGGCCTGATTCTCAGCCAGATATTCACGCTGTACACGACGCCGGTGATCTATCTCTACCTCGACCGCCTGCGCGCCAGGCTCGCCAGATGGTCAGCCAGCCTGCCGTGGAACACACGATCGGACGCGAGCGCATGAAAATGAACATCCCCCGCAAGAGCATTTCTCGCAACATCCTGGCCGCCTCGTTGACGCTGTTGCTCGGCGGCTGCATGGTTGGCCCTGATTACCATCGCCCGCAGACGGCGGTACCCGCGCAGTACAAGGAATTGCCCGGCTGGACGGTGGCTATGCCGGCCGCCGCCGCGCCCAAGGCCGACTGGTGGACCGGTTTCAACGATCCGCTGCTCGATCGCCTCGAACCGATGGTGTCGGTATCCAACCAGACCGTGCGTCAGGACTACGCCAACTACCAGGAAGCGCTGGACCTGGTGCAGGAGGCGCGCAGCGCCTTGTTCCCCACGATCGGCATCTCCGGCTCGGCAACGAAGCAGCGCAGCGCCAGTGGCAATCCGGGCGGCAGCGGGTCGACAAGCAGCGCAGGCTCCCTCGAAGGCAATGTCAGCTGGGCTCCCGATCTGTGGGGCAAGGTCCGCCGCACCATCGAGGAGAACAAGGCAAGCGCGCAGGCCAGCGAAGCGACCCTGGCCAACGCCACGCTGTCCGAGCAGACCGCCTTGGCCACCGCAGTGATCGAACTGCGCGTGACCGACGCCAATATCGACCTGTTGCAGAAGACGGTCGATGCCTATCGGGAGTATCTGCGCGTGATTGCCAATCAGGACACGGCAGGCACCATTGCTCCCAGCGACGTCATTACTGCGCGGACCCAGTTGGAAAACGCCCAGTCCAGCCTGATTGCACTCGGTGTCTCGCGCGCGAAATACGCCCATGCGATTGCCGTGCTGGTCGGCAAGAATCCCGAAGACCTCGATATTCCACACAGCACGGCGCTGCCGACGTTGCCCGCGGTCCCGGTGGGCGTGCCCTCGACCCTGCTGCAGCGCCGACCGGATATCGCCGTTGCGGAACGCCAGATGGCCGCGGAGAATGCCGCGATCGGTGTCGCCGTGGCAGCCTATTACCCGAGCCTTTCGCTGTCGGCGGCAGATGGTTTTTCGCAGTCGCCGCTGGCTGGTCTGCTGCACATCGCGAACCATGTCTGGTCGCTGGGCGCCGACGTCGGCGAGACGTTGTTCGCAGGCGGCGAACGCCATGCCGGGGTCGCCGCCGCCAGGGCGGCCTACGAGGCCGCGGTCGCCAATTATCGCGGCACCGTGCTGACGGCGTTGCAGAATGTGGAGGACGATCTTTCCGGTCTGCGCATTCTCGCCCAGCAGGGCGACGTGCTGGACGCCGCCGTGCGGGACGCCACCCGTGGATCCAGGATCGCGTTCAACGAATACCGGGCCGGCACCGTCGACTACACCACCGCGGCGACTGCCCAGGCGACTCAGTTGAGCACCCAGGAGAGTGCGCTGAGCGTGCGCCAGCAGCGCCTGCTCGATACGGTATCGCTGATCGGCGATCTGGGCGGCGACTGGTCGGCCAGCGAACTAGACGACCTGCGGAAATCCACTACCCAGCGCTGATCTCTACAAGACGCAGGCGTCATCGAACAGCCGGAACCCATGCGGATTCATTCCAGCCATTTCCCAGCCAGCGTGCCGCCCCGCGGCCCGCCCGCATGCCACTGGCGAAGCAGGCGGTGAGCAGGTAGCCGCCGGTGGGCGCCTCCCAGTCGAGCATCTCGCCGGCACAGAACACGCCAGGTCGCTGGCGTGACATCAGCATCTCATCCAGCGCCTCCAGACGCACGCCACCGGCCGTGCTGATCGCCTCCGCTACCGGGCGCGGCGCGCGCAGGCGCAGCGGCAGCGACTTGATGTGCGCGGCCAGCGCGTGCGGATTCCCCAGCATGACCTTTTCGGTCAGCTCGAACACCAGCGCGCATTTCGCCGCATCGAGTCCCGCACGCCGGCGCAGCCAGTCGCCGATGCTGTGCCTGCCGCGCGGTGCAGCGAGCCGTTCCGCCAAGACTGCCTGTGTGTATCCCGGCACCAGATCGAGAAACAGCGTCGCCTCGCCGCGCGCAGCGATCTGCGCGCGCAGCTCGGCGCCGATGGCGTAGATCAGGCTGCCCTCGACACCGTAATCGCTGAGCACGCATTCGCCCTGACGGCGCTGCGCGATGCCGTGGCGATCGATCCACTGCGCCACCAGCGGTTTCAGCGGGGCACCGGCGAAGCGGCTGCGCAAGTGCGTACTCCATGCCAGCTCGAAACCGCAGTTGGCCGGCTGCAACGGTGCGATATCGACGCCGGCCTGCGCCAGCGGTGCCACCCAGCTGCCATCGGAGCCGAGCCGCGGCCAGCTGGCGCCGCCAAGCGCCAGCACCACGGCATCGGCGACCACCGCACGCTCGCCATCCGGCGTGGCGAAACGCAACGCGCCTTCGTCATTCCAGCCCAGCCAGCGATGATGCATGTGAAACATCACTCCGCTCGCATGCAGTCGGCGCACCCATCGACGCAGCAACGGCGCGGCCTTCAAATCGGTCGGAAACACCCGGCCCGAGCTGCCCACGAAGGTCTCCACACCCAGCCCGCGCGCCCACCCACGCAAGGCGTCCGCATCGAATGCGCGCAACCAGCTTTCGACCGCGTCACGCCGCTCCGCATAACGTCCGACGAATTGGGCGAACGGTTCGGCATGCGTGAGGTTGAGTCCGCCCTTGCCGGCGAGCAGAAATTTGCGTCCGACCGATCCCGTCGCATCGTACAGATCGACCGGCACACCCGCCGCACACGCGGCCTCGGCCGCCATCAGGCCGGCGGGTCCTCCGCCGATGACCGTCAGTCGTGGAGAAGTCGCCCTGCTCATCGGTCCATGGTCGCATGCCGTCCATGCGGAATGAATTAGCGCATTTTCGACTCAAGTGTTTACTCATCCACCGTTCGCACTGAGCGTAGCCGCGAAGCGGCGAAGTCGAAGTGCCGTCGCCGTTGGGCTTCGACTTCCT
>Ga0208589_1000492_pt1 | contig 18592 bp, 20 predicted proteins | sample NGESurshal092012_2_FD_184486 | JGI IMG/M metagenome (GOLD analysis project Ga0208589, IMG submission 184486) | Arctic peat soil microbial communities from Barrow, Alaska - NGEE Surface sample F53-2 shallow-092012 (SPAdes) | ecosystem: Environmental > Terrestrial > Soil > Wetlands > Peat ... | reverse complement strand
CGCGACGGGGCACGGTCTGAAGGCCAACCCGGACCTGTTCCCGGCGCCGGAAGCGCTCCGCTGTCCTCCCCACCTGCAAGAACTGCACTATGGGGCAGCCCGGTCAGTATACGAGTGGCAATCGAGTGGCACTTTCCAGCTAGATTTTCGCAGGATGTGTGTTCGAAAAACTTTTCTGACCTAGAGCCCCCTTACGGAATCGAACCGTAGACCTTCTCCTTACCATGAATGACCGCCAGGTTCTGTAAACCCAGGCAGAAGGCCTGACCAGCCAGAACACAAGCTCACACCAGCTCTCACAAGCCCGTGGCAGGCTCTCGCGAGCGCCGGTTGCCACTCAATCTGCCACACAATTGAATCTTGAACAGATCCGCGGGGAGCGCGTAGGAGAGCCATTCGAAAACGGGACCAAAATAGAGCGGCGCGGATGGGCCGCCGGTTGCAGCGGGCTCGTCCCTGCAGACATGGGGCGTTCGGGCGATCAGAAGCTGAGGCGAGCAGGAACACGTACGCCCGGGCGCGGCGCGGCAACCTGGGTGCCGCCGGATGTGTCCGTAGCCGGGACGGGGTTCCGTATATCTAGATGCGTACTTCTGGGATATCCTGGTGTGCGGAGGAGGCGGGCATGGCCAAGACACTCATCGATGTGAACGAGCAGTACCTGGCCGCGGCTCAGGAGGCACTGCACACCGAGACGAAGAAGGACACGGTCAACGCGGCCCTGCGCGAGGTCGCCGCGCTGGCGGCCCGGCGCCGCGACCTGCGCAGGCTGGCCTCTGGAGGGCTGCCCGACCTTGAGGATGACGACGTGATGCGCGCCGCATGGCGGCGGTAGCCAGCCACCTGGCCGACACCAGCGCCCTGGCCCGGCTGCGCCACCCTGCCGTGGCCGCGGTTCTCGGCCCGCTGATCGAAGCAGGGCTGGTGGCCACCTGCGGCGTGATCGAATTCGAACTCGGGTGGGCGACCAGGACCAGCACGGAGTTCGACGAACTGCGCGCCGACCGCGACACCGGCTACGAATGGCTCGCCACCTTGGACGAAGACTGGCGGCGCGCACTCAACGTCCAGGCCGCCCTCTGGCGCAGCGGCCGCATCCGGGCAGCCGGCCTCCCAGACCTGCTCATCGCCGCAGTAGCCGAACGAGAACACCTCACCGTGCTGCACTACGACAGCGACTACGACCACATCGCAGCCATCACCGGCCAGCCCGCGCAATGGGTGATCCCCCGCGGAACCATCCCCTGACCGCCGCCACCGTGCCGAACTGACACCTCGCATACCCCGCCGCCCAGGCTCATAGCCGGCGCTTGGTCGTTGGTGAGACTGCGCCTGTGAGTGATCCCAGCGCTGTGGATTTCATTCAGCTTGCCACTGCTGACCTGGTCGTCGACCGCACCTACCGCAGCGGAACGACCGGGGGCATCGCATTCTTCCTTGCGTGTCCACGTTCCCTGTCACAGGCTTTCGTACTCGTCGTGGCGGCGCCACCACATGCCGGTCTCGTTGCGGCCGAGCGGCGCGCGGTCGAGCCACTGGTACATGCCCCAGAGGCCGTCCAGCCCGCGCCCGTAGGCCGAGTAGGTGTGGTAGACGACGCCGTCCTCGAGCGCGAACGTGCTCACGCCGGGCCCTTCCCGCCGGTATGTCGCCCAGTCCGTTCCGACGATGCCCGAGGCGAACTCATCGAGCCCGGTACTTTCCTGGCCGGGGGCCGGCCGGAAGTCCGTGGTGGCGAAGTTGTACTCGCCGGCTCCCGACTCCCACTCTTCTCTGGTGACCGCCGCCTGGAAGTCGTGGTTGAAGTCGCTGCCGGACGACGACGCCCAGGGGAAGCTCCAGCCCATCCGCCGCTTGTAGGCCTGCAGTTTCGCCAGCGGAGCCCGGGACACCGCGCAGAGGGTGACGTCGTGATTGGCCAGGTGCACGACGGAGCCGTCGAAGCCGTCCGCGATCGCCGAGCAGGATGGGCATCCGGCCGTGTAGTCGGCCCCGAACATGAAGTGGTAGACGAGCAGCTGCGACCGTCCGGCGAAGAGATCGGCCAGGGAGGCCGGGCCCTCGTCGGCGTCGAAACGGTACTCCTTGTCCATCCGGACCCAGGGCAGCTCCTGCCGTCTGCGCGCCAGCTCGTCGCTGCGCCGGGTCAGCGCCTTCTCGTCCTGGAGCAGCTCCAGCCGGGTGGCCAGCCACTCTTCACGTGTTCCGGTCTTGTGAGCGGTCATGGTTCTCTCTCCTCAATGTTGTTAACAGCAGGCTGGGCGGCGTCCCGGGCCGGGGACGTCTCACATCGGCGGCATGAGCCCGGGGACCGACGAGGGCGCGATGACGATGAGGACTCCAAGCCCGATGATCGCCAGCGCCAGCGGCACATCGACGGCGGCCTTCGCGGGCAGGAGCTTCTGGGCCAGGGCGAGGACGGCGATCACGACCATCCAGGTGATGCTCATGACGCCCAGCGCCACCAGCATCAGCATCAGCCCGATGCTTGAGCCGACACAGCAGAGCCCGAACCCGAATCCGGAGTGCACGCTCTCCCGGCAGCGCCGGCGGAAGTCCTGCTTGACCGGCGTCAGCTCATAGGCGCCGGCCGCGATCACCACCACGCCGGCCGCAAGAGCCCCGTGCGGCCGGTACAGCGCATACACCACGACGCCCACGAGGGCCCAGACAGCCAGGTAGGACCCGACGAACAGCGGCATGGCACGCGCGCGGCCGCTGGCCTGGACGCGCCTGATCACCGCCGGTACCGCGCCCGGCAGCATCATGGCTGCCATCATGGCCACCCACACGGCGGCGAAGGACGCGAACGTGCCGAGCCGGGTCGCGACACCCATGTTCATCCCGGTCATCTGCCGGATCGCGACCACCCAGCATGCGGCGGCGAGCGCGAGGGTCGCCGTCAGCGGGCCGGCTGTCGCCGCGCCCGGGCCGGACCGGACCTGGACGGTGTCCCTTCCCGTGCTCACGAGGGGACCGGTTCTGCGCCGGCGGACGCGAGCTGGTGCTCGAACGCCTTGACCGCGCCGTCGCGCCAGCCCTCGGCCAGGGTCCGGGCCATGGGATCGGGGAAGATGTCTTCCTCGCCGCCCTCTACGCCATCGAAGATGGCCCGGGCGACCGACTCTGCGGAGGCCTTCGGTATGTCCAGGCCGCGGTTCATGTCCGTGTCCGTCGGGCCGGTCAGCACGGCGTGGACCCGCACGCCCCGCCCGGCCAGCAGCGCCCGCTGCGACTGGGTCAGGGAGAACGCGGCCGCCTTGGAGGCCGAGTAGGCCGGGATGACCGGCAGCGGGGCGAAGGCGTTCAGCGACAGGTTATTGACGATGGCTCCCCGCGAGGCAAGGAGCAAAGGCAGGAAAGCCTGGGTCACGGCGTAGGTGCCGAACAGGTTGACCGCGAGATGCTTTTCCAGAGCGCCGCGGTCGCTGAGGTCGTCGTAAACCGCCACCCCGGCGTTATTGACGAGGACGTCGAGAGACTCCACTTCGCCGGCCGCCGCCTGGATCTGGGCCGCGCTGGTCACGTCCAGGGTCAGCGGCGTGACGCGGCGGTCGGGGTGGGTCAGGGGCTGGCGCGTGCCGGCGTACACCCGCTTCGCGCCTCGCCTGAGGGCTTCCTGGACCAGCGCCTGCCCGATGCCGCGGTTGGCGCCGGTGACTAGCAGGGTCTTGTGTTCGATGGTCATATGTTCTCCTCGGTAGTGGGGACTGTCTGCGGACTGCGGAGGTCCGGCGGAGCCGGGGCCTCGAGCACGCGCTGCAGCCGGGCAAGCTGGCCGTCCCAGTCCCGGGCCAGCGCCGCGAGGTAGGACTGGGCCATCGCCATCGGCGCCGCGTTGACCCGGTAGCGGACCCGGCGGCGCTCGCCAGGCTCGGCGAGTACGAGGCCCGCACCGGCGAGCAGGTCGAGGTGCTTAGTGATCGCCTGCCGCGAGATCGGCAGCAGGCTGGCCAGGTCGGTTGCCGTCGCCGGGCCGCGGCCAGCGAGGGCACTGAGGATGCCGCGCCGGGTTGGCTCGGCGAGCGCGGCGAAAACTGCCTCTGCAGCTGCCTCCGGGTCAGGCCGGGACATGGAGGCAGCCGGCCAGCGCCGCCGCCCAGACCCGTTCCGGCGGCTGGGCGGGAGTGATGGTGCGCTCGATGCGATCTGGGATGGGCATGAGAACCTCCGCTTATGGCAACCACTCGGTTGCCATAAATCTATGGCAACCGAGTGGTTGCGTCAAGTCCCGGGCTCCCCCGGCCTCCGCCGGTCCTTATGACGCGGCGGGTTCCGCTCCCACGAGCGCCGCATACTGGTGCTCGAGCGCCTTGGCCGCACCACTGCGCCAGCTGTCGGCCAGGGTCTGGGCCATGGGATCGGGGAAGATGTCCTCCTCGCCGTGCTCCACGCCGTCGAAGATGGCCCGGGCGACCGACTCCGGGGAGGCCTTCGGCACGTCGAAGCCCCGGGACATATCGGTGTCCACGTAGCCGGTCAGCACGGCGTGGACGCTCAGGCCCTGCCCGGCGAGCAGCGCCCGCAGCGACTGGGACAGGGAGAACGCGGCCGCCCTGGAGATCGAGTAGGCCGGGATAAACGGCAAGGCCGCCAGGGCCGTCACCGACAGGACGTTGACGATGGCGCCCGGGCCCGGGTCAGCTGCGGCAGGAAGGCCTGGGTCACGCCGTAGGTGCCGAAGAGGTTGACCGCCAGATGCTTTTCCAGCGCGCCGGGGTCGCTGAGGTCGTCGTAGAGCCCCAGGCCGGCGTTGTTGATGAGGATGTCGAGGGACCCGACCCTCCCGGCCGCGGCCTGGATCTGCGCCGCGCTGGTCACGTCCAGGCTCAGCGGCGTAACCCGCTCGTCTGGATGAGCCAGGGGCTGGCGGGTGCCGGCGTACACGCGCGCCGCCCCCCGCCTGAGGGCCTCCTCCACCAGTGCCTGCCCGATGCCCCGATTGGCCCCGGTCACCAGCACGGTCTTGCCTTCGATTGACATATGCACTCCCGGCACATAACGGACCGTCCGCGGTCCTGCCGGCCCGGATCGTCCGGGCGGTCGGTTAGGTAGACACGGCGACGCCGGGAAAGTCGCCGTCCACCAGCCGTGGATCAGTCGCGCGCCGGCACGATGGAGTCGGCGGCGATCGTCAGCACGACCCGCGTCTCGGGCCTGCCCGTGAAGTTCGGGTACGGGGTGCCGAGATACTTCTGGGAGATCTCATCGATGCTCTCGGCGCCGCCTTCGCTCGTCGAGGCGATCACGCGCCCGCGCACCGCGTAGTAGCGCCGGGTGTTGCCGGGGTCGGCGATGTTGACCGCCACGCGGGGATCGCGGGTGACGTTCCGGACTTTCTGCGTCCAGTCCGGGCTGTTGATCAGGATGTGCTCACCGTCGGTGGTTACCCAGGTCTGGGTCAGCTGAGGTGAGCCGTCGGGCATGAGGGTGGCCAGGAAGCAGGGACTGGGCTGGCGCAGCAGCTCGAGCAGCCCGTCGGGCAAGGGCACGGACATGATGGTTCCCTTCGGTGGTGAGCCGGCAGCGGGGCCGCCGGGATCGCGGTGACAACGGTAACAGGATGCTGTTAGCGTTGGCACTGGCCTGCTCGCGTGACCGCGTTCTCCCGCGTTACGCTCACCGGCATGGCGCTCCCCTCCGAAGCTCTGGTCCGGGCGTTCGCGCCCACCGGACGCCTCCGTGCGTCCATCAACGTGGGCAACCCGGTCCTCGCCCACCGGGATGCGGGCACTGGCGAGGCGGGCGGAGTGTCGGTCGATCTGGCCGGCGCGCTAGGGCGTGAACTGGGCCTGCCGGTGGAGCTGATCGTGTTCGGCAAAGCGGCCGAGTCCGTGGAGGCGGTGCGGGGCGAGCAAGCCGACGTCGGCTTCTTTGCCATCGACCCGGCCCGCGGCCAGGGCCTGCGGTTCACCGCGCCATACGTGCTGATCGAGGGCAGCTACCTCGTCCCGCAGGGGTCGGCCGTGCGGGACAACGCCGGGGTGGATCACCCCGGGACCCGGGTGGCCGTCGGCCAGGGCAGCGCCTACGACCTCTTCCTGTCCCGTGAACTGCGCGCCGCCCAGGTTGACCGGGTGGCCGGTGCGCCTGCGGTGCTGCAGGCGCTGAAGTCCGGCCAGGCGGACGTCGCGGCCGGGATCCGGCAGGTCCTGGACGGCTGGGCTGGCGCGGATCCATCGCTGCGCGTGCTGTCCGGCCGGTTCATGGTGATCCAGCAGGCCATGGGCCTGCCGGCCGGGCGCGGTGACGCGGCGGCGGAGGCCCTGGCCGGGTTCGTGGAGCGGATGAAGGCCTCCGGCTTCGTCGCCGAGGCGCTGGCCCGGCATGGCGTCCAGGGCGCCTCCGTCGCACCTGGCTAGCGGCCTTCCCCATGCGTCACTGAATCGGCGGGCGCTCCGGCGGCTGTTCGCCCATGAGGCTCACGCTGACGTTCCGCGCCGACAGCCCAGCGTGAGAAAGACTGGGCACCTGGACGGTGTTCAGGCCTCAGGCGGCGTCGCTTTACGGTAGGTGAGGTAGAAGTCGGCGGTGAACTCCGGACCGTTCTCGGCCTTCTCCCAGCGGCCCGAGATGGTACGAGCGTCATCACTGATCTTCCCGGTGAACCGCTGCGCGAATGGGTCGCCCTCGCGCTGGAGAACCCACTGCCTGCTGTCGATGTGCATGGTGTATGTACGGCACACCCCGCGCTCGTCGCTGTAGAGCTGGACATAGGTGCCATTGGCAGCGTCACACCCGATGATCGAGGTGCTGTCGGGGGCGCCCGGCACATCGATGGTCATGCGCTGGACGAGATGCGCGCGCGAGGGATGCCACTGAAAACTTGCCCGGCCCTCACCGGGCCACGCCTGACCGTCCGCGCCCTTTGCCTCCACAGCCCAGTCGCCCACCAGCAACTCCAGAGCCTGCAGTGCCTTTTCTGCGCTTGGTTGCTCCATCATGATGCCTCCTCTTGGTCCGAGGCGTTCCTCGCCGGCCCGCCTCACTCCTTCGGCTGGCCAGCTGTCACCCGATGGAGACGATGAGGCCAGCGCCGACTCATCGGCAGCGCTCCAGATTCCCGGCACTGCGATCGCGAGGGAGGCGGCGCCAGGGCTCCCCCGCTCACATCGCCGGTGACCTCCCCGCTTTCACCAGCGCGCAATCAAGCGTTGCTTTGACCTGCGCTTTGAGGTCTGTTTTGAGGCTGCCGCTGGCGTTGACGAGTGCCTGCATAACTGCCGCCAGCCTGGGGGACACGGGACTGCCCCGGGCCCGGGGCAGTCCCTCACCATGTCAAAGAGCTCTACGGGCTACCCCGGCCGGAATCGTTCGTATGCTTCCGCCATCACTCCGAAGCTCAGTGCGCGACTTGACACGCCGAGCATCCTCACACAATCTGCGCCGGTCAATGCTCGCTCTTTTCATGCGGCCCAACCGCCCGATCAGCCCGTTCTACGCGCCGAGGCACCAGCGCCGCCGAAGCACCAGCGCCAGGGTCCCAGCGCGCGCATATTGGCCGAGACGCTAGCCAAGCTGGTCAGCACACCCGGCGGGCCGAGGGTTACCGCGGCTCGTAGGACAGGTTGGGCCGCAGCCAGCGCTCGACCTCGGTGACGCCGAGGCCGCGCCGGTGCGCGTAGTCCCGCACCTGGTCCGCGCCGATGCGCCCCACCGTGAAGTACCGCGACGCCGGGTGGGCGAAGATCAACCCGCTGACGCTGGCCGCCGGGGACATGGCGAACGACTCGGTCAGCCACATGCCGAGACGCTCGGCGCCGAGCAGGCTGAACAGCTCCTTCTTGAGGCTGTGGTCCGGGCTCGCGGGGTAGCCGAGCGCCGGGCGGATGCCGCGGAACCGCTCCGCGTGCAGGTCCTCGAGGGCCGGCTCGGCGTCCGGCTCGAACCAGTCGCGCCGCGCCTGCAGGTGGATGTGCTCAGCGAAGGCCTCGGCGAGGCGGTCCGCGAGCGCCTTGACCATGATGGCCCGGTAGTCGTCCTGCTCCGCCTCGTACCTCGCGGCGAGGGCATCCGCGCCGTGGATGGTCACGGCGAACCCGCCCAGGTGGTCGCCGGCGGGCGCGACGTAGTCCGCCAGGGACCGGTTGGCGCGGCCTGGCGGCTTCTGCGTCTGCTGGCGCAGCATCGGGAACCGCACGGTGTCCCGGGCGGCGCCGAGCACGATGTCGTCACCGTCCGCGTGGGCGGGCCAGAACCCGTAACAACCCCGGGCCTCGAACGATCCGTCCGCGATGATCTCGTCCAGCAGCGCGTTGGCGTCGTCGTAAAGCTCGCGGGCCACCGGCTGGTCGAGGATGGCCGGGTATTTGCCTTTCAGCTCCCAGGCCAGGAACAGGAACTGCCAGTCGATCAGCGCGCGCAGGTCCTTGATCTCGGGGCTGCTCGCGGCGACGCCAGTGAAGGCGGGCACGGGCAGGTCCCCGAAATCGGCCTGCTCGGGGTTACCGCGGGCGTCCTGGAGCGTCAGCAGCCGCCGGTGCTGCTGGCTGGCGTGCTGCTCGCGCAGCCGTTCCTGCTCAGCCCGGTTGTCCGCGTCGAGCTGGCTGGCGCGGCCGGGATCGAGCAGGCTGGACATCACCCCGACGACGCGGGACGCGTCCAGCACATGGACCGCCGGCCCCTCGTAGGCGGGGGCGATCCGCACGGCGGTGTGCTGCCGCGAGGTGGTGGCCCCGCCGATGAGCAGCGGGAGCCGGAGGCCGCGGCGCTGCATCTCGGCGGCGGTGCCCGCCATCTCGTCGAGGGACGGTGTGATCAGGCCGGACAGCCCGACCGCGTCCGCGCCCTCGGCGGCCGCCGTGTCCAGGATCGTGGCCGCCGGGACCATCACCCCCAGGTCGATGACCCGGTAGTTGTTGCAGCCCAGCACCACACCCACGATGTTCTTGCCGATGTCGTGCACGTCGCCTTTGACGGTGGCCAGCACGATGGTGCCCTGCCCGCGCTCGTCGGCGGCGCGCCCCTCCAGCCGGGCCTGCTCTTTCTCGGCTTCCATGAACGGCTCGAGGTAGGCGACGGACCGTTTCATCGCCCGGGCACTCTTCACCACCTGCGGCAGGAACATCTTCCCGGCGCCGAACAGGTCGCCGACTGTCTTCATGCCGTCCATCAGCGGGCCCTCGATCACGTCGAGGGGACGCTCGTGCTGGAGCCGGGCCTCCTCGGTATCGGTCTCGATGAAGTCGACGATGCCGTGCACGAGCGCGTGCCTCAGCCGCTCCCCCACCGGCGCGTCCCGCCAGGCCAGGTCCACGGTGCGGACGGTGGCGGAGCCGGTGACGGTCTCGGCGAAGGCGACCAGCCGGTCGGTGGCGTCGGCGCGGCGGTCGAACAGCACGTCCTCGACCAGCTCGAGCAGGTCCGCCGGGATGTCCTGGTAGACGGTCAGCTGCCCGGCGTTCACGATGCCCATGTCCAGCCCGGCCCGGACCGCGTGGAACAGGAACGCCGAGTGCATGGCTTCGCGCACCACGTCGTTGCCCCGGAAGGAGAACGACAGGTTGGAGATCCCGCCGCTGGTGCGGGCGCCGGGGCAGCGCTCCTTGATCAGCGGCAGCGCCTCGAGGAAGGCCTTGGCGTAGCCGTTGTGCTCGCTGATCCCGGTGGCCACGGCCAGCACGTTGGGATCGAACACGATGTCCTCGGGGGCGAAGCCGGCCTGGCGGGTCAGCAGGTCGTAGGCCCGGCCGCAGATCGACACCTTGCGGTCGACGGTGTCGGCCTGGCCCTGCTCGTCGAAGGCCATGACCACGACGCCCGCGCCGTAGTCGCGGATGCGCCGGGCCTGGCGCAGGAACGGCTCCTCGCCCTCCTTCATGCTGATCGAGTTGACCACGCCCTTGCCCTGCACGCATTTCAGCCCGGCCTCGAGCACGGACCACCGGGAACTGTCGATCATCACCGGGATGCGGGCCACTTCGGGCTCGGTCGCGATCAGGTTCAGGAAGGTCGTCATGGCCTCCTGGCTGTCGAGCAGGTCCGCGTCCATGTTCACGTCGAGCAGGTTGGCTCCCCCGCGCACCTGCTCCAGCGCCACGTCGACGGCGCCCTGATGGTCGCCGCCCTCGATGAGCCGCCGGAACCGCCGGGACCCGGTGACGTTGGTCCGCTCGCCAATCATCACGAACCCCGTGTCCGGGCCGATCGTGAAGGTCTCCAGGCCGCTGAAGCGCGTCCTGGGTGGCGCTGCGGGCAGCGCCCGCGGCGGCATCCCGGACACGGCGGCGGCGATCTGCGCGATGTGATCCGGCGTCGTCCCGCAGCAGCCGCCGACGATGTTGACCAGTCCCGCGCTGGCGAAGTCGGCGAGCAGCCCGGAGGTCTCCGCCGCCGTCTGGTCGTAGCCGCCGAACGCGTTGGGCAGCCCGGCGTTCGGGTGGCAGGCGGTGTAGGTGCCGGCCAGCCGGGACAGCTCGGCGACGTACGGGCGCATCTCCTCGGCGCCCAGCGAGCAGTTCACGCCGGCCACCAGGGGGCTCGCGTGCTCGATCGCGGTCCAGAACCCCTCGATGGTCTGCCCGGACAGCGTCCGGCCGCTCCGGTCGACGACCGTCACCGAGATCCACAGCGGCAGCTGGGGGGCGACGGAGCGGGCGGCGGCGATCGCGGCCTTGGCGTTCAGCGTGTCGAAGATCGTCTCGATCAGCAGCAGGTCGACGCCGCCGTCGGCCAGCGCCTGAATCTGTTCTTCGTACGCGGCCTGAACCTGGTCGAAGGAGACCGCCCGGTAGGACGGGTCCTCCACCCGAGGGGACAGCGAGAGGGTGACGTTCATCGGCCCGACCGAGCCGGCCACGAACCGGCCGCCGGCCTCGTCGGCGGCCTGGCGGGCCAGCTGGGCGCCCCGCAGGTTCATCTCCGGGACCAGTGGCTGCAGGCCGTAGTCGGACTGGCCGACGCTGGTGGCCGTGAAGGTGTTGGTGCTGGTGATGTCCGCGCCGGCCGCGAGGTATTTCCGGTGCGCATCCAGGACAAGGTCCGGCCGGGTCAGGTTCAGCAGGTCCGGATCACCGGTCACGTCCCGCGGGTGGTCGCGCAGCCGCTCCCCGCGGTAGTCGGCCGGCGTCAGCCCGGTGCCCTGGAACATCGTGCCCCAGGCCCCGTCGAGCACCACGATGCGCTGGCCCAGCAGCCCGCGCAGTGCTGCCTCCGCGCCCTCAGCCGCCCCGAATGAGCCCACCGGCCACCTCCCGTACTGGGAGGCGCCCTTGGTTCACCGTCGGGGCCGAGCGTGGCGGGCGGATGCCCGTTGCAGCGCCTCTCGGCCCCGGGCTGAGGATACCCGGAGGGTCCCCCAGGTTCCAGCGCCCAGCCGATCGGCCTGGCCGTGCGGTGACCCCGGCGTGCGTCACCGGCCTGATCCCAGGCCCGGGCCAGGTGGCGGTCAGTGACCCCGCTGGGCGTCCCTGACCTTCATGAACATGGCCATCAGCTGCATTTTCCGCTGCGGGTCCAGCGTCTTGAACCGGGCCATGGCTTCCTGCGGGGTGCGGGCGTCCGCCAGGGCCGCCAGGGGTGAGTCCGACCGGGCCAGCCGGTCCCGCTCCGCCGGGGTGAGCTGCTGCAGCAGTACCAGGACGTCCTCCAGGCGTTTCGCCTGGCTGATGCGGGCCATCAGGTCATCGCCGGAATGATCCACGTGATCAGGCAGCACCGAGGCGGGGATCGCGGCCACGATGCGACCTGGTCTGGTCCCCCACCGACTCGCAGGCGCAGCTGCTCGGCCTGATCAACGGCGCGACGAAGAGCCTGCGCATCTACAGCGAGGAGATGGGCGACGCCACCATCGAGGACGCGCTCATCCAGGCGGCCAAGCGCGGCGTCGACGTGCAGATCTGCGGGGAGAACACCGGCGGCGAGTACGACAGCGACTTCTCCCGGCTGGCCGCCGCCGGGGTGCACATCAGCTACTACAGCTCCTCCCAGGGCTTCTACATCCACGGGAAGGTGATCGAGACCGACTACGGCACCGGCCACGCGAAGGTGTTCATCGGCTCGGAGAATTTCTCCAGCACCTCGCTCAACCGGAACCGCGAACTCGGCCTGATCGTCGCCAGCCAGAAGGTGATGTCCGCGATCGCCAGCACCTTCGCTGCCGACTACCGCAACGGCAAGCACTGGTCATAGCCGCCGGCGCGCCCTGTGACGCGCGCACCTGCTGCTATGGGGTGCTACATGCGCTGGCACCTGGTGACGTAGTGGTAGACGAGCACTGACCTGAGCAGGCCAATGAGCCACGGATAGCGTGGCGGCATGACGAGCACCATGCACGCCGTGGCTTACCGCAAGCCCCTGCCCAGCTCGGACCCAGCCAGCCTGGAGGACATCGAGCTCCCGGTCCCGGAGCCGGGGCCCCGGGATCTGCTGGTCCGGGTCGAGGCGGTGTCGGTGAACCCGGTGGACGTGAAGATGCGGGCCGCCAGCGATCCGGGCGGTCAGCCCCGGGTGCTCGGCTTCGACGCCGCGGGCGTGGTGACCGCGACCGGCAGCGAGGTGAGCATGTTCGCCCCCGGCGACGAGGTCTGCTACGCCGGGTCCGTCGGCCGCCCGGGCAGCGACGCCCAGTTCCAGCTGGCCGACGAGCGGATCGTCGGGCACAAGCCGCGAAAGCTGTCTTTCGCGCAGGCCGCTGCGCTGCCCCTGACCAGCCTCACCGCGTGGGAGACGCTGTTCGACCGGTTCCGGCTCGACGCGGCGACCTCCGGCACCCTGCTGGTGCTTGCCGCGGCGGGTGGCGTCGGGTCCATGGTCATCCAGCTGGCCCGCGCGCTCACCCGGCTCACCGTGATCGGCACCGCCTCGCGGCCTGAGTCACGCCAGTGGGCTCTGGATCTCGGCGCCCATCACGTGGTGGACCACCACCACCTGGTGCCCGACGTCCGGGACTTCGCGCCGAACGGTGTCCGCTACGTGTTCTCCCCGCACACCGGCGGCATGATCGGTACGTTCGCCGAGCTGCTCCAGCCCGGGGGCGAGATCACCGCCATCGACGAGCCCGAGGGCCTCGACCTGCTCCCGCTGAAGAACAAGAGCATCACGTTCCACTGGGAGTTCATGTTCACCCGGTCGATGTACCAGACCGCGGACATGATCGCCCAGCACGACGCCCTGGAGCGGGTCGCGGAGCTGGTGGACGCCGGGTCCCTCCGGACCACCCTCACCACCGAGCTGAGCCCGTTCAGCGCGGCCACGCTGCGCCGGGCACACGCGATGGTGGAAGACGGCCACATGACCGGGAAGGTCGTGGTGTCCGGCTTCTGAGCCCTCCGATTCGTTCCTGGATCACGCTGCCGGGAGTGGGCTGTCGAGGGTGATCCATCCTCCGGGGTTGGTGAGGTGGAGGGTGCCGTTCGGGGTGCCGGTGATGGTCCAGCCGAGGGCGTGGATGAAGTGGTGATGGTGCAGGTGGCAGAACAGCACCAGGTCTTCCAGGGCGGTGGCGCCGCCTTTGCCCCAGGGGCGGATGTGGTGGGCGGTGGCCCAGGCGGCCAGCGCCTCGCAGCCGGGCCAGCGGCAGCGCCGGTCGCGGGCCTCCAGCGCCCGCCGCAGCCCCGCCGGCTCGGTCCGCGCGGTCCGGCCCACCCCCAGCGGCAGTCCGTCACGCCACCGGATCGCGCCGACCTGTGCGCCGCAGCACAGGGCCAGGACCTGCCGGGCGGTCAGGAAGGTCCCGTGCCCGGTCTGGCCGGGCGGCGGTCCGGTGATCAGTCCCGGTGGGCCCCCGGCCTGGCCCCGGTCCGGTGTCCCCGCACCGTGCGCGGTCCCGGCACCTTGAGCGGTCCCGGCACCCTGCGGCGTCCCCGTGTTCTGCCCGGGCTGACCCGCCCCGGCCTGGCCAGGGCCGGTCGTGGCGCCTGCGGCCTGGGCGAGGGTCTCGTCCTTGACCAGCACCGTGATGTGCGGCGCCGCACCGTGCCGCTCCGGCGCCTTCCCCGCGTCCAGCGCCGCCTTGCAGGCGGCGACCAGCCCATCCATCCGCCGCTGCGCCGCCGTCCGCCCGTCAGCCAGGCCGCCGGGCGGGCTGAACGCCTCCGCCGCGGTCCGCACGATCTCATACGAGACCGCATCCCCGCACGCCCCCGACAGGGTGCCTGTCGCATCCAGGGTGAGGCCGAACGACAGGTGGCGCCGGTCCCAGCGGCGCTGTTCGCGTTCTTCCGCCGCCGCCGGATCGGCCCGGTAGGCCACCTCGTCGGCGAACTGCCGGAACCGGGCGGTGTCCAGCCCCGGCGCATGATCGAGTAACGCCCGCTCCGCGATCGCGGCCGTGTCCTCACCCAGCCCGGCGAGAGTGCGGACGATGATCTGGGCCTGGTCGAACGACACCGTCCCGGCGTCCACCGCTTTCTGGGTGGCTTCCAGCCCGGCCAGGCCGCGGGCGGTGGCCACCACCGCCGCCGCATGCCCCGGGGCCAGCCCGCACCGGGTCCGCAGGAACGCCGACGCGGACTTATGCCCGGCTTCGGCGGCCCCGCCCGTTGCGTCCAGGGTGGCGGTCAGGCGGGACAGCTGTGCTTGTGCCTGGCTGATGAACATGGCCAGATCACCGATCTGGCCCATCAGGCAGGCCGCATCCAAAGCGGCAGGATCGAGGCGGGCCAGCTCGGCCAGCGCCGCGTCCCGGGCAGACTGCTCAGGTAAACACATATTCGAATCATCCCACTCACTACCGACAAAAGGTCGCCAGCAGCAGCCGGGACGCAGTGATTGATGAGGACACTGCCGATGCCTGCGAGATGGCGGGGAGCTCTGGATTCGGGCCCCGGCTGGGCAGAAGTTCAGGTCCGCCCGAGAGACTGCCGGAGGGTCAGGCGTCAGGCGGTCAGGCCTCAGGCGGTCAGCGGGCGTGCCGGTGCTGGCCGCGGGAGGGCGGCCCCGCGGCCAGGCGGTGGCCCCCGCCGGTCGCCGCCGCGCGCCTGGCCGGCGGGCGCCCGGCCGCTGAGCCTCCGCCTGCTGAGTCCCTCGCCGCTGACCCGCCCACCAGGGGGCGCACCGGGGCGAAGTGCACCAGCAGGTTGTAGGTGACCACGGCGATGGCCAGGTGCATGACCATGAGCACCGCCACCGCCTTGGCCGACTCGCCCATGTGCAGGATCCACAGGTCAGGCAGCCACAGGACGAGCGTCACCAGGATGGCCAGGCGGAAGAACAGCCACCGCGGCGCCGAGCTGATTCTCGTCACGACCGGCCAGGCCACACAGGCGATGATCACGCCGACCACGGTCAGCTTGGCGTAGTCGGAGAACTGGAAGTGCACGAATCCCTTAGTGCTGGGGAAGACGGCCTCGCCGATGACGACCAGGAGGGCGTCGGCCGCCAGCGATCCGGCGATCGAGGCAATCGAGGCCAGCAGGACCCGCACGGCGGACGGCTGGCGGTGCCGCGGCGAGAAGTCCACGCGGACCAGGGACGCGAGCTGATTCAGCATGCCGCCACGGTAGTGGAGTTACCTAGAGACCCATCACCCAGGTCCCGGGGAGCCGCTGGTCGGACCGCGACTGGCGCACCGCGACTGGCCGCATCAGGACTGGCCGCATCAGGACTGGCCGCATCAGGACTGGCCGCATCAGGAGAGGACCGCCCAGCCGTGCGGCGGCAGGATCACCTGCGCGTCCGGACCGCCCGCCCCGGCCAGCGCGCCCGGCCCGGCCAGGCTCTCCCGCGCACCCGGGACGTCGGCCCGGACCTCCTGGTCCGCCAGGCTGAGCACCACCACCAGGCTCTGCTCCCCCGGATCCTCCGCTGCGCCGCCGGCGGCCACCCGGTAGATCATCTGCTCGTTGGCCAGGTGCAGCATCGTGGTCTGCGCCCGGTGCAGCCAGGGATGGCGGCGGCGCAGGCCGATCAGGTCCTGATGCAGCCGGTAGACCGGCCAGCCGGTGGGCGCCAGTTCCTCCGGGTCCCCGGGGAACGCGGGCCGGATCTCGTCGTCCCCGCCGGCCCGCTCCTCCTTGATGCCCCGGAAGGCCTGCTCGTCGCCGTAGTAGATGGCGGGCGTGCCGCCCACGGTGAGCAGCACGGCCAGCGCATGGGCCAGGTGCCGGTCGTCCTCCAGCCGGCTGGCCAGCCGGGTCACGTCGTGGTTGCCCACGAAGGTCAGCGGCACAAACGTCTCCAGGAAACTGTTGTGCCGGCCCAGGGCGTGGCCCAGCTCGAACAGGTTGCGGTCGTTCAGCGCGCTCCAGATGGCCTTCCACAGCTCGTACTGGGTCACCGAGTCCAGGCCGGACGCGACCACGAAGCCGGGATAGTCACCGTGGATCACCTCGCCAACCAGGTACGCCCCGGGATGCCCGGCCCGGACACGGGGCACTACCTCGGCCCAGAAAGCCGCGGGCACCGCGTAGGCCGCGTCCAGCCGCCAGCCGTCCGCACCCGCGTCCAGCCAGTGATTCATCACCCCGGCCACATAGCTGGCCACGGCCGGCTCGTCGTGGTTGAGCGCCACCAGGGCGTCGTGCCCCTCGAACGACGCGTACTCCGGCTCCCGGCCGGGCCGCCAGTCCGGCGGCCAGGCCAGCCGGAACCACGAGGCCTCCGGCGCGGCTGGTCCCTGCTCCAGCACCCGGCGGAAGGCCGGGAACTCCCGGCCCACGTGGTTGAAGACCCCGTCGAGCAGCACCCGCAGCCCCCGCGCGTGGGCGGCCTCGACCAGGCCGGCGAAGTCCCGCTCGTCCCCGAGCCGGGGATCGATCCGGTAATGGTCGGTCGTGTCGTACCCGTGCGTCTGCGAGGCGAAGACCGGCCCGAGCGCGAGCCCGGAGGCGCCCAGGTCCACCGCGTAATCCAGCCATGTGGTCAGCTGCCCGAGCCGGTGCATAACCGGCCCGGCCTGTTCCCCGGCCGGCTCCGTGGCATCCTCCGCGGAGGTGAAGCCGAGCGGGTAGACCTGCCACCAGATGGCGTGCTTGACCCAGTCCGGCACGCGTTGCTCCTCAGCCCTCGACAGATGCGACACGTTACTCCGTCCCCCCGGGGAGACTCCGGGACCCCGGGCAAGACTCGCGTACGTTACCGGCATGACTGCAGACGTACGGACTGGGCCGGTGTTCCGCCAGCCGGGCACGGTGCTCACTGACCACATGTTCACGGTCCCGCTCGACCACCAGCGGCCGGACGGCGAGCAGATCGAGGTGTTCGCCCGCGAGGTCGCGCCGGCCGGGCGCCGCGACAGCGACCCGGGCTTGCCGTGGCTGGTCTACCTCCAGGGCGGCCCCGGGTTCGGCAGCCCGCGCCCGTTCGGCCGCGAGTCCTGGCTGAGCCGGGCCCTCGACGACTACCGGGTGCTGCTCCTGGACCAGCGCGGCACCGGCCGGTCCACCCCGGCCTCCCGGCACACGCTGGCCCGGCTCGGCAGCCCCCGGGCCCAGGCCGACTACCTGAGCCTGATGCGGGCCGACTCGATCGTCGCGGACGCGGAACTCATCCGGCGGCGGCTGACTGGCGGCCAGCCGTGGAGCGTGCTGGGCCAGAGCTTCGGCGGTTTCTGCGCGGTGACCTACCTGTCCTTCGCGCCGGAGGGAATCCGGGAGGCGTTCATCACCGGCGGCCTGCCGGGCCTCGGCGCCACAGCCGATGACGTGTACCGGGTCACGTATCTGATCGTGGCCGAACGCAACCGGCGGCACTACGAGCGGTTCCCGATGGACGCGGACCGGGCCCGGGCCGTGGCCCGCCACCTGGCCAGCCATGAGGTGATCATGCCCGGCGGCGCGCGGCTCACGGTGCCGGCCTTCCAGAGCCTGGGCCGGATGCTGGGCGCCGCCGGCGGCAGCGACACCCTGCACTACCTCCTGGAGGATGCGTTCGCCGGAGATGTGATCTCCGACGCGTTCCTGGCCCGCGCCGCCGCCGAACTGTCGTTCGCCGAGGCTCCGCTGTACGCCCTGGTGCACGAGGCGTGCTACGCCCAGGGAGCCGCGACACGCTGGGCCGCGGACCGGATCATGGCCGAGTTCGGTGAGTTCGACCCGGCCGCGGCGGTGGACGGCGACATCACGCTGCTGTTCACCGGCGAGATGATCTACCCCTGGATGTTCGAGACCGACCCGGTGCTGCGCCCTCTGCGCGACGCGGCGGAGGAACTCGCCGCACGTGAATCCTGGCCCCGGCTCTACGACCCGGCCCGGCTCGCGGCCAGCGACGTGCCCGCCGCGGCGGCGGTCTACTTCGACGACATGTACGTGCCGCGTCACCTTTCGCTGCCCACCGCCGACGCGATCCGCGGCCTGCGGCCCTGGGTGACGAACGAGTACCAGCATGACGGGCTGCGGCTCAGCAACGGCGGGGTGCTGGACCGGCTCATCGCGATGGCCCGCGGCACCGCCTGACGCCGCTCCCGGTGAGCCGGCCTCGCCACAGGTCAGCGAAATCTCCCCCGGATAAGTAGTTGCGATCAAGCAACTGATGCAGGGTAGCATGTATCAACGTGTCGAGAAACGCTGATCACAGCGGCGCCCTGGGCGCTGAGCCGGCTGGCCGCGGGCCATCGCCGAACGGGTCCTCGGCCCACGGGACCATCCCGAACGGGTCCTCGGCCCACGGGACCATCCCGAACGGGTCCTCGGCCCACGGGACCATCCCGAACGGG
>Ga0208589_1000491_pt1 | contig 18643 bp, 14 predicted proteins | sample NGESurshal092012_2_FD_184486 | JGI IMG/M metagenome (GOLD analysis project Ga0208589, IMG submission 184486) | Arctic peat soil microbial communities from Barrow, Alaska - NGEE Surface sample F53-2 shallow-092012 (SPAdes) | ecosystem: Environmental > Terrestrial > Soil > Wetlands > Peat ... | reverse complement strand
CCGGAGCCATAATGAACCTGATTGGCTTGTATGAAAGCGGCCAGGCCAAAGCGTATTGGGCCGCCGCGGCGTGATGCCACAAATTATGGGCACGCCCTAAATGGGCCATATCAACCGATGCGCTTTACTTGACATATACGTCTAATTACAATATACTCGCGCAATGGTTTCATTGCCGCCTTTCACGAACGATGGCGTGCTGTCGGCAGGCGACTATTTGCTAACGCTTGACGAGTTGGTTTTCTCGCCGCTTGTTTCGGGATGGCGGCAAGAAGTGGAATGGGACGTTCCATGGCGTCAACTGCTCGTGAAGAATCTGGCCGTACTGGTCAACCAATTATGGCAGGTTGGCATCCAGGAAATTTTCGTTGATGGTTCGTTTGTGGAAAATAAGCCCCACCCCAATGACATCGACGGATACTTCGTATGCGACAAGCACGAATGGTTTGGCGGCGAGCTAAGGGCCCGCCTCGATAAACTCGACCCAATCTGGAATTGGGAGAGACGTTCCCGCTCGCCCGGCAGTCCGAAACGGCAACTGACGATGTGGCACAAATATCGCGTCGAGTTGTTCCCGCACGTCGGCCAGGGCACGGGTATTCTGGACCAATTCGGCCACGAACTGGAGTTTCCATCCGCATTCCGTCAGATCAGGAATTTCCAGCCGAAGGGCATTGTGAAAATCGGAGGTATGCCATGATTCGAACCGAGACCGAATATCAGAACTCGCTCAAGAAAATTGACCAAAGCGAGCAGTTGCTCCGCGAGCAGGAAAAACAACTCGCCGCCGAAGGTCTCCGTCCTGCGCAAATCAAGCGCGGGCTGGACCCAAGCCGCATTTTTCATGACCAGATCAGGGACGAGATCAAAAGTTATGAGCGGCTGAAGAAAGGCAAATTCGATGAGCTTGAGAATTTGCACGGCATCGGGCAGATGCTGATCGGCGTAAGAATCGCGATGGGCCTGTCGCAACGCGAATTGGCTGAGAAACTTGGAGTCCACGAATCCCAGGTTTCCCGCGACGAACGCAATGAATATTATGGGATCGCCGTGGAAAGGGTGAGCCGCATCCTCGAAGCCTTGGGAGTTGTGATCACAACCCGGATTGAAAAGGTTCCACCACTGGCGAAGTCAGCGTAGTTTGCTTCAACCATTTCCGACAATGTTTGATCAACCCAAAACCGTATCATCACCCGCCCCGCTCAGAATCAGCGCATCCGCCGAAATTCCGCCGCCGACGGTCAAATCCGGCCTGCTAATCGTCGCGTTCATCGCGGCCGCAGCGGGCGGAGCACCCAGTGGCGGCGCATTGACCATCAGCATAAACGTCTGCAAGGCTCGCGGATTCACGCGGTTCACGGCTTTGAGCATAATCGTATAGGGGCCTTCGGTTCCCGCCAGCGGCGAGCCGCTGAATTGTGCCTTGCCGTTGCCCTCGTCGATAAACGTAATGCCGAGCGGCAGGCCTCCTACTTCCGTTATCGCCGCGATCGGGAATCCCGTCGTCTTTACGGTGAATTTGCGCGAAGCATTCACCGTGAACGTCGCCGTGCCCGCACTGGTAATCGCCGGCGCCTGATCCACCGTCAGTGTGAACATCTGCGTGCTGTTGGGCTTGGCTCCGTTCTTCGCCCTCAGCGTGAGGAGATACGCCCCGCCGGTCCCCGCCGCCGGTGTGCCGGAGAGTGTGGCGGAGCCGTTGCCGTTGTCGACGAAGCTCACACCACTCGGCAGGCTCGGCACGGAGACGATGTCGGAAATCGCGGGCGTCGGATTGCCGCTGGCCGTCACGGTGAACGTTCCGGCCATGCCGGTTGTGAAGGTCGCGGCATTAATGCTCGTGATCATCGGCGGCGTCGGCGCATTCACCGTCAGCGTAAATGTCTGCATGGATTTCGGCGACACGCCGTTCTTCGCCTTGATGGTAAAATTGAAAACGCCGGTGATCCCCGCCGCGGGAGTGCCGGATAGGGTCGCCGTGCCATCACTGTTGTCGATGAAGGTCACGCCGCTCGGCAAATTTCCCGACTCGCTTATCATCGCAACCGGCCGGTCCAGCGTGTCAACCGTAAATGTACCGGGGATGCCCGCCAGAAAAGTGGCCTGGCTCGCGCTGGTGATGATGGGCGGAATGTCATTCAGCAGCACGCTCACCGTGTTGCCGGTATTGTTGGTCACAGCCAGATCGGCGGCCCCGTCGCCGTTGAAGTCGCCCACTGCCGCGAATATCGGCGTGGCTCCCACTGTCGACGCAACTCCGGCCGCGAAAGTGCCGTCGCCGTTGCCGGCCAGCACGCTGACGAAGCCGCTCCTTTGGTCCACCACCGCCAGGTCGAGATTACCGTCGTCGTTGAAATCCGCCGCCGTTACCGAATACAAATCGCTCGCGGCGATGGAACTCGGCGGCTGGAATAGGCCGTCGCCGTTGCCCAGAAGAATGCTCATGGCGTTTGAGTTCACGGCGGCGACATCGAGCTTGCCGTCGTTGTTGAAATCCCCCACCGCCAATGATCTCGGGGCGTTTCCCGCGCCCGAGGCAATTTGGGTTTTGAACATCTCGTCGCCGTTGCCGAGGAGGATGCTCACGGTATTGTCGTTTTGGTTCGCCACGGCCAGATCGAGCTTGCCGTCGCCGTTGAAGTCCCCCACCACCACTGATTTTGGATAGTTGCCGGTGGCAAAAGTAGCCTGGGGCTTGAACATGCCATTGCCGTTGCCGAGGAGAATTCCCACGGTATTGTCGGTTTCATTCGCAACGGCCAGATCGAGCTTGCCGTCGCCGTTGAAGTCGCCCACCGCCACCGATATGGGGTAGCCGCCCACGTTCACCCTGATTTGTTGCTTGAATGTGCCATCGCCGTTGCCCAAACGAATGTTCACGGTATTGTCTTGAATGCTCGTGACCGCCAGGTCGAGCTTGCCGTCACCATTAAAATCGCCAACGGCCACCGCCACCGGGTAGGCGCCCACGCCAAAATCGCCGCCGGGCTTGAACGTGCCGTTGCCGTTGCCGAGAAGAATGCTCACGCTGTTGCTGTCTTGGTTGGCCACGGCCAGATCGAGCTTGCCGTCGCCGTTGAAGTCCCCCACCACCGCAGCCTCGGGATTATTGCCGGTACCGAAGGTGGTTTGCGCACCGAACACGCCGCCGCCGCTGCCGTAGCCGGTGTTCAAGAGCAGGCTCACCGTGCCGCCCTGCTCATTTGCAATGGCCAGGTCCATCTTTCCATCGCCGTTAAAATCGCCCACCGCCGCCGAACCCGGATCTTTCCCAACCGCTTCAATGACCTGCGGCTGGAAAGTGCCGTCCCCGTTGCCGAGCAGGATGCTCTCGGAATTGCCGCGGAAATTCGAGACGGCCAGATCGAGCAGCCCGTCGCCGTTGAAATCACCCGCCGCCGCCGAAGTCGGAGCGCTCCCCACCCCCACGGTGGCCTGAGGCTTGAAAGTGCCATTGCCGTTGCCCAGAAGGATGCTCACCGTCCCGCTGCCGTAATTCGGCACGGCCAGATCAAGCTTGCCGTCGTGGTTGAAATCGCCCACCACCCCTTTTTGCGGATCTGATCCTACTGAAGCCGTGCTTCCGGAATGGAATGTACCATCGCCGTTGCCGAGCATAATGGTTTCAGATCCAGCGTTGTAATTCGCAACCACCAGGTCGAGCTTGCCGTCGCTGTTGAAGTCGCCAGCCGTTACGAAGGCGGCGGCGGCCGCTGAAAATGTCATCTGCGGCTTGAATGTGCCGTCGCCGTTGCCTGCAAGAATGCTCACCGTGCCGTCGCCAAAGTTCGCGACGGCCAGATCGAGCTTGCCGTCGTTGTTGAAGTCGCCGACCGCGACGGATTGCGGCGAGGCGCCCACCGTAAACGTCGTCTTGGGCTTGAACGTGCCGTCGCCATTACCCAGGAATAGGTCCACACTGCCGGATTGGCGTTCCACTACGGCAAGATCGAGCTTGCCGTCGCCGTTGAAATCGCCCACCGCCAGAGATACTGGCTCCTGGCTCCCGTACACAGTGCGTTGGGCAAAGAACGTGCCGTCGCCGCGACCGAGCAGGAGGCTGACGGAGCTGCCATATTGGTTTGCGGTGACAATGTCGAGCTTGCCGTCGCCATTGAAGTCGCCCACCGCCACACCGGTCGGCGCGCTGCCGACAGAAAATATCGCTTGCGGCGCGAACGAAACCCCGGTGGAAATTCGCTCCGTCAAGATCAAAGCCTGCGATGTACTTGAACTGAAGTTGGCGCTGGCAAGGAAGGCGGCCGTGATCGAGTGCGACGCGAACGAAAGGCTCGATGTCGTGAACCGGGCGACCCCGCCGCTGAGCGTGCCCGTGCCAAGGTCGGTTGATCCATCCTTAAACTCAACCGTTCCCGTCGGCAAGCCCGACCCGGGACTTAGCGCCGAGACAGTCGCAACCAGCGTCACGGAATGATGAAAATTCGCTGGATTCGCCGAGCTGGTCAATGCCGTGGCCGACGCCGCCTGAGTGATGCTTTCGGTGAAGCTGCCGGATTGGCTGCCATTGAAGTTGCCGCCGCCGGAATAGAATGCCAGGATTGTTGACGAACCCACCGCAAAGCTGGATATCGTGATCTTGGCGACACCCGATGTGTTCACATTCGCAAACCCCAGCGTGTCGCCGGTCAACTCGTCCACGAGCGAAACCGAACCCGTCGGGATGCCGGCTCCAGGACTGATTGCCGAAACCGTCGCCCGGAACTTGATCGGCTGGCCGAATACCGCGAAGTTTGCTGCGCCGGTCAGGGCCGTGTTCGTGTTGGCTTTGTTGACGGTCTCGAACATCTCCGTTGATTCACTGCCGGCAAAGTTGCTGTCACCCACGAAATCGGCCTCGATCGCGTGCTGGCCGGCAGATAAACCGGAAACCGTAAACGTGAAGTTACCCGCATTGTTGATCGGCTGGAACCCACCGAATGGGCTCCCGTCCACTAAAAGCGTGACCAAACCCGACGCCACCGCCGACCCCGAATTCGGCGTGACAGTCGTGGTGATGAACAACGGTTGGCCGAACACGACTGAACTGGCCGAGAACTCTTCCTGCGTGGTCGTGCCGGTTGGCTGCGTGATGGTCAGGGTATTGGCTGCGTTCGCGCCCAGTGTCGCGTTAATCGGCGTGCCGAGCGAGAAGGTAAGCGTGCTGGAATTCCCCGCATCCAGCCGCAGCGTTCCGGTGATTGTCGCCGATGTTTGCCCGGCGGCAATGACCAGCGGCGAAGCGCTCACGTCGCTGAAATCCGTTCCCGTGACGGCGGTCCCGCCCAGTGTGAAGGGAATGACCGTTTCAACGCCTGATGTTGCTGATTGGTTTACGGTGATGCTGAAGCTGTCGGCGCTCTCATCAACGCTCTCGCTTGTGATGCTGAATTGCACGGTCGGCTCCGAACTGGCGGCGGGGGCGGCACTGAGCAATGTCCGCTTCTCCAAACACTCGCACGCCGCCCAAACGCGGCGGCGGCGGCGGTAAATTGCCACCTTAGACTTCGGGCCGCCGGTGTTGCGTGAGGGGTGAGTTTTCATAGTGAGTCCCGCTCCTTAGTGGGTCAGCGTGAGTATTTCGCCGCGATTCGGGCAGTCGAGCGAAGAGAAATGCCATTCGCTATTCAAGTGCGGCTCGCACCAGGCGCGGAAAATATTTGCAGGATAGCGGCCGCGCCCAACTATCACCCATTATCCCCCATTATCTCCCTCTCCGTGTACCCAGGGGGAGGGCAGGGGTGGGGGTTCTTTTTTTCGCGCCACGAATCACGGACAAGCCTGCCGAACGCCATTCCGTTGGCGAAAATATAATGCAAATGGCGACCGCCTGCCATGAAATAAGAGTGCAAGCCTAAGGCGGCCAAGCGCCCGCCAGTTTTGTGATTCAATTTTTATTCGTCGTCAGAGTACCTCTGACCCCCTCGAATAGGGGGGCTTGCATAGGACGCATACAAGATTTACAAGTTAATCGGAGTCTCATGGCGACGGAAAGCATCCAAAAAGTCTTGCGGTCGGTCGAACTATTCGCTGGCGCCGGGGGGCTCGCGCTCGGGACCGCGCGGGCCGGATTCCAGCATGACGCGGTTTTGGAGTGGGACGCCGACGCGTGTAACACAATCCGAAAGAATCTGGCGAAGGGATTTGCAGGGTGCGCAACCTGGAAAGTAATAGAGGACGACGCGCGAGTCTACGACTTTGCTCAGCACAGCGGCAAGGTGGAATACGTTTTTGGTGGCCCACCTTGCCAACCATTTTCGCTGGGAGGAAAGCACCTCGGGCATGAAGACGAACGGAATATGTTTCCGGAGGCCGTGCGATCAGTCCGCGAGATCAGGCCAGTTGCATTCGTGTTTGAGAATGTTCGAGGATTGTTACGGCAGGGTTTCGCTAACTATTACAACTACATCATTCACCAATTGAGGTTTCCGGGCGTCCTCCGCAAGGGCGACGAGGAGTGGACGGACCACCTCGCAAGGCTTGAAAAACTTCATACTGGCGGAAAATTTAAGGGGCTTGGCTACAACGTCGTTTACCGCTTGCTTGACGCCGCAGATTATGGCGTCCCGCAACATAGGGATCGCGTTTTGATCGTCGGGGTAAGATCCGACGTAGGAATCGAATTCCACTTTCCTGAACGGACGCACGAAGGTGACGCATTACTCTATGACAAATGGGTAAGTGGCGACTATTGGGAACGACACCATATCGCTCGATCGCAGCGCCTGCGGCTGCCGGATTCGCTAAAGCCGAAAGTGGAACGGCTCTCACCATTGTGGCCCGGAGCGATGCTGAAGCCATGGCAAACCGTGCGGGACGCAATATCTGATCTCCCAAGACTTATACAAGGGCAATCGTCCTCCAAAATTGCCAACCATTTCCTGAATCCCGGAGCTCGAAGCTATGCAGGACACACTGGCAGCTCACTTGATGATCCCGCTAAGGCACTCAAAGCAGGCGACCACGGCGTACCCGGAGGCGAGAATACGCTCAAACTAGAAAATGGCGATGTCAGATACTTTTCCGTTCGAGAATGTGCTCGCTTACAGACTTTCCCCGACAATTGGGTCTTTGAAGGCTCCTGGACAGAAAGTATGCGGCAGCTTGGCAATGCCGTCCCTGTCACACTTGCAGAAGTTGTTGCCCGACGACTTGCTGACCTCGTAGTGCAGCGCGATTCCGCCACCGGTCGGCAGCGAAATTTGGTCAGCGATGCCGTTAAGCGTCGCCTTGCAGATACAGTCACGCAATGTCACCCGTAGTCCTGATTGTTTTTGGTGGGTGCTTGCCAAAATGCTCCGCAATCATTGCCTTGATCTGGCTTTGTGATGAAGTCCCTTCGACATTGCCTGCCCTCGTTGCCCAAGGGCGGCCGGGGTGAAGAGTATCCCACGGAGATCGCGTGTTCGCACGGGTATTTGGATCGTCGCCGTGCTTGCCGAAACCATAACATATCCTTGCATTCCAAATCGGCTTGAACGAATTGATTAAATAGTCCTCTGCCGACTTCTGCCATCCGCTTTGAACGACCAGATATCTGCATTCAAAATCTTCAAGGTTCAGCGTAGAGGATGCCGCGCGCACACTTTTCGCATGTTCGTTCAGCCGTCTCGCCAGTTTCGCACCCTGTTCTTCAACCGTTTTTGCATTAGGCGTCGGAGGGTCGGCGTTGCCAACATAGATCGCGGTGTCCTTACGACGTATCGGTCGATACGCGTCGTAATTGCCGTTGTAATAAATGGCGTAAACCCCGGACCCGTAAAACTCCTCCACGGAGCCCAAAGAATGGCGCGGCTGCTCCATCATCGTCCGCCCGATTAGTTGGCCAACTATCTCTGGGTTGGTGGGATCGAACACAAACGAAGGCTGCTTTATGGGGTCGAGTGTCCGCGATAGCGGAATCAGTCTTTCCAACGCCGTCGCGATATCCTTTCTCAGCCGGTTATGCTCCCTCTTAGTAATCCCTTCAACGGCCGATGACGGCTGCTCAGGCAGTACGTCCAACAAAGCGCGAAGCGCACTTGCAATTGCGGAATAGTCAAAATCGGAATTCGGCACTCCAAGATCATCGTCGCTTCGTGTAAAATCGCAAGCCGTGGATACGCTCACCCCTGCTGAACGCAGCCGAAGAATGGCGCTAGTTCGGTCCAAGAATAGTAAAGCGGAGATATTGGTTCGCCGTCTCGCACATTCGCTGGGGTTTCGTTTCCGGCTACACCAGCGAGGTCTGCATGGCTGCCCGGACCTCGTCTTTGCTCGCCATCGAAAAGTCATCTTCGTTCATGGATGCTTTTGGCATCAGCACTCGTGCCATGCTGGTAATCGTATGCCCAAAACGCGGAAGCGTTTCTGGCAAGCGAAACTTATGGGGAACGTAGCAAGGGACAAAACTGTTACCGCTCGCCTTCGCCGAATTGGCTGGCAAGTATTAATCATTTGGGAATGCCAGGTAACGGATAAGCACGCGTTGGCTGAACGTCTAATGCGATTTCTCACCCGCAACCCACACTGATAGACTCCCTCAGCCAAAGGAGACAGCCAATGAGAATCCCCCTACTTCCCCTCGCAACGCTAACCCTCGCTCTCTTCGCCGCCACGGCCATCGCCGACGTAACCCTCCCCAAAGTCATCGGCGACAACATGGTCTTACAGCAAGGCAAGCCCGTGCCGATATGGGGCCACGCCGCCGCGGGCGAGCCGGTCACGGTTCAGTTCGCCGACCAGACCAAAACCGCCAAAGCCGACGGCGACGGCAACTGGCGCGTGACTCTCGATGCACTGGCCGCCAGCGATCAGCCGCGCGCGATGACCATCTCGGGCGGCAACAAGATCAATCTCTCCAACATCCTTGTCGGCGAAGTCTGGTTTTGCTCCGGCCAATCCAACATGGAATTCACCATGGCCCACAACGCCAGCTTCAAAGCCCCCAAATCCGGGCCGGATATTTTGTCCGGGGATTTGGCCGCCGCCGGCGAGCCGTCGGCTTATGCCGCCATCCGGCTCTTCCGCGTCGAGAAGGCGCTGCCGAAGGATGATGTGAAATCCACCGGCTGGGGCCTGTGCAATACCGCCAACCTCGCTCCGTTTTCAGCCGCGGCGTTTTACTTCGGCAAGGAACTTCACGAAACGCTGCATGTCCCCGTCGGCCTGGTCGAATCGTCCTGGGGCGGGCAGCCGGTTGAGCGATTTACGCCGCTGTCGGCGTACGCGGGTAACGCCGAGTTTCAGGTCAGCACCACGCGCCCGGCGGCCCCGACTCTCGACGGCCAGCATGTCGGCGATATTTACCAGTACATGATCCAGCCGCTGATCCCGTACGCGATTCGCGGCGCCATCTGGTACCAGGGCGAGAGCAACCTCATCGACGGCGACGCCGGGCCGCGCTACACCGATAAGATGACGGCGATGATCAACGCCTGGCGTGCCGCCTGGAATGAAGGCGATTTTTCGTTCTATCAGGTTCAACTCGCCCCCTACTACTACACCAAACGGAAGGATCACGTCGCTCATCCGCCTGAAGCGCTGGCCGAATATTGGGAAGCCCAGGCGGCGGTGCTGAAATTGCCCAACACCGGTCTGGCCGCGACGATCGACATCTCCGAAGACCCCGCCAACATTCATCCGCCGGATAAATGGGATGTCGGCCATCGCCTGGCGCTGCTGGCAATGCGTCATGATTATGGCAAATCGGATACAGTCGATGGCGGGCCGATGTTCAAATCCGTCGAAGTTCAAGGTAACAAAATGCGATTGACGTTCTCCAACATCGGCGGCGGCCTGGTCAGCGCTGATGCCCAGCAGCTTCGTGAGTTCGAGATTGCCGGTTCCGATGGAAGTTTTGTGTCCGCCGGCGCCGAGATCTACGGCGATACAATCGTGGTGAGCAGCACGCAGGTAACGTCGCCGGTTGCGGTGCGCTATGCCTGGCATGAAACACCCAAAACCAATCTGGCCAACAAGGACGGCCTGCCCGCCTTCCCGTTCCGGACGGAAGTAAGGCCGCAGAACCCGTGACACAACCCGCGCGGGGCGCGATCGCGTCATCGGTATAGGCGTCATAAACGGCATATTTCCTCGCGCCCCGTGTTTACATCCTATTTATACGGCACGCCGACCCCATTTTTTCGCTTAAAAACGGCTTTTGCGCTAAGACTGCGCTAGTTTCCATTCTTCATTTGCGTCGATCGAGCGGAAGACTACACTAACCGTACCTATTATCACTTGAAGGAAAAAGTGCCATGACCCTACAAGACCGCGCAACTTTCAGATCGGTGATATTGCCGTCGGAGAACACCACGGCAGCACAGCGAGCCGGCAAGCTGCTCGATGAGCTTGGCCATGAAGTTTCGGCCGCTGTTAACGCCGAGGAGGCATGGAATCTTCTGCAGCAGGAAGAGACCGACCTGCTTGTGGTGGACGTGACCGACTCATCGCGCAACCGCGATTTTCTCGGCCGCCTGATGGAGCTTCCCCTCCTGCAGCGCCCGCGCGAGCTGGCGATCTTCAGCGAAGTCGCCGACGACAGCCTTCGCACCCTGCGCTCCAGGATCAGCCCCTCGAAGGTGCATGTATTCCTCAAGCCGCTGCACATGCACGGATTGATGCGAATCATTCGCAAGCTGCAAGGCGAAGAGTAAACGCTTGGGAAAATCCAGAGCCATTCAACAGACCCACGGACAGATGTCCGTGGGGTTTTGGTTTTAAGGGAGTACTCTTTAGTTTGAAGTTTTCAGTTTTCAGTTTTCAGCTAAAGCCAACCTGTCTTAGCTGAAAACTGAAAACTGAAAACTTCAAACTCTTCTTCACAAAAACTCTCACTTACCCGACGACTTAATAGCATCCAACAAACCCCCGCCGCCCTTCATCATCTGCCCGAAGACATCATTGGCTCCGCCGCCGATTGACTTGGCGATGGCCGGAACGATGGACGGCTTGGCCGCCGGACCGGTGACCAAAAACCCATCGAGTTCCTTGGTTCCCTGGTTGAGCGTATTCTGCACATTGCCCGCGATCTGGCCGATGCCGAATACCCCGCCGAGGCCGGTCTTATCGATCTGCTTCTTCCAGTCGCCCAGCGGCGCGACACTAACGCTGAGATTAAGCGGGTTATCCGCAACCAGGCCAACCGTGCCCTGGCCCTGAATCCCCAGCAGCGGGCTGCTGACGGCAAACTGCTTGAACGTCGCGGTTCCGCCCTTCATGCTGAAATCAGCGGCGGCATCGCCAACGCGGCCGACCTTGCCGAAATCAGAATTGACCTTGCCGGCCAACTGCGCCAGCACCGGGACATCAAAGAAATCGGCGTTTGTCGCACTGAATTCGCCCGTGCCGTCCAGCGTCGCCAGCGGCGAAGTTCCCGCCGGCAGCGAACCGGCCACTTTCAGATTGCCGGCGGCGATGCCGGAAATATGGCCCCCGGGATCGTTGATCTTCAGCACCTGCCGCAATTGCTTGAGATCAATTCCGGAGTAGGACAGATCGGCGTTGTAATTGTGCGGCGCGTCGAGGTCGAACTCCGCCGAATTGATCAACAGCGCACCGCTGGCCACATCCAGCCGGAAACTCTGCAGCTTCAACTTCTTCGCCTTCAGAGCCAGCACCGTCTTCATGGCCACGGCTTGATCACCCACCTTCGCGGAAAAATTCTTCACCGTTACATTTCGATTGGCGAACTCAATATCCAGCGCTGCACCCGTTACCGGCTGCGGCAGCATCGCCGTTTGCAAACTGATCGGGTCCGCCGGATCGGTGGTAATCGAAGCCTGCGTGTCGGGATCAAGCGACGCGAGATACGCCAGACCCAGCGGCTGGCCCTTCCCCGGCATCGGCCCGCCGGCCTTTACATCAAACAACAGTTTTCCGCCCGCCAGTTTGGTGCTGCCGGTGCTCGTCAGCGCGATGCTGCCCTTGAACCCGCTGAGCGACCAGTGATTCTTCGCCATATCAGCCGCCGCGGAGGCTCCGCCGTCGAGGCTGATGGTTACGCCCTCGCCGTACAACCCATATTGTTTGCAAAGCGGCTGCAATTCCGGCAAAAGTTGCGCGACCGCCGCTTCCGGCGGCAGTTGCGCATTGATCGACAGATTCTTGAAATTTAATACATACCTGTCAGCGTCAATCGAGCCGGCCAGATTGATCTTGGTCAATGGGTCGCTGACCAGCGCGACCGTAAAATCATACGTCCCCGGCGAAGAGCCGGAGAGATCGGCTTTGACATCGCCATGCCCCGTCAATTGCGGCGTGCTGAGATTGGTGTAATCAAAAACCTTCACCGTAAAATCTTTGATCTCGAAATGCCGCACCTGGATCAGATCACTGATCTTCTTGCCGCTCGGCGCCGTAGCGCTGGCGGATACAGTAGAGGCCGAACTCGATTTAGCCAGGACAAACCCCTTGTCCAGAATCTGGAATTGCCCGTCAGGCATGCGCACCAACTCAACCGACGGATTATCCAGCGTGCAATGATCCACGACAATCGGGCCGCCGATGGGAATGGAGGCCAGACTGGTATCCAACCCCGCGAGTTCCGCCACCGGAATTTGTGTGCCATTCGGCCCCGGCGTCAGAACGCGCACGTTATTGATGGTGACGCCCAGCAGAGGATGCCACGCGAGATCGCCGATTTCGATGGTCGCGTTAAGATTACCGGCAACGGCCGACTGAATTTCCGAGCGAAGAATGGCCCGCACAATCGACGGCAGCGCCAAAACGACAATGACAACAATCGCCCCCACGCCGATGCCAGCCCACATGAGCAATCGCTTCCAATTGCGTTTGGGGGCGGGAGAATTTGGTTGTGAGTGATCCGGCGACGGCGGTTGATTGGCTTCCATAAGTGGAATTATAGCCGTTCGCCGATGACGGCGCAATAAGATATTTAGGTAAACCCATGTAATTGTTCTAACTATTCCCTTTGCGGAATCTCTTCCTTTTGTCTCGTCCTTATAAAATCAGGGGGAGGGCTGGGGTGGGGGTTCTTCCTTTGCAATACCAAATATCCCCCCACGATCAGACGGTCGAACCCTGCGATTCACAGTCCGATTTGTTCGTCGCAAGTAACCAATCGAGACGGCAAGTATGTAGAACAGACTTACCGCAAAACTCAGTCCATCACGGTCGCCGCCCATGAAAATGGACAAAACAAAGCCGACAGTTGTAAGCGGCGCAAGAGCAAAATACCCCGAGAATACCAGCCATTCCCCCATTTGATCGCGATCTCCAAACGTCATGGGGACGACGTATAGCATTAAGATCGCAATGACAATGTAGGAAGCCTTGCAGTGAACAATGAGCAGGTTCAAGAAGTCATCCCGCAAGCTGAGCAATCGCGGCCGGGGCTTGAAAAATATCCAGCGGCCCTCAGCGGTATCGCCGTTATTGGTTAATCCCAATCTTCTCCACGGCAAATACCGCCACATTGGGTAACACAACCAAAGCAAGATTAATCGCCACCACGGGATCTTCCATTCATCGAAGGTGCCGATCGGATAGACATCGAGCATTTGTTCGTCGCCCGAAATCCTGAGATATTGGACGCGGTTAAATCGAAATCCGTGTGGGCCGGCTTCTGAGTGCTCCAATTCCGTCATCCATGGATTCCGCGCACTCTGCACCCATGCCGCCACCGTCACCGCCGCCAGCAGCAGCGAAATCGCCGTGAGAGTTCCTGCAATCATCCCTCTGATGCGGCTGTGCATTGCGGCACCACCTAGAAAAGTCCCAAATCTCCCCCAATCCATGGTTGAACATTATCTGGTTCTGGAAAGGGCTTTGCAATGAAGCTTTCGGGATTCAGGTTATCCAACCCTCGCGAGCGATCCCGGCTGCAACATTTTAAGCGTTCGCTGAATTTCGCCAATCAATGGCCTTATGCTCTCGATATTATTCGACTTTACGATCAAAACGATTACCGAACACGGCAGCCGGCCTTGTTGGTATTCGATGCCTCGGTCGTTCGTGATCACGGCGTCGAAATGCTCCCTGGCGGCTTTGGCCAGAAGCTCCCCATTGCTGACTCCGCTCCAATCCATGTACGTGGTTGTGAAAACCTGGTGCCCCTGTAATTCGTCACGAGGTTTGTGTGGAAGATTCTCATCGAGCAGAAGTTTCAATGTGACACCAGTTGGGCGTCGCGCTCGGTTTGCTGCCGCAATTCTTCCAGAAATGTTTCGACTTGTTCCTTTCGAACGGATGGAAACTGCTCGAGAAAGCCGTCGATGGTGTAGCCAGCCTCAAGATGGTCGAACAATGAACTTGCCGCCACGCGCGTCCCAGCAAAACAGGGCGTGCCGTGCATAACATCAGGTTTGGAGACGATTACGCTGCTCATTCGACAAATGATATTCCGAATTCGCGGTTGGGGCAAAATGATAAAAACAATAAGGCCCCCACCCCAACCCTCCCCCGGAGTACCGGGAGAGGGGGTATTGGGGAACTTGCGATTGCCTTGGGATGGGAAAGGCTGAGAGATTCACTTCTTAAAAAACGTCTTCCCCCGCGCCGAATACTTGCTCAGTCGATTGTTCACATACAACCCCTCCAGCAAAAATTCCCCCACGCTGGCCAGCATGGCCGCGTCCCCCGCGTCTAATTCCAACTCGCGCGCCAATCCCGCCGCCAGCGGAGCCAGTTGCTTTACGGCTTTCATGTTCGCCACGAATTCTTCCGCCGGCAGATCATCCCCGGCCGGAAAGGTCAGGTTGCCTTTGAACTGCTCGGTGATCGCATCGTAATCGTCCAGCCGCGCGACGCGGCCGAAGATCGCCTTGACGGCTTCGCCGATCAGCGAGCGAATCAGTTTCTCCTCGGCCGCTTCCTCCTCGGCCAGTGTCATCTCAATCTTTCCGCGGCAGCTTGCGATCAGATAATTCAAATCACAAATCCGCGGCACCACTCGCGTTTCGCCGGTCATCAACCCCCGCCGCTCGGCATTGGAGACCAGCGTCTCCAGGTTGGCGATGCTGGCTCGAACCGATACGCCCGACGCCTGCGAAACATGCTGGCTCGCCCGCGCCATCCGCACCACTTCCTCGACGATTTCCAGCATGAACCGCGGAACCTCCACCTTCACGCTCGAATCACGCTTCATCCACGCGTTTTCAGTCGCAATAGCGATTCCCTCGGCCGCCGTTTGCGGATAATGCGTGCGAATCACCGTGCCGATGCGGTCCTTCAGCGGCGTCACGATCCGGCCGCGATTGGTGTAATCCTCCGGATTCGCGCTGAACACCAAACACACATCCAAATCCAATCGCACCGGATAGCCGCGAATCTGCACATCGCGCTCCTCCAGCACGTTGAACAATCCAACCTGAATGCGCGGCGCCAAATCCGGCAGTTCATTGATGGCGAATATCCCCCGGTTGCTTCGCGGAATCAGGCCGTAATGCATTGTCGAATCATCAGACAAATACCGCCCCTCCGCGTGTTTCACGAGATCAATTTCGCCGATCAGATCGGCGATCGTCACATCCGGCGTCGCCAGCTTTTCGTGATAGCGGTCGTCGCGGTGAACCCACTCGATCTTCGCCTGATCTCCCCATTCCGCGAGCAGGCGTTTGCCGGTATGCGTGCGCGGCGAAACCGGATCATCGTTGATTTCCACGCCATGCAAAGTGGGCATCCATTCGTCCAGCAATCGCGGCAGCATTCGCAATATGCGAGTCTTCGCCTGCCCGCGCAGGCCGAGGAATAAAAGATCGTGCCGCGAAAGAATTCCGTTGATGATCTGCGGGATCACGCTCTCGCGGTACCCGACGATGCCGGGGAATAAATCCTCGCCCGCCTTCAGCATTCGGATGGTGTTGCGGCGCAGTTCGTCTTTCACGGTTGAAGACTGATAGCCAAGGGATTTTAACTCACTGACGGTTTTAGCCGACGGATGATTTGCACTGGGATGACTCATTGCCCCGATGATAGGTCGCGGCGGGGGTTGAATCTAGAACGCGATGGCGCTCGCCGGCATTACGATTCCTCTTCCGGCACATTCAATCGTTTCCCCGCTTCCGCCCAGGCATCAATATGCGCGGTCTTCACTCGCGGCGGCGTCGCCCGTGGAAAGAAAAATCGCCCCACTCGAAACACCAGAATCAGCCCCAGCAGCAGGTAAGTCAGCAATACCGACAGCATCAGCCACGCGATGGCGGCCAGATGTTTCTTCTGCATCGGATCAGCCCCGACTTGCGCATCCGCCACCGGCGCCACGAAGTCGCGCATCACAAATATCAATAGGATGGTAAACCCCAGCAGATAAAACAGAACCCCACCGTAAATCCGCCCGCGGCGGCTTCGCCGAGCGCTGAGGACTGAAGACTGAGGACTCAGAGGCAAAGACAAACGTAATCGCATGTTCCCAACCTCTCAGTCCTCAGCACTGAGTCCTATTCTTCACGCCCATTGCGTATCCGCCCGCGCATTGATCGGATGCTTTTCCGCGAGTTTGGCCAGCGCTTCCTTATCCGCTTCATCCAGCGGCTTGGGCATCATCACCTTCACGACCACAAACTGATCGCCCTGCTCCTCGCCGCGCTGAACGCCCTTGCCTTTTAGGCGAAGTTTCGAGCCGCCCGCGGTGCCCGGCGGAATGGTCATCGTCAGCTTGCCGTCGAGCGTGGGAACTTCGATTTTCGCGCCGAGCAGCGCCTCGTACAAACTCACCGGCACATCCACCGACACATCCAATCCTTCGCGCCGAAAATACGGATGCGGATGCACCGACGTAATAATGAACAGATCACCCGGCTCGCCACCCGTCTGCTGGCCGTGGCCTTTCACCCGAATGCGGCTGCCGTCCTTCACGCCCGGCGGGATTTTGACCTCAATCGTCTCGATATTCCCATCCCGGTTAATCTGCAGCGGCAGATGCGTGCCGCGAGCGGCCTGCTCGAAGGTAAGGGTCACGGGGTATTCTACGTCCTGTCCACGCTGCGGCGGCGCTTTTGCTCGCCCGCGCTTGCCGGCCCCGCGAGCGCCGCCGCCGAAGAGGGTGTCAAAGATGCTGCCGTAGTCAGCGCCGCCCCCCCCGCCGGCGCCGAAGTCGAAATCCTCCACGCTCACGCCCGGCCCGGCGTTCCAGGTGCGGCGTCCGCCGTTCCCGCGGGCTTCCTGAGCGCGCCGAAACTCCTCATATTCCGCGCTCCCCGGCCCGCCCTGTCCCGGACCGGCGTGCCCGTACTGATCGAAATTCGACCGTTTGGTCGCGTCTCCCAGCACGTCGTACGCCTGCTGCACCTCTTTGAATTTCTCCGTCGATTTCGGATCGTTCTTGGTTACATCAGGATGGTACTTGCGCACCAGCTTCCGGTAAGCCGTCTTGATCTCATCCGCCGTCGCCGACCGGCTGACGCCCAGGGAATCGTAATAATCTCGTTTGGCCATTTCGCGGGTATTTTAGCATGGGTTTGGGGCGAAGGCACGAAACCGGAAATACCGAAGGGAGTTTGAAGTTTTCAGTTTTCAGTGTTCAGCTAAAGCAAGGCAGGCCGCCTGCTAGCTGAAAACTGAAAACTGAAAACTTCGAACTCCACTCCAATTCCACGGTCCTGTGCTATTCTTTGAGGATGAAATTCAAACGCCCTCCCCTCCGCCTCCAGCCCACCACGCTCTGGGACTACCCCTCTCAGGATTACGGCGACGGCCAGCAAGGCGTCGCGGGCTTCGCCGGCGCTACGCCGAGCTACATCATCTGGAATCTGTTGCAGCGATACACCCGGCCCAGGGATTTGGTCATTGACCCCTGCGCCGGCAGCGGCACCACTCTCGACGTCGCCCGCGATCTCGGCCGCCGCGCCCTCGGCTACGATGTTGCCCCCACCCGCAAGGACATCTTTCGGGTCGACGCCCGCAAGCTGCCGCTGGAGGCTGAAAAGGCCGATTTTGTGTTCATCGATCCGCCGTATTCCACGCACATCGAATACAGCGACGATCCCCGCTGCATCGGCAAGCTCGACGCCGCCAGCCCGGAATACTATCGCGCCATGGAGCAGGTGTTTTTAGAAATTCATCGCGTGATGCGCCCCGGCGCGCACATGGCTCTGTATGTCTGCGACTCGTTCGTGAAGGGAAAGGGGTTTTACCCAATCGGCGTTGATTTATTCGGACTGCTGCGCAAGCGATTTGAGCCGGTCGATATCATTTCCGTCGTGCGTCACAACAAAACGCTGGAGATGGGCAACTACCGCGCCGCCGCCGAGGCGGGGAATTTCTTTTTGCGCGGGTTTAATTATTTGTTCGTGATGCGGAAGAACGAAGCGACGGAGCCGGCGCTGTAATCTGGTCACGCCGGATCTTGAGGTGAGACGCTCAGTCCCGCTTTAATTGCCAAAGCTCGCTGGCGTTTGTCAAAGGTAATGAAATGGGATGCCTGAAGAACTTTTGCCGTCGCGACATGCAGAACATCAAGACTACGAGTGCCAATTGAAGCCGAATTGCGCTCGCTCAAGTCTGACGCAATTTCATAAGTAAAAGGCCAATCAACCTGCGTCCTGACCAGACGTCCCAATCGCAGGTCTATTTGAAGGTTGTTCCATGCTCCGGCAAATTGAGCGGGCGTGAGTAGTCGGCGAAACACGCCTAGCAGCCTGTGGCAAAAGTCTCGCGGGCCATGCTCGTGTCTTTTGGCCGCGAGCTTCGTTGCTCCTCCTCAGCG
>Ga0208589_1000489_pt1 | contig 18703 bp, 16 predicted proteins | sample NGESurshal092012_2_FD_184486 | JGI IMG/M metagenome (GOLD analysis project Ga0208589, IMG submission 184486) | Arctic peat soil microbial communities from Barrow, Alaska - NGEE Surface sample F53-2 shallow-092012 (SPAdes) | ecosystem: Environmental > Terrestrial > Soil > Wetlands > Peat ... | reverse complement strand
GATGCGAGCAGCCCCATGGTGGGGGTAGACGACCGTGTCGCCGACCTTAAAAGTCATGTGGCACATACCCCTTCCGCTAAAGCAATGTTAGCACGACCAACAGGGTTCCTTACCTGTCGTTTACGTTAAACGTGCAGGTCAATAGGCGTTTTAGGGGCTCAGAAAGCGATCGCGGGCGCGTGTCGGGGCGGCGGCGGCCCTGCGGGGGGACCCAGCACGACTTCCTATGTTTCCGGCTGGTTTACCGTCGGTAGCGTCGTCAGGGGCCCTCTACGGGCTTCCTCCCAGTATGCGCCCAGGGCAGGTCCATGGGCCTCCGGGCCGGCCGGAGAGTCCGGGCCGGGCCACCGGACCGCCGCCCACGGCACCCGGGACCAACCTGTCTCAATCCGCGGGCGGCCAAGAGTGCCGCGAAGGCAGTGACAGGCACATACTGGAGAAGAACGAGGCCGCGCACCCGGAGAAGGATGCTCGTGAACAGAGGTGGGGATCCGGAGCGGGACGACTATGGCCTGCCCCCGGTCGACATCGAGATCCCGGACGACCCCCGGGAGCTCGATCGTGATATCCAGGCCTACCGGCGGGAACTGCGCGCGGAGCGCAGGCACCGGCTGGTGCGGCGGCTAGGCGGCCCGCTCACCAGAGACGGGATGGTCCTTCCCCTGCTCGCCAGCTGCCTGGCGCTGACCTTGCTGGCCGGAACCCTGCTCACCATGTTCACGGCGCGGCACGCGGTGCCGAACACGCTGCAGACGACCAGCGCCCCGCGGCGGTCCAGTCCCCCGGTGGGCGAGGTCGGCGGCTTGCTGCCGGCTGTCAGCGTTACCGTGGGCCGCGGCCGTTCCCTCTCGCTGCGCCGTCTGCGGCCTTCAGTCCTCGCCCTGGTCCCGGCCGGCTGCCGGTGCGCGGCCGCGGCCCGCCAGCTGAAAGCGCAAGCGACGGCCGCAGGCGTGCCGCTCTACTTCGTGGCGACGGGCCGGGCGGTGGCGGTGGCCAGGTCGCTGGCCAGGCAGAGCAAGCTCAGCACCGACCATGTGGTGAACGACCCGCGCGACGCCATGGGCACCTACCTGCCGCACGGGCTGACCGCCGTCCTGGTGTACGAGGACGGCTCGGTGCGCAGCATCGAGCGGAGCCTCGGCCCGTCGCTCCAGCTGGAGAGCAGCCTGCGGACGCTAAAGGGCGCCAGCCCGCAGGGGCTGGATGACCCGGACGACACCGTGGTGCTGGCCGGCCAGGCGGGGATGCGGCCCGCCTGACCAACCGCTGTCCAGCCGGGTACTGAGCGCCATCGCGCCGGCCCGGCGACACGCCCGGCCCGGTGGCTGGCCGGCCACCGGCTGCCGATACGCTTTCACGCGTCCCAGGTGCACCTCACTCACATACGAGGAGAGCACGATGCTCCCCCTGAGCCGTCCCGCGGCACGGCCTGCGGCCACGTCCCGATCGTCCCAGCCGGGCCTGAAGGCCCTGCGCCGCGCCTGCGCTGTGGCGGCGGTGGCGCTGATCCCGGTGCTGGCGGGATGCGAGGCCGGCAGTAACGCACCGGTGCTGCACTGGCACCCGCCCACGAACGGGGCCTCGGCGACGATCAAGGAGGGCGGGGGCGAGATCGCGATCCGCAACGCCTTCATCCTGGGCGCCCCGCCCAGCGCCACGCTGCCGGCGGGCAGCTCGGCCAGCCTGTTCGTGGGACTGGTCAACACGGGACCGCGGGACCGCCTGGTCAGGATCACCGCACCGGCCGCCGCCACCTCGGTGACGCTGCCGCAGGGTGGCGTGCTGCTGGAGCAGGACCAGAGCGCGCTGCTGACCGGCCCGTCGCCCAAGCTGATCCTCACCGGCCTGACCCGGAGCCTGCTCGGCGGCGCCTACGTCAAGGTGTTCCTCACCTTCCAGAACGCGGGCACGGTGGGCCTGGACGTGCCGGTGATCGCCCGGTCGGATTCATACGCCACGTTCTCACCGGCCCCGACCACGTCGCCGACGCCCAGCGTGTCACCAGGGCACAAGCACCGGGGCACGGGCGGCAGCGCCACGGCCACGCCCTCCCCCGGCGCGACGGCTACCGCGACGGCCACCGCCACCCCCTGAGGACCGTCGCCGCGAGGACCCTCGCCGCGCGGGGGACTAGCTGCCGGGCTCGAACTTGTAGCCCAGCCCGCGGACCGTGATGATGTGCCGCGGGTTCCCCGGATCGACTTCGACCTTGGCCCGCAGGCGCTTGATGTGCACGTCGAGAGTCTTGGTGTCGCCGACGTAGTCGGCGCCCCAGACCCGGTCGATGAGCTGCATCCGGGTGAGCACCCGGCCGGTGTTCCGCAGCAGTACCTCGAGCAGCTCGAACTCCTTCAGCGGGAGCGGAACCTGGTCGCCGCGCACGGTCACCACATGCCGGTCCACGTCCATCCGGACCGGGCCTGACTCCAGCGTCGAGATCGCGGCATCCTCGGGCTCACCGCGCCGCCGGAGCACCGCGCGCATCCGGGCTACCAGCTCGCGGGAAGAGAACGGCTTGGTGACGTAGTCGTCGGCGCCCAGCTCGAGGCCGACTACCTTGTCGATCTCGCTGTCCTTCGCGGTCAGCATGATCACCGGTACGGTCGACCGCTCGCGGAGCGTGCGGCACACCTCGCTGCCGGGCAGCCCGGGCAGCATGAGATCGAGCAGCACCAGATCCGCGCCGTCACGGTCGAACGTCTCGAGCGCGTCCGGGCCGGTCGGGCAGACCGCGACCTCGAACCCCTCTTTGCGGAGCATGTAGGACAGGGCATCACTGAACGATTCTTCGTCTTCCACGACGAGCACCCGCGTCACTTCATGGCCTCCCTGGCAGATGATGCTGCTGGTGGCAGGGAGTTCCCGGCCGCAGCGCGTGGGCGATGCGCAATCGGCAGCCGCAGGGTAAACGTGGACCCCTCGCCGACCTTGCTCCCGACCGTGACCTTGCCGCCGTGCGCGGCGGTCACGTGCTTGACGATGGCCAGGCCCAGCCCGGTCCCGCCGGTCGCGCGGGAGCGGGCGGGGTCGACCCGGTAGAAGCGCTCGAAGATCCGTTCCAGGTCACGCTGCGGGATGCCGATCCCCTGGTCTGTGACGCTGATCTCGGCCACGTCGTCGGCGACGCGGTGCGTGGTTACCACCACCCGGGTCTTCTCCGGGCTGTAGGCCACCGCGTTCTCCAGCAGGTTGCGCAGCGCGTTGACGAGCAGGTCCTCGTCCCCCATCACGACCAGGCCAGGGTCGCCGTCCGCGGCCAGCTCGATGCCGTGGGCGTTGGCCTTCATCCGGCACCGGTCCAGGGCCTCGGCCACCACGAGGGATACGTCCACCGGGATGGGATCGGGGATGGGCTCAGCCGCCTGGATCCGGGACAGGGTGATCAGGTCCTGGGCCAGCTTGGTGAGCCGCGACGCTTCCTGCCGCATCCGCCCGGCGAACCGGCGGACCGCCTCGGGATCGTCGGCGGCGTCCTCGACCGTCTCGGCCAGCAGGGCGAGCGCGCCCACCGGGGTCTTGAGCTCGTGGCTCACGTTGGCCACGAAATCCCGCCGCACTTCCTCGACCCGGCGGCTCTCGGTCTGGTCCTCGGCCAGCAGCAGCACCAGGCCGCCGCCGCCCACCCCGGATCCCAGCGGGGCCACCCGGACCGCGAAGCTCGTGGTCCGGCCCCCGAACTTGGTGCCGGAGACCTCGATCTCGCCTTCCCGGATCTCACCATCCCGGCGGACCTGGCGGGCCAGCGCCAGCAGCTCACCGACCATCAGGCGGTCGCCCTTGACCAGGCCGAACTGCCGGGCGGCCGCACTCGCCCGGAGCACCCGGTCATCGCTGTCGATGACCACGGCCGAGGAGGAGAGCACCGACAGGACCGCCGCGATACCGGCCGGGAGCCGGGGAGGCTGATGCCGCTGGGCGGGCAAGTCCGTGACCGGGTGACCCTTGGCCGCCTTCCGGATCTTCACGATGGGGAGGCTCCTGTCCCGGGGTCGTCCAGTTCAGTGGCCCATCCGGTCATGGTCACCGCTACCTGCGCGCACACCCTTCGATGGTATGCGCGAGCAGCGCGGACCGCCTCTGGCCGGGACCACTCCGCCGCCCTGTTCCCCATCTATTCACACAGCAGCCAGTCCTGCGTCATGCCCGATTTGTCCGGAGGCAAGGCGCATAGGCGGACATACCAGCATGGGGTGTCCCGAAACGGTCAGCGTCCCTGGTTCGCGACCGCCTCGGCCGCCGCGGCGGCGGCCTGCGGGTCGAGGTACCGGCCACTGCGCTCCTTGGGCCGGAAGTCGGCGCCGATCTCGTAAACGAGCGGGATCCCGGTCGGGATGTTGAGCCCGGCGATCTCCTCGTCGGAGATGCCGTCCAGGTGCTTCACCAGGGCCCGCAGCGAGTTCCCGTGCGCGACCACCAGCACCGTCGCGTCCGCCGCGAGATCCGGGATGATCACGTCGTGCCAGTACGGCATCAGCCGGGTCAGCACGTCCTTCAGGCACTCGGTGCGGGGCATGAGCTCGGACGGGAGCAGCGCGTAGCGCGGATCCCCCGCCGGCGAGTAGGGGTCATCGTCGGCCAGCGGCGGCGGGGGCACGTCGTAGGACCGGCGCCAGAGCATGAACTGCTCGTCGCCGAACTCCTGCCGCGTCTGCGCCTTGTTCTTGCCCTGCAGCGCCCCGTAGTGCCGTTCGTTCAGCCGCCATGACCTGCGTACCGGCAGCCACAGCCGGTCCGCCGACTGGAGCGCCAGGTTGGCGGTCTGGATGGCACGGGTCAGCACCGACGTGTGCACGAGGTCGGGCAGCACGCCCGCGTCACGCAGCAGCGTCCCGCCGCTCGAGGCTTCGGACGCACCCCGTTCCGACAGGCCCACGTCCACCCAGCCGGTGAACAAGCCCTCCGCGTTCCATTCGCTTTCTCCGTGTCGCAGCAGCACCAGCGTCGCCATGCCACTGAGCTTAACGGGCCGACCGGGCGGCGCGCCGGGGCCTGAAGGCCCGCGCGAGCCGGCCTTTGGCCCTGGCGCTCTCGGGCCACCACCCGACCAGGCGGGACCCCCGCGCCCGACCAGGCGGCCCCGCGCGCCGAGCCGGGAACACCCCGCGCTATCAGGTGGTTGATCAGTCGGAGGTGCATGCCAGTGCCGCGACGCTTCCCCCGGCGGATCGCGACTATCAGTGTCCATACCTCGCCGCTCGAACAGCCAGGCACCGGTGACGCCGGGGGCCTGAACGTCTACGTGGTCGAGGTCGCGAAGCGTCTGGCCGGCCGCGGTGTGGAGGTCGAGATCTTCACCCGGGCCGTCTCGCCAGACGCGCCGCCCGTCGCCGAGCTCGTTCCCGGTGTGCTGGTCCGGCATGTGCCGGCCGGCCCGTTCGAGGAGCTGGACAAGGCGGACCTCCCCGCCCAGCTGTGCCAGTTCACGTTCGAGGTGCTGCGCGCGGAGGCCGCCCACGACCCCGGCCGGTACGACCTGGTGCACGCGCACTACTGGCTCTCCGGCCAGGTCGGGCTGGTGGCCCGGCAGCGCTGGGGGGTCCCCCTGGTGCAGTCCATGCACACGCTGGGCCGGGTCAAGAACGCGGCCCTGGCCCGGGGTGACGCCGCCGAGCCCGAGATGCGGCTGCGGGGCGAGACAGAGGTGGTGTCCACCGCGGACCGGCTGGTCGCCAACACCGAGGAAGAGGCCCTCCAGCTGGTACGGCTGTACGGGGCGGACCCGGCCAAGGTCTGGACGGTGAATCCTGGCGTGGACCTCGCGGTGTTCCGGCCGGGCCCGGCCGGCGAAGCCCGGCGCCGGCTCGGCCTGCCCGCGGACGGGACCGTGGTGGTGTTCGCGGGGCGGGTCCAGCCGCTCAAGGCACCCGACCTGGTGCTCCGCGCCGCCGCCCAGCTGGTCCGGGATGACCCGGCGCTGGCCCGCACGCTGACCCTCGCGTTCGTCGGCGGCCCCAGCGGGACCGGGCGCGCGGACCCGGACGGCCTGATCGAGCTGGCTCACACCCTCGGCATCGCCGGCCTGGTCCGGCTGGAGCCACCGTGCCCCCAGCGTGAGCTGGCCGAGTGGTACCGGGCCGCGACCGTGGTCATGGTGCCCTCGTACTCAGAGTCGTTCGGCCTGGTAGCGGTCGAGGCGCAGGCGTGCGGCACCCCGGTGATCGCCGCCGCGGTCGGCGGCCTGCGGACGGCGGTCAAGCACGGTGAGTCGGGGCTCCTGGTGAACGATCATGATCCGGCCAGCTACGCCCGGGCGCTCCGCGAGATCATCGCGTCGCCCGCCCGGCGAAAGCGGCTGTCCCATGGGGCCGTGGCACACGCCTCCCGGTTCGGCTGGTCCCGCACCGTCGACCGGCTGATGAGCGTGTACGCAGGCGCGATGAGCAGTGCGCAGACCAGCCAGGGCCCCGCACCCGCCAGCTTCACCCGTTCGTGAGCAGACTCCGGGACACGGCCGCCACGATAGGACCGTTAGGGAGCATGAGACAGCCGCAGGGGCAGCCGGTCTGCGGGTGCGGTGGTCAGGGCTGGCAGGATGAGCAGACATGACTGAGCCCGCGCGCAGCAGCCCCGCCTCGGCCCAGGAAGATGCCGCGGCGGCCATCGAGGCCGCCCTGCAGGAGCTGGAGCTGGGGTGGGAGAGCCCGCAGCCGGGCAGCTACCTGGTCAAGCTGGAAGGGCAGCACAAGCTCGCCACCATGACGTGGCTGATCGCCGGCCGGCACAGCCTGCACGTGGAGGCGTTCTTCTGCCGTCAGCCGGACGAGGACCACGCCCGCTTCTACCGCTTCCTGCTGGAGCGGGGCGGCCGCATGTACGGGGTGCATTTCACCCTCGACCCGGCCGGCGACGTGTACCTGGTCGGCCGGCTGCCGCTCAGCTCGGTGAGCACGGCGGAGGTGGACCGGATCCTGGGCTGCGTGCTGACCTATTCCGACGAGAACTTCGACCCGGCCCTGGCCATCGGCTTCGCCTCCTCGATCCGCAAGGAGTGGGCGTGGCGGGTCAAGCGCGGGGAGAGCCTGGCCAACCTGCGGGCTTTCGCCCGGCTGGCCGACCCCGAGCATGAGTGGGCCGGGGACTAACCGGGTCCCGGGCGGCCACAGATCAGGATTTGACCAGGCGGGAGATCGCCTCCGCCGCCTCGCGGACCGATTCACGCCCCTCGTCGCCGCCCGCCCGGACCGCTTCGGTCACGCAGTGGCCCAGGTGCTCCTCCAGCAGTCCCAGCGCGACCGCCTGAAGAGCCCGGGTCACCGCCGAGACCTGGGTGAGCACATCGATGCAGTAGACGTCCTCTTCCACCATGCGCTGCAGGCCGCGCACTTGGCCCTCGATCCGGCGCAACCGTTTGAGGTAGGCGTCCTTGTCCTGCGTGTAACCGCGCATGCCGCGAGAATACGCTGCCGGGCGGACATCCCCAGGGCCCATGATCACGGCCGGGGATACTGATCTTCAGCGACCCCGCCTGCGGCGTTCAGCCGACGTTCAGGTGCACAGGGTGCACTAAAACTGTCGACGTAAACTGCCTCGAACCGACCAGAGGAGTGCCATGCGGCGGGATGAGGTCCGCTTCGCGGTCGCCGCCCGTGATGACGGGCTGCGCCGGGTGCGCCGGCTGACGCTGCGGATCGGCGCGGTGGGGGTCGTCGGCTCGGCCGCGATCGCGGTCGCGTTCAGCCACCTGTCCGGCTCCGCCGCGGCCAGCGGCCCGGCACGTGGCGCTAACCCGGCCGGGAGCGGCACGCAGCAGGGCAGCACCCAGCCCGGGGGAACCCAGCCGGGCGGCACAGGGCAGGGCGGCACCCAGCAGGGCGGCGGCTCGCTGCAGGCCCCGGCGCAGAACGTGGTCCCGGCCCAGGGGCCGGCTCAGGGAGTGTCAGGCGGGTCATGACCGGAGCGGGCGCGGCCGGGCCGGTCCCGGGCTCGCTGGGCGCTGCTGCATTGCCGCAGCTGAGCGGGCACGCAGCGATCGTCGTCACCTCGTCCACCCCGCTCTGGTACATCACCCGGGCCACCGGCCTGGTGGCGCTCGTGCTGCTGACCATCGGGATGGCGCTCGGGCTGCTCATCGCGGTCCGGCTCGAGGGCCGCCAGTGGCCCCGGTTCATCACCATCGGCCTGCACCGGAACATGTCGTTGCTGGCGCTGGCCTTCACCGCCGTGCACGTGCTGACGACAATCACCGACACCTTCGTCCCGATTGACCTGCAGGACGCGTTCATCCCGTTCATCTCCCCCTACCGGCCCTTCTGGCTGGGGCTCGGCGCGATCGCCTCCGACCTGCTCATCGCCCTGACCGTGACCAGCCTGCTGCGGGCCCGGCTCGGCCACCGGTCCTGGCGGCTCGTGCACTGGACCGCCTACCTGTGCTGGCCGGTCGCGGTGCTGCACGGCCTCGGCACCGGCACTGACACCCGCACCCGGTGGGTGCTGCTGGTCACCCTGCTGTGCGTGGCGGCGATTGCCTGCCTGACCGGATGGCGGCTGGCCGACGGCTGGCCCGCGCATCCGCGGGTCCGGGTGGCCGGCGCCATCGCGCTGGTGGCCGTGCTGGTCGCGGGCGGCGCCTGGCTGATCAGCGGCCCGCTGCAGCCCGGCTGGTCGCAGCACTCCGGGCTGCCCGCCCTCACGCATGTCACCCGGACCGGGTCATGACCGCCGTCCGCAGCAACGGGACGGCCGAGCAGTTGCCCCCCGGCCAGCTGCCCCGGCTGGTCGCGCCGGGCGCTCCGCTCGGGCTGGAGGCCCACCTCCGCCGCTACGGGGCGCTGCCGCCCTGGCCGGCCGGGCCGGCCGGCCAGGCGCAGCTGATCGCCAGCGTGGAACGGGCCGGGCTGACCGGGCGCGGCGGCGCGGCCTTCCCGACCGCCCGGAAGATGCGGGCGGTCGCCGGGACCGCCGCCCGGGCCGGGCGCGGGCGGCGGCGCGGCGGCGCGGTGCTGATCGCCAACGGGGCCGAGTCGGAGCCTGCGAGCGGGAAGGACGCGATCCTGCTCCGGCAGTCCCCGCACCTGGTGCTGGACGGGATCGCGCTGGCGGCCGGCGCGGTTGGCGCAGCCGACGCCTACTTGTGCGTGGACGGCGCCGATCCCGGGCTGGCCGGCCGCCTGCTGGCCGCCGTGGCGGAACGTGAGCAGGCTGGCCTGCCGGGGGTGGCGGTCCGCGTCGTGGTGGTCCCCGAGGGCTACGTGACCAGCGAGGAGTCCGCCCTGGTGAACTTCCTCAACGGGGGGCCGGCGGTGCCGCTGTACGTGCCGCCGCGGCCGTTCGAGCGCGGCGTCGGCGGCCAGGCCACCCTGGTGAACAACGTGGAGACGCTGGCCCACATCGCGCTGATCGCCCGGTACGGCCCGGGCTGGTTCGCCGCGGTCGGCACCCCCGCGGCGCCCGGCTCCGCGCTGGTCACGGTGGGCGGGGCGGTGGGACGGCCCGGCGTCTACGAGATCGGCCTGGGCCTGCCGGCCAGCGAGCTGATCGAGCTGGCCGGCGGCCCGTCGGCGCCGCTGCGGGCCATCCTGGCGGGCGGCTACTTCGGCGGCTGGGTGCCGCTGCCCGAGGCCGCGGCGGTGCCGGTCAGCCCGCCGGGGCTGCGCTCGGCGGGCGCCTCGTTCGGCGCGGGCGTCCTGATCGCGCTGCCCGCGGCCTGCTGCGGGCTGGCCGAGACCGCCCGGGTGCTGCGCTACCTGGCCGGGCAGAGCGCCCGGCAGTGCGGGCCGTGCACGTTCGGCCTGCCGGCCATCGCCGACGCCCTGGCCCACCTGGCCTGGCGGGGCCGGGACGAGCGGGCCGCGGACTGGCTGCGCTCCCTGCTGCCACTGGTGGACAAGCGGGGGGCCTGCCACTTCCCCGACGGTGCGGTCGCCTTGGTCGCCAGCGCGCTGCGGGTATTCGCCGGCGACCTGGAGCGGCACCTCAGCCAGGGACCGTGCCCGGACGCCAGCCGCCCGGCGGTGCTGCCCGTGCCCCGTCCTCCCGGCGGCCGCAGGTGAGCCCGGCCGTGAGCCGGGTCCTCAGGCTGAATCCCATCGCCTGCGACGCCCACGGGGTATGCGCCGGCCTGCTTCCCGAGCTGGTGACGCTGGATCCCTGGGGGTACCCGGTCATTGCACCGGGCCCCGTCCCGGCGGAGCTGGAGGAGCACGCCCGCCGGGCGGTCGCATCCTGCCCCACCCTGGCCCTGCGGCTGGAACGCCAGGCGAAGGGCTGATGCCGCCCGCCGCCACTGTCTGCCGCCCTGGTCAGCCGCCGCCCAGCTGGATGGCCTTGACGGCCAGCAGGATGACCGAGACCACCAGGTAACCGCGGAGCAGCAGCACGGCCAGCTTGGTCTCAGGTGACCATTGCACCGGCTGCAGCAGGGCCAGCGGTGGCATCCGCCAGTTCGTCCGCTCCTGCTGGCTCATCTGCACCGGGACTGGCCGGGACCGGCGGCCGCTCCGCTGGCCGCGCTCCAGCCATAGGCCGACCGCGCCCCCGGCCACGATCAGCGCGATGGCCAGCACGCCTGCCACATCGGCGACGTTCAGGCTGGGAAACACCGTGCTGACCACGAGCGTGCCGGACAGGGTGAGCAGCACGCCGATGATGACGCTGGCCAGGACGTTCAGCCAGCGAGGATTAACCCAGGGTCCGAGCACTTCCTGGTCGTTGCATAGCAGCAGCAGGAACACGCTGGCGCTGGGCAGCAGCACCCCGGCCAGGGCCTGCACGCTGGTGGTGATGAGGCCGAGCGGGGCGTGCGGGATCAGGACGATGCCGCCCGCCACCACGACCAGCACGGTGTAACTCAGGTAGAACTGCTTGGCGTCGCGGAAGCTGCGGTTCAGCGAGTGCTTGAGGCCGAACACGTCGCCGAACGCGTAGCTGGTGGACAGGGTCACCGCAGAGGCCCCGATGATGCTGGCGTCGAGCAGCACGATGGCGAACAGCGCGCCGAACCAGTAGGCGTGGTGTTCCAGCGCGCGGGCCACCCCGAGCGCGTCGGTGAAGTGGCCGGCCAGGTTCGTGCCGCGGACGGCGAACACGGCCACCACCATGATCGCGATGGCCCCGATCACCACGACGAAGGCACCGACCGTGGTGTCGGCCCGCTCGTAGCCGATGAACCGGGGCGTGATGCGCTTGTCGATGACGTTGGACTGCTGGAAGAACAGCTGCCAGGGCGCCACCGTGGTGCCCACGATCGCGATGATCAGCAGGACCGCGGTGGAGCTGGTGCCCCCCGGGATCGAGGGAACCACAAGGTGGTAGCCAATCTGGCCCCAGTAGGGGTGCGAGGCCAGGGCCAGCGGGTACAGCACCAGACTCGTCGCGATGAACAGGAAGATGGCCCGTTCCCACCGGCGGAAGCTGCCGCTGGCCGTGACGGCGACGAGCAGGACGGCGGTGAGCGGCACCGAGATATAGGGGGAGATGCCGAAGTACCGCAGCGCGAGTGACACGCCGATGAACTCAGTGACAATGGTCAGGAAGTTGAGCAGGAACAGGTCGCCTACGCTGAACCAGCCCCAGAACCGGCCGAACCGCTCGTTGATCAGCCGGGCGTGCCCGACGCCGGTCACCGCGCCGAGCCGGACCACCATCTCCTGGTTGACGATGAGCACCGGGATGAGCAACAGCAGCACCCAGAGCAGGCTGTAACCGTAGTTCTGGCCCGCCTGGGCGTAGGTGGACACGCCACCGGCGTCGTTGTCGCCCACCATGACGATCAGGCCCGGGCCCATGATGGCCAGGAACGTCACGAGCCGGCGTTTCAGCCCGCGGCGGCTCGTGTCGTCGTCCACCCGGATCCGGCCCAGCGCACCCTCAATGTCGCCGAGGTGCGCCTCGTCCAGCACCGCGCTCGGCCTTGGGGCGAGGACGGGGACCGGCCGTGCCCCGGCGCCCGGCTGCCTCCGGGGCTCGCTCACGGGGGCGCCTCGCGGCTCACTCACGGGGATGTCCCGGAGCTCGCTCACCGGGATGTGCCGGGGCTCGCTCACCGCGGCGTCCGGGGACTCGCTCACCGGCTCTCCCCGGGGCTCGCTCACGGGGTCTTCCTTCACTTGGGTGCGCCGCGGTGGGCGTCTGGCGGCTGGGCGGTTTCCCGGCGACGCCAGTCGTCCGGCAGCGTGGCCTCGAGCACGTCGTCCACGGTGATCAGGCCGATCATCCGGCGGTCCTCGTCCACCACCGGAACGGTGATCAGGTTGTAGTCGCTCATCAGCACCGCGACGTCGACCACGTCCGTATCCGCCCCGATCCGCACCGGGTCCCGGTCGCAGACGTCCAGCAGCGGGGTCGCCGGGTCGGACTGCACCAGCCGGACCACGGTGGTGACGCCGGACAGCCGCCGGTCGGCGTCCACCGCGTGCACGCTGGTCAGCGCCTCCGGCTGAAGGCTCTGCGCGCGGCTCAGCTCGGACAACGCGTCGCCGGCTGTCGCCTCCTGCGGCAGCATGAGGAAGTCCACGCCCATCAGCCCGCCCGCGCTGGTCGGGTTGAACCCCATCAGCGTGAGCACCTTGGTGCGCTGACCGGGCGGAAGCAGGTCAAGCACAGCCCGCCGGCGTGGCTGGGGCAGTTCGGCCACGGCGTCCGCGGCGTCGTCGGCCCGCATCCTGGCCAGCACGTCGGCGATCTCGGCGTCGCTGCGCCCGGCGAGCAGCCGGGTGGCCTGATCCTCGTCCAGTTCCTCGAAGACGTCGGCTTCCAGCTCGGGATCGACGTGGACATGGCCCAGGATCTCGCTCTCCTCGTCCCTGGACGCGTCCTCGAGCAGGTCCGCGATCTGGGCCGGCTTCAGGCGGCGGATCCGGGCGAGCGGGCCGCGCAGGCCCGCACTGCCGGCGTGCCCGATCAGCGGCTCGAACCTGGACCAGTCACGGAAGACCTGCCCGTCCTGGTCGCCGCCGCCCCGCCCGGTCAGCCTCCCCAGCAAGCCCGGCCGGCGACGGGTATCCACCCCGGCGAGCACCCATTCCTCGCGCCCGTCGGGTATCCACTGCTGCCGCAGCTCGAGGTCATTGGCCCGGATCAGGTGGGCGCTCGGCACATCGATGAGACGGTGGCCCAGCACGTCCCTGCGCAGCAGGACCTCACCGTCCCGGCGCTCGAAGCGGCGCAGGTCAAGCTTGGGGCTGGTGAGCTTGAGTTCCTCGCCGTCGAAGACGCCCGTCTGCTCGACGGGCACGAACACCTCCCGGCCGCCTACCTTGGTCACCAGCCCTTTCACCACCGGGAGGGGGTTGCCTGGCAGGCTCACGACCACGTCCTCCACCCGGCCCAGGGACTCTCCCCGGCTGTCGGTGATCGGGCGCTTGAGCAGGTCGGACAAGTGAATGGTGCGGCCGCGCCGAGTGGCGGCCGGGGTGCCGGGTGCCGTCGCCATGCAGGGCATCTCCCCTCTGCGCACCACCCGCCGGCTGGGCCGCGGCCGGGCCCGGCAAGCCGTCTTCCGCGGATCGCGGGCGATGCTCCCAGTGTCCCCGCTCCAGGCCCCCGGGAAGGATCAGCGCGGTGAACACGAGGCAAGGCGGGGGTAAAAGGTGAACACCTGGCAACCCGGCGGTAAAGTCCGCCGCCGGCCGGGCAGGCGACGCACGCGGCCAGGCCAGACGGCAGAGCAGGCCCAGGATTCCGATTATCGGCGCTGCCCAGGGTAAAGTCACCGGGGTGGCGTACAGCCAGACTGATCGCAGACGAGGCGTGGAGGTGACGGCCGTGCTTGGCGATCCCCCCAGTACACCCCCGGCGATCACGGCCAGCGCGACAGGCCGGGTCGCCGGGCGGCTCTCCTCCCGATCCCACCGACCGCTCGCCGGCTATCCGCGGCCGGGGCGAACCCCCTAGCAAGGCCGAGCCGACGGGCCCAGGAGGCTGCTGTGTCCGATCGGTTCTTCCTCAACCACCGCGACCCGGACCGCCGACGCCGCGACCATGCCGCACTGGCCCGCCGCCTGATCCAGCCCTCCGAGCGCACGATCACATCGCGCCAGCTCAGGCAGGACATCGTGTCGCTGGCCGGGCTCATTGGCCGGCCCGTCATCAACCAGGCCGGCGACGAGGTCGGCCGGGTAGCTGACCTGCTGGCCAAGGTGCACGGCGGCGAGACCTACCCGCTCGTCACCGGGGTGGTTATGCGCGTCGGCCGCCGGCGGGCCTTCCTCGACGCCTCGGCCATCGACCGGCTGCACCGCCGTTCCGTCACCCTGCGCACCGCCCGCCTGGACCTGCGCGAATTCCAGCGGCGCGAGGGGGAGGTCCTGCTGGCCCGGGACATCCTGGATCACCAGCTCGTGGACACCGACGAGATCCAGGTGATCCGGGCCGCGGACCTGTACCTGGCCCAGGTGGGTGACCCCATCCACCTCGTGGGGGTGGACGTCAGCCTGCAGACCCTGCTGCGCCGGCTCGGCCCCTGGCGGTTCCGCTGGCATCCGACCCCGGACCGGGTGATCGACTGGGCGGCAATCGAGTCGTTCGGGGCGGACTCGGCGGAGGCGCCCGCCGCGGTGAAGCTACGCACCCCGCACAGCGCGCTGCGCAAGCTGCGGCCCGCCGAGCTGGCCGACGTGCTCGAGGGCCTGGGCCGGCCGGGCCGACAGGAAGTCCTCGAGAGCCTCGGGCACGACCTGGCCGCGGACGCACTGGAGGAGATGGAACCCCAGGAGCTGACCGCGCTGCTGCGCGAGGTCGAGCCCGATCAGGCGGCCGAGCTGATCGCCAGGATGGAACCGGACGAAGCGGTGGACGCGCTGCGTGACCTGACCGACGAGGAGCAGAGCGTGCTGCTCGCCCGGATGCCGCAGCAGGTCCAGCGTGAGCTGGTCCGGCTGCTCGGCTACCCCGGGGACGAGGCGGCCGGGATAATGACCAGCGTGCTCGCCTGCGCCTCACCCGACGAGACCGTGGCCGAGGTCAGCCGTCGGCTGGCCGAGCAGGCCCTGCACCGGACCGAGATCGACTCGGTGGCCGTGCTCGATGGGGAAGGCCGGCTGCTCGGTGACATTTCCGCGTTCGACCTGCTGGTCAGCGACGCCAGCAAACGCCTAGGCGACCTGATCGGCTCCGACGGCCTGATGACCCTGCGCGCCGAGGACGACCTCGACACGGTAGCCACCGAACTGGTGGAGTCCCGCCGCTCGTCGCTGCTGGTGGTGGACGACGACGGCCGGCCGCTGGGCCGGATCCTGTCCGACGACGTGCTCGACGCCCTGGTGCCCGGGCACGGGCGGCTGCACTTCCCGAGGCTGCTGCAGTGAGCACCAAGGAGCAGGACCCCTCCACGGGGCAGGACCCCGCCGGGGAGCTCGGCTCGCCGCGCCCCCGGGCGCGCGGCGGGATGACGTCCCTGACGCGGGTCCGGGCGGGCGGGGTCCGGCTCATCCGCTCCCGCCGCGGCCGGATCTGGATGATCCTGGCCATCGCCGGCCCGGGGGTGGTCGCCGCCAACGCGGGCAACGACGCGGCCGGCATCGCCACCTACGCCTCGGCCGGGTCGCAGTTCGTCTACCGGACCCTGTTCTTCATGGTGCTGGTCACGTTCGCGCTGGTGCTGGTGCAGGAGATGGCGGTCCGGCTGGGCACCCATACCGGCAAAGGGCTGGCCGCGCTGATCCGGGAGCAGTTCAGCCTGCGGCTGACCGGGGTGGCGCTGTTCTGCGTGCTGCTGGCCAACACCGGGCTGGTGGTGTCGGAGTTCGCCGGGATCGGCGCCGCGTTCCAGTTGCTGGGCGTGAGCCGCTACGTGATCATTCCCATCGCCGCGGTCGCTATCTGGGCGCTCGTGGTGTTCGGCTCCTACCGGTACGCCGAGCGGATCTTCCTGATCCTGTCCCTGGCGTTCCTCGCCTACCCGATCGCCGCGATCCTGGGGCACCCGGACTGGGCCCAGGTCGGCACCAACCTGGTCATTCCCCACTTCCTGTACACGAAGAGCTTCCTGCTGCTGGGCGTGGCCCTGATCGGCACTACGGTCAGCCCCTACATGCAGCTGTACGCGGCGGCGGGCGTGGTGGACAAGGGCGCCGACGAGGCCGACTACCCGCGGGTGCGGATCGACGCGATCTCGGGCGCCGTGTTCGCCTGCATCATCTCGATCACCATCATCATCGCCACCGCGGCGGCCATCGGCGGTCGCGGCCCGCTCACCTCGGCCAAGGAAGCGGCCCAGGCGCTGCGCCCGGTGGCCGGCCCGGCGGCCGAGCTCCTGTTCGCGTTCGGCCTGATCGGTGCCTCTGCGCTGGCCGGAGCGGTGGTCCCGCTGTCCAGTGCCTACGCGATCAGCGAGGCGGTCGGGGTCGAGCGCTCCATCTCCCGCCGCTTTACCGAGGCCCGGCTGTTCCTGGGCCTGTTCACGGTGCAGGTGATCATCGGCGCGGCGCTGGCCCTCACCTCGATCAACCTGATCACCCTGCTGATCGGCACCCAGGTGCTGCAGGGCATCGTCACCCCGGTCATCCTGGTCTACATTCTCATCCTGACCAACCGGCGCAGCGTGCTCGGCAAGGCCGCGAACGGCCCGGTGTTCCGGGTCGCGGCCACCGCGTGCACGCTGGCCATCTCGGCCATGAGCCTGCTGCTGCTGGGCTCCACGGTGCTGGGCTTCTTCGGCATCGGTTAACGGGCTGCAAAGCCTGTGCCGGCAGGCCTGAGCCGCTAAGGGTGCGTTAAGGCCCGGCTAGCCGGGATCTCGGGCGGGTATCAGCCGTATGCCCCGTTGGTCAGGGCTGGTTCGACTCGGTGATATGAAGGCCAGGTCAGGCAAGTGGAGGGCACCTCAGTTGGCAATGCGCAAGGCAGTAGGCTTCCTCGGCAGGGGCGATAACCTGCCGGAAGGCGTGGGTTACACGCTGAAGCGGCGGCTGCTCGGCCCGCCCATGGTCAACGAGCAACTCAGTGAGCAGCGGCTGTCCAACGTGGCCGCCCTCGGCGTGCTGGCCCCGGACGGGATCTCCTCCTCGGCTTATGGCACCGAGGAAATCCTGATCGAGCTGCTCAGGGGCGGCCTGGCCATCACCGCCTTCACCCTCATCCTGCCGCTGACCGGGGTTGTCCTGTTTGTCATGGCTCTGGTGGTCTTGTCGTACCGGGAAGTCGTCACCGTGTACACCCGGGCCGGCGGATCCTACGTGGTCGCCCGGGACAACTTCGGGCCCAAGGTGGCCCAGATCGCCGCGGTCGCGCTGCTCATCGACTACGTGGTCACGGTTGCGGTGCAGGTGGCCGCGGGCACGGCCGCGGTCGCCTCAGCGATCCACCCCCTGGACAACACCACGTTGATCACCGTCATCTCGATCGCGATCGTGATCTTGATGTGCTACGGGAACCTGCGCGGCATCCGCGAGGCCAGCCGGGCGTTCGCGGTGCCCACCTACCTGTTCTCCGGCATCGTCATAATCATGATCATCACCGGCCTGGTCCGGGAGATCCTCGGCTCGCTCCCGCAGCACCCCTATCCCGTGCCCGGCCAGTACACCGGCCACCACTCTTACAGCGGCCTGATCGCGTTCGGCATGGTCTTCGTGCTGCTGCGCGCGTTCGCTAACGGCGGATCGTCGCTGACCGGCATCGAGGCCGTGTCGAACGCGGTGAGCGCGTTCAAGCCCCCCGAGGGCATCAACGCCCGCAAGGTGCTGGTCACCGAGGGCCTCATCCTGGGCACCCTGGTGGCCGGGATCTCGTGGCTGGCTCACGCGACCCACTCCGCGCCGTACACGGACGGCGTGCCGACGGTGCTCGCCCAGGAGGCCCACGCGGTCTTCGGCACGCGCGGGGTGGGCGAGGTGCTGTTCGTGGCCGTCCAGGCGGCCACCGCGCTGATCCTCTACACCGGGGGAAACACCAGCTTCAACGGCTTCCCGTTCCTGGCCAACTTCGTGGCGGCGGACGCGTTCCTGCCCCGCTGGCTCACCAAGCGCGGGCACCGCCTGGTTTTCTCCAACGGCATTATCGTGCTCGCCGTGTTGTCGTGCGCCCTGCTGGCCGGGGCCGGCGCCAACGTCAACAGCCTGGTGCCGTTCTATGCGATCGGCGTGTTCACGGCGTTCACGATGGCCGGCTTCGGCATGGCCAAGTACCACCACACCCATAAGGAGCCGCACTGGCGGCGCAAGCTGGTGATCAACTTCTCCGCGGGCGTGACGTCGCTGATCGTGGTGGCGATCTTCGTGGTGGTGAAGTTCACCGAGGGCGCCTGGCTGGTGGTGATCCTCTTCATCATCGGCGTACCGGCCCTCATCCGGCTCAACCGCGAGTACGGGCTGGAAGCCCAGGTCCTGGACCGGATCAGCGACCGGCCCAAGCCGCCCGCGACCCCGAACTACACGCGCCGGACCGTGTTCGTCTTCGTGGACAGCTTCGACCTGGCCACCATCGCCGCCCTGCGGTACGCGCGCAGCCTGCGCCCCACGACCCTGCGGGCGGTTCATTTCGTCATCGACACCGCTGTGGCGGACGCGCTCCGCGAGGAGTGGACCCGGGCGGGCCTGGACGTCGTGCTGGACTTCATCGACTGCCCGGACCGGCGGATCGCCCGGGCCGCGGCCGAGCTGGCCAGCGCGGAAGCGCAGCAGCCAGGCGTGCAGGTCACGGTGGTCCTGCCCCGGCGAAGCTACTCGCCGCTGATCGGCCGGCTGCTGCATGACCGCACCGCCGACAAGATCGCGGCGGTGGTGAGCCGGATCCCGCACGCCGCCGCGACCATCGTCCCGTTCGACGTGCA
>Ga0208589_1000488_pt1 | contig 18721 bp, 21 predicted proteins | sample NGESurshal092012_2_FD_184486 | JGI IMG/M metagenome (GOLD analysis project Ga0208589, IMG submission 184486) | Arctic peat soil microbial communities from Barrow, Alaska - NGEE Surface sample F53-2 shallow-092012 (SPAdes) | ecosystem: Environmental > Terrestrial > Soil > Wetlands > Peat ... | reverse complement strand
CACGGATCACCCCCGGCGGCGCTCCCTGCTCGCAGCCCGTGCCGAAGGAGGCGAGCGTGAACTTCATCAAGCGCGTCGTCGCCGGGCCGGGCGACACGATCAAGATCATCGAAGGCCACGTGATCCGCAACGGCAAACGCGAGTCCGACGGCTACATCAAACCCTGTCCGGGGGTCGCCGAGTGCAACTTCCCCGTGGCGATCACGGTTCCCGCCGGGCACTGGTTCATGATGGGCGACAATCGTGGCGAATCCGACGACAGTCGCTTCTGGGGACCAGTCCCCACCGGATGGATCATCGGTGGAGCTTTCGCCACCTACTGGCCTCCCGACCGGATCGGCACGCTCTAGCTCCGACGGTGGGCTCGTCACGGCAGCCGGCACCGATTCGGGTGCGATCGTGAAATCTCGTAGGACCGACGGAACTGCGCGCGCCAGGCGCCGCGCTCGCCGCAACGGCAGCGGACGTCGACTGTTCGCGTTTGACCGCCGCCTCGGCGTACCTTTGATCGCAGGCGCCGACGAGGCCGGGCGCGGCTGCCTCGCCGGTCCGCTCGTCGCGGCCGGTGTGCTGTTCGACTACGACGCGCTGACGACAAAGGACCTGCGCGCGCTCAGCGCGCTGAACGACTCCAAGCAGCACTCGAGCGAGGCGCGCGAGGAGCTGTTCCCGCTCGTCCTGCGCAGCGCAGCACGCGTTGTCGTCGTCTCGCGCTGCGTGCGCGGGATCGACGCACGCGGGCTGCACAAGACGAATCTCGCCGCGTTGCGCGACGCGCTGCAAGGCGTCACGCGCGACGTGCACGGCGACGTGCTCTGTCTCAGCGATGGCTTTCCGGTGCGTGACTTCGGGCGCCCGCAGCGCGCGATCGTCGACGGCGATGCGACGAGCGCAGCAATCGCCGCTGCGTCGATCATCGCGAAGGTCACGCGCGATCGCTACATGCACCACGCCGACGGCGAGCACCCCGGCTGGAGCTTTGCCGAGCACGTCGGCTACTCCACGCCTGTGCACCGCGAGGCGATCTTGCGCCAGGGCGTTTCGCCGCTGCACCGCATGTCGTTTCAGTCGCTCGCGTATCAGCAGCTCGCGCTGTAGCGGCGACTACCGCAGCAGCGCAAGGAACGTCAAGAGCGGGTGCTACCACGCATTCTCGAGATGCTCGACCCCTCGTAGCCTACCGGAGGCGTCGAGCACGACGCCGACTGCGTCGAAGCGAATCGACGCGGCAAAGGGGCGCGAGCGCTCCTCGGCGAGCCACGCCGCGGCCAGGCGCCGCAAGCGTGCGCGTTGGCCTGTGCCGAGGCCCGCGAGTGGGCGCTGGTCGGGCCGCGGCGCGCGCTGTGCGTCGCCGATCATCCGCGTCTTGACCTCGACGAACACGAGTGCGCGTTCGTCGCGCATGATCAGATCGATCTCGCCCCGACGCGTGCGTACGTTACGAGCGATCTCCTCATAGCCGATCCGGCGCAGATGAGCGGCCGCGAGCTGCTCGCCGCGTCGGCCAAGCGCTCGCCGCTGCTCGTCGACTGCTCGCGCACGGGCGCTCGGCGGATCGTCGATCGCGACCATCTTCGACAGGCTAGGAGTGGCTTGGGAGGCGTGAGCACGGTGACGTGGCGCTCTGTGCGGCCCGAGTACGCGTGTGTGAGCGTCGCGACGCAGTAACGTGAGCCCCTTGCTGCTGGCGATCTACCTGAACGACCACCTCGCAGGGGCGACCGCCGGTCTCGAGCTTGCGCGGCGCGCAGCATCGAGCAACGACGGATCCGACTACGGCCGCTTCCTCGATCGGCTTGCCGGCGAGATCGACGAGGATCGCGAGTCGCTGTTCGAGCTGATGCGCACCGTCGACGTCGGTGTCGACCGGATCAAGGTGCTTGGCGGCTGGGCTGCCGAGAAGGCCGGACGGCTCAAGCTCAACGGGCGGTTGCGCGGCTACTCGCCGTTGAGCCGGCTGCTGGAGCTCGAGGGACTGACGCTCGGAGTCCGCGGCAAGCTGTGCCTCTGGCGCGCGCTGATCGAGCTTCAGCCTGCCGAGCCGCGACTTTCTGCCGCGAAGCTCGCCCGCCTGAGTAAGCGCGCCGAAGCTCAGCTCGAGGGCCTTGAAGTGCAGCGCCTGAAAGCCGCCACGCAGGCATTCGCCTAGCCTGCGTGCTATGCACGACCCCGCTGAAGCCGAGAGCGCAAATGCTGGGCACGCCGAGCCGAGTCGCGCTGCGCCGGATACGGCGCGTGTGCGCCCTCGCGGGCCCGGCGCGATCGACGGCGTCACCGAATTCATGGGGATACGCTGGGAGGATCCGCGGACCGTTCGCTTGCAGATCCGCCCCGAATTGATCAACGCCGGAGGCCTGCTTTCTGGCGTTGCGACATACGCGCTCGTCGACTACTGCATGGGCTCGACGCTGTGGGTCGAGACGACGCGCGATGAGTCGATCGCGACGATCAACATCGCCGTCAACTACATCCAGACGGCCGTCGAGGGCGAGATCGTCTGCCGCTCGACGCTCGACAGGCGCAACAAGCGGATCGCCGTGATGCGCAGCGAGGTCACGCACGAGGACGGGCGATTGCTCGTTACCGCAATCGGTAGCTACTCGATTTTCCCGCCCAGGCGTCAAGACGGAGACGGGCGCGCGGCGCCCGCCTCCTGAGCAGTGAGCGCGCGCGAGACGCCCACAGCGCTGACGATCGCCGGCTCGGACTCGGGCGGCGGCGCCGGCATCCAGGCCGATCTGAAGGCCTTTGCGCGCTGCGGCGTCCACGGCACGAGCGCGATCACGGCAATCACCGCGCAGAGCACCGTTGGCGTGAGTGCGATCCATGCCGTGCCCGCGGAGATGATTCTCGCGCAGGTGCGAAGCGTGATCGCCGACATTCGGATCGATGCCGTGAAGGTCGGAATGCTCGGCACCGTCGCCGGCACGCTCGCCGTCGCGCAGGCGCTCGACGAGCTGCCGGCGGACACACCCGTCGTCGTCGATCCAGTGATCGTCGCCGAGTCCGGTGCGCGTCTGCTCGACGAGGATGCGCAGCGGGCGCTGATCGAGCAGATCCTGCCGCGCGCAGGCGTACTCACGCCGAATCTGGGGGAGGCTCGCGTGCTAGCCGCGCGCTCAACCATGCCAGGCGAGGGCGATGTCGCCGAGGTCGCGGCGCTCGCGCGGGCGCTGCTCGAGCTCGGTCCGCGCGCCGTCGTCGTCACCGGTGGGCACCGCGAACGCGCAGTCGACCTGTTCCTCGACACGGGCGGCGCCGAGCCGGTCGAGATCCCCGGCGAACGCTACCGCGACGGCGCTGCGCACGGCTCTGGCTGCACACACTCCTCGCTGCTCGCGGCGCAGCTTGCGCTCGGGCGCACGCCGCTTCAGGCCGCGCGCATCGCGCGTGCGCTCGCCGGCGCGGCCGTTAGGGACGGCCTGCGCGATGTCGGCGCCGGCGCCGGCCCCGTAGATGTGCTCGGCCTTGCTCAGATCCGCGCCGATGCCGAGCGCGAGTCCGGCCGTTAGGCGAGCCCGGCGATGCGCGTACGCCTGTTTGCCATAATCCGGACACGATGAAGCTCTTGCGGATGAAGCCTGGACACGGTGAGATCCTGCTTGCAGAGGGCGACGTCGAGGTACACGAGGAGGAGCAGCGTCTGATCGAGGCATTTCGCCGCGAGCTAGACGCCGGGATGTGGGCCGCAGTGCCCAGCGAGCGCACCGACGGGCGCCGTCGTGCCGAGCTCGTCAAGCGCTTCAGCGATGTGCCACGCGATGCCGAGCGTGTGATCTTCTTCCCGCGCGCCGCAGGCGGCGCGCTGCGGACGGCTCGCTGAGCGCAGTGCCGCTCGCGCTCGGCACTGCGGCGGTCGTGCTCGTGGTGCTCTTGTGGGAGCTTGCGCGGCCACGCGCGCTGCCGGCGCTCGTTAGCTTGCGCGCGCGGCTGCAGTTGCGCTCGCGCGAAGCTGCGCAGATCGGCTACGACCCCGGGCGCGAGCGGCGTGCCGAGCAGCGTGCGCGCGAGCTGCTGCGCTCGTGCGTCGACCACGAGGACTGGGCGATGTATCGCGACCTCGGCTTTCTTCGCGTGTGGGGTGGGCTCGGCGAGCGCGCGCACGCCGCCGGCGCGTCCTACGCCTACCTGATCTACCCGCACCGGCCGCTCGTCGCCTACGTGCCACAGACCGGCGCGCTGCTCAACGAGTACTGCGTCACGTTCCCCGATCACACGCGCCCATACGGCAGCGCGCGGCTACCCGACTCCGACGATGTGCTCGCGAAGTGGATGGCGCTGCACGCCGACGAGCGGCGGCTGATCGAGGAGGCGAACATGCACCTGCCTGGCCGGCAGATCGATCCCGAGCGCGTGCGGCGCGACCTCGTGCGCCTGTCGCGCTGGGAGCGCGAGAGAAGTGACGGCGCAACAGATATCGTGCGCGCCGCGTGAGCACCCAAGCGACCTTCGATGTAAGACACCGCAGCCGCGCCCTGACCGAGGGCCCGGAGCGTGCGGCCGCGCGCTCCTACCTGCACGGGATCGGCTACACCGCGGAGGATCTCGCCAAGCCGATCGTCGGCGTCGCGCACTCGTGGATCGAGACGATGCCGTGCAATTTCAACAACCGCGTGCTCGCGGCGAAGGTCAAGGAGGGCATTCGCGCCGCCGGCGGCACACCGATGGAGCTCAACACGATCGCGATCTCCGACGGGATCACGATGGGCACGGCCGGCATGCGCGCGTCGCTCGTCTCGCGCGAGATCATCGCCGACTCGATCGAGCTCGTCGCAAGCGCACACGCCTTCGATGCGCTCGTGACGATCTCCGGTTGCGATAAGACGATCCCCGGCACCGTGATGGCGCTCGCGCGCCTGAACATCCCCGGCCTGATGCTGTACGGCGGCTCGATCAAGCCCGGGCACTTCAAAGGTGCCGAGGTGACGATCCAGCAGGTCTTCGAGGCCGTCGGGCAGTTTGCCTCGGGCAAGATCACCGAGGATGAGCTGCACGAGCTCGAGGAGGCTGCCTCACCCGGCGCCGGCGCCTGTGGCGGCCAGTTCACCGCGAACACGATGGCGATGGCATTCGAGGCGCTCGGCATCTCGCCGGCAGGCTCGGCGATGGTTCCGGCCGAGGACGGTCGCAAGATCGACGTCGCGAAACAGTGCGGCGAACTCGTGATGGATGTCCTGCGCCGTGGTCAGCGCCCGAGCGACGTGATCACGAAGCCCGCTCTGCAGAACGCGATCGCCGCCGTCGCGACGAGTGGCGGCTCGACCAACGGCGTCCTTCACCTGCTCGCCGTTGCCCACGAAATGGGCGTGCCGCTGACGATCGACGAGTTCGAGGAGATCTCCGAGCGCACGCCGCTTCTCTGCGACCTGCAGCCCGGCGGTCAGTACGTCGCAACAGAGCTCTACGAAGCCGGCGGCGTGCCGCTCGTGCTCAAGCGACTCAACGATGCGGGCATCCTCAACGCCGACGCGCCGACGGTCACGGGCAAGACGATCGGCGAGCACGCCGAGGAGGCGCAGGAGACCGACGGTCAGCAGGTCGTGCGCGGCCTCGAGAACCCGCTGAAACCGACCGGCGGCTTCGCGATCCTCCGCGGCAACGTCGCGCCGGACGGCTGCGTTGTCAAGCTCTCAGGCCACGAGCGGCGCAAACACACCGGCCCCGCGCGGGTGTTCGATGGCGAGGAGGCCGCGATGGCCGCCGTGCTCGCGCACGAGATCCAGGCCGGCGACGTCGTCGTGATCCGCGCCGAGGGTCCCGCCGGTGGCCCCGGGATGCGCGAGATGCTCGCTGTAACCGCGGCGATCGTCGGCGAGGGGCTCGGCGAGGAGGTCGCGCTGATCACCGACGGGCGCTTCTCCGGCGCAACACACGGCTTCATGGTCGCCCACGTCGCGCCCGAGGCCGTCCGCGGCGGCCCGATCGCGGCGCTCGAGACCGGCGACGAGGTAACGATCGACGTCGACGCCGGGCGCCTCGATGTGGCGCTGAGCGACGAGCAGATCGCCACGCGCGTCGTCGCCTACGTGCAGCCACCGCGCGCCGACGAACACATCGACGTCGCGATCCGCAAGTACGCCAAGCTCGTTGGCAGCGCCTCAAAAGGCGCCGTAGCGGTCTAGCCGCTGACCGAGGATGCCGGCCCGCGCCGTGCCGGCGGCGTCCTGGCTACTCCGCGAGGAAGTCTTCAAGCAGCGAGTTGAACTCTTGCGGGTGCTCGAGCATCGACATGTGGCCTGTGTCCTCGAAGACGACTTTGCGCGAGTTCGGGATCAGCTCGGCGAACACGTCCGCGTCACGCACGTTGATCAGGCGGTCGCGCTCGCCCCAGACGATCAGCGTCGGGCACGCGATCTTGCTGAGCCGTTCGCGAATTTCGTATTCGACGATCGACTCCAGTGCCTGGATGAACCCTGGCTTGCCGGCGCCGCGCACCTGCTCGGCCGCAAGCGCCGCCGGAAGCTTCGCTGGATGGCGGATCACGACACCAAGTGCTGCGTCGCGCAGGCGCGCGCGGCGCATCGTCGTATCCGAGACCGACGCCGCCCACGCTGCGGAGGCCATCAGGATTCGCTCGAGACGACGCAGCACCGGTACTGCTTGTGCCGAACCGCGTGGCGCGTGCGTCGAGATGCCCGCCGCCGAGACGAGCACGAGCCGCTCGACACGCTGCGGGAACGCGATCGCGAGCTCTGCGCCGATGAAGCCGCCCATCGAGTTGCCGACGACCGCAGCGGCGTCGATCTCGAGCTGGTCAAGCAGGCGGTCGAGCGTCCGCGCGTAGCCCGAGATCGAGATCGTCTCGCGCGGCATCGGCGAGTGCCCGAAGCCCGGCAGGTCGAGCGTGATCACGCGGTGCTCCGCGGCGAATGCCGGCAACTGCTCGAGCCAGTTCGGCCACGAGCCCGAGAGCCCGTGTACGAAGACGAGCGGCTTTGCCTCAGTGTCGCCGTTCTCCGGGCCGAGCTCGATCGTGTTGACAGGCGTCCCGTCGACGATCCGCCATCGCTGGTGCGTACGCCAGTCGACGTCCTGCCAGCGGGCGCGTACGGCCGACTCGAACATCTAGCCGACGCTCTGATGCGTATAACGGTGCAAGCCGATGAGCGATACCGCGATCACAAGCGTGAATCTAGCGCGAGCGCCGCAGGCAGGGCGCACGGCCCGTCGCGGCGAAGTACCCCTCGGCATGGTCAGCGACGTTCACGGGGGCAGGTCACGACAGCGCGTGCGCACGTCCGGCGCGGCTGCGCCGCCGCGCGTGCAGCCGGCGCTGCAAGGCGCATGGCGTCAGGCGATCGCGCTGCTAATGGAAGACCTTGCGCTGCGCGACGCCGCTGAGCGCACGCGGCGCGCCTACGGCGTCGACCTCGAGCAGTTCGCACAGTGGGCCGCAGCTCAGGGTGACGCGCCACGCGAGATCGGCCCGAAGGCCGTGCGCCGCTACATCGCACACCTCTCAGAGCTTGGCGCTGCGCCGAGTACGAGCGCGCGCAAGCTCGCCGCGCTGCGCGCGCTCTTCTCAAGCCAGCGCGAGCACGGCGCGATCGCCGAGAATCCCGCCGACCTCGTCTCCACGCCGCGGCGCCCGTCGCACCTGCCGCGCGTGCTCAGCGCCCGCGAAGCCGCCGGCTTGCTCGACGGCATACCCGCCGGCGGGCCGCTCGAGTTGCGCGACCGCGCGATGTTCGAGCTCGCCTACGCGTGCGGGCTGCGTGCCGAGGAGCTCGTCTCGCTGAGGGTCATCGATGTCGATCACGACGGCGAGCAGCTGCGCGTCGAGGGCAAGGGGCGCAAGACTCGCTTCGTGCCCGTCGGTGAGCCGGCGATGGTCGCCGTGCGCGCATATCTCGACCGCGCTCGCCCGGCGCTTGCGATGGCGCCTGCACATCAGGGTGCCGCAGCGCAGGCCGCCGAAACATTGTTCCTGTCGAAGACCGGCCGTCCGCTTGGCACGAGCGACGTGCGCCGGCGCCTGCGCACGTGGACCGCTCGTGTCGGCGCCGTCGCCGAGCGGGGTGGAGGCGATATATCGCCACACGCGCTCAGGCATAGCTTCGCCACGCACCTGCTTGACGGCGGCGCGGACCTGCGCAGCATCCAAGAGCTGCTCGGGCACGCCAGTGTGTCGAGCACCCAAATTTACACTCGGGTAGAGTCCGCCCGACTAAGAAGCGCCTATGCGCGCAGCCACCCTCGGGCCTGAGACAAGGGGAAATACCCTGGAGACCAATGTCAAACCGATCGAGCTGCGGGAACTGTGGCGACGATACAAGACCGATGGCGACGGAAAAGTTCGCGAGCGTCTCGTCGTCGCCTACTCGCCGCTGGTCAAGTACGTAGCCGGGCGAACCGCCGCCGGGCTGCCGCCGCATGTCGAGGAGGCCGACCTGATCTCCTACGGTCTCGTCGGGCTGATCAGTGCGATCGAGCGCTTCGATCTCTCGCGCGACATCAAGTTCGAGACCTACGCGATCATGCGGATCAAGGGCGCGATCATCGACGAGCTGCGCTCGATGGATTGGGTGCCGCGCAGCGTCCGTGCGCGGGCGCGTGAGGTCGAGCGCGCCAACGCGAAGCTCGAGAACAAACTGCAGCGCGCGCCGACCGACCAGGAGATCGCCGATGAGATCGGCATTACCGTCGACGAACTGAACGAATCGCTGCTCGCGATCTCGCACTCCTCGATGGTCGCGCTCGACGAGCTGTGGAGCGTGTCCGACTCAAGCGGCGACCAGGTCTCGCTGATGGACACGATCGAGGACCCGAACGCCCCCGATCCGGCCCGCTCGCTCGACGTCGGCGACCTGAAGGACCGGATCGCCGACTCGATCGCGAAGCTACCCGAGCGCGAGAAGCTCGTGATCGCTCTCTACTACTACGAGAACCTGACCCTGCGCGAGATCGGCGAGGTGCTTGGCGTGACCGAGTCGCGCGTCTCGCAGATGCACACCAAGGCCGTCCTGCGCTTGCGCTCGCGGATGCAGGAGGAGTCGTTCGACGACTGATGCGATTCCGCGGTGGTTTGATCGCGGGAGCGCTAATCCTCTTGCTCGCGCTTGGCGGGTGCGGAAGCAGCAGCAGCTCGTCCTCGAGCGCGACGGGCGCTGTTCCCGCGACCGGAATCACGAAGGCCGATTTCCTCAAGCGCGCGAACGCGATCTGCGTGAAAGGCAACGCCGAAAGTAAGGCCGCCGCCGAAAAACTCGGCGCGAATCCCTCCGAAGGGCAGATCGTCACGTTCGTGCGCTCGACCGAAGTTCCTGCCGTGCAGGCTCAGATCGACGCGATTAGGGCGCTCGGCGCGCCACCCGGCGACGCGGCGAAGATCGCCGAAATGCTGAAGCTCGCCGAACACGCCGTCAAGGAGGTCAGGATCCAGCCGACTGTGATCTCCAGCGGCGTCGACGTGTTCGCCGGCTTCGCGCACATCGCGCACCCGTACGGCTTGACATCCTGCGCTCCGAAGAGCTGACGCTCCGGCGAGCCGCTACGCTGCTCAGCTGATGAGCACGCGGACGATCGTCACTTCCCAGCCCGACGTTGCCTGCGACGTCTGCGAGCGGCGTCTGCTGCGCGGCGAGCAGCCCGACATCTTCCTCGCCGCCGGCCAGCCACGCACCGTCTGCGAGCTGTGCGCCCCGCGCGCCGCCCATCAGGGCTGGAAGCGCGACTCCGACCAGCACGCGCTCGGTTCCGCGCCGCTGCGCGCCGGTCGCGGGCGTAGTCTGCTCGGGCGCCTTCGCCAGTCGCGTCGCACCGGCGCTGAGGCGCCGTCAAGCAGCGCCGACGCCGGCTCCTTCGAGCAGCAGACTGGGACATATGACTTCCTCGACCGCGACGCCGTCGCCTCCGACGCGGGCCTCAGTGGCGCGCAGGAGGCGCCCGCATACGCCGGAGCCGGGTCGCTTCCGCTTGCGTCGCCGGTCAACGACGGGCCGCTGCAGCACGCCGTCGACGCGTTCAACGCCAGCGAGTATCCGCGCCGCGTCGCGAGCCTGACGCGTTCGCTCGGCGCTCCCGAGGTCACCGTCAGGCCAGGCGAGGCCGTTGCTAGCTCCGTCGTCATCGTGCTCGCCTGGGAGCTCTGCTGGTACACCTACGAGGTCGACCTCGACGACCTGCAGGGAACCGCTGCACGCTCACTCGCGCAAGGCACCGAGCTCTCTGAGCTTGGATCCGAGGACCGCCTCGCGAACGCGTTCGCCGACGAGCGCGGCGCGCTCGCGCTGCGCTAGCCGTCGCGCCGTGCAGCCGGCGCGCTCGCCGGCTCAGCGTGCCACCGAGTTCCAATACGCCCTGCAAACTTGATTATTCGTAGACAGGGAGTAACATCGCTGCGCAGATGATCTTTTGCGTAGTACCCAAGCCGCTCGCCGGTGAGCTGTATCCGAAGCTCACCGAGTACTATGAGCACGACGAGAACGTCACCGTGATCGTCGATCGTCGCGAGTCCGACCGGCGCGCCCGTCGCGGCGCTGCTCCTGTCGCCGAGGAGATCAAGCAGCGACGCATCATCCGCGATCGCCGCCGCGCCCGCGTTGCCGGCGATCTCCCGCCACTCGCGCTCGCAACCGCCTAGCCGCGCTGCATACTTCGCGTCGATGAAGGTCGTCGTGCACGTCGACGGTGGCGCCCGTGGCAATCCAGGACCGGCTGCCGCCGCCTGCGTGATCTCCGCCCCCGACGGGCAGACGCTCGCCGAGCACGCGCTGCTGCTCGGACACACGACGAACAACGTCGCCGAGTACCGTGCGCTGCTGCTCGGACTCGAGCACGCCCGTGAGCTCGGCGCTGACGAGGTCGAGCTGATCGGCGACTCCGAGCTGATCGCCAAGCAGGTGCTCGGTCAGTACAAGGTCAAGAACGCCGCGATGAAGCCGCTGCACAGCGAAGCGCTCGCCGCGTTCGCGCACTTCCCCAAGTGGTCGATCCGCACCGTGCCGCGCGCGCAGAACGCCGACGCCGACGCGCTCGTCAACGCCGCGCTCGACCAGCAGCGCGCCGCCAGTCGTCTTTAGCGCAAAGGCTTCGCTGAGCGGGCGATAGCGAGCATCTGCTCGTTCGAGAGATCCTCGAGCAGCGTGTTCGTCAGCCAGTAGACCATGTGGCCCTGGCGCCACGCGATCACGTGGATGTGGCTGCCGTCCGTGAACAGCATGTACGTCGTGTGGCCGATTTTCCGCTGTTCGTTCGGGTGCGCGATGATCGGCGGTTTCTTCCAGTCCGTCCCCTCGAAGTCGTAGTAGCCGCCGAGCGCGTTCGCCTGCCACACCGCCACGTACGCGTGGCGCAGGCGTTTGCCTTGATCGCGCAGGTCATACGCGCGCGCCGGCTGCTCCGTGCTCGACGCCGACTGCAGCGACGGATACAGCACCCGCAGCGGCATGTTGATCGTCCCCTTCGCGATTTCCGCCTCGCCCGCCGAGCCCGACGATGAGAGGCCAAGCGACGCCGCAGACGGGGCTGAGGAGCCATGCGCGTGGCTGTGCGAACGGGGGTGGTGGCCGTGGCTGCTCGGGTGCGGCGCCGCCGGTTTCGGTTTCGCGACATGTTCGTCGCCGTTGAGGAAGTCATCGAGCGTCGCCTTCTCGAGCTCTGGTGTGCTCGTCACGTATGAGCCGCCCTTCAGCGCGAAGTTCGTGCTCGTCGCGCGAAACTTGACCTGGCGCAGCGGCTTGCCCTGCGAGAAGCCGATCAGCTTCGCCAGTTCGATCACGCGGTCAGCCGAGGAGCTGAAGCCGGCCGTGACGATTGCCTTGCCGACGACGTCCGCGACGTGTTCGAGCTGGCCGAGCAGGTCACTCGATGAGACCTGCTCGCGCAGCGCGCGCAGGAAGTCCTGCTGGCGCGCGACGCGGACGAAGTCCGAGTCGCCGTGGCGATAGCGCACGTAGCTCAGCGCGTTGTTGTAACAGAGCTTCTGGTAGCCCGGCTGCAAGTTGATTTCCGAGTACGCTTCCGCGCCTTCGCCGTTGACGTGCAGGTAGCGGTGGTCGACATTTACGTACACGCAGCCGAGCGTGTCGACGATCTTGATGAAGCTCGAGAAGTTGACGTCGACGATGCCGTTGATCGTCAAGCCCGGGAAGACTTCCTTCTCGATCGTTTCCGCCGAGAGTTCCATCGAGCCTTTGACGCCGCCGAGCTGCGCGCCGTACGTGTACGCCGCGTTGATCTTTTCCTGCGGGTAGTACTCGCCTTTCGAGCTTTTGATGTTGACGAGCAGATCGCGCGGGATTGACAGCACCGACGTTTGCCCCTGGTTCGGATCGAAGCGCACGAGCAGGATCGTGTCGCTGTGCGGCGGGTCCGTGCGGTCGAGCGCGTCCTTTGATTTCGCGCGACGGTCGGAGCCGAGCACGAGGTACGTCTGCGGCCCGCCCGTGTATTCGGCGATCACGTGCGACTTGAGCTTGACCGAGTTTCCTGCCTTGAAGATGTGTTTCGCGATGCCTTCGACTTCGTTCAGCGCGATCGTCGCCGTCGCGCCGCCGGCCAGCGCAGCGATCAGCACCGCCGCGACGAGGAAGCGCTTCCACATGCCCCATGCCAGTGACGGGACGTGCTCATTCATCGGATGTCACCAGGGAACGGCTCATAGCTGTTCGAGAGCGCGCCAGACCCCCCGGCAAAGGCGCACGTCGGCGTAGCCTAGCGGCCGCTTCGGCGTGCGCGCGCCGCATCGCGAGGTACGCTCGAAATCGTGCTGAGCGCCAGAAACCGCGAGCTGCTGGGCCTTTTGCCCTCGGCGCTACTCGTGACCGGCGGCTTCACGGCGATCTTCATCCAGGCCGAAGACCTCGCACCGCGCGCCGCGACGAACCTGACGCTGAACCATGCTTCGAGCGTCTCGCTGACCTACGGTGCGCTGTTCCTCGCGCTGTGCCTCGCCGCGCATCTCGTGATCCGTTTCGCGCTGCCTCACGCCGACCCGTACCTGTTCCCGCTCGCCGCTGTGCTCGCGAGCGTCGGCATCGTGATGGTCTATCGCATCGACCCCGTGCTCGCGCGCCAACAGGCGCAGTGGATGGTCGTCGGGCTCGTGCTGTTCGCCGCGACGATCCTCGCGCTGCGCAAGGGCGGCGTCGGCGTGCTCGAGCGCTATCGCTACACGATCGCCGCCGTCGGCATCGGCATGACGATCCTGCCGCGCCTTCCCGGGATCGGCGCGCAAGTCAACGGCGCCTACCTCGACATCCACATCGGCAGCATCTCCTTCCAGCCCTCCGAGCTCGCGAAGATCGCGATCGTCATCTTCCTCGCGAGCTACCTGCGCGACAACCGCCAGCTGCTCGTAACCGCCGGGCGGCGCGTGCTCGGCTTGACGATCCCGCCGATGAAGCAGTTCGGCCCGATGCTGATCATCTGGGGCGCCGCGATGGGGACGCTGCTCTTGACGCGCGAGCTCGGCACCTCGCTGATGTTCTACGGCGCCTTTCTCGCGCTGCTGTACGTCGCGACCGGGCGCTTCTCCTTTCCCTTCCTCGGGCTGCTGCTGTTCGCGCTCGGCGCGTGGTTCGTCGCCGGGCACGTCAGCCACGTGCACTCGCGCGTGCTCGCGTGGGAACACCCCTTCGACCCGGCCCTCTACAACAAGCCGTTCGGCGGTAGCTACCAGCTCGCGCAATCGCTCTTCGCGCAGGCCGACGGCGGCTTGCTCGGCACCGGCTTCGACCAGTCGCTGCTGCGCCTGCCGCACGGCGGCGGCCCGATCCTGCCGGTACCTGAAAGCGACACGATCTACGCCGTCATCACGAACGAGCTCGGGCTCGCCGGGGCAGCCGGCCTCTTGCTCGTCTACCTGCTGTTCGTCGCGCGCGGCTTGAAGACCGCTGCGCTTGCGCGCGACTCCTTCTCGAAGCTGCTCGCGACCGGCCTCTCGTTCGTCGTCGCGATGCAGGTCTTCGTGATCGTCGGCGGCGTCACGCGCGTGATCCCGCTGACCGGCGTGACGCTGCCGTTCGTCGCCTACGGCGGCTCCTCGGTCGTGATGAACTTCGTCCTGCTCGCACTGCTGCTCGTCGTCTCCGATCGCGCCCGCCGCCCGTACGAGCGGCGCAAGCGTTCCTGAAGCGCTCCCGAGTCACGGCGGGCTGCACCGCTTTCACCAGTCGCAGGGGAACATGCCGGCTCCGTCGAAGAACTCCGCGCAGATGGAGACCTCGACAATCGCCCGCGTCAAGCCGCGCCTGCTCGTGCGCGCGCCCGTGCGGCCTGCGCAGCAGCGCTACAGCGGCATGCCGATGCCACAGCCGGGTGCCGAGCGGATCTGCTCGCCCGCCGGCCTGACGCGGCGGCCGTGGCTGCAGCGCCTGCGCCGCGCCCTCGCCGACGATCTGTTCGTCCTTCACTACCAGCCGATCGTCTCGCTCGCCGACGGCCGCGTCGCCCATCGCGAGGCGCTGCTGCGCCTCGCCGACGAGCCAGGCGGCGCCGTGATTGGCCCCGCAAGCTTCCTTCCCGCGGCCGAGCGAACTGGCTTGATCCGCGAGATCGACAGGACCGTCATCGAGAAGGTCGCGGCTCGGCTGGGAGGCGACCGCGACCTCTCCGATGGCGGCATCGCCGTGAATCTCTCCGCGCTGTCCGTCGTCGATCGCGACATGCTCGCGTTCATCGCGCGTGCGCTCGAGCGCCACTCGGTCGATCCTTCGCGCCTCGTAATCGAGGTGACCGAGACAGCCTCCATCTCCGACATGCCGCGCGCACGCGCCTTCTGCGTCGGCGTGCACGAGCTCGGCTGCGCCGTCGCGCTCGACGACTTCGGCGCCGGCTTCGGCTCCTTTCACTACCTCAAGCACCTGCCGTTTCGCTACTTGAAGATCGACGGCGCCTTCATCCGCGGGTTGCCACGCTCCGCCCACGACCAGCTCGTCGTCAAGGCCCTCGTCGGCATCGTCCGCGAGATGGGCCAGCAGACGATCGCCGAGTTCGTCGGCGATCGCGAGACGCTTCAGCTGTTGCGCGAGTACGGCGTCGACTACGCCCAGGGCTTCGAGCTCGGGCGGCCGCAGCCGTTGCCAGAGCCCGCTTAGCGCGGCTGCGGGAACTGGGCGCGCATCGCCGCGTCCCACACGCGGTCCGGCATCAGCCGGCGCAGCGCGATCGTCACCTTCGCCGACGGCGTGATCTTGATTCGCGCCGGCGGGTGGTTGCGCTTCAGCGCTCGCTCGATTGTCTTCGCGACGCGGTCCGGGCCACCGCCGAGCAGGCGCATCGGGCCTTCGTAGGCGCCTTTCGTGACTGCGCCGACGGTCGTGTTGAACGTCGCATACGGATCGTCGCCGGCGATCTCGACGTCCGCCATGCTCGCCGTCGCCGTCTCGCCGAACTCCGTCGTGATCAGGCCCGGCTCGAGCAGGATCACGTCGATCCCGAAGCCCGCGAGCTCGTAGCGCATCGCGTCAGAGATCGCCTCGAGTGCGTGCTTCGTCGCGTGGTAGTGACCGCCGCCGGGGAACGACAGCTTGCCGCCCATCGAGCCGACGTTGACGATCTTGCCCCAGCGCTGCGCGCGCATCTTCGGCAGCACGAGCTGCGTCAAGCGCACGAGCCCGAACACGTTCGTCTCGAACTGGCGCCTGACCGCGTCAAGCGGGACAGTCTCGATCGCGCCGCTCTGGCTGTAGCCCGCGTTGTTGATCAGCACGCCGATAGCGCCCTCGCCCTGCTCGATCTGCGCGACCGCCACGGCCATCGACTGCTCGTCGGTGACGTCGAGCGCGAGCGTCTCACAGCCGGCCTCGGCGAGCTCCGAGAGCGTCTCCGGGCGGCGCGCCGTCGCGTAGACCTTCCAACCGGCTCCCGCCAGGCGCAACGCTGTCGCGCGGCCGATGCCCGATGAGCAACCCGTGATCAGCACGGCCTTCGACGGTTCAGACATGCGCGCAGCATATGGCTTCGGCCGCGAGCGGTGACGCCGTGCGGCGCGCCCGTCCTCTAGGCTCCGGGCCCATGCGCGCAGTCACTTTCCAGGCGCCCGGCGAAGTTCGCGTCGACGACGTCGCCGAGCCGGAGCTGCTCGACTCGAAAGACGCGATCGTCCGGATCGAAGCCAGCGGCGTGTGCGGCTCCGATCTGCACATCTACCACGGGCGCGTGAAGATCGAACCGGGCTTCACGATCGGGCACGAGTACGTCGGCACAGTGACGGCCGTCGGCGACGAGGTCCGCGACTTCAGCGCCGGCGACCGCGTGCTCGGCTGCTTTCAGACCGCCTGTGGGCACTGCTTCTTCTGTCGCCGCGGGCTATTCCACAAGTGCGACAGCTCGCGCACGTTCGGCCACGGTGCGGCACTCGGCGCGCTGCAGGGCACGCAGGCCGACCAGGCGCTCGTGCCGAACGCCGACCTCGTCCTGCGCAAGGTCCCCGAGGGGATGAGCGACGACGTCGCGCTGTTTGCTGGCGACGTGATGGGCACCGGCTACCACGCTGCCGTCGAGAGCGGCCTACAGCCAGGCGACAGCGCCGCCGTGCTCGGTCTCGGGCCCGTCGGGCTCTGCGCCGTGCAGGCCGCGTTCGCCGTCGGCGCCGCGCACGTGATCGCGATCGATACCGTGCCCGAGCGCCTCGCGATGGCCGCGTCGTTCGGCGCGCAAGCCGTCCATCTGACCGAGGACGATCCTCGCGCGGCCGTGCGCGAGGCGACCGAGGGGCGCGGCGTCGACGCGTGCATCGACGCAGTCGGCGATCCGCGCGCGCTCGAGCTCGCGATCCGCCTGACGCGCAAGTGCGGCGCGATCCAGACGATCGGCGTCTACGCCGAGCGCTGTGAGGTCCACATGGGCCTGTTCTGGATCAAGGCGCTGAAGATGTGCTCCGGGCATGCGAACGTGATCGGGCACGTCGACCAGGTGCTCGAGCTGATGTCGAGCGGGCGGCTCGATCCGAACCCGCTCGTCACGCACCACATGGCTCTCGAAGAAGCCCCCGAGGCGTACGCTCTGTACGACCGTCGCGAGGCGCTTAAGATCGTCCTCAAACCGTAGAGACGCCCACAAGGAGCCGCCATGACTGCCGCTGCCGACACAGCCACGACACTGCCCGAGGCGCTCGGCGCAGCCGCACGCGAGTTCCTCGCCCGGCCACAGCAGCTGCTGATCGGCGAGGAGCGCCTCGACGCCGCCGACGGGGCGACGTTCGCGACGCTCGATCCCTCCACCGGCCGCACGATCGCGACCGTCGCACAGGCCGGCGCCGAGGACGTCGAGCGCGCCGTGCGCGCCGCCCGTGAGGCGCTCGAGAACGGCCCGTGGGGGAGCATGACCGCGACCGGCCGCGAGCAGTTGATGCATGCGCTCGCGCAGGCGATCGAAGACCACGACCAGGAGCTCGCCGAGCTCGAGTCGCTCGACAACGGCAAGCCCGTCGGCCTGGCCAAGTACGTCGACGTGCGCGGCGCCGCTGCGCACCTGCGCTACTTCGCCGGCTGGCCGACGAAGATCGAGGGCGGCGTGCTGCCCGTCACCGCGCCGAACATGCTCTGCTACACGCGCCGTGAACCGGTCGGCGTGTGCGGTCAGATTGTGCCGTGGAACTTCCCGCTGATGATGGCCGCTTGGAAGCTCGGGCCGTGCCTCGCCGCCGGTTGCGTGAGCGTGCTGAAGCCCGCCGAGCAGACGCCGCTGACGGCGCTGCGAATCGGCGAGCTCGCGCTCGAGGTCGGCTTCCCGCCCGGCGTGCTGAACGTGATCACCGGCGACGGCGCGACCGGCGCAGCGCTCGTCGATAGCCCCGGCGTCGACAAGATCGCCTTCACCGGCTCGACCGTCGTCGGGCGCGAGATCGGCGCGAAGGCCGGGAAGGCGCTGAAGCGCGTGACGCTCGAGCTCGGCGGCAAGTCGCCGAACATCATCCTTCCCGACGCCGACATCGAGGCGGCGATCAAGGGCTCCTTCCAGGGCATCTACTTCAACTCTGGACAAGCCTGCAACGCCGGCTCGCGGCTGTTCGTTCCCGCCGAGAGCTTCGATCGCGTGATGGGCGCGCTCGCCGAGGCCGCCAACGCGGCCAAGCTCGGGCCGGGTCTCGACCCCGCCACGCAGCTCGGCCCGGTCGTCTCCGCCGAGCAGCGCGAGCGCGTGATGTCCTACATCGAGTCCGGGCGTGACGAGGGCGCCGAGCTGCTCGCCGGCGGCGAGACGGCGCTCGGCGACAGCGGTGGCTACTACATCGCCCCGACGCTGTTCAGCACGACCTCCGACGAGCTGAAGATCGCACGCGAGGAGATCTTCGGCCCGGTGCTCGTCGCCTCGCCATACGACTCGCTCGAGGAGGTCGCCGATCGCGCGAACTCCTCCGAGTACGGCCTCGCCGCCGGCGTCTGGACGCGCGACGTCGGTAGCGCCCACAAGCTCGCCGCGAAACTGCGCGCCGGGATGGTCTACGTGAACACATGGGGCAACGCCGAGCCGCTCGCGCCGTTCGGCGGCTTCAAGGCCTCCGGCCTCGGGCGCGAGCACGGCCACGACGGCCTCGACGCCTATCTGGAGACGAAGACCGTCTGGACCGCCTTGTGAGCTGCGCGGCGTCGTGAACGTCGCCGCGCAGAGCGAACTCCCGCTAGTACGCACACGCTCCGCACAGTGGGCGCCCGCGCTGGCCGCTGCCTGCGCGCTGCTGATCCTTGCGGCGACCGCCGAGATCGTGCTCGACGGCGCCGTCGGGCACTCGATCCTGATTCCGAAGCAGCCCGAAATCGCCGGCTGGCTCGTCGGT
>Ga0208589_1000487_pt1 | contig 18766 bp, 13 predicted proteins | sample NGESurshal092012_2_FD_184486 | JGI IMG/M metagenome (GOLD analysis project Ga0208589, IMG submission 184486) | Arctic peat soil microbial communities from Barrow, Alaska - NGEE Surface sample F53-2 shallow-092012 (SPAdes) | ecosystem: Environmental > Terrestrial > Soil > Wetlands > Peat ... | reverse complement strand
TCATCTTCCACGAGCAGGTGCTGCGGATCATCCACGCCATGACCGGCTGCGGGCTCTCCGAGGCCGAGCGGGTCCGGCGCATGCTCTCCGACGACCGGTCCCGGGCCAGCGCGGGGGAGTGGTTCCGCGAAGCGGCCCGCGACCGGGGTTACGACGCCGCGACGGTGGTGCGGGTCTGGGAGGTCCTCGAGTCGTTCGGCGGATTCGGCTTCTGCAAGGCGCACGCGGCGGCGTTCGCGATACCGACGTACCAGTCGGCCTGGCTGAAACGGCACTACCCGGCCGCGTTCTACGCGGGGGTGCTCACCCACGACCCGGGGATGTACCCCAAGCGGGTGATCGTCGGGGACGCCCGGCTGGCCGGGATCCCGATCCTGCCGGTGGACGTGAACGCCTCCGCCGGGGCCTGGTGCGTGGAACGGGTGGCCCAGCTACCCGGGGAGGGGCTGCGGCCGGGACTGCGCGAGGTCAAGGGGATCAGTGAGGCCGAGGTGGCCAGGATCGTCGCGGGCCAGCCCTATATGTCCCTGCGGGACCTGTGGGAGCGGGCGGCCGTGTCCCGCCCGGTCGCCGAGCGGCTGGTCCTGGTGGGCGCCCTGGACTCGCTCTACGGCATCCCCGCGGAGCCCGTCCCGGGAGCAGCCGTCCCGGAAGCGGCCGTCCCGGGAGCGGGGGACCCGGGAGCGGCGGGACGCCCCCCATCCCGGCGCGACCTCCTGGCCCGGGTCGGCGTCCTCGACCGCCGCGGTACCTCCTCCCGCCGCGGTCCGAGGCCGCCCTCGCGACTTTTCACGCGCACCGTGCCCGCAAATCCCCATAAATCGGACGCCACCGCGCACGTCCCGCGTGAAATGCCGGCTGAACGACCGGCCGAGGGCGGCCGGCCGGAGGGGGACGGGGGTTCCGTGGGAGGGGGGCAGGCGCTGCTGGACCTGGGGGCGGACGGGGACGGCTTCGCGGAACTTGTTCCTGCCGGTGAACTGCGGGAACTGACTCCGGCCGAGCGCGTCGAGACCGAGCTGGAGATCCTCGGCATCGACCTGAGCCAGCACGTGGTGAGCTTCTACGAGGACCTGCTCGGCCAGCTGAGCGTGGTGCGCTCCGCCGGCCTGTACCGCTGCCGGGCCGGGTCGCGGATCCTGGTGGCCGGGGTGAAGATCGCCACGCAGACCCCCGCTATCCGGTCCGGGATGAGGATCATCTTCGCCACCCTCGATGACGCGACCGGCCCGGTGGACCTGGCGTTCTTCGAGTCCGTCCAGCCGCGGTGCGCAGCCCGGGTGTTCGGGTCCTGGCTGCTCGTGGTGCGCGGCCGGGTGCGCCGGACCGGCGGGTCGGTGTCGATCAACGGAGAGGAGTGCTGGGACCTGGCCGCACTGGAGGAGATCCGGGCGGCGGGCGGCATCGAGGCGGTACGCGCGGCCATGGCGGCGGGTGATGTCCCGGCCCAGGGCAGCTCGGCCCAGGGCGGCACAGCCCAGGGCAGCCCCGCCCAAGTCGGTGGGCCGGGCGGGCGGCTAGCCCCCGAGGAGGGCGAGAAGATCATCTATCCCAATGGCTTCGTGCTGTCCCCGTACGCCGAGACCGGATCCCCCGGCCCGGCCCTGAAAAGTGCGCCCCGCAAGCTGTGGCACGCCAGCCCGGGCAGTTCCGGCGGGCTGCCCGCCGGTATCACCAATTCTGACTAGTTGTCCGGCTGAATCATTTCTTGCCGCTATTTCCGCGATAGCTTCGGCGAGCCGCTCTTGCGGAATATGACCGGCCCCAAGGGGGCACTCTAGTCATGGGGGAACTCAGCCCTTTAGGCTCCCATCCTGTAGATGAAGAGTAGCCGTGAATCACCATCTGGCGCCGCAGGGGGCAGGAAAATTGCGGAACGCCGGAAATAAGGGGTGAATGCGGCTTGCCCGGGGGGGATTCATCATGCATTTCAATAGGTATGCCCGAAAAGGCAAGCGCCGCCGTGCGCTAGCCCCGGCCTGGTGGGCCTTCGGCCTGCTGCTCGCCAGCGTAGGGGGGCCCGCGGTGAGCGCCAGCGCGGGCGTCGCGCACGCTCCGGCCCAGCCCAGGTCTCAGCTCGCGTCCCAGCTCCGGCCCAAGTCCCAGCGGGTGACGTACCAGGGCTACACGTTCACCATCCCGCGCACCTGGGGGGTGATCCGCCTGGCCGCGCACCCGCGCACCTGCGTCCGGTTTGACCGTCACGTGCTCTACCTGGGCGTGCCCGGACGCAGCCAGGACTGCCCGAGCACGCTCGTCGGGACCACGGAAGCACTGCTCGTCCAGCCGGCTACCGCCCACGCCACGGCCGCGGCGATGTACCCGGTGGATCGCCTGATCACGGTGACCACCAGGCGGATCACGGTCACTGCGACCTACTCCACCGACCGGGCCCTGATCAGCCACATCCTGGCCGGTGCGTCACTCCGGGTCCCGGTACGGGGCACGCCCGCCGGCACGTCGCCCCCCGAGGTCCCCGGCAACGGGCCCGCCCGGATCGCGGGCCGCGCGGTGCTGCCGGCCGACGCCACCGATTTCACCGGGAAGGGCTTCGACGCCTGTACCGCCCCCAGCGTCGCGACGATGCAGACCTGGCTGCGGTCTTCCCCGTACCGGGCAGTGGGCATCTACATCGGCGGCTCGGACCGGGCCTGCGCCCAGCCCAACCTGACCGCGTCCTGGCTGAGCCAGCAGCAGAGCTCCGGATGGCACTTCATGCCCATCTACGTCGGCCCGCAGGCGAGCTTGGGTGAACTCCACGGCGTGGTCAGCCAGGCGGTCAACGCAGCCCAGGACGCGGCCGCCCAGGCCCGGCTGCTGGGTTTCGGCCCGGGCACTCCGCTGTACTACGACATGGAGGCTTACTCCGCCACGCTGAACGGGCGGGTGTTGCGCTTCCTGACCTCGTGGACCAGGGAATTGCACACCCTCGGGTACTCATCCGGCGTGTACAGCAACTCGCTGTCCGGCATCCAGGCCCTGGTCAACAACTACGCCAACCCGGCCGACACCATGCCTGACGTGATCTACGACGCCCTGTGGAATGGCGCCGCGAACACCAGCGACCCCATCCTGCCGGGCGCCGACTGGGCCAGCCACCAGCGCGTCCACCAGTACGAAGGCGGCCAGAACGCCACCTACGGCGGTGACACGATCAACATCGACAAGGACTACCTCGACGTCCAGCACGGGGTGACGGCCATAACCGGCGGGTCGCCGCAGGCATCCCAGGCGACCGCCCAGTCCGCGGGGGACGTAGACGCGTTCTTCAGGGGAGCAGACGGCAAGCTGTGGCATGACTGGTACTCGCCCGGCAGCGGCTGGCACGGCCCGGTCAAGATGGGCGGGCCGCTGGCCGCCCAGCCGTCCGCGGTCGCCTCGGTACCGGGCGATGTGGCGGTGTTCGCCAAGGACACGAACGGCCACCTGCGGGAGGCCTCTTTCGCCCCGGCGGCGAACTGGTCCAGGCTGCGGCAGCTCAACATGGGCGTCCTGGGCGGCAGGCCGGTCGCGGTAGGCCAGGCCAACGGCCAGATGGACGTGTTCTGGCGCGGATCCTCGGACAACCACCTGTGGCACGCCAGGTACCGGCCGGCGGCCGGCTGGAGCAGGCCCCAGAGCCTGGGCGGCCACCTGGCCTCGGCCCCGTCCCCGGCGGTGTCCGGCCACGGCGTGCTCACCGTGGCCTGGAAGGGCACCAACGGCCACCTCTGGGAGATCCGCAGCTCGGGCCGGTCCTGGGGCAAGCCGGTCGACCAGGGCATGGGCAAGCTGGGCAGTGCGCCCGCGGTCACCGGCCTGCCGAACGGGGTCGTGGACGTCTTCTGGGCCGCCAAATCCCACAGGGGCGTGTGGCATGTCACGTATACGCCCGGCTCAGGCTGGAGCAAGGCCACCGAGCTGACCGGGGGCGTGTCCGCGGGCCCGGTGGCGGTCAGCGGGCCCGGCCAGGGAGCGGACGTTTTCTGGAAGGGCACCGACGGCAAGCTCTGGTGGTCGGCCAGCCAGGGCAGTAGCTGGCAGACGGCGGCCCCGCTGGGAATGGGCGTCCTCGGCGGCGCGCCATTCGCCGCTGCCCAGCCCAGTGGCGTGATCGATGTGTTCTGGAAAGGCGCCGGTAATCATCTCTGGCGCGCCCGCTACAGCGGGGGAGCCTGGACCGGACCGGCCAGCCTGGGGGGCGCGGTCAGCTAGGGGACCGCCTCGAGGGAGCAGCGGATGTGTTAGCGCGGTGCATGGTGGGGCAGCTAGGACATCATGCACCGCGGCGCCCCGGGACAAGCCTGAAGGAATGCTGAGAGGAGGCGCGTACCTGGGACATCACCGGGGTCCCGTACTGTATACCTGTCTGGATGACCTGTCGGTCTCCGAAAGAGCTAGGACGCTGATGACTCTTCTTCCGCCCAGGATTTCGGATGCCCTGTGGCGACTCGTCCCCGCGCCGTTGCAGGCCCGGCTCCGGACGACCTTCGTCAAGCGATTCGTCCGGTTCGCTCCGGCCGCGATCTGCGCGGTGGCCGCTACCCAGATCACGCTGGCCATCTGCCTCGGCCCCGCCGGCCTGACCGCGGGGATCTCCGGAGCTGCGGCCTGGCTGGCCGGTGCGTGTGTCAGCTACCTGATCAGCCGCTGGGCGTGGGAGCGGAGGGGGCGGCCGGATTTCCTGAGGGAGACGCTGCCGTTCGTGGCCGTCTCCATCTGCGCGGGCGTCATCTTGACGCTGGCTAGCAAGCTCGGGTACCACGAGGCCACGAAGATGGGGCTGACCGGGGCCAGCAAGGTAATCGTCACGGAAATATTCTTCTTCGTGGCCAACTGCCTGACCTTTGTGCTCAGGTTCCTTATCTTCCACTATGTCCTCTTCAAGGACAGGTCCTCGACCGAGGCGCTGGCGGTCGTGGAGGGACGCGCGCCGCTGCCCCCGGAGGTAGATGAGCACGCGGGCCCCGTCCAGCCGCAGGAGCAGCCGGATCCGGCCCGATTCGCTGAGGCGATGGGGTCGGCGCGGGTCAACGGCATGTCCGCCTGGGCTAACGGCTCAGCCGGGCCACCGGCTGCCGCGCGCAACGGCGGCGCCGACGGCTCGCCCGCCCCGGAGCGTGGCACCCGCCGCTGAGCAAGGCCGCCGCTGAGTTAGACGCAAGCACCCGGGGCCGGTGGAAATCCACCGGCCCCGGGTGCTTTTCGTTGCGGATCCGGAATTTGACCGTGGCGCGTCTCGGCGGGTCAGTTCCGCTGGGCAGATCCGGGGTCGAGCGCCGCGTCGCCCGCCACGCCCGGATTCGCGGACGCGGCGCCGTTGGGTGACCGCTCCGTGGTCGTGGTCGGCGCGGGGACCTGGCCACCCGGGATCCGGTGCCGCCGTTCCCGCCACCAGGTGCCGCCGACCACGCCCGCGTAGTGCAGGCCGTAGATCGCGTTGTGGCCCTTCTTGCTCTCGCCGACCTGGCGCTTGTGGATCGTGGCCGGCACCTCCACGACCCGGAACCCGCGCGCGAGGACCGCGATCAGCAGCTCGGCCGACTGGTACTGCGGCTGTTCCAGCCGCACGACCCCGGTTACCTCGGAGCGCATCGCGCGGAGGCCGAACGAGGAGTCGGTGATGTGGGTCCCGGTCAGCAGGCTGATCGTGGTGGCGAAGACCCAGGTCCCCAGCCGGCGCACGGGGTCCTTGGTTTCCTGGCTGCCCAGCTTGCGGGAGCCGGTCACGAAGTCAGCCTGCCCAGCCGCCACCGGGGCCAGCACGCGCTCCATCTCGGCCGGGTTGTACTGGCCGTCCGCGTCCGTGGTCACGATGTAACGGGCGCCGCCCTCGCGCGCCAGCCGGTACCCGAGACGCAGCGCGGCGCCCTGGCCACGGTTGACCGGCACGTCCGCCACCAGCGCGCCGTGCTCGCGGCTCTCGGCCACGGTCCCGTCCGCGGAGCCGTCCGAGACCACCACGGTCGTGGTGGCGAGCCCGCAGATAGAGGCGGGCAGGGCATCCACGACCGAGCCGATCACGCCCTGCTCGTTGTAGGCGGCAATCACGACCGCGACCGGGGGCATGTGCTCGGCGGGCTCGCCGAACTCAGCGAAGAACGCCTTGGCGGCCGCGTCGTCGATCGCCCCGTCCGCTTGCCATGTGCCGGTCACAGTGCCGCCTCCACAACGCCCATCAATTCTCCATTCGCGAGCACTCGTGACCAAGTCGGCCACTTGCCCCCCGGTTGTACCGGGCTACGCCGGAATCTGTCACCCAAGTAACCTGGGAGTTACCTGTCGACAGGCCGAGCGATTCAGCCAGCCCCGGGACCTAGTTGGTCTGCCCGCCATCATTGGCGCAAACCTGTCTGAACTCATCCCGGCTTTTATGCGCGGTTATCGCGTGGTTGACGGCACTGCCGAGCCGCCGGGTGCGGGACGCTACCACGGATGCGCCTGGCCAGTGTAGCGGCGTAGTACGGTGCCGCATGCGGATGACCCGCGACTGGCCGACGCCTTGTGTCATGCTGATGGCGCCAGGGCAGGTGAGCGTTTTATCTATTCAAGCGGTCTGGAAACAATGAATTACGGGTCGATGGCCAGCAGGGAGGGGTCATGGTGATCGGGATCCCCGGGCCGGCGGTTGGGATGGCCGGGGACGATGAGGCCTTCCGGATCGTGCGATCGCGGATCGACCTGACCCGGCTCCCCCCGCTGAGCCGCTGCGTGACCGAGCGCGTCATCGTGGCCAGCGCCGACTTCGACTACGCGACCGACCTGGTCTGCGACGAGCAGGTGCTGGCCGACGGGATCGCCGAGCTCGCCGCCGGGGCGCCGGTCGTCGCCGACGGGGTCACGGTCGCCGCCGGGATCCCTGGTTACCCGGTGATCTGCAAGAGCGAGGAGTCGCTGACCGAGCGGCTGGCGCGGACGGCCGGGATCAGCAAGCCCGCCGCGGCGGTCCGGCTGGCCTTCGGGCAGGCCGGGCCGGGTGCGATCTGGGTGGTGGGCTGCGCGGCCGAGGCGCTGGCGGAGATCATGAGCCGGAACGTGCAGCCGGCCCTGGTCATCGCCCTCCCAGTGGGCCTGGCCGGGGCGGCGGAAGCCAAGGACGCGCTCCGGGCCAGCGGCCTCCCAGCCCTGACCAACGTGTCGGAGAAGGGCGGCGCCGCGGTGGCCGCAGCCGCCTTCTGTGCCCTGGCTGACGTGGTGGACGCCGCTGCGGGGGCGGGCGCGGCCGGACAGGCCCGGCCGTAGCGGGGCCCCGGGAACATATGGGCCGCGCCGTACCTCACCCTGAGAGCCACTAGTCTCTGTGACCTGGGGAATGAATCGCTGGGTGCGGGCCCAGCCGTGAGCCGAAGGAGGGCGGACCGCCATGGTCGCCGGCACGGCTGCGCCCTATCTCCTGGCCCTCCGTCTCGCCGGCCGCCGGGTGCTGGTGGCCGGGGGCGGCGCGGTGGCCGCCCGGCGTGTTCCGGGCCTGCTCGACGCCGGTGCCGACGTGCTGGTCGTCTCACCTCAGATCACCGCCTCCCTGCATGACCTGGTGACGGCGGGCCGCATCCGGTGGGAGTCCCGGGAGTACGCGCCCGGTGACTGCGCCGGCGCGTGGCTGGCCTGCGCGTGCACCGACGATCCGGCCGTGAATGCGGCCGTCGCGCAGGAGGCCGAGGCGGACCGGATCTGGTCGGTCCGGGCTGACGACGCGGCCGCCTCAGCCGCCTGGACCCCCGCGTCCGGGCAGGCCGGGGACGTGCGGTTCGGCGTGGTGAGCGGCGACCCGCTGCGCAGCGCGGGCATCCGCGACGAGGTGCTGGCCGGCCTGCAGTCCGGTCAGCTGAGCGCGCGCCGGCGCCGCCGCCCCGGTGGCCGGGTGGCGCTGGTCGGCGGCGGCCCGGGCGACCCGGGGCTGATCACCGTCCGGGGCCGGCAGCTGCTGGCCGAGGCGGACGTGGTGGTGGCCGACCGGCTCGCGCCCCGATCCCTGCTCGATGAGCTCGCCCCGGACGTGGAGCTGGTCGACGCGGCCAAGATTCCCCGCGGCCGGGCGATGTCCCAGGAGCAGATCAATTCCGTGCTGGTGGACCGGGCCCAGCGGGGATTGTTTGTGGTCCGGCTCAAAGGCGGGGACCCATTCGTCTTCGGCCGGGGCGGCGAGGAGATTCTCGCCTGTCTCGAGGCCGGCATTCCGGTCACGGTGGTGCCGGGGGTGACGAGCGCGATCGCGGTGCCCGCGGCGGCCGGCGTGCCGATCACTCACCGGGGCATCACCCAGGAATTCCGCGTGGTCTCGGCGCATATCCCGCCCGGTGACGAGCGGTCCACCGTGAACTGGGCTGAGCTGGGCGCCTCGCAGGCCACGCTGGTCCTGCTCATGGCGCTGGAAAACCTGGACCCGATCACCAGAACGCTGATGCGTTACGGCCGGGATTCGCGGACGCCAGTTTCGGTCATAGTGGACGGTACCCTGCCCACGCAGCACATAATTACCACAGGGCTCGCCACGGTCGCCGATGAGGTCGGCGCGGCCGGGTTGCGCCCGCCTGCGATTGTTGTCATAGGTGAGGTAGTAAATGTCGGGGCACAGATTGGCGAACTCTCACGGAAGGCACTGAGAGAAGCGCAGAGTGTAGTCGTGCCCACGTCATCCGGGCCTGCCGGAGTCGTCCCGACGCACGAAGGGCAGTGACAGGAGAGCAATGACGGAAGGGCAGGGCCTAGCTGCCGCATCGACACGTGCCACGGGCACGGATGCGGTACCTGCGGTCGACCCCATCCGGCCGGGACCGCCGGAGGCGGACCGGCCGGGCCAAGGACCCGCCGTGGCGGGGCCCGTAAATCCGGGGCCCGTAATTGCGGGGGCCGGCGAAGGGGGGCGGCATCGCAGGGTCGATGCCCGGCAGCTTGAGGCGGCCCTGCTCGCGCTGCGGCGCCGGATCGTGGACGTGAACCTGGTCTTCGAGACCGAGGGGGCGGAAGCCACCCGGGCGGAGCGGCGCAAGCTGCTCAGCCAGATCGATGACTACCTGCTGCCCCGGATCCGGCAGTCCGAGGCACCTATCCTGGTTGCCCTGGTGGGCTCGACCGGCGCGGGCAAGTCGACTCTGGTCAACAGCATCGTCGGGGCCCAGGTGAGCGCGACCGGGATCCGCCGCCCCACCACGAACAGCCCGGTCCTCGCCTGCCATCCCGACGAGGCCGACTGGTTCGCAGAGAACGTGTTCCTGCCCACGGTGCCCCGCGTCCGCCAGGAAGGCCTGGCCCGGTCGGGGCGGGACGGCCTGCTCGTGCTCGCCGCGAGTGAGGGCATGCCCAAGGGCGTCGCCCTGCTCGACACCCCGGACATCGACTCGGTGGTGTCCGCGCACCGGGACTTCGCGCACCAGTTCCTGGACGCCGCGGATCTCTGGCTGTTCATGACCACCGCCAGGCGGTACGCCGACGCGGCGGTCTGGGAACTGCTGGAGTACGCCAAGGAGCGCGGCGCCGCCCTGGGCATCGTGCTGTCCCGGGTGCCGCCGGGCGGCGGCGCCGAGCTCACCGCGCATTTCGGGGCCATGCTCGAGGCCAACGGGCTCGGCGAGAACGACAGGTTCGTGATCAACGAAACCGTCATCACGGACGGCCGGCTGCCCGCCGAGGCGTCCACGCCGGTCCGGGAGTGGCTGAAGGACACCGCGGTGCGGGCGGACCGCCGGGTCGCCGTGCTGACCCAGACGATGGCCGGTGCCCTGGACACCTTCCGCAGCCGCGTCCCGGCGCTGGCCGCCGAGGTGGAAGCCCAGCTGGTCATCCGCTCGGACCTGAAGGCCACGGTCGAGGGCGCCTACGCGGCCGGGCTGGCCGAGGCCGACGAGGCCCTGGCGGACGGCTCGCTGCTGCGCGGCGAGATCCTGGCCCGCTGGCAGGACTTCGCCGGCACCGGCGAGCTGCTGCGCGGCCTCCAGGCCCCCCGCGGCAGGCAGGCCAGCCGCCAGCGCAAGCGCGGTGTCCCGGCCCGGGCCCGGACGCTGAAGAGCGCCCTGCGGACCGGGATCGAGTCGCTGATCCTCTCGGTCGCCGACCGCGCCGCCGAGGAATCCGTCCGCCGCTGGCGCAACCACCCGGCCGGGGTGGCCCTGCTGGACGCGTTCGCCGCCGCGCAGGCCAGCCAGAGCTGGACCGGCTCGCAGTTCGCCGCGGACGCCGGGCTGATCTTCGGAACCTCGGTGGACCCCTTCCCGGCGGACGTCCCGGACGCCGATGGAGCCAGCCCGGCGGGCCCGCTCCGCGCGGTGGCGCTGCCGCTGGCCCATTCCTCGGCGGACCTGCAGACCCGCGCGGTGCGGGCGGTCAGCGCCTGGCAGGATCACGTGATGCGCCTGGTCAAGGCGGAGAGCGTGACCAAGCGGTCCATCGCCCGGGTGATGTCCTTCGATGATGATTCGCTGGCCACCGTGCTCATCGTGGCCATGCTCGGCCAGCACGACGCCGACGGCGGCCCCGCTGAGGGGACCGGGGCCGTGCCGGAGCTGCTGCTGACGTCGCTGTTCGGCGCGGGCCCGTTGCGGGAGATCGGCAGCAAGGCCCGGGCGGACCTGCGCGAGCGGATGCGCCGGCTTTTTGACGAGGAGATGCTGCGGTTCGTCGAGGTGATTGACTCGGCTGGGACACTGGACGACGCCGCAGCGGTCCGGCTGTACCAGGCCACCTACTCACTTGAGATGGCGAGATGAGTATCGGGGAATACCCGTCCACCTGGCTGACCGGCGCCGGGCAGGCGGGAAACGGGGGACAGGCGGGCCAGGAGCAGGCCGATGCGGGGCTGGCCGATGCCGAGCTGGCCGATCCGGGGCTGGCCAGCCTGGCGCCAGGCAGCATGGGGCCGTCCCCGGACCTGTCCGGACGGCTGACCGCGCTGGCCCGCGTTATCCAGATCGGCGCGGCCCGCAGCGGCCCGGAGGAATTCAGCCGGCCGTTGCTGGCCGACGCCGAGCAGCTGGTCGCCCGGGCGGGTGAGCGGCTGCGGCTGTCGCCCAACCACACGGTGGCGGTGCTGGCCGGCGGGACCGGCAGTGGCAAGTCGTCGCTGTTCAACCAGATGGCCGGGGCGGACTTCTCGGCCGTGGGCGTGACCCGCCCGCACACCAAGGACCCGCACGCCTGCGTGTGGGGGATGGATGGCGCCGGGCCGCTGCTGGAGTGGCTGGGCATCCCGCACCGCAACCGCTACGCCCGGTCCAGCGCGCTCAGCGAGGGTGAGGCGTCGCTGGGCGGGCTGGTCCTGATCGACCTGCCGGACCACGATTCGGTGGCCGCGGGGGCGGCGGTGGAGACGAACCGGCTCGTCGGGCTGGCCGACCTGATGCTGTGGGTGCTGGACCCGCAGAAGTACGCGGATGCGTCCGTGCACCGCCGCTACCTCACCCCGCTCGCGGGCCACTCGTCGGTGATCGCGGTCGTGCTGAACCAGTCCGACCTGCTCAGCCCGGAGCAGGCCGAGGACTGCGTGTCCGACCTGACCCGGCTGCTCGACACGGAAGGGCTGCACGACGCCCGGATCCTGGTCACCTCGGCCCGGACCGGCGCCGGGCTGGACGAGCTGCGCAAGGTCCTGGCCGCGACGGTCACCGAGCGGCGCGCCGCGACCGACCGGATCGCCGCCGACCTGGACGTGATGGCCGAGCGGTTCGCGCCCTACGCCGGCGAGGCCCGCGGCGCGGGCCTGGACACCGACACCGAGGACTTCGCCGAGGTCCCTCCGGGCAGCGCCGTGGTCCTGGGGGATTCGTTCAGCAAGGCCGCCGGGGCCGCCGCGGTCGGCCAGGCGCTGCAGAGCGCCCGCGAGCTGCGGGCCGTGGACTACGTCGGCTGGCCGGTGTCCTGGCTGGTCGATCGGGCGCTCGGCCATGACCCGGTGCGCAAGCTCCGGCTCGGCAACCTGTGGGATGAGCTGCGCGGGATCTCCGGTGGCCCGGCCGGGGCCCAGCAGGCGGAGATCGACAATGCGCTCACCGCCATCGGGGAGCAGGTCGGGCCCGCGCTCCCGGAGCCCTGGTCGCACACGGTCCGGGTGGCGGCCAGGTCGAAGCAGGAGGAGATCCCGGGCGCGCTCGGTGCCGCGATCGGCGAGTCGCTGCCCGAGGAGAACAGCGTGGAGCCCTGGTGGCGGCTGGTGGCGGCCTGGCAGGGACTGCTGCTGGGCTGTGTGGTGGCCGGGCTGGCCTGGATCGCCGCGCTGCTGGTGATCGGGGTCTTCCACGCGGTGCATCACGCCGCCGCCGTCTTCAGCGACGCCGCCCTGCTGCCCTGGGTCGCGATCCTGATCGCGGCGATCCTCGCGCTGGGCTGGCTGACCGCGTCCGGGTGCATGAGCCTGGTCAACGCCGCCGCCGTGCGGGAACGCAGCCGCGTCGAGGCGAAGATGCGGACCCGGATGCAGGAGGTCGCCGAGCAGATGGTGCTGATGCCCATCAAGCAGGAACTGTCGGAGTACGCCCGCTTCTGCAGCGCGCTCCAGGCGGCCCGGCGCTAGCCGGGGCGGCGGCAAGGAGCGCCCGGCGCTAGTCGTTCTCCCCGGCGAACCAGCCGAGGAACTCGTCGTTGCCGAACATCCGGGCGGTGTCGATGGCGCTCGGGTGGCCCGTCCCAGGGTCCGCGCCCCCGTCCAGCAGCGCGCGGACGACCTCCGGTTCGCCCTTGAACACCGCGCCGGCCAGCGGGGTCTGCCCCCGGTCGTTGGGCCGGCCGGGGTCGGCGCCGCGATCCAGCAGGACCTGCACCGCCGGGGCATGCCCGTGGTAGGCAGCCAGCATGATCAGCGTGTCCCCGCGGTCGTTGGTGAGGTTGGCCGGGACGCCTGCGTCCAGGTAGGCGGCCAGCGCCGCCGCGTCACCGGCCCGGGCGAGATTGAAGAGCTTGGTGGCGAAGTCCTGCACCGCCGGGTCGTCCGCGGGATCTGGCCCAGGATCTGTCACGGCACTCCTGTCCGCTCGACGGGCATGGGTCTGGTCCCTTGCCTATCACCCGGCCGGTCCGTGGGTGATTCCGCCCACGGCGTAACGCGGCGGGAAGGCCCGTCCCCGGGCTGGCGTTAGCAGACTGCACAAGTTGTAATTATGTAATCCCCCTCAGGCCCGCATTCTCCGGGCCGCCGGGGTAGGAGGCGGCGTGCCAGAGCAGCAACCACTGGACAGCTACTCGCAGATCGTGGCCGGGGTCGCGGCTGAGCTCACCGGCAAGGTGGCCAGCCTGCGGGTGCCCCAGACTGGCCGGGGCGGTGGCGGCCGGGGCGGGGAGAGCCTCGGCTCGGGCGTGGTCTTCACCGGGGACGGCTTCATGCTCACCAACGCCCACGTGGTGGGCGGCGCCTCGGGCGGCACGGCCGCGTTCGCGGACGGCTCCGCCACCCCCTTCCGCGTGGTGGGCAGTGACCCGCTGTCCGACCTGGCCGTCCTGCGGGCCTCGGGGGCGACCCCGCCACCCGCCGAGCTGGGTGAGGCGGACGAGCTCGTGGTCGGCCAGCTGGTGGTGGCCGTGGGTAACCCGCTCGGCCTGGCCGGCTCGGTTACCGCCGGGGTGGTCAGCGCCCTGGGCCGGTCCCTGCCCACCCGGACCGCGGGCGCGGCCCGGCTGATCGAGGACGTGATCCAGACCGACGCGGCCCTCAACCCGGGCAACTCCGGCGGGGCCCTCGCGGACAGCCACTCCCGGGTGGTCGGCATCAACACCGCGGTGGCCGGCGTGGGCCTGGGCCTGGCCGTGCCGGTCAACGCGACGACGCGGCGCATCATTTCCGCGCTCATGCGGCACGGCAAGGTCCGGCGGGCCTACCTCGGCCTGGTGAGCGTGCCGGCCCCGCTCCCGGCCGTGCTGGCCGAGCGGGTCGGGCGGCCCACCGGCCTGCGGGTGGCCGAGGTGGTGGCAGGCGGCCCGGCCGACCGGGCCGGCCTGCGGGCCGGGGACCTGCTGGTGAGCGCGGGCGGCAGCCCGGTGAGCGCGGCGCAGGATCTGCAGCGGCTGATGTTCGCCGAGGCGATCGGGCAGCCGATGGCGATCACCGTGATGCGCAACGGCGCGCTGGTGGACGTGATCGCCGAGCCCTCCGAACTGGTTGCTGCCTGATCTCAGCGCGGGCCGCGGATGAAGAGTGCGACCGTGTCCGCGATGAGCCCGTCGGCCTGCCCCGCTTCCACGCCGCCGGATGTGATGAGTGCGGCGATGCCCTGCATGGCGGCCAGCAGGAGCAAGCGGACCCGGTCGGAGTCGCCTGCCTGCAGCTTGCCCGCCTGCTGCCCCTGACGGATCAGGTCGTCGAACGCGGTGAACAGGCGGCCAAACGCGTCGTCCAGCGCCGCAGAGTGCAGGCCGCGCTTGACGGTGTACATCAGTTCGAGAAGAGCGGCGTCAGCGCGGGCTGCGGCAGCACAGGGCGCCTCGGTCACCATCGCATCGAGTGACCAGGAGCGAGTGAGCGCGGCACTGGCCACCCTGCCAGGTGCCTGCGAGGGTGCCGTCGTTGACACCCGGAGCGAAGCGGACGTCGCCAGCCTGTTCTCGCGGGTGGGAAACCTGGATCATCTGGTGTACACGGCGGGTGACCCGATGCCCGTGCGGGCGTCCAGCGAGTTCACGCTCGAGGAAGCCCGGCAATGGTTCGAAATCCGCTACTGGGGCGTGGTCGCGGCCGTCAAGTACGCGGCTCCGCTGATCAGGGCCGGGGGCTCCATTGTGCTGACCTCCGGGACGATCGGTGTCCGCCCGACGCCGGGGACCGCGATCGCGGCCAGCGGCGCGGGCGCCATAGAAGGATTGACCCGAGGGCTAGCGGTGGAGCTGGCGCCTATCCGCGTCAACGCGGTCCGGCCCGGAGTCATCCGGACGCCGGCGTGGGACGCGATCGCCGAGCCTCAGCGGACGGCCGTATTTGCTGGTCTCGCGGAACGAATGCTGACTAAGGCGATCGGCGAAGCGGACGATATCGCCGCGACGCATCTGTACCTGATGCAAAACCGCTTTGTCACGGGGACGGTCCTCACCGTCGATGGGGGCTTCATCCTGACCGGCTCGTAGGTCTGGGCGGTTTGCACATTCACAGAGGTCGCGCTGGCCGCTGGCTGACCTGTCCCCGGGCCGCCGGATTGTCGCACGCGGTACCGCCGTTTCCCGCCCGCCTGTCCACAAGCTGGCCGAGTTGGCGCCGCTATCCACAGAACCAGGTTCGGCGTGGCCGCTCCCCGTGCCGGGCGGTGATCGTGGACATCAGCGGGCGGCACCGCGCCGCCGCGGGCGGCACCGCTCACCGGGCCGCCGGGCAGAGCCAGGAGGATGGCATGATCAACGACGCGCAGGTGTTCCTGTCCGGGTACGTGGCCCGCGATCCACGGTTCCGCATCACGGCCAACGGCATCTCCAGTGTCTCGCTCCGGGTCGCCTACACCCCGCGGCGGGTGGACCGGGAGAGCGGTGAGTGGACGGACGGGCCGACCTCGTTCGTCAGCGTGGTCTGCTGGCGGACGCTGGCCGACAACGTCGCGAAGTGCCTGCATAAGGGCGAGCCGGTGCTGGTCAAGGGCCGGCTCCAGGTCCGGCCGTACGACAAGGACGGGGTCTCCCGGCTGGCGGTCGAGGTCGAGGCGACCTCGGTCGGGCACGACCTGGCCCGCGGCGTGGCCAGCTTCCAGCGCCCCCGGCGGCCGGTGGCGGACCACGCGGCGGCAGGCGGCCCCGGGGCCGAGGCCGGGCACGGCAGCGAGCCGGGGGCTGAGGCCGGCCTCAACGGTGACGGTGAGCCGGTGGCCGCGCTCGATCGCCGCAACGGAACCGCTCCCGGGCTGGACGGGCTGGACGGGCCTGCGGAGCCTGCGGGAGTGTCCGTCCCGTTCTGAGCCCCTGGTGTTGGATTCTGACTCACTGGATCCACGCAATTGCATGCCGCGCAGGCCCCTTGGCTCTACGCTGTTACCCAGCGTCATAGTTCGGCCGCTTTTTGAATACGGAATGTGACCGAAATGCCGGAGGGGCCTGCCTGCGGCAGTGATGGACAGGTGGCATGTCGGCAGTCCAGCGCACGATGCAGCGTGAGTACCGCGACGGGTCAGGGCACCGCCCCGAAGCCCCATGGGCCTTCGACCGGATGCCCCGGCGGCGGCGGCTGCGGGCGTACCTGATCGTGGTCACCGCCACCGAGTTCATCCTGGCGGCCTGGCAGGTGACCCGCCTCCAGCCCAGCCCTGACCAGCTCGTCCTCTTCGCGCTCGTGCTGGGCTGCGGGATGGTCTGCGTCGAGTCGACCCGGCGCGGCGGCGCGCCGCCCCCGGGCACGCACGATCTGCTCACCGCCTGGTGGCTCCCGGCCGCGCTGCTGCTGCCGCCGGAATACGCGCTGCTCGGTCCCGTGCTGATCGGGGCGTACGCGCACTGGCGGGCCCGGCAGGGGCCGCTGTACTGGCGGGCGTTCACGGCCGCCGCGCTGGGCCTGGCCGGGGCGGCCAGCTCGCTGCTGTTCCACAGTTTTCTGGGCCTGGCCCACCCGCACGGCCCGTGGCTGCGCGACCCGGTGATGGTGCTCGGGGCCGCCTGCTGTGCGGCGCTGTTCGTGCTCATCAACGCGGTGCTGACCGGCCTGGCCGGGCGGGCCGCGCGGCCCGGTGTGCCGCGGCCAGCTGTTTCCGGCCCGGGGGGAACCCCGGACTTCGAGAGCCTGCTGGTCGACGTGGCGGGACTGTGCGCGGGCGTGCTGGTCACCATCGCCTGCACGCTCAGCTGGGTCATGCTGCTGGTCGCGCTGCCGCCCGTCATCCTGCTCCAGCGCAGCCTCCTGCACCAGCAGCTGCGCGCCGCCGCCCAGTCCGACCCGAAGACCGGCCTGCTCAACGCCGTCGCCTGGCAGCGGGAAGCGGAACAGAAGATCCGCCGGGCCCGGCGGACGGGCGGCCCCGCCGCGATCCTGCTGGTGGACATCGACCGCTTCAAGCGGGTCAACGACACCTACGGGCACCTGGCCGGAGACGAGATGCTCGCCGCGACGGCCAGCACCCTGGGCCAGCACGTGCGGGACTGCGACGTGCTGGGGCGGTTCGGCGGCGAGGAGTTCGTGGCCGTGCTGCCCGGCGCCGGCCAGCAGGAGGCCTGCCACATCGCCGAGCGGCTGCGCGGCCGGGTCGGGGATATCGCGGTGCAGGCCCGTGGCACCACGGTGACCGTCACCGTCTCGATCGGGGTAGCCGCGCTGGGCCTGGACGGCGAGGACCTGTTCGAACTCCTCGCCGCGGCCGACGTCGCGCTGTACCGGGCCAAGAAGTCGGGCCGGGACCGGGTGTGCACGCTTCCGCCGGAGGCCGGGCCGTGCGAGCCGCTGCGCTGATACCCCTAACCTTGGAGCATGCCCGAATTTATCTATCAGATGCATGCCGCCCGGCTGGTGAAGGGCGACAAGGTTCTCCTTGATGACGTAACGCTGGCGTTCTTTCCCGGGGCCAAGATCGGCGTGGTCGGGCCCAACGGCGCGGGCAAGTCGACCCTGCTGAAGATGATGGCGGGCCTCGAGCAGCCATCCAACGGCGATGCGCGGCTTTTCCCCGGCTTCACGGTGGGGTTGCTGAGCCAGGAACCGAAGCTTGACGAGAGCAAGACCGTGCTGGGCAACGTCCAGGACGGGGTGGCGGAGACCAAGGCCCTGCTGGACCAGTTCAACGCGATCGCCGAGAAGATGGCGACGGACTACTCCGACGACTTGCTCGAAGAGATGGGCAAGCTCCAGGAGCAGCTTGATCACCGCGACGCCTGGGACCTGGACAGCCAGCTTGAGCAGGCGATGGACGCGCTGCGCTGCCCGCCACCGGACGCCGAGGTGACCGTGCTGTCCGGGGGAGAGCGCCGCCGGGTCGCGTTGTGCAAGCTGCTGCTGTCCCAGCCCGACCTGCTGCTGCTGGACGAGCCCACCAACCACCTGGACGCGGAGAGCGTGCAGTGGCTGGAGCAGCACCTGGAGAAGTATCCCGGGACGGTTGTCGCGGTCACCCACGACCGGTACTTCCTGGACAACGTGGCGCAGTGGATCCTCGAGCTGGACCGGGGCCACACCTACCCGTACGAGGGCAACTACTCCACCTACCTGGAGACCAAGGCGTCCCGGATCAAGGTCGAGGGCGCGAAGGACGCCAAGCGGCGCAAGCGGCTGGAAGACGAGCTCGAGTGGGTGCGCTCCAGCCCCCGGGCCCGCCAGTCCAAGAGCCGGGCCCGGCTCGAGCGCTACGAGGAGATGGCGGCCGAGGCGGACAAGCACCGCAAGCTGGACTTCGAGGAGATCCAGATCCCGCCGGGCCCCCGGCTGGGCAACCAGGTCGTCGAGGTCACCGACCTGACCAAGAGCTTCGGCGACCGGGTGCTGATCGACGGGCTGAGCTTCTCGCTGCCGCGCAACGGGCTGGTCGGCGTCATTGGCCCGAACGGGGTCGGCAAGACCACGCTGTTCAAGATGATCGTGGGCGACGAGCAGCCCGACTCGGGCGCGATCCGGATCGGTGACACCGTCAAGGTCGCCTACGTGGACCAGCTGAGGTCCGGGATCGATCCGGCCAAGAACGTCTGGGAAGCCATCTCCGCAGGTGAATCCACGATCCGGGTGGGCAACGTGGAGATCCCCAGCCGCGCCTACGTGGCCGCGTTCGGCTTCAAGGGCACGGACCAGCAGAAGCCGGCCGGGATGATGTCCGGCGGGGAGCGGGGCCGGGTCAACCTGGCCCTCACCCTGCGCCAGGGCGGCAACCTGCTGCTGCTCGACGAGCCCGCCAACGACCTGGACGTGGAGACGCTGGGC